>Ga0247760_1000320_pt1 | contig 53052 bp, 50 predicted proteins | sample UWRJL171409R4_FD_179936 | JGI IMG/M metagenome (GOLD analysis project Ga0247760, IMG submission 179936) | Plant litter microbial communities from Arlington Agricultural Research Station in Wisconsin, United States - UWRJ-L171-409R-4 | ecosystem: Environmental > Terrestrial > Plant litter >...
GGATTTGCGGATCCTTAGGGCCCCGTTCAAGGTGTTTTTGCAACTCGCCTACTGTAGTATATTCGGAATGTTGAAACGCTGGGCACGAAAGAGCTTCAGCGCATGGAATGGCATCCAGGACGTCGATACAACTATTCACATACCATTATTTCGCCTAGTCTCCCATATTTCAATCTTAGGGCTCTCAGCATCGAATAATGCGCTTTCGATCTCGCGAAGTCTTTTATAGTGGTCGTCGATTTTGCGGACTTCATGTGGGCGACCGCTTCTGAGTAGATTTTTGGGATACTTGGCGGCGTTGGCCTGTGCATCCTTGAAGCGGTCGCTGATATTGTCACGATTCATTTTGATGTGGCGACACCGTCGCCTGTGTGAGCACTAGGATACGGGGGGTATTCGAACAAATACTGAGATTTCAGTCTGATCTTTGAGCTGTAGCGAGGTGATGCCACCATGAATGTACCGGCCTTTATGATTGAAGTGAAGTGGCGGCGAAATCTACTCACCGAGGAAGAGAAACAAACTCAAGTTGGCACGAGGCATTCACGCGAAACGCCTTGAACAACCCTGAATCTGCAAATTGGTCCGGCCGTGCAGTGAGCCAGCAAAAACAAGCAGCGCGAGTTTATTTCCCAGCTTTGTGAACACTACAAAGTGCTAGAACGCGAGCTACGGCGTTGGGTTGATTTGACCTTGTGGGCTTCACAGGTACCGCATGGCAGCGGCTGAAACAGAACTCTTGTGATCATTTGTTTAAGCGCCCGACAAGACAACCAAAAGGGAACGTGGCGAGTGGGGGAGGTGAGGGGGCTGCAGATTCGTCTGAGACATGCATTAATCAAACTCGGTGACTTGGAAGGGCATTGTGCTGCTCACCGCCTCCGCAAGGCGGCAGGGCAATTCGCAAGGCAACCGCTTGCCCACCCCCCAACTCCTTCCCCAGCCGGGGCAACATCCAACACCAGCGCGTCCATCTCAATTCGCGCCATGTAGGTCCTCCCAAGACTCAAGAGGCGGCTCCCATTCCTCCTTGTCCTTCAGTGCCTTCTTGAGTGCTTTCTTGTCCTTCTGGGTGCGCCATCATCAGATAAGGTACACTGTGCTCCTTGTCGTCAGGATAAGGTGGCTCACACTTGTCAACTCAGCAGGGGCAAAAACGTTGAAATCCCCGTCCTTCGACTGGGAGGATTGTCAGTGGGTGCCTCTGCTGATCTGTTCTGGCGTGACGCCGGGCGCCGAAGCGCCTTACCTTGACGACCACCTCATGGCCAGCAAAGCGCCAAGATACCCAAGCCTCGAGGGCTCTTTTGGTGAAGTCGTAGCCCCTCACTGTGGTGCATACGGAAGACATTTCTTTTCGTTTGTCGCTAGCGCAGTTGACATGACAGGATCGCAAAAAGTGAGGAGAAGGGCTTTCGTATGAAGGCCCTGAACGACCCCACAACCAGGCCCGGCCAGTTTTTGTATTCGTCGCGTCACTTGTTCATTGCAAGTTTTCGTTCCGCTCTTGGTCGTGGCCAATTCGCTTGAAAGTCGATGGTCTCACTCGTGATTGTGAACCACTGTATTGATGCCCAATGCAGTTCGAGCCCAACGCGGGCTCTGCCACACTGGCCATGGCCGCGATGCGAAGGTTAGTGGCGGGGGCTTGATGCGAGCAGATGCCTCCTGCAACTTCGCCCGACTTCGACACAGCCGGATTTCTGTTCTCCGCTCTGGTTGGACAAAGTGAAACAGGCAGTCGAAGCCCGCGCAGGCACCCTCATGCATGGCGTTGATTCAGGTTCACCATGGGGCAGCCAGTAGAATAATCCATTTGGCCTCGCCCATCACAGCGTGGGGTTGGCAGGTCGCGGCCAACATGCGGGCCATCGCGTCCGTCAGACAGACCTCTTTCCTTCGCAAATGGATTCTGGCCGCACCATCCCCTCCGTGCAATTTTCAATTTAACACCTTTCCACTGCCCCCGAGTGCCACTGTAGTGTTTCTCGCCCAATCTCCCAACTTTCATGTGGCAGTTTCCAGCGCAGGTGTGGTAACTCTGCTTTCTGCTTGGCTGGCGCGGGGCGCGACGCTGCTTCCGCCCTCCTTCTTTTCGCCGTCCACCCTCCGAAGGCGCCTAGACCCGGCTTGTCCTCCATTCCATTCCCGAGAACTGCTTCCAAATCTAGCTCATCGACATGGCGGCTGCCGACAGCACCATCAACGAGTTTAAGGAGCATGTGCGCCAGTACATCAAAATGCACGAATGCTTTGGCTACACATCGTTCGGCGGCGCCGACCGGGTGGAATTCGTCCCCCACGATGCCCTGGCGCAATTCTGGACGGTGGAGGTGGTTCGGGCCGTCCTCTGGTCCGGACAGTCGCGGGTGACCACTGATGCACAGCACATCATCGATAAATACCTTGTCGCGTTTTCCATCTTGGCCTGGATGGAGAAGCCGGGGGACATTACCAAGATCATGGATCTGAACATAGGCGATCACATCCTTCCCATCGACGAAAGCCTGATCCAAGGCACAGAACAGCCTGACATGAAGGAACTCTTGCTGGAATTCTCCAAGAACCAGTGGAAGTTCTCTCCTCTTATCCTCGACTGCCGGCCGTTAAAGAGACGGTTGAACCCCTATCATATCGTTCCTATAGCCAACAAGCAGCGGCTCGACATAGCAACGGATGAGGACGATGAAGACGTCCGGGTATACAAAGCACAGTGGCATGGATTATGTCTAGGTTCTCTTCCAGTAAGAAGTATCATGATTGCATCGACAAGGTTTCGCTCGGCTAACACTCCCCGTCTTTCACAGTCTTCGTACGTCGTCCTCAAGGAGTACAGTGTTCCAAATCACGACTCGGCTGCCTACAAGATGCTGAGCAATGAAGTCGACATCTACACTAGCCTCGACGATGGAGCCTTCGAGTATGTCATCAGGTACTATGGCTCGTTCGTCCAACAAGGCAAATTCACTCTCATTCTCGAGTATGCGAGCAAAGGAACTCTCCTCGATTACTTCGAGACAATGCCTCGTCCACGCACATGTTTGGAACGCACTAGGTTTTGGCAGCGCTTCTTTTCCCTCTTACCCGCGCTGGCCTACATTCACCAGTTATGCACATTCAAGGACAATGTCCTCAAAGGGTTGGTAACATCTCGGTAGAATACTTTTGGGCTCACTTGCTCATCTTTTTATCATTAGCGTTCACCAGGATATTCGGCCCCAAAACATCTTCGTGGTTTCTGAGCCAGACGGCAACCCATCCGATTTCCGTTTCAAGCTTGCCGATTTCGGAACCGGACATGTTCGGAAGTGTCGCAACGGAGGGCTGGATTCGTTGGCCGCCCAACGAACAACAAACGGCATGTACAGTGCGTCTGCCATGGCTACCTCTATTCGCAGTGAGGCATTTCCCTAATTTTTCTCACAGGTTCACCAGAGTCATGTCGCGACGATGGGAAGCTGAAGCCGCAGTCTCCCCAGTGTGATGTCTGGTCGCTAGGCGCTGTTGCGAGCGAGGCACTTGTATGGTCCATTCAGGGAGAAGATGGCCGCCGCATTTACCAGAACGATCGCTGCAAAAAATCCGAAGAAACACCGTTGAAGGGGGGTTTCCACGAAGGGAGCTTTCATGATGGAACTTGTCGGCTCCCGGTCGTCGAAGAGCAGCACCGAGCGGTCCTAGGACTCGTAGGTGATGACGACCACATCTCCGCAGAAGTCAGCGGCATCATCCTAAACTATATGCTCATTGCAAATCCCCATGATGGTTTTACTGCCGATGCAATATTCGGCGAATGGGAAGAAACACTCGCACATGTCTCCCCACCCTATTCACCCAGAGAGAAGAGGGCTTCGATAGGGCGCAAGACCACCAGAGTTTCTCAGAATAGGAGTTCCATGAAAAGGAATAGCACCCACTCAGCCTACTGGGCATCTCAAATTGCGGACTACCCTGAAGGTACGCTGTCGGAGGAGCCGGTAAATATGCCGTTTCTGTCGTTCTCCGGCGAGGACCACCATATCCCAGAACCGCAGTCGCGCCTTTCAACGTACTCGGGCCAGACCCCTCATCGCCACTCTCGAAAACTTACATTAAACAGATCAGGCCCCTTTCATTCAGTCGGCACTCCATCCCAATTGTCAGGCCTGCATATACAGGCTCAGCCGCCAGCAAGGAGTTTTACGCCCGCAGCCGCACAGACCCCAAAGACTGCTGCATATCTTCCAACAGGATTTCCCCGGAAGTCGCCTACAATCACCACCATAACAGCGGTACTACCCGACAGGCCAGTTATCACCATTGACGATGTTTACACTAAGTATATCAAGGCAAAGTCCAAGATGTTCCATTTAAGGCGGGGCTCCAAAGCCTCGGGCCCATTTGCACTCTTCCCTTCGTTGAAGGATAACTTGCAGGAGTTGAGAGGCTATGGCAACGGACGAGACCAGGTGAGCCGAAGCTCGTGCACCTCCGCCCAGACACTGATTCACCCGCCTGCCTTACCTACCTTGTCACATACCCACGCAACAACTATCCTCGGCTGACTCGCATCTGTATTTTACCGTTTAGTTTTTCATCATCGACGACTCACAATCCATGAAAAGACACCAAGACCAGCTGGGCAAGACCGTCAGAGTGCTCGCACATCTACTCAAAAAGGGAAAGGTAGACCCCAACAAGACCATGGAGCTTTACTACATCTGCAAAACGGAACACCTCATTGCAGTAGATTCGAGTGACTTCCAAGAAAACATTGACGCCCACATTTTTTCAGATGGTGCGTGCAATATATTTCAGCGACTTGATCAAATTGCGACAGAGATTCTCAAAAACAACGGAAACAGGGTCAGCATTTACATCCTGACCAACGGCCGCTGGAACGCTCAGGGACAGGATGACCTTTGTGGAGTAGATCGCGTCATCAAGCGGTTATTGAATGACGTTAAGAAGGGCGATAAGGAGAGCAACCACGTGGCTGTTCAATTTATTCGCTTTTATCAAGCAAATAGCCCAGAGGATGATGAGGGCAGAGCGAGGCTGGAGTATCTGGATGATAATCTGGCTGAGGAGTTCAGGAGGGAGAATTTGGGTTTCGCCCGGGGTGACATTGTGGATACGACGGATTGGGACGGTGATGTGGGCAAGATGTTGCTAGGTGGCGTTTTCAGTGAGATAGACGGCAGAGAAGCCGGCACATGCTGATCACACCGATTATCACCTTCTCAACCCTCGGTAACGTACATTTTGAGGGAGAATCCAACAAAACTGCATGAGCCGCCGTTGACCACTGCTGTCATTAAAGAGGTGTTGCTCCTGTACAACCCCTTCGGTCATCTGGACGGCCACTCTAAAGATAGGGGACGGGATCGGGGAATGTAAGGACATACTGACGAGCTGCTAGCCACACAGTCAGCCACGAGGGAAGAACTTACCACGATATAGAGACATGCCGTGAGTCAAGAGTTCTCGTCAAAGCGAATCGAAACTTGTAAGAATAACACCAATCAAAGCTTTGGGTTATTCACACATGCTTTGGGCGTGACCCGAATCTATTCCCCGAACCTGCACACGAAATCCGACTCCGATTCTGTTGAATGAGCGCGGGCATCACGTCACCATTACTTGGAGTCGGCGCTCCGCCATCTTCGCAGCGAGTCCGATGCGCTCACATTGTGGGCCGATGCAGTTTATATCAATCAACACGACGATGCAGGTAAGGGTCGCCAGGTCGGCCAGATGGGCCGCATCTACTGAGACATCTGCGTCGGATCAGTAAGCTCTCTCAGCGTAGACCGCGCGAGCCACGCCGTCTTTCTGTCTAGTTAGTCGGCCTCCAGGGTATTTTTCCATGATGGCAGGATGGACAATGGTCCCACCACGATGGCAGGAGAGAACGACGAGCCCGCGACGGTCGATGAGTTTGGCAATGTACATAGCGGCATGAGAAGACTGGAATGCATGAAACTTTAGAGCTGTGACCTGAGAGTATCTCCCGTGGGTCCCCCAAGTCTGTCCTTCGTCGGGTCCTTCATTATTAGCTATCGTAGGGAGTTTGTAGGTCATTACACCCCTAGTCTAATGATTGTTCGTGTGTTCCTGTCTTGGGCCGTAGTGGCCCGTCGTCATGACCGTGGGTTCATGGTATTTTGAACTTTTCTTATGGGGGCGTTACAGTTCGTACTGAACTCAAAACGCGCAATCGACAGCACGACGCGGTCTCTTAAGCGAGCGACTACCAATTAGCGGTACATATTAGCGCCTATCAAGTTAATTAGCTCGCGAATGGGACGAGCTGCGAGGTTTTTTACTGTGACAATGATAACAATGGTATATCGCTCGAGGACGAGAAGGGAAGCTGTCCCCTTGATGTTCAGCTGGCCCATCCCCGACATGCCACCTTATTAAAGTTTTTTCATCCTATCTTTAAGTCTAGACAGCACTCAGTCAAATCTGGGTAGACGAGGCACACGAGTATTTCAATACCTCTCGTCTGATGTCTCAGGCCATCCCACCGCTCCGTGCGCCGCGAGACAAGTACCTAATTAGGCCCAAGATTTTCCTTTCCAAATTCTAGTCCGCGCTGCGATTCCACACCATCTAGATCCTTCCGACGCGCGAGTCAATGGGCAGCCTCGGAGTTATTCCAGCCAAAGCCCGCCACGATCCTCCACGATTTCACACCTTTCCCAAAGTCGCTCTACTTGCGCCAGGTCTTGCCACCATGGCTCCCGCTGCCGCCACCAAATTTGGAAAAATTCCGGAAATGGTAGAATGCTTGGCGCTCCAGGTTAGTCGCGGATGGCTACCCCTTGTCGCAAGTAATTACTGACAAGCAGCCTTTAGGTTCCGAACAGGAAGGACCTCGCCATCCTTCGTCAGGTCAATAAGCTCTTTGGCGAAGTCGTCGCTCACGTTTTGTTTCGGGAAGTCACTGCTCTCCGCGACGGATATGGCAAGAATTTCTGCCATTGCTCTACGTCACCATTCCCACTCTCCCGTCTCTCTAAACAGCTATGGCTTCACCACGTCAGGGAACTGGAGCTGGAGTATGGAGAAACCGAGGAGGACGAGAAGATATTGCAGGAGATCCTTCCACAAATGCCATCGCTACAAAACTTCGACTGGAATCATGGGTTCCTTGCCAAAGACACAATTCGGGTGCCGCACGTCTACACTGCTATCTCGCGACTCGACCTATCCGGTCACGAGTGCTAGGCGCACCGTGAGATTTCATCCCATCTTCTCTACTATTCGCTCTACTAGCCATTCACTTCATGGCCATTTACTCCGGGCAGTTACTACCCTACTTACATGGTTGACAAATGTCTACCAGGCTTCTCCCCTCCTTCGCCTGCCACCTCGACTTCTTCCACCAAACCACCTCCCTCGCCCCTCGCGGAGGGCAAGCATCAAACAATCCCGCGGCTACGGAATATCTTGTCACTGCCCGCAAAGTCACAAGCCGCGGTCACGATGCCTTCAGCCGCCACCAAGTTCGCGGACATCCCCGAGATGGTCGGATGTCTGGCTGCTCAGGTAAGTTGCCACCCGCGAATTGCATTCGCCGGAATTGGCTTCGATTTGGAGCAGCGCTTGCAAGGAGCCCCACAGGTCTAAAGCCAAAAGTAGCTCGCCAATCTCCGCCCCATCAACAAACTCTTCGATCATGGTTGGGCCTGTTCTGTTTCAGGGGGTCGACGGACCGATGGGGCGAGGGATAGGACGATGTCGATCAACTCTGTCATTTCTCGACAAGCCCATAACTCCGACATGTCAACAAGATTTGTTGGCCAGGGCAAAGAGAATGAAGAGTTAGTTCAGGCGATCCTTTAACGCACACCGGCTCTGGAGAGCTTCATCTGGAACAACTACCTTCTTGCCGAATCAATCTTGCAAACCCTACATCGCGCATGCCCAAACATCAGGCTTTTCCCGACGACGTGGGACAAAAGTTTGGGTCTTCAGGATACCACCGTAGGATATCTGAGCCGGAGTTCTATTTCTCGCTAGACCTAACTCATGCCACGGAGCGCGGGATGCGGTGCAGCATCCTCGAGTCAAAGGCGACTGAACCAAATAACTGCACCAGCTACTACCCAGCGTGCCCCGATCCTCCCATTTGCACACCGCATCATCTCACCACCATTCCTTCAAAGGCCAGTGAAACCACCCATTCAATATCCCGTTTACAGTCGTTTGTAAAATTGGTGTTACCCCTTGACTTGAAAGGACTCTGAGCACAGACCAAGTCACTCGGTCTTGGCGATGACATAATGACTTTCACCTTCTCACGCGGGGCTAAAATTGCAATGCTGACTAGTGGGCTGCGAGCTATTTTAAACTGTGGAGCCTGGCTGCAGTTGTTACCCGTTGGGAGGGAAGCAGAGGATGCTATATCCGCCAGTTAAAAGGGAGGTTAGTGTTACGGCCTACACCAGGTAAGGGCTGAGACAGGTCGTAGGAGTGAGCCGCACTCGGAAGCACAAGGCACCACCTAGGGGTATGGGCGATCGGAAGACTGAATGATGAAGCAAGTTCCTCTCAGAGGGGGTACACTGTCACTGTAGGCCGCTGCTCTATAGTGCACAGACGAGCTGAACAGTAGAGCACAAATGAACAATGTATTACTTGCGTGAGGAACAAGGATTCTTCACTCCACCGTGGACACGATGATGGCTATCTATACTAAGAGATCCTGGAGGTAACTTGTTCCTGCTCGTTAGGTACAGAGTGCTTGTTGCGGGAGCACTTTTCTCCTCGAGAGCGCTGTGCTCGTTGTTGTTGAAGTGCTCGCGCTGCGATCACTTCGCATGCCACGAGCGCGCTGTGACTGGCTGCAGTACCGACCTAATCACATGCTGTCAGAACAGGCGCACAGCCATGTTCGGGCCGCCCCGACCCCGGTGATGGCCCGCAGGGTCGTCACACCTGAAGCCTGAGGCTGAGCACCCTCAAGCCACTGCTCCGAGAGGGTGTGGCTTCCACACTCTCCAGGCTTGGGCCTCCTGGAACGTAATGGTTCCAGAAGGCCCCAGAGCCTTCACCAAGTCTCGTCATGACTAGGGTCGTGACAGTAACCGGAAGGTGGATTCATGTAGGTAATCGGGCGAGCTTGACACGTCGTTAAAGATGCGAAAGGTCTGGCTTGGTGGATCATGTTAAAGTTGCCCCGTACAGAAACGTCTACACATGTATTGTTCTATATCTGCTTAAACGCAGAGGGCAATAATACGATGCCGTGGTCGAGTACCGCAGCCAATTATGAGGAACCATTATCCTACTTCCGCTACTAAAATGCGCATTATCCATATCCCAGCATGCTGAACGCCGTCGCTACTGTGTGGTATATTTCCAAATCATGCAGCACACAGCCATCGCCTAGACATTTGACTGATGGCTTTCTGAATGCGAGTCCGCTTCCTTGCTTTGAGACCTAAGACTGACCTCGTTCAGCTCTCTTAGAGGTACCGTGAATCCCTGCGCTAGGCCTAGTCGCTTGAGGAGGCGTTCGATGGGGGATTTCATCAGCGGGGCGCACGCAGCGATAATCATCAACGACTCTTCGGCGCGGGACCAGATAAACCGGTCGACCATGAGGTAGAAGCCGTCCGGGGAGGAAAAGTCGAAGACGACCATGTAGTAGATGCGGGCAATGCAGGCGCCGGTACCTAGCAGGCACGAACCCAGGAGGATGGAGATGAGTATCTTCTCGACACGAGAGCGTGTGAGGTTCTTGAGGAGGCAGATGGGGATAATGGTGCAGAGGAGATCGCTGCAGATGGCGATGCCTGGAAGGGTTAGAGAGACTACGGCTTGCGTGTGTGCCACCGAGGAAAACTCACTTGTGGAAGCATATGTGTAGGACCAAATCTGCGATGGCGTGAGACACTGCGACTCCTTGATGTTGATCTTGTGGGCGATGACCGAGTTGCACTGGACCAGCTGCGCGATGATGTACATCAACATGACGACTACCTGCAGAGCAATGGTGGCCCAGATGGCCACCTTCGACCGGCGACTTTGCGCCACCTGAAGCAACATGCATGCGATGGATATCCTCGCGAACCCCAACGCCACCGTGCTGGTAAGGAAGGTGGCGAAGAGAACATTTCCCAGGACAGCCAGGCCGGAACGCGGGATGTGAATCGTGTGCTTGCCGAAGCCGTTGGCTACGGCGGCCGTGGTCAGTCCAACTGACCCGCACCGGGCGATCTATAGCACCACCAGCGTTAGCCACGTGAATTTCCAGAGTTGTTACCCCTCTGTTTGTGCCTGGAAGGGGAGAGAGAGAGCTCACCAGAGCCACGCAGATAGTGTAGTCAGCGGCCGTCATCGCGTATTTCGGCCTCAGACGGCACCACAGACGGACCGAGAAGACGACGAGGGCGAGCACGTGGAGCGTCCAAACCGACGCCAGGAGCGCCGGCCCCTTGTCGTCGCTGGCAGGTTGGTCAACAGCAGCCATGACGGGCTAAACTCGTGCAGATTACATCTGCCGCGTAGAGTCGTGTGTATTGTTTCGCTTCCGACCAACACAGGTAGTGGTATCAAGCTCGTGCGAGGAGGCAGTCGGTAGTCGCAGCTTTGCAGGAAGAAAAGGAAGTGGCCGCCTTTTCTGGTTTATCGACGGCGTGGGTGCCCATGAGAAACCTCGAGAGACTGGCGCTCCTAGGTCATCATCATGTCCTTAACATCGCACTGGAAAAAGGAAGAGCATAAGTCCGAGGTCTCCGTCAGCCAACCAGCACGTCCCGGGGAGCATTTCATACCCATGTCGCACCCTGACTCGGGCGGCGGATTCGCGGCCAATACGCCCTGCCGTACTAATCATGATAGGCTCCATCCGCTTCACCGAAACGGGGTGCATGCCGCGGTCAGTGCCCCTTGCATTCGGTATGAAGGAACGCGACGATCTATGCACGCTACCATGCCGGAGCGATGGAAAGCGGCGTAGACCGTGACGCAATAAACCTTGCTCTCCGTTTCCTCCGTTCCCTCCAATTTGGCCTGGGCTTGCTGTCGGGGATAGTTTCGCAGTAAAGAAGAATTCTGAGGGTCTGGGTGAGTAGAACGTGGTGCTCAATTGATGGCGTATCAACACGTCTGGTTATTCGATTGATGATGGTTGGTTCTTGTATCTTTCCGTTACTTTTCCAGCGAGTCCTGATCTTTTCTGTTGGGCATGTCCACGCGATGAATGAAATAACCTGGCATTTTTATCAGCGCAGAACCCGGTATACAGTAAAGTGCCCTATAAGGATCCCCTGAAGCGGTTGCAAGATCCATCCTCCCCGGAAATGGGTAGCGCAACGTGACGGCCCCGCTTCATGCACAGCAGGCTTCGGTTTCTCCCATCTCGGCATAGGCGGGGGACTAGTAGGGTATTCCATGGCCAGCGCCATGGCACCGGTGTGCGCGAGTCGCAACCGGGTTGGCGGGATGTGTCCACTTGTTCCCCGGATTGCAGTTTCCATCAGCACACACCAAGCTGAGACGCGAATGGTTCACCGGCAGATGCTGCAGAGACGGACAAAAACGGGACGGAGAGTGAAACATCGTATTTGGTCACCAAAATAAGCAGTTTCCCAAATCAAGCAGTTTTCCCTTGCGTTTCCTTGTGCAACATGCTCCTTCGGCATTCTTCTAGCCCCCGAGTCGCCCCAAAGAGCCAAAAGGAACCGCCCACCATCGTTTTCAACGGCAGCCCTACATGCGGCTGGATGATGATGGTACAGTTGGTATACCTTTATCGCACGAAATAGTACCTGCCATTTCTTTGGCAGGCTTCCCTAGATCAACCTCCGGCCTTCTTCACCAGTCACGGATGATGATGTCGGCAGCCTAGTGGTTTGTTAGCACAATCTTCCAAGAAAACCGTGGACGGCGAGGCGTTCTCACCTTCTCCCCAACAGCATATGCCAGGGCGCTGAGATGGGAACTCGGCAGGAACGGGAGGACGCTCATGTCGACAACCCTCAGGCCAGCCGCGCCGTGGACCTTCAAGTCGGCGCCGACGACGCCGCCCTTGTTCTTGGGCATCATGCCCGCCGTGCAGCACGGATGCATAAACGATAGCGTCATGGTGCTCTTGATGTACTCGAGGAGGGCCGCGTCCGTCTGGACCGAAGCGCCGGGGTTCACTTCGGCAGCGCCAAATCCTTGCATGGTTGGCGTGTTGAGCATCCTGCGGAGATACTTGCTGTGGGCGAGGTACACGTCAAAGTCGATCGGGTTGGAGCCAGTGCCGTAGTTGACAATAGGCACGTTGAGAGGGTCGGTGAGGTTGAGCCGTACCGTTCCGCGGCTCATTGGGTGCAGATTGACGCCGCGGACCGAGGTGCCGGTGGCAAAGGTGCTTTCGAGGCTGGGAACCCGCGAGTCGTTCATCAGCTTAGCGATGATGGCGAGCTGCTGCTTGTAGCCTGCGATCATGGTTGCATCCGTCCTGTAGTCGGCGGGGAGATATGATGCCGCTGAGCCGTCGTCGATGATGCCATTGATTCTATTAACAATGGCTTGGTAGCTGGTGGTGATGTTGGCTAGCGGGACGAAGATGGCACTGTTGGAGCCGGCTAAGGTGTACGGCCCGCGCGCCGGAATCTCGTTGAATCCCGCTGTTGCGTCGGCGAGGAAGGCCGGGTTCGCCATGGAAGAGGCCAGTGGCGTAAAGTTTCCCGGCGCCGAGTCTATGTAAGCATATTGTTAGTCCTGTTTCACACACACCAATCTTCTAATTTGGGGATGTCGTAACTGACAGTTCCATGAGATAGCCGAGCCGGAGTGATCCTGAAAGTTGGAACCGACACCCGGGAGATCGAGGACGACGGGAATTCCGGCGGCGCTGAGAACCGATGCCTTTCCGATGCCGCTTCGCTGCAGGATTGCAGGTGTATGGAAGACGCCTGCCGAAATGATGACTTCCCCTGTGGCGGTTACGTTGAAAAGCTGATTGTCGACGAGCGACCGGACCTCGACCAAAGGCGGACCGTTGTCACAGCCATTGGGGTATACCACACGGACGACCTGGTGTTTTACTAGCAGATCGTAGTTCGGTTTGGTGGCATTGAGATAGTGGCCGAGCCCGGCGTGGGAGCGGCGGGCCGTTACTGGGTGCTGTGATATGGGAATCCAACAAAGTCCGCTCTTGTCACCGCCTGCGCATTCTTGGAGGGTGGGGACTCCCAGGTCGGTCCAGGTGTTCCGAACGACGTTGTGATCCCCCCAGAGGAAGGGAGGGAAGCTGGAATAAATGGGGGTTGAGCCGCCGTAGGCTGACAGATCCCAGGTGTAGCCACGCTGGGCAGCGACGGCAGGCGGTGGCGCCGTGAAGTTGACACTCTGCACAAACGCGAAAGAACACATGCCCGTCAGCTAATCTGTCGACTCAACTCAGGTTGTTGCGAGATTCGATCCCGGCGTAGGTCCTTACCTTCTTGAAGAACGGGAACATCGCATTCCAGCCCCAGCGGGTATGGATGGAGCTAAGCCCGTTGTTGGCAGCCCCGGCCCACGCGTCCATATCATAGCGCGAAGGGCGATCGAAAAACATGCCGTTGATGGCACTGCTCCCACCCACAACCTTGCCGGCCAGGACGAAGGCCGTCGCGTTCTTCACGTCTGGGATCGGCTGCGACTGGACGACAAAGTAACTGGCCGACGCACCAATTCCGCCCCAGGTGGCCAGCGGGGGGTCGAAGATTCCTGGCGCATATTCAATGTCGCCATACTCGATAACGAGGACGGTTTCTGTCGCATTTCGTGAGTGGATGCGTCAACGAGGCGGGATGACGGGAACGGGGTGCTGCCGCTTGCTTACTTTGGGGAAAGGCCTCAGACAACCGATCGGCGACGGTGAGGCCCGAAGTGCCACCACCGGCGACAATGAAATCATACTGGGTTCGAAGTTGCGACACTTGGCGCCGAATTGCAGGGTGCGGCGCAGCACCCGCAAGCCCAACAATCGACACAACGATGGCAAACGGCAGCAACATGATGGTCTAAGTCCACTGTGGCAGATGAGCGAGAGGCTGCAGTGGCTGGGACTTGGGGCAAACAAAGGGGAGATCTCGTGGCCGGAGCCGACTCTTTATCAATCATTTCCGTATGAAGGCGGAGGCTCTCCCGTCTCCGAGTCGGGCGTGCCTAACCCGACAACCGGGACCCTTGGCGGAGCGTGGAGCATGCAGCGTCCCTTGCAGCGCTTCTGCAGGTCCAGCTGCTGCTACCCACGTTAGATTAAAAGCGACAGGACAAGTCCACCCCTTACCCAAATGGTCCGTCAAGCTCACCTCAACGTGCCTATGCGCATGCAGGCTATTGAACCCCACACAGGGCCATTTGTGAGATGTCGGCAAATACCCCAGCGGCACGGTCCGCAACAATTCCCCCTCCCCGCTTTTGGACCGCTGCAAGACGTCAAAGATGTCGTCTAGAAGGTGCGCTATCCGGGGAAAAGAAAGGGGAAGAGGTAAGCGCTATAGGTCTGGGCGCAATAATTGCTCAGCCGTTCCTGCAAGGTCTCCTTCCTCGCCGTGTTGCTCCAAGCTGAATTCCAGTTTTGGCCTGTGAGGGGTCAGAGCCCAAGGCGAAGGAAGATGACAGGGACGCCAAGAGCATTCTAAGGCCCATCTGGACGCACGCGCGTCAGATGCTCTGCCATTGAGCCAGCGGACCATTTGTTGCAACCAGAGGCCGGAATTCCCATTGGAGAATGGTGGGGTTGCTCGGTCGGCTCCCTTTGGGGAGATCAAGTCTCTCGAAACTAGAAGCTTCACACCAACAGTTCAAATTGATATTCAAAAGCAAAGGCCTTGTATGTGTATTGTATTGCACAGATACCCACTGATATAGACCACTGCAAGGGATGGGCCGCTGAGTATCCAAGAGGCGCTGCCGTGCTCATACCCGAGATCGCAAGACGGGGAAAAGCCGTTGCGACAGCCACGGTGTCTTGGTCTCATCGCAGGCACTGAGAACAGGGATCGACCCGACATCGCTTGCCCACTCACCGATCGACACATTTATGCAGCTCATCCCCATACCTTCTCGGTACTTGATCGTAATCATAGACTTTCCCTTCCTCAGAGGAGCTCTTGCGTGCCGAGTCGAGGCCAAATCGAAAGAATAAAACCGGAACGAGGACTCCATACTAGGAGACATGGGCGCGCGGCGGCTACTGCGGAGAACACCCACTTCGCAGATCACGGCTTCGGGCTCGCAGATGGGTATGCTGAGGAAGAACATGTGGAGGTCAACCTGCCCACCAGGAGGCGGAGAGCCGACAGAGTCAAAAAGAGCGAGTGGTGCAAGTTCGGTGGCGTTGGCCCTGTGGTGGGTTGGGTATAGACTTTTCGGCGTCAAGACTCCCGTCTTCTCGTCGAGTTCCCAGTTTGGACCAGCAGAGTAGCGTAGAGTGTAGCCTCTAGTGAGGATCGACGAGATTCTGATCTCCGGCCATGGTCTGGTCTCCCACATACTTAACTGCCACGGACGCCATTGCGAGTTTTGCTCCACATGAGTGGAGATTCTGATATACTTCGTGAGTCTGATATACTTCGTGACTGTCGTTAGCTGTAGTTTATCTAGGTTGTCGAGGGCGACGAGGGACGGGTAGTGTAGGCGGGACAGAACCCCATCCCCTGCTTCCGTGGCATCGCGGGAGAACAAGATGCCCAATCTTCGCCCATTGAGCTGACATCTCAAAGGTGCGACGATGACCGGCTCGTATATATAGCGGTTCCAGCCTGCCTCTCCCAAGTCGGCGGGTTCCTCCATTGAGTTTTTGCTGTCCTCGGTGATTATGGCTTTCTCCGTTGCTTGGATATTTAAGTGACTCCGTAAAGGAGAGCGTTCAAAGTCAGCCCGATTGTTGTGATCCACTCTCTTGTCCAAATAGGCGACAGCAGAACTATTGCAATCAGCCTGTGTCCCAATTTCGTCCTCGGCCTCGATGGTGATCACTGGGATTGACAGAGCACACTCATCCGTGTCGACGCAGTCCCCGCTGCGAGAAGACTCATCTTGGGGCGTACTCTGTGGTATCGAAGGCGCAGATGGCGCAGACATGCTGATGGTCGATATTTCTGCTGCGGGGACTAGAGTTGATGCTCGAGTTTGCCGTGCCTCAAGGACCTTAAACACCGGAGGCTCATTTCTGACAGGCTGAAGCTGCAAACTCTCAACACTATCGGCACATGCCATCTTCATCCGGACGACTTGATGAACTAGCTCAAACGCGGTTTCGTACTCCTCTCCGGGGCCGTACGGAAGCAGTTGGATGCGCGATGCGTGCTTAAAGTACTCCGGCGATGGGGCAAGCAAGCCCGAGAGGCAGGTGTAGGAATGCTCGGATTCCAGAAAGGCCCACGTAAACAATGATTTGTCGTTAGACTGGCGCAGTATTTCCTGTTGGAGTCTGATGAATGCCCAGCGACCCTCGCCGTAAAGCATGGGCAGGTTGACATCGAAGAGGCCCATCAAGCAGTAGGCTTCGTCTTCGAGCCTGGTGGTCTGTCTCCCAACGGCCCAGGACATTTTCTGTGCAATGCCGTATTCCGGCCAACTCTGCTTATCCAGCGCCTTGACGTCAATCCGCGTTGTTGACGAAACCGCCGTCCCCAAGGACCTCTTTGTGCCAATCTCCACCCAGTCCGACCCGATGAAGGCGAGCTCCTTGGGGGCAAGCAATTCCTGCAGTGTCCATCCGCGAGTGAACCACCTGCTGCGGCGAAACGATGAGCCTTCCAGCATGGGATCTTCGGAGCTGGTAACATCGCTCAGGTATGCGTAACAGATGGCGGCATCGCGGTACCATTTGAACATGGAGTTGATTGCCTCGGAGAGCTCGGCGCTCGACGATTTATCGATGCAGCAGGTATCGATCCACAGATGCTGAAATCCCTCCTCGTTGGCGAGCTTGGTGGCGTCCTGAACCTTTGCCCAGCCCAGCCGCCGTGACGGGCCTACTCCATCGACATAGTCTCTGTACGAGACCTCATCCGGACCCCAGGTGTGAGAGAGAATGGCGTAATGCGGGATTCCATTGCCAACTTCGCCGAAGAACTCCTCAAATTCCAGACTGGCAGTGTTCAGAAGACGCATTGGGAAGAGGGGGTGTGAGAGGCCGACCGTTGCACAGGACCTATGAGATGGTGAGAGAGCCTTGTCGACATCGATCATTCGGAAGGAATCCACGATTCGGAAAGAGTAACCCCGCTCCGGCACATGCAACGAATCACCTTCATTCCCCGCTCCCCCAAAGAGCAAACTTTGGGCCATTGCCAGTTCCCATCCATGGTCGGGTCGATGCGATTAGAAGTAAAATTTAAATGATAAAGGTGGGTTGGAGGGCGCGTTTCAAGAAGGCGACGTATCTACTTCCACTTACTTGCAGGCACCCCAGGCTGACTCAACGCGCTGCCAAAAGTTCTCTGAAACAACACATAGGTTGTATGAGACGAATCTGGGCACACGAAATTCCTTTTTCGTTCGTCATCCTAAGCTAGGGTAAGCTGTGGCTGATTTGTCCTGAGCTTCCCCTAATTCTTCCCTGAGCTAGGGTGATCCCATTCGCCTCTGCAGCACAGCCTCAGAGGCCCCTTTTCAGTCACCCCGGCTAAAGTTTCCTCTCGATGAAAGCAGATGTGGAACACAAAACAGAGCGGTTTTCTGGCCGTTCGGCAAAAGAGGGATGGAATTGCTTATTCTAGATAAAAAGGAGAGAGGGGCAGAGAGCTATAGCGGTGAAAGTGGGGAGTCACGTGGCTAACCAGGTGACCGTTTGTTTCACAGCAGACGACGCGTAATCTGTAAGGGTAGCTCCCAGGTAACAATTCCAATTACGACCTACACACGTACTGGGTGTACGTATGACTCGGCCTAGCCATTGTTAAAGCTAAGCAACCCATGCCTACCAAAAACTTAAAATAAACCAGGCTAAGAACCAATAGCTGTCAGAAGCACTGCGCTCTGGATTCTGTAGAATTGAAGGGCTTGCAACTGCGTGATTGTATTGCTCGTCCGTGGCTCTCTGGCTTTGCCAGAGATCCTTCCTTATAGCTGTGAATAGTGGCAATGGTTACAAATCTATTGTTCTGGTGGTTTCCAGACCCTTCTTTCTGGGCCAGAACCCCTTTCTTTCTGACAGTAGGTGGTGGTTTGCATTGGAGCCGAAGAATCTTTCACGCGCGAATGCGGGCTGGCAGCTGTCACAGATGCAGGGGGTCGCGTTGTGGCGGTCGACATTGGAGGGTTAGGGTTATGTATGGCAAAATATATGGGTCTACCGTACACGGAGACATACCCTACCGTACACCGAGATGACCTCCTTTTTTAGGGGGGGGACGCGGTGTGGACTCCTCCACATATGTATGTACTGTGCCCTCTGCAAGGTAAGTGGGTCCAATCCTTCTCCCTCCCCCGCTAGCTGCAATGTGCCAATCCCTTGCTGACGACATCTTAACCCCTGCCAGCGGTTAGCCCAGTGCATTATAGCTGCAGTCTATTCGCTCGAGCCTTCCCACTTCCTGCTGTCATTTTTCATGCCGCAAGCTGTAGGTTTGGGTTAGCTTAGGTGACTAATTATAGTTCACCCGTTTTGTGATTTACAAGAGAACAAACCTACCCCGCACATTGAGTGTTATATAGCTAAGGTAGGCCATCATCCCCACTTCCCCAGCATTGCGTAGTTGATCTTGCGTCCCAACTCCAGCTTGGCCCAACTTAGCTCTAAGCCAAACCAGTCCTTTTATTTCATTTTTTCCTTTTAAAAAAAAACCTTACTTTTCTTCAATTTCTGACTCGACCGACTGTAATTCAAGTCATGACAACCCTCACTGCCACCTCGCCCACGCCGCCTGAGCACTTTACATGGACCGAAGAGATAGGATTCTGTTTTAGCCAAGGAAAAAGGACATTCTTTGCTCGTCCAGTATGTTGCCATGTAGCGACCCTCATAAGATGTCCCTGACGCTTCCGATCGCAGCTTTCCAACGCTCGTATCAGCATCGAAGATCCTGTCCGTAGTGGACCTGTCGTTGTTCTGAACCCCCCGAGAAACACAATCACCAAAGACTGGCTCCAGCAAACAGTCCAAGTCTGGGAATCAATTGATGATGTGTTTGATAGAACCTTCCTTCAAAATGTCATTTTTGTTCGAGAAGAAGGATATCCATCGGCCAGCTTGGATCTAGCGATACTGCAGATGTTAGACTCGTGGAACTCTCTCGCCACCTTCGCAGTGGCAGATACGGAAACCCTCCCTAGCGGCCCTTATTATATGCGCTATGGTCTTCTCCATGCAGTCTCGAGGGTATTTGCAGATGTTCAAGAGGCATTCATGACAGCAACAGTACCTCCCATGGACAAATCCGAAAGGTGTGAGAGTAAACCCCGCATATCTTCGGTTGCTGACAATGGATCTTAGCTATGGGATATTTCCGTATTGCAACGGATTTCGACTTGCAGTTCCTGTTCCATCTCGACTATATTACGTAAGGAATGAAGAAAGGCCTCTAGATGGACTCAGATTCTCTGTCAAGGACAACATTGATCTCTCGGGAACCAAGACGACCCTAGCATGTCGTTCCTGGGAGCAGCTCTACCCCCCTTGCAGTACCACGGCTGTTGCCCTCCGGCGAATACTTGACCTCGGTGGCATCGTGGTAGGCAAGACAAAACTCAGTCAATTTGCCGAGGTGGAGGTCCCGACGGTAGACTGGGTTGACTTCCATTGCCCGTTCAACCCACGTGGTGATGGGTATCTGCTCCCCCAAGGAAGTACCTCGGGAGGAGCTGTAGCCCTTGCTGCATACGACTGGCTAGATGTTAGCATCGGGACCGACAGTGTGTACTTTCCTCATTAAATCCTCGTATTGTGGTTTCTAACAAGTCTTAGCAGGAGGAAGCCTGAGAGGGCCATCATCACAGCAAGGTCTCTTCGGTATTCGAACAAGCTGGGGTGCTCTTTCTGTCACTGGTGTATTCCCACTTGCGTCGTAAGAGCTATCCTAATAACTTGCTAACTGGGAGTTTTCATAACTAACCATAGCCATTCTCAAGCACACTCGACACTATTGGTTTCTTGTGTCGTGATGTCGATATCCTTCACACGGTTACCTCGGCGTGGCTCTCTTTCCTGCCAAAACCAATAAACAGTGTGCGTGCCTGACCAACAATCACAGTCTGCATCTAACTTTTTCTATTCCCAGACGATTAAAAAGATTATCGTATTCTCTGATTTTTTATACAAGCCTGGCGCTGCAAAGGACCTATTCGACAAGTTTGTTAAAATATTAGAGACGACGGTTGGTGTATATCCTACTATGGTGTGCCTAGAGGATATTTGGAAGCACGAGAATCCTGCCTCCGATGGCCGAAGTTTGGCTGACTACATTGGCAAGGTTCGTTCTACATCTGTATGAGTTATTCGGTTCTCCCCTGTTAACTTTGTTATTTCAGCAACAAACCATGAAAATAATCAAGCAGTTTGATCTTTGGAAGAACACTGAGAAGTTCAGAACTGACTATAGGGCGGTATTTAAGAAGGAGCCCTATGTTAGTCCTAGCGTCCGTCTAAGATGGTAAGGGCTCCGTCATTTTACTAGATATGATTGTTGACGCCTTAAAGGTCTGAAGCACAGAATTCCTCAGCAGAAGAACAAGGCGCGGCAATAGATCGCAAAGAGCTCTTTGCACGCTGGTTTCTGAATTCAATCCTGTCGACAGATGACGAGGGTCAGCTGAATGTCATTGCGGTGGCACCAATTTCTGATGAAGAGCCAAAATATCGCGATGACTATCGAGGGTACGAATCACTGTCGAAATTTTATTGACCTCTGGCTGATCTTTCATTTTAGCGACTCTTGGAGAGGCGGCTCTGGATTCCACCGTAATTTCATCTCGTCTTTAACGGGTTGTCCTGAAGTTATGATCCCAAGCGAGTGCAACTCCCCGAATTTCCAGAGACTCTACTAACACGTTACCCTATCTCTAGTTGGTCAGATACCGTACAATTCTCGCATTAGCAACAAGAATGAGTTTTTACCACTTGTCGTCGGGATTCTTGGTCCTCGAGGTATGCCTTGTGACCTAGAAGGTCTCGATTCCAAACCGCTGTTAATTTGTTCCATCATAGGCACCGACATACCACTCACAAAATTCGCTGCGAACGTTCTGCGAGATTCTGGCCTTCCAACATCGGTTAAGACAGGGACTGAAGCATTTTGCACTGGTTGAAAGATCTCAAAGTAAACAAGTTATTTCGAGTCGCTTGTCTGCTTTAGGCTAGGAAACCCAACTTGTGTCAAAATTAGGTTTAGATATGTTAAACCCTTGGAAAATCCATAAGTAGGCCAAAAGCAGGCAAGAAAGCATGCCTTGAACTGAATTAAGGAGACTAGGGGATCTCCCTTCAGATAAAATGGCGAAGGCTAATCCAGCATGACGATTGGATCCAGCCAATTAGACAACAGGTGTGCTAATGTGTCAGTTGGGATCAGGGGCTCCATCAGCTGGCGGTTTCGGACCCGAACAACCACGGTTCCGGTGCGGATGAGCAAATGCCACAAACGGAAGAATCTTCCACAAGCGAGAGGTTTTCGGGCAATACAACAGATCAAGCCAATCGAGGAATCTTTGCCATACCTGCGTATTTGATCGATTTGAGCCGTGGAGGTGCCGTTCGTCACAATGCTCCCAATGCTTTACAAAACCCAGCGCAGGATTGAGCGCGATGACAACTACGTCGATAGGCTTAAATCACCATCGATTAGCCCAACACGTTCGCTATAGTGCAAAGAAACTGCGGGGAAAGCATCATTTACGCCGACGATGTTGAATCGTGCTGGCAACTATGGAAAATAAGGATGTGATCGAATCATCAGCTATTCGACGAATGGTGCACTGAATGATTTCCACTCAGTTACATCACCTTATCTCTGTCCCACTCAACCCTCCTCAAGCAGACCATATAGGAAAAAAACCCTCAAGAACAAGTGTCGACAGCAGTAGTGACCTGATCGGTGGTGAGAACCGGATCAGCCTCCCACTTCTGCATAGACGTGTCAGAGCTATTGAATATAGAATCCATTGCGTTATGCAACGGAAGAGGCAACTTCCAGCCTCCGCGTTCGGTACGAAGCCACAGCCGAAGTAGATGCCGCTTGCTGCCAATACCATCTTTGAAGCGATCTCTCGCGTGCAAAATTCCGAAATTGTTGATGAAACGCATATCGCCTGGTTGCATCGTAGTTACTAGCTGGTGTTTTTCGGCTAGATGCTGCACCATGTCAAGCGCTTCGGCCTGAATCTCAGTAATACCCGGAATGTGAGCAGGCCTCGGGGATGTTGGTGACCCTGTGAGCGACCGTCGCGAAAAGTTGAGAATGACTTTCCCATCTTCGCAGTGCATCAGGGCCTGCTTGCGATAGGGCTGGTTCTGGCCGCACCTATGTATAAGATTCAGTAAGTTTACGTCTGCTATTATACTCATATGAGACTTACGTATCATAAACCCAGTCAGGCGAAGAAAGGACGTGAATAAGATCTGGCCGCGTTCTGGCCAACTCGTTGTAGATTTTCCAGGATGATGCAATGACACTATTACCTCCTTCAGTAGGGAGGCTGCGCGTGTACATAGCGAGAACTTCGCAAACAACATCAGAGTGGAACGGCTTCAACACGGTTAGACCAGATCTTCTAGAATTTTCTTGGAGAAATACCTGTGCGGTGTTGGCATAGAGTGGCTGTCTCATGCCCTTGGGCCCGTTCACCCAGTCTGCATCGATGATATGGCCTGCAAGTGTTTTAGTTCGAAACTTGACGTCAATACTATGCTAAAGCGGCACGTTTGACTTACCAATCATTTTCCCACTTTTAGTCTGCTGGCCTCGTCGCTCGGCAATATAGCTCGAAATGCCAAGGAACAATATAGCATTGTCTTCTGCAGAGAACTGGGCAGGATCTAAGCCTCGAAGAATGAAGAATCCTTTTCCGACAAAGACTTCTTCTCGAAGCTTCGAAAGCTGGTGCTTCATGTTAGGAAGCGGAAATGTCTCCTGATTGACATGTTCGAGTCCCAACTGAAGGGCTAGAGATTGAATGTCAGTTATCGGCGTCGAAATGATTGAAATTTACTGAACAGACCTTTGAAGTGACGAATTGACGCAGTCAATTCTTCCAGTTCGCCACTTGTTAGGTGATAGACATAGTCATCTTCACCATTGATCTCATTTCCATCCCACACTAAAGACGATTCCAATCGTGAGGGCCATCCCTCAGGTAGTTTGGTTTCAGAGCGAGCGGATTCGAGGCGTTTAGATCGTTCAACGAACTTGTTGTAATCTGGCTGCCAGCCAATGCTAGCTGTCTTCACAGCAAAGTCTGGACGAGTCAAGTCTTTGACAAGGTCGGGTTGCATGGAGAGAATGCTTGTAGTAGCCATGGTCGTTACTCTGTTCTCAGTGGCAGCGTGAAACTTTTGATTGCCAGACCAAGGTAATGATAGCTAGGGGGAATTTAGTTTAACTTATATCCGTGTAGGCGTTGATCCGATGCAGTCGGCAGGAGTTTAATGCATCAATAGAGTCGACCTGGCGGTGTTCAGGGTTGCTTTACACATTCGACTGTAAGTCCGACCCACAGACGATAGTCCGAACCCACAGACGATAGTCCGAACCTACAGACGATAATCCGAACCCACAGACGATAGTCCGAACCCACAAACGATATCTCGAACCAACAGGCGATAGACCGAACCCACAGACGATAATCCGAACCCACAGACGATAGTCCGAACCCACAAACGATATCTCGAACCCACAGGCGATAGACCGAACCCACAGACGATAATCCGAACCCACAGACGATAGTCCGAACCCACAAACGATAGTCCGAACCCACAAACGATATCTCGAACCCACAGGCGATAGACCGAACTCAAAAACGATAGTCCGAACTTACAAATGAGAGGTATCTGCAAATTCTACCAAGGCTCACGCCATTTGCAAGTTACATACCTATTGCACACACTTGCTTTAGAACAGGTCGTAGAACGAGGACAACCTGACTCCGTGTGACATCGCTTCAAGCTCCATCGCAAGGAGAAGAATATTGCTCGGGGGCTGGGGGTGGCTCATCGTTAAAGCGTGATTCAGGTGCGGGACCGATTTGATGTGCCGACCTGCAGGAAAATTAGGCGCCGAGTCCAGAGCCTCGTCTCGTGCGACAGGACAGCGGGATGTTGCATGATGGATGCGGGGGAGGATGGTGCGATAACGCTATCTGAAATTGCAAAAAAGGGGTATCATGTTGCTACGTCCGTCAAGTGCCTTCCAACGTCCAGTCCCTCCCTGATATTAACAGCTAAAGATTGAAATTCGAAACTTCCCAGCGGTCATCGACACAGCATCGTTGCTCGCGCGCTGAACTTTGGAGAACAGATGTTGGATGTCGCGACTTCGCTGCTGTCGTTAGTGCTGGGATCACCGGTCATCAATTGATTCAGTGCCGTCCCAGTGACCTCTAGGTGTGGGCATCGTCCCATAACAATCAACCTCCTGCATCTTCTTATGCATCCTGAACAGCTCGGTTTTGAGCTGTTGGCTCGTATAGCGGGGACTCTCGCGAGTCTCAATAATAAGCAACTCATCCTTAATGAGTTTAAGGAAGTCGTGGATGAAGTCGGTGCATTGCTGGTGCGAGTGAAGTCGCTCGATAAACTATCCCCGAGTGTAACGTCAGTATTGTCTTCTCTTGGGGATATAAGAAGGTGGTTTGGGTAGTCCTACATCTATTACCTCACGCTTCACCTTCGCTCCGGTAACGACGTTATCATCGCTGGTTTCAAGTTCAAAGAAGCGGTCTAGCTTCGCCTCAGTGCCCGAGCATGCCGTCTGGCGGACCTGCGCGAACTGAAACAAGCATTACAAACGACACAAACGACGCGGTCGCATCGCATTATTCGCGTGCGCACGTGACCAAAACCGACGAGTGTTTGCGGGCCTGTAGGGTTTTTGGGCTTCCCCTTCTTCGCGTCCTCTACACGGGAGACGCAAACCGCAAGCGTTTGCCTAAAGAGCCCTGTGGAACGAAGCTCGACGGCAGGGCAAAGTTGAAGGTGTTAAGATAGAGGCTGCCAACTCTCTCTGGGACCGAGGCGAGATGGGTTCGTCTCTCCGGATGCTTCAGGGCATTGACAAGGACCGGTTGCTCAGGAAGCAAATGCCGCCCATCAACCGCTCCCACCTTCTGTCAAAAATGGGTCACAAGGTCTCAGCGGCACGTTTGGAGGGTCCGGATAACGTCCAGAAGGATCTGGAGCAAGCGCTCAAGGAACCGGAATCCAGAATCGAAGGTGTTTGATGCCGGAAGGGTCTTCCATCAGTTTGTCATGTTCTGTGACGAGCAGCTGCAGAATCCGGACAATTAAGAGGACTTAGCTTGTCTGCAACAACGGAAGGAGGGAGGGCAAACGCGAGGAGGTGGCGCAGCTCAAAGGGCTGGTCGCGCATTCCAAGGATTCTCCCGCACGGGAACAACTCGACCTGGACCAGCAAGAGCTTCGACGAAGGGAGAAGACGCGTTCGGAGTTCATTCGGCTCCGTTTGGAAAGCTACATGCTTTCGCTTGTTGCCTCGGACAAGCACTGTGACAATCTCGCATTTCCAACTCTTGGACTTCTGCAAAAGGGGGAAATCTCGCATTTCCAACTCTTGGACTTCTGCAAAGAGGGAAATCTCGCATTTCCAACTCTCGGACTTCTGCAAAGAGGGAAATCTCGCATTTCCAACTCTCGGACTTCTGCAAAAGGGGGAAATCTCTACTAACCCAGGGAATTCCGGCCCAAACCCGGCCGATTACCAAACCCAGAGTCTCCATGCGTAATGACAAATCGCTCATCCTAGAAGCTGCAGGGTTTCTGCCACCTTCCACTCTAATTCCTGAGGATCCGTCAAGTGTTTGCCGGAAGTAAGGGAAGGAACCGCGATGCTACGAAACTCATTATTACAACATCCGAAACACAGGGTTCGTCATTGCCAAAAATATCTACTTCCTCAACCCTTTATCAGCATTGTTCCTCAAGGCGGCTTTGACCACTAAAACCAAAGACTCTGAACTCATCGTCCCCCCAAATAACCAAAGCCCGGTCTAGATGCGGTAACCACATTTGTGCCTTCTACCAAAGTCTGACTCTACCAACCGAAATGAACGCCTGGACAACCCTCCAATCCATCTCAGTCGAGATCAAGAAAAGACTGCAAAGTTTATGGAAAAATTCGAATGGATTGTGGTATATGCTCATTGCTCAGATACTTACTGCAGCAATGACGACGGCCACAAAGTTTCAGGAAGAAACGATGTCTCCATTTGAGGTGGGTTTCCTTGTTACATCAAGGTAGAATTTTGGAAACTGACACTAGCAACAGGTTCTATTCATTAGAATGTTAGTGACTTCTGCTTTATGTTTCCTCTATTCTTGGCACTCGAATGTTCCAGACCACCCTTTCGGCGAGTCTGGTGTTCGTGTTCTGCTCCTGGCGAGAGGAATCAGCGGTTTTATCATGATAGCCTGCATGCACGGTATGATGTAGAAACTTCTCACCTCATCTGACTATCCGACACTAATAATTACTCCGTTTGCCGAAGTGTCGCTTTTATATTTCTCAATGTCGGAGGCAACAGCTATCGGATTCCTGGCGCCTCCACTCGCGCGCTATACTTCCTCGGTACTCTTCGGCGATACATTCAGTCTATCGGCAAAACTAGCAAGCCTCGTCTCTACAATCGGCGTAGTTTTAGTTCTTCTCTGGACCCGGACTCACGACATAACTAATACGCCTACGCCATCCACCCTGACCACAGCTACTCCTATTCAACGGATTGCCTATGGTGCCGTTGCATTGTTGGGTGTCTGTGGGTCGGCGAGTGTCCTGATTATCACGAGCAAGATTGGAAAGCGAGCTCACCCGCTCATCATCGTTAATGCATTTGCCAGTTGCTCAACGATGCTTTCTGCAGCATCATTCGCGCTGCAGCCAAAACTACAGCTTGTGATGCCCAAAACGATCATGGAATGGACTTCTCTTGCCTTTCTCTCTATTGGCGGCTTTGGCATGGTAGGTTGCGCTCTAAAATAGCCTTAACTAAGCGCGCTTGCTTACGTTTTTCCACGTTCAGTTTCTTTTCAAGACACTTGCTCTTCAGCAAAGTAATTCGTCCCAGGCGTTACATATGATCTACGTACAACTGGTGTTCATTCTCATTCTAGATAAACTAGTCTGGGGTATATCTCCTAATATTGCATCTTTGTGTGGGGCTGCGTTGATTCTTTGTTCTGCTTTTTACGTAGCTGTGGACCACAAGAGCGAAGCCCATCGTGTGTCCGTGGAAGACGAAAGCAAAGAAGAAACTGAGCCGGGACTGGCGTCGCTGCGCCCGGGCCGATCGGTCCTGGATCACGTGGATGCCCGTTAGAAAGGGCTCAGAATGCGCGCGCGTGGCCTTTAGTTGTTTTAGACACATCCGTCACCCTTCGAATTGACCAGAGTTTGGCCCTGAGGCATTGAATTGAATTGGACAGTTAACCTCTTCTCCGATCGCTTGATTCCTGGGCCCCTCCTGGGGCAACCTTCGTCCCCCCGCTCGAGACGCTCCGGCGTGCCTTCACCTCATTCATTCGGTATCCCTTCACGCCGATCGGGACCGCAGTACAGATATCAGGCGATTGGACCACGCGGTATGCAGTCTATCATGGCGCTTGCTTTGGTCGGGCTCAAAACCCTAAATTAGACAGTCATCCGAAAGTTCGAGAGTTCTACCGTTACAGGCGCTTGTACGGAGCCTATCCCTTCGACATTGGACGCGCATATACAGTCGCCATGATAGCAGTGTTACTCTCGACCGCTTTTCGGTCGTTCGTTAAATCCCCCCTGCCTAGGACACCGATGTGGCTCACCGAAAGCTTTAAAGTAGAAAAGCGTAAGAGAACCGAAAGTAGGACAGACAAGGGATCCCTTGGCATGGCCTTGAACTAAGAGATAGTCCTGCAAAAGTATAGAATTGTGTCGAGGGTGTGTCCACTGGGAGCCAATCAATCGGCGGGACCCTCCGACCAACACACCTTTCAGGGGGCGCAGCTCGGTCAGACCTCGAAAGCGCCGCTGCCAAAGTGCAGGTTCAGCCTCAATCGCCCAAACAAGTTGTCCGCATCCCAATGTCGTCATTGTCGCCCATCCAGTCCCATCATCAAAGAAAAGGGACAAGGCTCTGAGAGCCTCGCTAAAAGGACCGCCCAACCGGGGAAATGCGTCCCTATCCGTCCCTGCAATTCAATGGCCACACACCACTTCAATACGTTTCTAGCATAGCGGCTGCCCGCGCCTAGTGAGAAATTCGATGCTATTGGGGTTCCGATCCTTGTTGGCTGGGCGAGCAAGCCCCTGCCCCTTTAAAGTAGTGGCCCCTCGGCCAACCTCGATCGCGAGTCGATACCCAGGCCACCCCACCACCGCATATCGTCTCCCTGACAGTTGAAATCTACAGCACAGTAGTTACGACAAATTTTGAGCTGAGCCGCCATGGGCTCTCAGGAGCCAGAAACCAAGGGACTTGCCGATTGAATCAGTAAGCTGTATATCAAATCCCATGATAAATTCGGTAGTGGCAAGTTTCTGCCTGCTAGCAAGTATCAAGACCCGACCCTCCTAAACGCGGCAGTGGTTAGGGAGGAACTAGAGCTAGAATATGACAAGGACGAGCCCTTTATTAACTTCATTCTCATCCGGGTGCCAAAGATATTCTTGGTTATCATCTACTTAAACTAGCGTGCTGGAAAAGCTTGTTGTTTTATGCAACACTTTATAGACCATGGCTTCGTTGACGAAAACCTCCCTACGAGCATGGAGTTTTGCAGCCAACACCCTGCTTTTTCTCTAAAGTCGTGGAAACCAGCCCTTAAACGGAACTTCTGCAAGGGTCAATGGGATCATCTGGTACCGGTTTTCTCGTTGATGAACTTCATCTTCCGGCTCGAGCAGAACCAACCGCTGCCGTTCCTCGCTCCTGAAGAGAGGGGAAACCAAGCGCCGGAGGGTTCCTCATCCATCGTGCACAAGGTAACGATCCATGAAGATCACTTAGATAACCCTCCTCTCGATGTAAGTCCATACACATACACGGCGTTAGCTATTTGCTAACTGGTATCAGTTCAGCGGATACCTAAGGCATTGATTCCGATTCCACCAAGTTCCAGGCTCAGTTCAATAACAAAGCTAAAAAGGGAAGAATCGGATGACAGGGAAAATCACCTGTTCACGGGCTGCAGAACGGCAGGGATGAAAGAGACGTAGCATGGTAATATATAAAGGTGTGACTGAGCAGTTAGTCTAGTGTTTTGGTACTTTGGCGGTAATGCGACTGCATGTTGGTCTGGTGCCCTCGTACTTGGTGTGCTGCGTTTGGATGGTAACGGCCAGAGACAATCCAAACCTTGTATGAAGCGGGAAAGGATTTGAGAGCCTGACGTAATCTTGCGATCTCGTTGTCGGCCATCTCGATTGGGGTGAAGGTCGGTCTTTGTTTGTCTAGGCTTCGCGGACAATGGCTAAGCAGCGGAGCGGAGACGAAAGCAGGGGTAGACAAAGACGCGTTTCTTAGGTACAGAGCCCAGCAAAATATCACCATGGTCTGCACCCGTCGGCGAGATATGGATCAGCACGAGCTCGCTCAAAGATGTACGTCCCGAGTTGAAGGTGCGAGACTTAGAGGGCAAAGGCTAAGGCACGTAAAATGAAAAATAAAAGGGGAAACTTTTCATTTTCAAGAATGGGGACTCATTGTGGCCATTTTTGTATATATGGGACCAATTATGGGCTACTCGGCTATAGTTGAAGCAATTCAGCAAGCTGTGGCGCATCCTGCCAAAAATGGTAATCAGGGTGAGCAAGCGTGAGCAAAGACTGAGCCGAGCTTAAGCCGGGGTGAGCAATGGCACGGGGGGAAGTACGAAAATGGAAAATTCGTGTGCCCAGATTCGTCTCATACAACAGCCTGGTAATCTGCGACGAATCTGGGCACGCGAAATTTCCTTTTTCGTTCGTAGTCCTGAGCTGGGGTGAGCTGTGGCTAATCTACCATGAGCTTGCCCTGATTCTTCCCTGAGTTTGGGTGATCCCACAACTGGCCGCTGCACAGCCCCAGAGGCCCATTTTCGGTCCCCTCGACAGAAGCTGCGTTTTGATATGTAAATAACAGCTTAGTTATATGAGAACAATCTGAACGCTTGTCACGAGCCGTAGGCGAGGTGGTGGATTGACTGGATTATCGTAGAATAAGAAGCTTGCAGGAGGAAAAGGTCCTGCAGGCTGGAAGGATCTAATCTAGGCCACCCCACTAATGGTGAGGTGGTCACATGACCACGCGCGTGGATGCCGCCAGCCGTCACAACGCTTAAAACTACCATTGCTTTTCGTGGTCTCGAGCTGCTGAGCTGTGGCTGATGTAATCGGAGATTTCCATGAATTTTACGGGGACCTGATAGACGGGCACCCCCTTTTTGATAGCCGGGCACTCCCCCAAAACACTTCTCGCCTACTTTTGCTGCCTTTAAGTCGCTAAAAACTTGCTACCCGATCTTATATACACGTTAGTTAATATTTATAGGTTATTTGAAGCTCTTAAAAGGGTGGAAACCTATTTAAAAGTGTTGCCAGGTATGCTCTCTGGGCCTGTAGTATAGAGGGCTCACAGGGCACTTAAGGGAGGAAAGTGCACGCACAGTTGGCCGGAAGGCCTACTGCAGAACTCGCAACCAAAGGCCTGGCTGCTTCTGAACTTTGTGGCTTGCTTGGCACGAGGTCTCCCGGAACGGCTTCCCGAACCACTCAGTCATCTTGCCCCTACCGCCCTTGGGAGTCCTTCCCTACGAGTCTGTCTCTACCTGGATCACATCGGTGTACCAGGGACGGTTCGTAACACCACCTTGATCAGGCGTACTTGCCTTTCCTACAAAAAGAACGCAAATCAACACCAGCCCGATTGTAAGGAAGGGCAGGTATACCTGATCAAGGTGGTCACAATGGCAGCGAACAAGAATGGCAAAGGGGTAAGATTTCAACCTGGCCTGACTCGGGGTTACCTCCTCTGGGGCTAGATCCTGGACGAAACGGTCAAAACCGGGTCCCAGAACAGCCGCTTGGCGCTTGCAACCAACATCGCTGGGAGAACACCGTTACACATCATCAGGAAAGGCGACAGACGCCTGGAGACGGTCATGGAGCTTCTCGGCCACGGGGCAAACGTACACAAACAGGACCGAGACGGCATGAAGATGCTGCATCTATTCGCCAGAGACGGCACCGAGAAAGAAATTTCCCACCTGCTGGGCATGGGCGGGACATTGACGGCGCACGTCAGCTCTGGACAGACGCTGCTCCACATAGCAGCCTGGCACTGGAACGCTCCTGCGGTCCGAGCCATGCTCGCAAAGGGGGCGGACCGGGAAGCCGTGATAGCTATGGACGTACGGCCTTTCATCTAGCTGTGATCACCGGGAAAGAGGAGGTGATCAAGCTTCTTCGGAACTGAGCGGTTGCCGCCTTGGCCTGAGCCAGACTGAGCCAGACTGAGCCAGGCTGAGCGAAGGGGTCACAGTTCTGGGCTGCCTCGGCTACAGTTGCCACGGGTCTAAAATAGCGGTTGAGTTACGAGGACCCAGTTTTGGGACCTCTACCACCACGACCTAGCTACCAACGAAGACTGCTTCTTTGAGTTCCTTTTCTCAGAAAGAAAGGTGTTCAGGGGCCCCGGGGCTCCGGGGCTCCGATCAGCGAAGCTGAAACGGAGGCCCGGCACTGCCGGAACACTAATGACACCGTATTAGTGAATCCCAGTGCCGTGGCGCCGACGGCTGAGATTCTTTAGAGCCATGTTTAAGAAGGGTTCTCCGGCAAAGCCGGAGAGCTGCAAGAAGCAATCCAATCAAGCAGTTGCAACCCCCATTACTTCCACAGCTGATTGAATTGCTCATCTTCCGTACTCTGGCTCTGCCAGAGTACTCCTTTTTATACACTTGTGGGTGGCGGCAACGCTTGCGCGTTGCGTGGCTAATATTACCAATCTAATGTTCTAGTCGATTCTGGAGCTTTCGCCGTGGCTGCCTGCGGCAGTGGTGGGGTGACAACGGAGGTTTTTCGTTTTATCATAACTACGAAAAAGATCAAACTATCTACCTCGGACTTGAAAGGAGTCGATCACGAGGTTTGAGTAATTTGAGTCAGATTCATATCCGGGTTTCCGAAGCCCATTGGTGTTACATTGGTATCAAAGTCTTGATATTTCCAGGGGTTTCTGCCCTGCTATACGCCAGTTGCTGCAGCGATAGTCAAGTAAAGTAGAAGCGCGAAGTTATAAGTATTACTTTAATTATAGCATTGTTTCATAACTCCGAGATTATTCCAAATGAAAGAGGTTCTCAACAGTGTCCACGCCATCTAGCAGCTCTCCGTCCATGATACCGCAAACGTAACACTCCCCCACAACCTCATAGCCTCTGGCGAGCCCTTCCATCTTTCTCAGAACGTAGGGGGCGCTAAAACCATCCAAGATGACGACGACATCACCAGGCTTGGCTTCGCCTGGGCCGAGCCCGACAAAATCCTCTCGTGTTCGAAACGCCCGTTTCTTAACCCACCGTAGCATGCTTTCGATGTAGGGACGTGCCTCAGCAGAAATTTCCTCCGCCGCCTCACCATTCCTGTGCTCACAGGAGGCGTCAAGGGTTTGCTGGTAGTGCTTCTTCAGGTCACCCGGTTGGCACCGAGTTAGCCTCGAGTTCACGACGAGTTGGTCGGCGCACGCAACCCGGCATGCCACGTCTTCGTTCAGCGCCCCTGATGCGTTACTGCAGAAGGACCGTATTTCTTCGAGTAAGGCTAGGATCGCGGCATAACTTGCTGAGCGAGAAGCCATGGTGTCTGCGTAAAGTGTGCGAGGGGGTTCCAGACCGTTCGGGTACTGTACACCGAGGCGCGGATACCATAGATTGCCCAACAAGGATATTTCGTCAACTGCCAAGCCCAGCAGTGATAATCTATCCGAATCTATGTGTGAGCTGCTCGATGCGGGTTCGCAGATGGCCACTGGTCTTCCTCCGCTTGCGTCAAAGCATGGAAGCCATGGTTTGGCCTGGCCCTGGCTGCAGAGCGGTTCGTAGATGGTAGATGAGAAGTCAGGCACCCAGGTCGGAAGGCCACCAATTTTCTTCTCCAGGGGCTGAGACCATGCGACGACGTCGGCGAAGCCATGGGAGATTAAAGCACGCGTTACGTTGCGGTAGACGTTTTGGTGTGCTTCGGTGTAGTCGGCCTTGATGTATTCTGGAACAGTTCAGAAGCTAAGCTCTCAAAAAACGATGGAATAGAAAAAAACTCACCCTTCTCAGACTCGGTCGCAAAACCAAGCAGCCCAAACACCATGTCTCGTGGATCTTTGGCGCGGGAACCACGCGGCAGCTCCTTGACGCAGAAGTTGGCCATTGCCACCCGCAACGAGACAATCCCGGCTGGATAGATTGACGTGTACACGACAAGGCGATGCATCTCAGGGAATGACGGCGACTCGAATGCGAACCTCCGGAGCCGAGGATTGGTTCGGAGCCTGGCAGATAGGGTATCCCCCCCGGATACGATATACTTCTGGAACTGTTCGAGGAGGATAAGTGCGCCAGAAAGAATCCGGGACTGGATTGCGAATGGCCCGTAAAAGAAGAGGAGGCTTTGCGCCAGATAAACTTCTTGGAGAACCCAAATGCGCTGCCAGTACGGATTGTTGGAGAAACGAGTGTAGTCGGAGATCGGGAAGCCTTCAGTGTCGACATCACCCCTGGAGGTGAAGCAGAAGAAGAGTTCCACCAGACGAGAAACTGAGAGTCGAAGGATCTCAACAAGGTCCAGTTCGGCCTCACTTAGTTTCTCGGCGGAAGACCCAGAGTTCTTCCAAAACAGCGAGCCGACCTGGTTGAGTGTGTCAAGAAGGTGTTTGTGCCTTTCATCATCACGGTCTGAACCTTCGTCATCAGGCGTGAGCCAAGCATACACAATGCCCGCGCGGCTGAATATTGCACCCATATGCTGAACGACCTGCGACTTTTCGTCTTCATCGTCTTGGTTGATACATATTGCGTCTGCCCAGAAGAACACGGGCAGCTTCTTTTGAACGATGTGGCGCAGTGCTGAGTAGAGATTGCGCTGGACCAGGTGCTCCTTTCCATTGACGAGAACGGTATACTCCGGAATGTCGTTTCCCCAAACGTAGGACAGGGCAACGTAGTTTGGACAGGACTTCCAGCTAAACGTCTCGAGGGAAAAACTGATAGTTGGGGAGTCGATGACACCTGTTTCGTCTCTCGCCACTCGGAGAAACTTGATAGTGCTGAGTTCAGCGTCGGTGGCAAGATCTTGGGTTACCACGAGTTTGCTGGCAGAGATGACATCTTGGCTTTTGCTGCTTGCGGCGCTGGTTGAAGACTCGATGAGGCGCGGGTTTGCGCAGTAGTGTACTGGTGTAGACATGTCCTGGTTCTGACCTCTCTGAGGCCTTTCTTTGCGATATTCTGACTGGTTGTTTTCCTGGGATTGCTGTGCTCTCCTCTCTCTATACCACTGGGCTCTCTCGATCTGGGTCCCGTACACCGGGAATGGCTTATCTACGTATCTTTGTTGTTGCTGTGCTTGAGAGTCCCTACCCAAGTACTCACGGGCCCGTGGCTGCGGTGGGGCAGGAGACGGGTTTGGTGTAGGGACGAATTTTGGGTGCGTCCATTCCCAGTCCCGAGCGAGTGCGCCTTGTGGCAAGGGAGGGGGAATGAAGGTTGTGTCCACGTATGCTGGTTGTTGCCGTGGTTCGGAGCTCATGTCCAAGCACCTAAAGAGAAATGACTGCTGTACGGCGTACGACGGGTACGCCGTATCGACATAGCGTGGTGGTTTAGGCAGTGAGGTCCGGTTCAGGAGTTGAGAGAGTGCTGACAGCTGTCCGTGGGGGGCGGAGAACGCGGTATCCACGTAGCTTGATTGGGGACTGCTGGCGTTCGCGGATGCACCATTATTTCGTCTCTCGATTTTCTCGTCCCTCTTTCTTTTTAATCTGGAGAGCATTGCTGAAAGATGCTTCATTATGGCTGCTTGTCTTGAGTCAGTTTGTCTGAAGTCAGGTGAAAAGAAAAGTGGGAAGGGCGGATAACTAACTGACTTTTGGCACTGAGAATGTGCACCGGTTTGGCATTGGGGCTGTGCTATTGGTATCAACGCAGACGGGGCATGATGGCGGAGCCAGCAGTGGATCGGAGGTGATTGGTTGGACATCTCATTTCAAGCATCCGTCATGCTAAGCCTCAGGCTTATCCCACGCACCCATAGTCTCGTGGCGGAGCGCAGTAGAGTGCGTGCGGGGCGCACTATTGTCGGCAACATCCACCATCTAGGGGAGTGCTACAGCTTTCCAATTCCTCAAATCTTTCCCATTATTCTTCCTAAGGACCTGGATGTCTCTGCTGAAAACTGTCTCGACTTATTCCTATGCCTACCCGAGGCTTTAATTTGACAGGCCGACCCCCTCAGCGTCATCCTCATCGATACGCCCGGCTTTGATGATACCAACCACGAAAACGGCATCATCCTCAGCCGCATCCGGCCAGTGGGTCGAACTTTCGTACAATAAGGGAAAACGAATGTCTGGGCTGCTATTCATGCACGAACGACATGACCGAGTGAAGGGTAGGGCGGTCTAGCGTATTTATTAAGGTATCTACTAGAGAGGTATCCCTTTTTCGTTACGTAGGCACCCCCCACTTTTCTTAGGTGGGCACCCCCTGTAGGGGCCCCACTTTCTATGCACTGAATGTCCAAAACTTCGAAATTTTCCAGCCACGGCCTCCACTCTCGTATGCATATCATTTTCCAGAATCCATCGACACCAGCAAGGCAATCAATGTAAGGAAGGGCAGGTACGTCTGATCAAGGTGGTCACAATGGCAGCGAGTAAGAATTGGCAAAGGGGTAAGATTTCAACCTGGCCTGAAGCCGAGAGGTGGGCGAGGGCCGTGGTTTAAATACAGGCAATGGTGGGTGGTGTGTCAGGGGTTGTGTGTGTGTGCTGTGCGTGCCAGGGGTACTTCCTTACACAAGTATTCTAAATACAGTCATTTGACGAGCACTAAAGGGTCTCAAGGTAAGAAATACCCTTTATCTCCTAACGACGCCCACTAGCAAAGGCATCTCCTAATTATCCCCAGTATTAACGACTAGTAATAGATATAAGCATTCCCAAGCGGAAGGCTGACGAATTGTCCATGAAGTTCTGGGTGGTGGCTATTGCGGCGAATGTCCCAATTCTGGGCCCTTTGCTTGCACGGGACCATTTTTGGGGCCCTTCGGCTAAAACTGCACCTTCTCGGAAGGTTGTGCTGTTCTATGGGCAAATATTAGCCGAAGCTGAGCCGGGGCTGATCTGGACTGATTAAACGTGACGAAGAGTCACGTGACTATGAGCATGAGTGGCGTCGATTTTAGGGTGAAACAACAAAAGCCATGTGCTGGTTCGACAGCAGGGAAGGCATTTTTCACACTGGCTAAGGGCCCGAGGACCCTCCCTTTGAGCGAGAACATTGGTCACCCAGCCCGGAATGTGTGTATCCAGATCAAAGCTTCGTCTAAATACTACCCTATTACCTAAAACTTCTCATCCTCACTCGTATCCTCCATCTCAATCTCAGCCAAGATCCGCCTTGCCGCAATGACCCTACCGCCCCCCGACCTCTTGCACAACTCAGCCAACTCCTTCGCCCTGGCTGCGAACACTGATGCCCGACCCCCTACCAAGACATCAACAATAGCACCGCCCAGCTCCCGCCCATTGTAGATGACGCCAAGTTCTGTCCCCTGGTTACCCCAACGTCCAATACCCAGAATCTCAGCCCGCCTCGCAAAGTCGTACGTGTCCATCCAGACTGAGACAACTACTTGCGGGATGCCAGCACTAAAGACCACAGAAAACATCAGTATTGTATCACCAAAAGCTTTAAGAGGGGTCAAAGGTGAGAAAGGCTGAAGAAAGGAGAGAGGTAAGACACGTTCACACATCCACATAAACAGCAACACAGAAAAAGGAAGAAAAGGACTAACCTAACAGTCTCCAGAAACGAATTGGCCCCCCCATGGTGTACCGCGCAAATCACCCGTCCCCCCTCTAGCACCGCCGTCGGCTCCGCTTCAAACCACTCCACGACCTTAACCCGTCCAGTCTCCATCTCCCCTCCCAGAATATCATAGACCCTACACCCTTCATTCGCAACCTCATACTCCCCTTTGCGATTCAGCTTCCACAGCACCTGCAGCCCTGACAGCCGCTTATCCCGCCACTGCACGCTCTCGACGGCGTCGAGTACATGCCGCAGAGCCTTTGCCATCTCGACCGCAAATTCCTCGTCCAGAAGCATGTGTGTCCCTAGGTTGACGTACAGGGTCGGTGCCCTCCCCAGCCATGCTGCCAGGCCAGGATCAACCTTTGCCAGTGGTAACGCAGGACGGATCATCGGGCCGCAGGGGAGGATTGTATCAGGTGTGATGGCAAGGGGGAACTCGATCTCGGGAAGGTTTGCGACGAGGAAGCGGATGCCGAGGTGTGGGTTGAGACTGAGGTCGTTGAGGGTTGTGAGGCGGGCGCCGGGGACCTGGGACGAGACGTGGGCCTGGACGGAGCGGCGGTGGGAATCGAAGAAGAAGCCGACTATGATGGCGAGGAGGACGAGGAAGACGTTCTCCGGGATGTGGACGGCGGGCACGGGGAAGGGATAGTAGGTGCCGATGCTGAATTGGAATCGTCAGTTTGCTGTTGGTAAAGGAGGTGAAAGGGGGCCTACCAGGGGTATTTCCACAGGGGTTCGCCGTTGGGCTGGTGTGGCATGGCGAAATCCTTGATGGTGTTAGGCGAGAGGACGATAAACTTCGCCTTGATGTGGCGGAGTGCCGTCAGAGCTGGAGAGAAGGCCGGGTCGACGGCGATGATGTCGGGTTGCACTTTGTGCACAATGTCGATGACCGAGAACATGATCTGGACAAACTCTGGCCCTGTCCATGGGAGTGTGATCTTGAGCAACAGCATCATGCGGCGGATGGCGTAGATCAGCTTGACAACGTCGATGACCTTGAGGCCTTCCTGCTCCGAGGCTAACTCCGGCCGTGTCCACGCCGAGACCATGTCGATGCCGTCGATAGGGTGGAAGACAATGGGCCTCGCCCGCGGGCTGTCGCGCAAGGCATGCTGGGTAGTCAGCGCCACGAATTTCTCGATTGGTGGGAAGGACGCAAAGTGAACTTCCACATCCTCGTCCTTGAGCGTAAGGAAGGCATAGCTCGTCGCGAGATAAACATTGGCTTGCCCATGCTCTGAGTTTGTCAACAGCAGAACACGCTTTGGGGGAGGCAGGGAGCCCATCACGGAGCCCTCAAGACGTTACCGAGACCTTGCTTTGTCAAGATGGGGAGGACAACAGCAAGAAGGGGCAAGGCTTGGCAGCGTCGTGCACGCATAAGAAGGCGCCAGAGAAGGATGGTGGGCATGTCTTGGCACGAGAAATCAGCGGATTAGATGCCAGCTAATAAATGCCAGACCTGTGCCGGCATGGAACACTGAGCCACCCACAGCCCGGCTTCGAGAAGCAAGGTTTCCCGGGAAAGGGGTTAGGACGTGACATGAGCAACAACAACAGGTATCTGCCCTCCCCCACCTCTCCGCTCGGTTGGCAGCCGAGTTTCATCTGTGAAGATGGAGGGAAGAAAGAGTATCCAACCAACTCAAATACCCGGAACGATGATGTGATCGAGTGACGAGACGTGGGGTGATCGTCCCGGCGGGGGAGAGCAAATAAGCATCGAGCAACTGAGTGGCGCGCGTCACTATCACTGTCGGTTCTCGGAACAGCGACATGCGAAGAGGGTGGGAAGGGCGGAAGGGGGCCACCGCCCGTGGCAATGTCGGTGTTGCCAGGCTCAGCCGTGTGCCAAGCGAGCTGTTCCGCTGATAGAGGATCGTTCATCGAGGGCAAAGACCAATCCAAACGCTTGTTGTTGGGCAATTTGGCATAGCCGGGGCTTGGGGTTTTGCCAAGGCAGCCGCATTGCTTGGGGGGACGGGGACGTGCAGGTGTGGACGATCATCCAGTCATCGTTCTGGAAGAGCTTTCACCAGAAGCTTCGATACAACTCTTTCTCTCTCTCTCGGAGACCACGCCGAACCGCATATATAACATGTGTCACATATACAGCATTGCCTGACGTTGTCAGCGTCCGGGACCCATTGCGCGATCGCGGCAGATTCTGCCTAAACTGATGCAGTGTGTATTTTGGGTAACATTCGCCGATAAAACGGGGAACTGGGTTGGACTTCCAATTTTCCAGCCAATTGCCTGAATATGAGCTTTCTCCCACCGGGCTGGTACAGAGAGGGGTCTAGACCGCCGGGCGCGTCGATGACGAGGAGACGTCGGTTTGTGTCGCTGCAACGTAATCCATAAATTTGTTTAATGCCGGCTCGTTTATTGGAAAAGCTTGATTGCTATCCAACTGTTTATGGTGCATTGGCCATCCAGGGCCAGATGTAACCTGCCAGTAATAGGACAGTCCACGGCGAAATGGATTCATTGTGACTAGGGTCGAACCTGGGGTGGGTATGTTTGGGCTCCAGAATGCTGGGTGCGTACGTCTTGTTCGTGCCGGAAAGCCTAATTGGGTACCCCTTGGTTAGCACGGAAACAGCAAAGTGACCCAGGTCAGGGGCAGAGATTTGCGAGAAGGTAAACAAAGATACTTATGACAAGCCAGTTGTACACTCCCAGCTAGGTGAGCCCGGTCCTTCGGGGGACCTGGTGCGGTCGTCGTTGCAGCGAGGGAATTGCAGGCCAGTCTTGGGAGAGAGTAGCAGTCGCGATACGGGTCGCGGCATCCAGTCTCTTCAGCATGTTTATCCTCGAGACTGACAAAGACATCAAGGGGCCAGACCAAACTGTGAGTCGCGCGGGTGAATGGACTTGGTTGCTTTGCGGCATCGATGATCAGGTTCGCTTGGTGACTCAGCCAATGAGGTTTGCCAGGGGTGCGAATGTCGTCTGCACTACTGACGGAGCTGGCGGTCGTAACGCAGGTAGTCAGGGGCGCCTTCCTGCCGATACCGCACAGCCATGGCCACGTGCTTTTTCGGCCCTCGGAGCTTCCAATGTCTCGTCAAACCCGAACTGGCACCCGGATCACAAGTTCAATTGCGGACCCACCAAGACAGAAACTAATGGCTTCATGATCCAAACGACCGCTCGCCGATATTCCATTAATGTTGTTTACCAAGGGTCCGAGTCTGACATGACGGCACACACAGTTTGTCTTCGAATACATTCACGCCCTTTCTTATTTATCGGATCACAGGGGCATTGATTGGGGCACGGGTTTATCTTTCGGGACGATGTTTCTTTTCTTTTCATTCTTTGTCCTGAGGAATCTCATATGTCGGTCTATCCACACAAAGCGGCGCCAGGTACCGCTCCAAATATTGCTCCCAATCTCAACAATTTGGGAAACTCACGCCACTGACAAAGCTAGACACTTGCCGCTAACTAATAAACGCAGCACATCTCGCAAGAATATCCTGCGGCCTCTCAATCTCATCTTTATCCATGAGACGTCTCGATTTCTCCTCCGAAAAAAGGGCGTCATAGTGCCGCCAGTGATCCGCCAGCGGGCCGCCAACACACACACCACCCATCAACAGACGAACCTGATCAAGCGTCCGATAAACAACGGGAGTGGCCCGCGCCAGCTTCACGCTGACAATCCTTTCGTCCCAAGAGTTTACCAACCAGCAAGAGTTGTACTCCGACTGGACGTGCCCACTGGTTATTGCAGCCTGGCAATATTTCACCCTAGCAGGCGTAAAGCGCCCGCCGATCATATTCAAACCGCCACAGCGACCGATTACAGTGCCGTCGGCGGTCACAATTCTGGATTCAATCGTCACACCGTGTCCTTTGGCACAGAATGGGCTGACGTTTGGGGGGTAAAAGTTTATCAGATTAAGATAGGAGCCCCTGTCTTGTACGTGGGGATCATTGTCGCGACGAAAAGCGATACTGCCGCATTGCATGCATTTCCATCCGACAGGGATGATCCCGGGAGAAAAAGAAATTCGAGTCGGAGCCATGGTGGATGGAGCGGATGGCGAGAGGAAAGCTTCTACTGATAAACAACTGGGAACGGAGTTGGAATGAAATTGAGATAGAATGAGAATTTGGAGTCTGCGGATCTTTAAATCCAACGGGTTCTGGAGTTTGAACTTGATGGTTACAAGAGATGTTGCACCATGTTATCTAACAATATTGTTGGGCTACTTTACAATAAGATAGTGAAAGGATGGGCTGTGGGAACAGCCCTTCTAGTGTTAACACAACGCCCATCTAAAATTTGTTCAGTCCATGGAACAAAGGAACTGCTTGTTCGCCGAAAAGCGAGTCAAGAGTATTTTGATTTCCAAACTATAACGCTACCAAAAGTGATGCGAATTATCCAAAGCAGAGCCTTCCATGCCATGTACCGTACGCCCAAATAACCGCGAAAACAGAGCTACCTGATCAATGCATCACCGGGAGCTCCGACATATGCACCTTTGCTGACCCATACGGAATCAGCCTGTAAGTTGAAATACTGCTCAGACAAGTCCTGTTCTCTGGCGCAGGCCCCGGAGTTGCTGCAAGATGCAAATCCCAAGCAATCTCACACCCCTTAACAGTGATGTAGTTGGGTGGGGCGCCATAATCGAAGACCTGCTTCGGCAATTTAACACCAGGCAGCATGCCGTGATATTGTGCTGTATCGGGGTCGATGGCCACGTTCCAAGCTTTCGTGTTGTTGAAATAGTAGTCCCTGACCTGCGAAGGCAGGGAGTCTATCCCGGCACCACGGGCATCGTTGAACGCATGGGGGTACGAGCTTGCATTGACGGACCCAACGTCGAGAGCGTAGAGGAGATTTCCGTAGTAGACCGATACCGTGTTGTTTGCGCGCTCCACAAACCGTATGCTCGCGCCGATGTTGTACGTTACCTTTGTGGTGCCGGCAGGAACCGAGATTTTGTGCAAGCCCGTTTGCTGATCAACTGCCAATTTGGAGGTGGAGAGACCGATTGTGATGTTGGAGGTCTGCTTGTTGGCCCAGAATGGGGCGCGGACATAGAAATCAAAGCTTTCCAGCGAGGTGATTGTGTACCCAAGGGTGAGATCGAATGGATACGATGTATCGCATTCAATGGTGGCGATTGGGGTGCTGACCTTGCTCGGTCCCAGGAGAATATGCGCAAGGCCGTTGTTGCCCACGTATCCCCAGCTGTGTGTCACAAATTTCGGGTACCCCTGTGGGTGATTTACCGTACAACACGGATATTGTGGCTCCATGCCGAATGTCGTTGCGCGGCCGCTATGTGCAGTTGTGAAGAGGAGCGGGCCATCCGGATGACTGTAGTCCTCGTTGTTTATCGCAGCCCAAGGCTGGTTTGGTTGCGTGAGATACTGGTGAGCCCACATATCGCCTGTCATCATCACGGGCATCGCATTGTATATCACCAACTCGGCAAAGTCTGCGTAGTCGTTGACTCCAAAGGCATGATACAGGTAAGCCACTAATAACAGTTAGCTTTGATCTGATTTAGGGACAATGCTTTGTGACTCGAGAGCAAAGACTTTATTCTCATTTCCCAAGACAGGGGGGAACAGGCACTTACTTGAGTATGCGGTCTCAACGGCTGTGCACAACTCGCTGCCCATGTATGGGGCGAGATCACGCTGAATCTCATCACCCAATATCGTGTACGAGGGAGCGCCGTGGTACTCATAGGTCCAGGTGACAGCAGTCTTGGTCTTTTCGATGAGTGTGTCGTCACGATTGAATCTACGAACAACCGCCGACGCCTTCAAGCCTAGTTTCACCGTCAGCTATTGGTGCTTCGAATACGGTTGAAAGAAGGACCTACCCTGACCAACGTTCACACCGTGGAGATAGGGGTATTTGGGGTTCGTAGTCGTTGGATCGTCGACAACCTTCAGATAGGTTCCCTCTTGATACCATTCGTCCCATTTGTAGTCGCTCTGGTCATAGAACATGTTCATATTCTCGACCAAAACCGATTCCATCGGGTCGAGCGATTCTTGACTATCAATGAGCCATTGGATGGAGATAATAAGATCGTGAACGCGCGTTTGGCCCCAGTAGCACTCTAAGCCCGGTGGGCAGATGCGGTGCCCCTGGCTTTCGTTGCGTAGCATGGTATTGGCGAGTGTGTTGAAAGAATGCAGTGCGTTGATAATCGGCAGCTTCCAGGTTGAGTTTGCCTCTGCAAGCTGAGTGAGTCCAAGGAAAAAGGGGGCTCGCGCCCAAAAGTTCCGCTCGGAGGGTACCTCGGGGCCTATCCAGCCATCCTCGGACTGCAGGCCCAGCACCGTGGTTGCGACAGAGTGGACTTGGGCTTTGAGGCGCTCGTCATCAAGCAGGTAGGCCAGAGGGACCAACCCATTGAACCAATACGGGAGGGCTTCGTTCAGGCGACTATAATCGTTCCCTCCGGTCCCTGCCGGTTGCAACCATCTGGACTCGTTCACATAAAGGTAAAAGTCATGTTCATGTCCAGCCAGCCCTTGGGCCATCTGAGGCCGGAGTTAGTCTGGCCATTCAAGAAACAAAATTCCCGCCCAAGGACTCACCGTTTGCATCTCGCTGAGAAGCCATCCTGATGGGACGACAGAGCCCACGGGCACGGGGGGGATGGCCCAGGGGACGACTATGTGCCAGTCAGTTTGATCCTCACGATAAAGCAGACAGATTAAACGCTAGGGATAACGCACGTGTCGGTTGCTGTGCCCAAGCGATCACATTCAGATACAGCACCGTCAGTGCGATAGCAGCGGTCAGGGCGACCATGGTGTCGATGATGAAGCCTCTCGTCCTTGGCGTGCCACGGCCTGCCGCGGCGATGGCCGGGGGTTTTTTGTCGAGCAGCATCTTGGCGACGGTTCGGATGACGCTCTGGCTGTCTGACGTGTGGGCATCAATCGGCGTTGCACCACTGTAGCTGTGCGCATTGGGCGGCGCGGTCGAGCTTTTTGTACGATGGAGTTGACGGATGTCTCGTTGAGCGACCGTTGTGCATCTGGAAATCCGGATGGACACGCAGGCGGACAAAGCGCGTGTGACGCGGAAGTTGGCCGTTTTTCCCGTTGGAGGTCGGACTTTGGGGCTTGGCCTCCGCGCGCGGGGGCTGGAGGATCACCGCTCTTTGCTCACATGATTGACCAACATTGACGCCACCGCTGCAGGGGTTCCAGCGGTTTCGTGCTGCACTTTGCGCACACCAGCATGACCAACAAACGGTTCCAGCGTTGGTGTCCTCGAGTCCAAAAGTACTGGCGGCGTTGTCAAGCTAAACTTCCCGTCTGGGTCATCCCGCTGTTAGGGAACAGGGCCGTCAAAGGCAATATTCTAGGGGAGCCACTGGCGCTGGCAGCTCCCGGGCCCCACACACCCGGCAGTGAAATGGCTGAGGTGACCCCAATTTCGGGCAGTGGTCGCAATTGAGCACAACTTCACGTTCCAATGCTAGCTAACTGACCCGACATCTTGGAAATAGGGGTACACCAACTGCATCACAACTATCGACATGCATCCTAATACAAATCACCACCGTCGCCTCACGGCCAACTTCTTCACAAATTTAATCTCCCACTTGTTGTCGTCGGGCCGCTGCACGAGCTGCTCCGGGTAGGACCACTCGTACCGCGACCCTCGAGGGCGGACTTCGCACTGCGACACCAGGTCCCCAACTGCCCTGACCAGGTCCCTCACCTGGACCCTCTCAACACACTGATCATGCGACGCTGTCACCTCCAGCGCCTTCACCCTCGCACCCAGCTCAGCCAGCTTGACCCGCTCACCCCCCAGCTCTTTCTCCCTTGCCAGGACCTCGGCCTGCAGCCGTGCGACATCGGCAGCACGTCCGACCTTCTCATCCGCCAGCTGGCGCCACGTCCTCTCGGGGTCGAGCCCATCCACGATACGATTGACCTCCTGGAGTTCAACCCTGGCCAGCCTTACTTTCTCCTGCTCCTGGTCGACACGGCGCTCCGCCTTGGCCACCTCCAGTCTTGCCTCGTTGAGCCTTTGGCGCAGCGTTACAGACGCGTTCTTTGCGGACGCAGCATCTCGCGCCAAGTCATCGGCCCGTTCCACAGCGTAGGCCGCCTTGCGTTCGGCTTCGGCGATGCGCTCCACCGATGACTCCTCGAGGGCCTCGAGCTCCTTCTGCTTGACTCGCTGCGTCCGAAGTTCGCGCGCCACGCCAGCTCGCAGACGATGCTCTTCCGTAAGCCGGTGGCGAATGGACTCAATGCGTTGGTCCTTGGCGAGGAGGTCGGTCTCCAGGGTTGAGATGCGGTCTGTGGCTTCAGAGAGGGATCGCTGAGTTCCCCTGAGAGAGCTTCGAAGCTCCTTCTTTTGGCCATCGCGGGTAGTCAGGTGGGCCTTCAAAGCAGAAATCTCGGACCGGAGGTTGTTTTCTGTTGACTTGGAGGTGTCTGAAGCCTCATTGACTTTGCTGAGTGATCTTTGCAGCTGTAGGACACGATCGTTGAGGACCTGTTCGGTCTCGCTGAGCTGAGCGTTGGTGATGCGAGCGTCTTGCATCATGGCTTGGACGATGCTCAGTTCGGTTTCAAGCTTGATGACCTTCGCATTCGCCTTCCGCAGGCTGCTCTTGAGGGTGTGCTGACCGTCGGCCTCCTTGGCTAGCTCCTGTTGGGCGTTGTCTCTCTCGGCGGTTACCTTGCCGAGCTCGCTGGTGAGACCGTACGACCTGTCGTCTTGCTTTTCGAGCCGCTCTCTTGCCTCTTTCACGCTGACATCTAGTCTCTCGTTCTCGGTTCGGAGTCCGAGGATGGTGGCTTGCTGCTCAGTATTGGACTCTTCTAACTTCTGATTCTCAGACTGCAGAGGGGTAAGCGCCTGCTCTAAGCCCTCTTTCTCAGCTGTCAAGCCCACAATTTGAGATTCGAGGTCTCTATTCTTCTTGACAGCTGTGTCCAGATCTTCCTCGAGCTGTTTGACCTTTTGACTGAGCTGATCGATGGTGTCGGCTTGCTGCGAGTTCTCCTCCGTGGCGAGACATAACGAGTCATCAGCATCGCGCTTAGCAGCGTCGAGTATGACCAGTTGTTCACCGAGGTTGCTAAGCTGAGTCGACAGGGTGTCAACCTCTTGGGAACGGACCCGAGTCTTTTCGAGCTGGTTTTCGAATGCGAGCCGAAGTCGAGCGTTGTCTTTCTGCATTCTCTCCCAAGAAGTCTGGAGATCATAGTTCTTTTCTTCCAAGGCGTACTTGTCTTTCTCCAAAGCAGCTTTTCCGTCAGCGAGCGTCATGTTTTCTACCTCGAGGCTTCTGATCTTCTCTCCTAGTGCTATTTTGTCCTGCTGCAAAGCTAGCTTCTCCTTCTCGATTTCGGATTTGTAATTCTCGAGCGCTGCGATACCGTCTTTCTGGGAAGCGAGGTCGGTCTCGAGGGCGTGCTTCTCCTCTTCTAGGGCGTTGATTTTTTCGATGTGGGAGGATCGTTCAGTCTGGAGAGTCTCGACCTCATTGTGGAGGGCTATTTTCTTGGACTCGAACGCTTGGCCAGCGGTGGTGAGAGCGGAGTTTTCGCTCATCAAGGCCGATTTGTCTTCTTCGAGAGACTGGATCCTCTCTTTCAGGGCTTGGACTTGTTGCCGGAGAGGGAGAGGGCCCCTAGCCTCGCGGTCCGCATTCGGTTGTCGCATTCTCTCTCGTCTGGTAGGAAGGGCGTTGTCGCGGCCAACAGAATCGCTCGAAGTTCCCGGAGGGGCACGATCGACGCTTTCGCCAGAGCTTTTGGGGCTTCGAACGGGCATTGTGTTTGGCGGTCGCTCAAGAGCAGTTTGAAATTATTGATTGAAACGAGTCTAAGGTTGATGTCCAGTGTTTGTTGGTAGGTAGGAGCAGAGGAGCCTGTTATGATGATGATGATGATGATGAATTCAACACCAGAACTCACTCGACACGGCTTATTATACACACATGAACGTCGGAACCGGTGTGTTCTTCCGTATTGATTGGGCAATAGCACGAGAATTCAAGGCGACGAAACATATCGAAGCAGCATACCAATCTTCGTTGAACACGAATCGATCTGATCAGGCCAAAGGACAAGGCATCCAGGCGTCCACGCGCAGACGAGTCACCTAACCCATTGGCACCGTGCCCGGCCAATGACGACTTGTCAGTTTGGAGGCTCAAGTTGGCTCTGAGCCAGCGCATTCGACAAACGACTCATCAAACTTGTTTCTCATGCACTGCCTCAAAATTTGACCGAGAATTGAATCCTGTGATCAGTCGGGCAGTTATCACTTGCGTGAATGGGGCCTTGTGGCCCAACGAGGCATTGCAGACTGACCGCTCTTGTTCAGGCATGAGTGGTTGTTATATTTCCCGGACTCGAGCCAGGCTGTGTTCTAACCCGACAGTGGCTTGGCAGCTTGCGAATTCAGGCACTGAGTGACGACGAGAGGAAGCCTGGTGTTTCGGCAAGCGGGTATGTCGGTTGTGAGAATTGTCGCGTCTCTCGTGCGCGGAGAAACCCGAGCTGGTTTGGGGTTACACACAGTCGGCAGCAAGGTACCCGTGTGGGCCGCTTGGGCTGTATGACCAACTCCGTGCGATAACGGAGGATGTCTTCTTGATGTCTCATTGGAAGGGATTTTCGCCATGTTGGTTGGGTTACTCGCAGCCAAAGGAGCTGCGTTGCGTTATCGTAGCTGGTATCTGCCAACCAGAGCGACAGATTAACTGCACACTCGTGATACGACGACAGCATCCGCCAAGACCACCGGCTCCGGTGCTAGTCCGGCACGCCCGGCAAAGCAATCCCGCCAGACCCGGAAGAGCGGTCTTATCACGGAGCTGGGGTCAGGTTGGGCTGACCCGACGGAGTGGATCGGCCCCCGCCCCCACAGCAGCCAAGCTTTCGATGTCTCGTGGCGGTTCTCGTGGTGATGTCAATGGCGCTGTGCTTATAAAGGTCTGGATTTGCCAGTATCAATGCTGACGTGGATTCCACATCCATCTCACAGGCCATCTCCTTTGCTTTCAAAATGGCCAAGCTCATGAATATCCTGCTTCTCCTGGGCAGCGCCATTGGTCTCAGCGTCTCCCACCCCCACGGTCACGAGAGCCGATCGACCCATCAAGCGCCGATTGGAGACCCCATGCTCAGCATCAATGGCGTCCCCTTTTCCACCAGAGCGCACTGGATGCGGCAGGCAAATCTTGCCCTGAATGCACCCTGCCCTTTCGCCGCCTTCGGAAGCGTCATCGTAAACCACACCGCAACAACCGGGCTCGGGGCGTTGGTGTGCACGGGGGCCAACTCGAACAGTGTGACCGGAAATCCCACCCTGCACGGTATGCACACCTCCACTCCGCGAGAGTCACCATGCTAACAACCACAGGCGAAATGGCCGCCATCAGCAACTGCTCCGCTATCCTGACCGACCCCAACGGCCCATACAAGCTCACGCCCTCGCAGGCGCTCAGCGCCTTCGCAGACCTCACGCTCTACACCAACGCCGAGAGCTGCCCGATGTGCGCGTCGGCGATTCGCTGGGCCGGATTCAAGGAGTATGTGTATGGCACCAGCATCGACACGCTGATTCAGAAGGGGTGGGGCCAGATTCGCATCTCGTCGCTGGATGTTGTGGCGCAAAGCTTTGATCTGGGGAAGCCGACGCGGTTGATGGGAGAGGTGTTGACGGAGGAGACGGATCCGTTTTTCGCGTGGCAGTTTGATCCCGAGTACAAGTGTCCGGATGGCTGTGGGAGGGTTAATGGGACTGGGAGTTGCAAGGCGGTTTGATGACCTGGGAGGTGATGGTAGTGATGCATGTATTTATGAATTTTTGGTACGCAATGGAATGACCTTGAAATAATGGGATGGTGTTTGATTGTGGGAAGGGGCAATCTGCGAAAGGTGAGAACGGCAACACCGCAGAGCAAAGCAGAGCATCCTGTCTCTGCATTTGTGAGCAGAAACCACCGATATGGGCAGCAGCTTCAGCATGTTTCTCGGCCAGCCCTGCAGCTCAGCATCACCTTCGCTAGGGCGCGTCGCGCTATGCACAGATCGACCGAACCCTCTGGAGGGCACTGTTTTTTCCTGCATCTACAGGTACAAGTTGCCCAAGACGTTTCCAGCTTGGATCTTTGGGAATTGGGTCATTTGTGGTGATTGATTCGCGGCTGACACGTTTGTATTCTTGGCACAGGGTTTCTCATCATCAACTGCGCGCACATCCCCCGAACGCCTCGGCTGAGCCGATAGTAGAACTCGGCGGCGAGCACAACGGCGCCACTTCTGGGAGTACCGATTCGCAACGTAGTCGTGGCCAATTCATGCCGGACGAACACTCCTCAAGCTGCCAAGACCCGCTTTCTTTTAGGCTCGCCTCAGAAGCGGCCGAGACCCGTACCTATTACCGGAATGAACCCCAATGGAGCGCCTGTCCCCCGCTATATTTCACGCGCTTCGATATCGTATCGCCTACCTGAGGCAATACGCCCCGAGGCAGTTTTCATAGACGTTCCGCCAAAGATGGAGGCAGTGCCTCAGGCACAGCCGTTCTGCCGAAGAGGAGGAAGCTTTCCGGGTCTACCCCTGAGTCCCACCCCGTCATCCACAACCGCTCCGCCCACCGCTCCACCAACAAAAGACAAACTCCCGGTAGTGAAATTTATCAAATCACCAAGGTTCGTTGGTCTAGCGGTATGATTCTCGCTTAGGGTAAAATCCTGAGTAGCGCTCAAGGGCTCACAGCCCAACAGCAACATGCGAGAGGTCCCGGGTTCAATCCCCGGACGAACCCCATCTTTTTGCCTCTGCGCCCTTGAGCATCACAAGGACATCAATTCACGGCCCTAAGGAAGGGGGGAAGATGTGCAGGGGGAAGAGATATGTATTGCGAGCCACATATATACAGTTCAACTTAACGTCCTATCGGTACAGCTAATCCTCCGAACATGGACTCTTCCTTATTTGGTTTCATCCTTATTAGTTGACCTTGGCCTGGTTCAGGTTGTTGATCCTGTTTGCACCATCGAAGAAGCCGCCGCCGGGGAAGTTGGCACGGCAGAGCGACTTTCCACGCTCGATGACGTTGGCATTGCAGGTCAACGCGCTCTGGGCTACACAGCTGAGGGCACCGCCGCCTAGAGAGAGTGTCAGTCATGTTTTATGTCAGCCGCGACGGTTATCGCTGTCTTACAGTTGTTGCCACCGGGTACGCAGCGGCCGTTTTGGCCGTTGGCAGCGCGGCAGGTATCCTGCTTGACGCTCGTGGCGGGAACGCAGCAGTTTCCGTTGGGGACCGGCCGGCCTGCATTCTGGCGGGCAACCAGAGCGCTGTCCTCTACGGGCTGGGGCAGGGCGGAGGTGAGGCCGGCGATGGCGAGGAAGATGGTCGCGAGAGACAGCTGCATTTTGACTGGCTTTGGTGATGATTGTCGGTAAAATAGGAACGAAACTTAACTGTGAATGTATAGGTGAATGAAGGCCGGCCGGCGGTCAGAGGAAGAATTGAATAGCTGAAGGATGGACGTTGGACTCGAAGACTGGCTTGAGAGAGAGGAAAGGTAAACCATCGAAATGGGACATGATCGACAGTCTTTATACATTGTTTACATGTTGACAATGGTCCGTCCCATTGTTAAGCCAACCGCCGAGATCAGACGGTTTCCACCCTGGACCGTCCGCGTGGTGAGACGACCGACTTCGACTTCGACTTCGCCGCACGCCTTCCCGGAATGGCAATGGCGCTTGAGGGCTAGTGACGACAGGGACGGGAGTGATGGTGTCAAACTTGTCTCGAATTCTTAGACGAGCGACGCGATTTCACCTTGTCGTCGCGCTAAGCCACGATGTCAGGTCGCACCGTCGAAGAAGAACCCCTGTTTCGCATCCTCGCCTCGAGGGTTGGTCCCATTTCCAGCTATACATGCCCCTGAGGCACCGCTAGGGCCGACTTGCAGTAGGGGACCATGCGCCGGAAAATAGAGCAAGTGATCGGTGCGCATCGCCCGATCAATTCCCCTCCCGATCGTCTGGGGTTGCGTGCAGAAATCCGGGGTAAGGGTGCATTGAGCAGGCGCTGTGTCTCACCCGGGAACATCGCCGCGAACATCATGCCTTGGCGAGAATCCGGCGTTTTATCGCCGCTAAAAGGGATTCCGTCAAGCGCCGTCTACCCGGAAAGCGGCTCGCCAGCTTCAGCTTAGCGTTTAGTTCAACGCTATCGATCTGATGATAGAGAACCGATTTTTTTGAAGAGTAGGTACCTAGGGAAAAAGACACGAAAAAGAGAGACAATGTCAGCAGCACCTCGCCGCACTAACACAGCCGTTGACGCGTCGGAAGGCTTAGTCTGTCAAGGGGTCAAAACGCACCAAACGAGGGGGATTTGACCCATCAGTGTGGAACGCCAAGATGACAGGGCCGTAGCTGCGAGGGATCAAAGCACTCTACTTCAGGAATTCCAGGAATTGTTCTGGAAGGATTGACGAAACAACGCCCACGGCGCTTGAATCTCGACGGCAGTGGTTTGTGGGGACCAAAAATAAGAGTGAAAGTCCTTGTAGATCTGATTGATCACTGATGCTCGGATCATCGCAGCCTTGAGCAAAGTGATTCTATTTGCAGTGTTTCAAGGAGGGGACTTCAATGGCGCAGAAAGTGGATACATGTACATGCGCGTCCCGGAGCCTCAACAAGGGCTATGGAGTGCAGCAGACCAAGTCGTTTGATGCGCACCAATAGAACCCAAATATCAGACGCGGAGAGCTCCGCCCCAGGGTTAGCATGAAGACACCCAGTCTTAGTTTCTCGAGGTGTTGCAACATGCAGAGCGCGACTTGCAACATTATTCCCGGGCGCCGTGTTTTCTCTGCTTAGCAAATGACAGAGAGGGAGTTGGAGGCCGTCAAGTAGATAAAGAAATAGAAGCCGGAGGGTCGCCAAATTCACCACAGCAACTTCAGCAACATGCGATGCATATTGAACTGTGTGGTCCAAGAACGACACTATGGTTTCGGTCGGTAGGGTCTTGCATCACAGCTTCACCAAAGCCCAAGGTGGTAAAGAGAAGCACAGTATTGGGAAACAGGTTTCATTTGAGCCTTTTTGTTTATGGCAGTTTACCTGCCACCCAACAAAGCTAGGATTGTTCGACAAATCAAAACTGAGTTGTATGCCTCGTTATCTACAACTGTCCTATTATACCAAAAGGTATCCAAGAAAAATAAGGACATACGAGAAGAACGGGACCTAGGTAGTTAGGTGACGAAAGAGAATACGGATTATATCTCCCAAAATCAGTACAGCCCCCACTCGACACCCTGCCCCTTCACCGTCCCCTTGCAAGACATCTGCCCCTTAGAACCCACCTTGCCACTCCCACCAAACCGCTTGACCGACTCATTGGTGACATCAATGATATCCTGGCTGCCCACATGGAAATCAATGTTACCGTCCTTGGACGTACCCTGGACGCCAAACTTGCAATTGCCGGCTGACACGAGCTCGTGTTGGTTCCCGATGGGATTCTCGACCTCCCACTCACCCGCGTTGGGCGCGTTCTGCAGGTTGGTCACGATCTGCAGGCAATCCGACACAGAAGGGCTGCCGCCGCTTGTCTGGTCGACGAAGGTGGAATCGCCGCAGTCGTTGATCCCATCGGCCTCAAGCAGGGGTAATTGGGCTCGTTGACGTTGGGTCCGCCCGCACGGTCCCAGGCCGCGAAGGCCAAGTCGGGGCTGCAGATGGGCATGCGGATGAAGCCCGGCGTCGTGATGTCCTGGTTCATGAGGTCGCTAAACGTGCCCGAGGCCTTCTGGTCTGCCGCCGGCGCGCCGTTCTGG
>Ga0247760_1000322_pt1 | contig 52867 bp, 41 predicted proteins | sample UWRJL171409R4_FD_179936 | JGI IMG/M metagenome (GOLD analysis project Ga0247760, IMG submission 179936) | Plant litter microbial communities from Arlington Agricultural Research Station in Wisconsin, United States - UWRJ-L171-409R-4 | ecosystem: Environmental > Terrestrial > Plant litter >...
AAGGTGCCGAACGACGAAGGTGCCGAACGACGAAGGTGCCGAACGACGAAGGTGCCGAACGACGAAGGTGCCGAACGACGAAGGTGCCGAACGACGAAGGTGCCGACGAAGGTACCGAAGGACGGGTGCCGAGGACGAAGGTGCGCCGAGACGGAGACGAGGGCGCCGACGAGGGTGCCGGGACGAGGGACGAGGACGAACGGGCGCCGGGATCGGCTAGCAATGCCGCACGCGGTGTCTAAGCGTGGAACGTGGAACAACGCGGAGGCGAACCGAGCTTGCGTTGACTTTCGTATTCCGTAGCGTTGCGGCCGAGGATTGCACTGAGTGACAACACTTCGGTCCGTCGAGCGATCCCGCCAGCGTGGTGCGAGGCGCGGATCGCATCGCCGAGTCACGACAAATCCGCGTCCACGATCGAATTCTGAGCGGCGCGCGGCGGAGGGTCAGCACCGAGAAATCGCTGAATCACGACACATCCGCGCCCGCGATCGAAGGCCGGAATTCCTCGCTGTATCTGAAGCAGCGCACTGCGCCCCAGCGACTGTCGAGCTCACAGATTGCTACGCAGACTAGCGTGCCCAATTCGTGCTCGCGGTGACTTCATCGCGGGGCGCCTGGGCCCGGCGGCGAAATTCTCTCGGCATCGAGCGTGTGCAACCTCGCCGATCGTGCGCGGGACTCAGGCTATCGACGCACTCTCAACAGGAGACTTCGCGTGCGCTGCCGGGCGGCATGGTTCGTACGCGACTCTGCGAGCTTCGCGACGCGAGCAAGGCCGTTGTCGGTGCTTTGTGCGACCGTTAACTCCGTCATGCTCTCGATGAGTCCATTGGCTTGACGGGGCCGTCGCTTCACACCTTCTCCCTGACGAAGCCTCACCAGACGACTCTGGAGCTCGACGTGCTGCGCCAAGCCGGCTTGAGTCCAGGTGGCTGATGCAACGAACGTCCCGCTCAACCAGCTGACGGCGTTCTTAGTCGATTCGCTTTTTCTCCTTGGATCCGAGCTGGATGCATCGCCGTACCGCCGTCGCGATTGTTCGCCGCACGCTCCGGCGATCTGCCCGTCAACCCGATCAACCGCGAGCCTGCCGCTGACGGCCCATAGATAGGCCTGCCTGAGCGCCGGCTATTTGATGCCGGCCGTGAGCCCTCCTGATTGCCGCCGATGAGTTGCCAATCGTTGGTCCACGAGTCTGCCGATTGTTCCATGAGCACGCCGATTACTGCGACGAGTCTGCTCCCGCCGATGAGCCTGCTGATTGAGCCTGCTTGATCGCTGCGATGAGCCTGCTTGGTCGCCGCGATGAGCCTGCTTGGTCGCCGCGATGAGCCTGCTTGGTCGCCGCGATGAGCCTGCTTGGTCGCCGCGATGAGCCTGCTTGGTCGCCGCGATGAGCTGCTTGATCGCTGCGATGAGCCTGCTTGATCGCTGCGATGAGCCTGATGATTGCCGGCGATGCGCCGCTGATTACGTCGGGCACCACCACGCTGACGCGCAATATGTAACTATCGCAATCTCACCATTTCGGGCAGCGGCGTGCTGGTCACGAACGGCTTTCGCGTCTTCATTCAAGAAAAGCTGGATCTGACCGCCGCACCCGCCGGCGCGATTCGCAGTGACGGTGGCAACGGCAATGGCGGCGCTTCGTCCAATGGCGGCGGCGGGCAGCGTGGCCGGCGCCGGCACCGTAGGCGGTGGTGGTGCGGGCACTGCCGGTGGCAATGGTTCGGCCCCGGCCTCGGGCAGCGGTGCGCTTACGCCGCAGCCACGAATTGCTGCCCAATCAGCCTGGAAGGCTCGGGAGGTATGGCGCCTCGGTGCTGATTGCTGCCCAGGACCCTGCTGATTGCTGGCCCGGAGCCTGCCGATTCGAGTGCGTGCATTCCGGCGCGCCGCCGCCGCCCGCGTCGATAGCAGGGCGCTCAGAACACCCAACCGTCGAAATGGGGTGCCACCGCTCAAGTGACGCAGCCAACGATCTGCGCATCGTTTGAGACGTGCACACGGATTCAGGCGACCTGGCTGATTTTTCCGATCTGCCCCTCCACCTGCTGCGGCAGCCGCTACCGAGCGAGCGCAGTGCTAAGAACGCGCGATGCGATTCGAATCCTTGCTCGAGCAAACGTTGGGGGAGCTGCGCGCGGGCTCCCTATTGCGGGAGCCGGATGATGGAGCGGCGCGGCGGGCCGTGGTGGCGGCGGCGGTGGGACTTGGTTTGAGCCCTCTAGACGCTTCGTCGAATGATTACCTGGGCTTTGCGGCGAGGTCCGTTTCACGTGAAACATTGGGTAACCCTGGTGCGGCAGCCTCCCGGCTGATTCACGGTTCAACTGCGGAGCACCTGAAGCTCGAGTCCGATTTGGCGTCTTGGGTGGGTGCGGAGAGCGGACTGTTGTTCAGCTCCGCCTACGCGGCGAACTTGGGACTGATCTCAGCGCTGGGCGTGACGGGCTCCGTCATCCTTTCGGACTCGGCAAACCACGCTTCGTTGATCGACGGTGCACGACTCTCGAAAGCGGAGGTTCGCATCCTGCCGCACCTGGATCTGAATGCCCTGAGCAACGCCTTGAAGGACCAACGAGGGTCTCGGGCCTGCTGGGTCGTCACGGAGTCCTATTTCAGCATGGACGGCGATGGTCCCGATCTCGCGGCGATGCGCGAGCTCTGCGACCAGCACGATGCGTGCTTGATCGTCGACGAAGCCCATGCGCTGGGCGTGTTCGGGCCTTCGGGCAGTGGCCGATGCGCCGATGCGCATGTGAAGCCGGATATTCTGGTGGGCGCGCTCGGCAAAGCGGTGGGCACCCACGGTGGCTTCATCGCTGGCTCACGCCAACTGCGGACCTTCCTCTGGAACAAGGCGCGTAGCTTCGTGTTTTCCACGGCACCCTCGCCCCGCCTGGCGGAGCTGAGCAGCGTCCACGTGCAACTGGCCCGAGAAGCAGAAGCATTACGCACCACCCTGGCGACCAATTCAGTCCAGCTACGGAGTCAGCTCCGGGCAGCGCAGCTCGCCCTGGCGCCCAATTCCTTCGGCCCAATCGTGTCGGTGATCCTCGGCCAGAACGAGCGCGTGTTGGCGGCAGCCGAGCGCTTGCGTGCCGCCGGTATTCTCGCTCAAGCGATCCGCCCACCCACCGTCCCAATCGGCGCCGCGCGCTTGCGGCTGACCGTTAAAGCGACCTTCACCCCAGCAGAGATCGAGCGCCTGGCGCGCGCAGTGGTCGAAGCATGCGCATCGTAATTCTCGGCTGCGGCACGGGCGTGGGTAAGACCCGGCTCAGCGTGGCGTTGCTTCGCGCGCTTGCGGCGCGCGGCCTGCCTGCTCTCGGACTAAAACCAATCGAGAGCGGCATCCAGCTCGGCGTCGACTTCCACGGCGAATCCGGCGCACCGCCGGTAGGATCAGACGCGGCAGCACTCGCTGAAGCGAGCTCGGTTCAAAGCCAATTGCCCCTGGCGCATCCGCTGTACGCGCTGCGCGCGCCCGTCTCGCCCCATCTCGCTGCGCGCGCAGCCGGCACTCAAATCGACGTGAAACGAGTCGTTGAGTGGGTGGCGCACGCCGAGAACTCGGTGACACCGCTTGTAGCGTCACCTAGTGTATTTTGCACAGTCGTCGAGACGGCGGGCGGGGTGTTCTCGCCGCTGGCTCCTGGTGTCGCCAATTTCGAGCTCGCGCGAGCGCTCGAGCCTGCCGTCTGGGTGCTCGTCGCAGCCGACGCGCTGGGCGTGCTGCATGAGGTGAGCGCGACCTTGAAGGCCATGCGCGCGTGCGGCCGCGAGCCGGAGCATTTGGTTCTGTCCGGGGCCCGCGAGCCCGACGCCAGCACGGGCAGCAACGCTTCGGAGCTCCGCACGCTCGACATTGCCATGGTGAGCGCGGTGCTCGCCCGCAATGACGACCGCGGCGTGAACGAGTTGATCGATCGCTTGCTAGTCTGAAGCGAGCCCGAAGGCGCGCTCACGCGTCGCTGACGACGCGACCATTCTCCAGCCGCACGCGGCGCGCGCCCAGTTGCTCGGCCAAGCCGTCTGCGTGGTTGACCACGATCACCAAGGTGCCGCGCGCCCGCTCCTCGATGAGCGCATTTTGGAGGTGCTCGGCGCTCGCGCGGTCGAGCCCCGACCAAGGCTCATCCAGCAATAAAAGCGCCGGATCGTGGACCAACGCGCGCGCCAGAGCGACCCGCTGGCGTTGCCCGCGCGAGAGCGTGCCGACGCGGCGGTCGGCCAGCGCTTCCGCGCCGACCCGCTTGGCGACTCGCTGCCACGCGTCTTCGACCTCCACCCCGTAGATGCGCGCCGCCAGCTCCACATTCTGACGTGCACTGAGCTCGCGATAGCAGAGTGAATCGTGCGCCACCCAGCCGATGTGCGGCCGCACTTGTTCGAGATCGGAACCGAGCGGGTGATACAGCACTTGACCACTGCTGGGCGTGAGCACGGTGCCGATCACCGCCAGCAGCGTGCTCTTGCCGGCGCCGTTCGGCCCTTCCAAAAACGTGATGCTGCCCGCTTGGAAGCGCGTGCTCACCGCGCGCAGCGCCGGCGTCGAACCGAACAGGCGGGTGACCGCGCGCACCTCGATTTCTTCAATCACCGGTCGAGCTCCCCGGGCGCCGCTGGCGGTGTCGTTTTCCGCCAGCCACAGACGCCGGCGCCTTACGGCCGACAATGGAGGATCTTGCGCAAATCGCGACCTGTCTCGATAAATCCGGCGAAAGTACGGCCATTTCGGCTTGACGCAGATTGCGTCCTTCGCATGCTAACATGGCTCGAGAATGAGTTCTTCCGCTCTTGCGATGCCAGCCCAGCGTCTCGAGCATCTGCTCGAATTGCGCCGTGCCGTGGAGGGCGCGCTCGAGGGCAAAGCCGAGGTCGTGGAGCTAGCGCTGACGGCGCTGCTCGCTCGCGGCCACATCCTGATCGAGGACGTGCCGGGGGTCGGCAAGACCACGCTGGCCCGCGCGCTCGCTCGTGCCGTCGGCGGTGAGATGCGCCGCGTGCAATTCACCAGCGATCTGCTGCCGAGCGACGTACTCGGCGTCTCGATCTTCGATCAACGCACTTCTGAGTTCGTGCTGCGCCACGGCCCAGTGTTCTCCAACGTGCTCTTGGCCGACGAGATCAACCGCGCCAGCCCGCGCACGCAATCCGCGCTGCTCGAAGCAATGAGCGACGAACAGGTTTCGCTGGACGGCAAAACGCACCCGCTGCCCGAGCCGTTCTTGGTCGTGGCCACGCAGAACCCGCAGGATTTTGCGGGTACTTTCCCGCTGCCTGAATCTCAGCTCGACCGGTTCATGATGCGCATTCGCATCGGCTATCCGCCGCCGCAGGTCGAAATGCGGCTGATGATGGAGCCCGATCACGATCGCATTCAGAACGTGCCCGTGGTGCTCGACCCGAAGACCCTCGTCAGCTTGCAGCGAGAAGTCGAACGCGTCGTCATGGACGGCGCGCTCGGCACCTATCTGCAAGCGCTCGTCACCGCCACCCGCGGCAGCCCCGCGCTCTCGCTCGGCGCCAGCACACGCGCCGGGATGAATCTCTCGCGCGCGGCTCGCGCCCGCGCCTTGCTGAACGGTCGCGACTACTGCATCGCAGACGACATCCACAGCTTGGCCGTGCCAGTGTTCGCGCACCGCGTGCGGCTGGCCGCGCACGCCGAAGGCTACGCGCCCACACGAGAAGAGACCGAAGCTGCCATTCGCGAGGTCATCGCGCGCGTCCCCGTGCCCCTTTAGCCCAGGAGAAGCTCGGTGACAGACCCTCCTCGGACGCTCGAACCGACTTCCCCCGCAGCAGAACCGCCCGCCTCGGGAGGTCGCGTGCGTTCCACCGCCACTCCGCCAGCGCTGACTTGGCGCGAACGCTTGCCGTCTTTCTTCGCCCGGCTCAGGCGTTGGTTTCGCCCGCCGCGCCGCTTGAAGCTCACGCGTGAGGGCAAATACTTCATCGGCATTACCTTTGGTGTGGGCTTCGCGGCCATCAACACCGGCAACAACCTGCTCTACTTGTTGCTCGGCATGTTGTTGTCGATGATCGTGGTGTCGGGCGTGCTCAGTGAGCTCAGCTTGCGTGACCTCACGGTCGTGCGTCGCCTGCCGCCGCGGGCTCAAGTGGCGCGGCCGCACCTGGTTGAAATCGAGGTCTTCAATCACAAGCGCCGCATCCCCTCCTATGCCATCGAGGTGGAAGACTTGCGCGCGGGCCAACCCGCCGACAAGCGCTGTTTCTTCCTGAAAATCAGCCCGCGTTCGGCGCAAGTCGCGGCCTACCGCCGCACACCGGCCCGCCGCGGTCGCGACCGCCACGTGGGCTTCCGCGTGGCGACCCGCTTTCCATTCGGCTTGTTCGAAAAGTCGCGCGAGCTGAACGCCGATGGCGATCTGATTATCTATCCCGCAGTGGATCCCGTGCAGCTACCGAGCAACTTGCCGGGCGACCGCATGGGCGGAAGCTCCGCGCTCGGCCGCGGCTCGGGCGACGAAATCCTTTCGCTGCGTGCGATGCGCGAGGGCGACGACCCGCGCGACATTTACTGGCGGAAGAGCGTCGAGCAGTTGATCGTGCGCGAACGAGCGCGTGAAGTCCGGCGCGACGTCTCGTACGTGATCGATTCGATTCACCCGGGCCGCACAGCCGATGAAGATTGGAGCGCGCGTTTCGAGCGCCGCATTCGCGACGTGGCGTCACGCGCCGTCGCACACATCAAACGCGGCGATGGCGTGACCGTGCGCGCCCGCAGCGGCGAGCGAGTGCGCGCCACGAGCGCGGTCGGCGCAGACCCGGTGTTGCGCTTTCTAGCTCTTTTGGAGGCCAAACCAGCCGACGTACCAACGGAGGCGGCGCCCAGCAGCGCGCACGCTCAGCCGACCAAGGCAAGTGCGTGAGATTCGGGCTGATTCACCGAATCATGACGGACAGCCTGGCCGCGCTCGGCCTGCTGGCGTTGATCACGAGCGGAGAGCTGAACCACTGGTTGGCGGTGGCGGTCTTGGTCGGCTTGGCGATCGCCGTGGTCATCCCCGAGAGCTTTCAAGACCGCCCGCTGGCGCGCCGTATCGCCGTCGCGCTGCCGCTCGCGCTGTTCGGCGCGCAGGCGGTCCGTCTATTCGCCGGCGCCAGCCTGCTCGAGACCGCGGTCGAATTCGCGGCCGGACTGCAAGTGGTGCGCTTGGCGACTCGCCGCGGCGCCGCGCACGATCAGCAAGTGATCGTGCTCGCGTTGCTGCACCTGATCGCGGCCACCGTGCTCGGCAGCGGCTTGGCCTACGGGCTGTGTTTTCTGGGATTTTTGGTGATCGCACCGGGCGCTTTGGTGCTCAGTCACCTGCGCCGCGAAGTGGAAGGCAATTATCGCCAAGGCGCGCGCGATCGCACTGGGCTGCCCGTAGACGTGCCGCGCATCTTGCGTAGCCGACGCGTGATCGGGCGCTCGTTTCTGATCTTCACCTGCTTGCTCTCGGTGCCGATCTTCCTGTTCACCCTCGCCTTGTTCGTTGCCTTTCCGCGCGTAGGGCTGTCCCTTTTGCTGCTCAGTCACCCCAAGGCCGAGCGCATGGTCGGCTTCACCGAGCACGTGGATTTGGGCGGAGTGGGCCGCTTGCGCAGCGATCCGACCATCGTCATGCGCGTGGAAGTGCCCAATTTACCGAAGGAAGCGCCACCTCGCGTGGCCCTCTACCTGCGCGGCGCGGCCTTCGATAGCTACCGCGGCAAGAGCTGGTCGCGCAGCTTGGGCGGCACCTTGCGCGCCGAACAGCACGGCCGGCAGGTGCAGATCCTGCGCTTTCCGGAGCTGCGGCGCGATCGGCTGATGCACATCGACCTGGAGCCGATCGAACCGGCGGTGGTGTTTTTGCCGCCCGAGGCCGTGGCGATGACGGTTTCGGTGCAAGGAACGTCGCCGCTCAACAACATCCCGCAAATCACCGGCGGGCCTGAGGGCTCACTCACGTACAAGACGCAAGACGAGCGCGGGCTGCGCTACGACGTCTCGCTGGCGGCCGCCGACGAGCCCACCTCGGTCGCATTGACCGCGAATGAACGGCCTCGCTATCTGACTTTGCCGGCGGATTTACCGCCCAAAGTGGCCGAACTCGCGCGCACCTGGGTCGGGGGCGCCAGCGATCCACGGCTGGAAGCGCGGCTGATCGAAGCGCGGCTGCGCAAGGACTACCGCTACGATGTCGACTCGAGCTCGGGCGCCGCGAAAAACCCGCTGGTCGATTTTCTGTTCGTGTCCAAGCGTGGACACTGTGAGTTCTATTCGACAGCCATGGCCGTCATGTTGCGTACGTTGGGCGTGCCCACGCGCAACGTGACCGGCTTCATCGGCGGCACGTACAACCGCTTCGCCCGCTCCTACGCCGTGCGCCAAGGCGACGCGCACTCTTGGGTGGAGGTCTACTTAGACGACACCGGTTGGACGCGGTTCGACCCGACGCCACCGGCCAGCGCCGCTCCCCAGAGCGATATCACCGGTCTTTTGGCGTTCGTGCGCGATTTCGTCGAAGCGACGACGCAGCGCTGGAATCGCCACGTCATTGGTTACGATCTGAAGCAGCAGGTGGGGCTGCTCAGGTCCGTGCACGCGAGCTACAGCAAGCTACGCGCTCGGCCGGGCACCGTCGGCAAGCTGTTGTCTTCGCCGCGTTCTACGCTGCTCACGGTGATCGCTCTGGCGTGCGCGGCGTACGGCGTGGTGTGGCTCAGGCGTCGCAGGAAGACGCACTCACCGGCCGCACGCGCGGCCACCGAGCGAGAAACCGCCGCGCGCGAAATCGTCGAGCTGTATCGGCAACTCGAAGCCGCGCTCGCCACGCGCGGCGTCGCAAGGCCCACCGGCACCCCACCCCGGGCGCACGCCATCAGCCTGAAGGCATTGGGGCACCCGGTAGGAGAAGAAGCTCTGGCACTCACCGAGCTGTACATCGCGGCCCGCTTTGGCGGCGTCACGCTCAGCCTCGAAGAACGCCGCGATTTCGCGCGCCGAGTGCGCGCCGTGCGAGTGCAACGCCCCGTCCCCGAGCGCGCTGCTGCGTAGACAGACACGCTGCCCGCGTAGACATCACGCGCTGCTGCGTAGAAATCACTCACCACTAAGTCGCGCACGCCCTCGGCGTGAGCAGCGGGAGTCTCAGGCTGCGAGACGACGAAGCACGATCTGCGCGGAACCCGCCGAGCTCTGACCGACGCCGTACACCGCGCCGCGGCTCGGGCGGGCGCGCAACGCATCTAGCTCGAGATCCGGGGCGCCGTGCTCTAGCCAAGCCACGATCACCGGCGCTTGCTCGCCGCTATTTTCATCGATTTGCAGCACATCCACCGCGATGCCGTGCGCGAGTTCCTCAGCCGTGACCGCGCGCTGCATGGAGGCGAGGGGACGATGATTGGCGCCTGGTAACTGGTTGTTGGCAACGCTGGTCGAGGCGTACGACTGCACGATCAAGCGATAGCCAGCGCTGGTCGCCGCGGCCAAATCTTGCGCGGACACTTCCGCGCGCATGCGCTCGACCGAAACCGCTCCCAGGCTCGTCACCGCTAACAGGGCCATCCACGAGGCGCCGGCAGCCGCAGAACTCACGACGGATGAGCGCGTGTTGCGCGTTCGCTTTCCGGGGTTGCTTGGGTTTGCCATGTCGGGGTCTGCTTTCCTGATCAACGGATTGAACGGGTAGTTCGTTTCTGCTGATTCTCATTAAGCAGCTTCCATGCCAACAATTGGGGCCGAGCAATCATTCCAGATTGTGCACTTAGTCGTCCTTGAGGTCTTCCGGGGTCAGGGACTACCCGCGCACGGGTCCGATCGGACCCGCCCCCTCAAATCGCCGAATAGGCGGCTAAAGCTTGGATTTTGGCTGGGCCAGTAGGGTGGCCGCCCAGCTTAACGCGCCCTTGCACTGACCCTCGGACCGGGCTCCGTCTGGCGTACGACGGTAGGGGCCGAGCGTCACAATGACGTCGCGCGCGCGCCGTAACACGGCAAATGGGCCGCGAGTGTGCCGCTCGCGACACACCTGTCCGGCACGCGTGGCTTGATGGGCCTCGCTGGCGGACACGAATTCGGACAGACGTCCGCTCGCGTCGACGGCTTGGTCCTCCGGGGCCAGCGCGCCACGCGCAAAGGCGTGTAGGGCAATCCGCGCCGCGGCCTCGCTGTCATAGCGTATCCGCCACGCGACGCTGGTCACGGCTCCGTCCGAGAAGCTGGAAACGCGATCACCAGCCCAACCACTCGCCGCCTCACGCGCCACCCGAGCTGGCATCCATTCTTCGAACAGGATGCGCAAGGTCTCCTCGCCATAGACATCGCTGTAGGTCAGGCGAGTCGGGCCGAGCGCGTTGGGCGCCAAGGCTGGGAGCGGTTCGGGGGCCTCGTTGGCGTCGTACTTGTCGAGGTGCAGGATTTGCTCGGTGCTGGTGGGCAGGCGCTTCCACGCCGCCGCCACCGCGGCCCAGCCGCCGCGCCGTCGCAGCGCGTTGACGAATGCCAAACCGTCAATGTAGGGCGCGACCACCGAGCGCTTCACGATCGGCGGAACCTTCAGCGTCGAGCCAGCCGCGAGTGCGCCCTGAAGATCCATTACGGAATCAGGCAAATCCGGCGCATGCATGCCTTTCTCGGCGAACAGACCGTCGACCATGGCGCTGGTCGCATCGCCTTCGGCCAAGGCGTGCACCGCTCCCTGCCAATCGCCCGCGTCGTCAGTCCAGCCGAGCAACTTTTCTAGGCCGTAGTGCTGATCTTGGAGCGCGTGCACGAGTTCGTGCCAAAGCGTCGCGTCGAGCTCTTGGCCGCGCAGATCTCCGCCGAGAAACATGGTCTTTTCGTGCGGCTCGTAGAAGCCGAGCAGCTCCGACCGCATCACATCCAGTAGGCCGCGCCGGTAGTCGTAGGACGCGGGCACGGTGCCGAGCGCGAACAGGATCTCTCCCGAAGCGCTGACCACGGCAGGAGGGACCTCGGTGTCCAGGCTGTGTTCGACGCGCGCGACCATTTCGTTCCGCGAGATGATTCGACCTTTCACCGGACCAAGCGCGTCGAGCTCGCGCAGCGCAGAAACGTACTTGAGCGCTCGAGCGACGGTGCGCTCGGCAGCTGCGTCCTTTTCCGCAACCGGCGCGCCAGCGGGAGGCAACCCAGCGCTTGCGTGTGCGCTTGGGTTCGCCGAGGACGCGGGTGCATTCGCCGGCCCGGTCGGCGCGGTCGTTGCGGGCGAGCCCGCACAGCCGAGCACGAAACAGCCGATCGCGAGCGCCGCGCCGCAGCGCCGAGAACTCATGATTCTGCGGCAGCGCGCAGCGCAGCCAGGGCAGCTTGGCGATCGGATTGACCGAAGATCGCATTGCCAGCAACCAACATCGTGGCGCCCGCGGCGACTACTCGCGACGCGGTATCCGGTGCGATACCGCCGTCAACCTCCAGCTCGACCTTGACGCCTGCTTCGTCGATCATGCGCCGCACAGCGGCAATTTTCGGCAGCACCTGGGACAGAAATTGTTGCCCACCAAAGCCGGGATTTACCGACATGAGCAACACCAAATCCAAGTCGCTCATCAGGTAACGAAGGCAATCTTCGGTGGTATGCGGGTTCAGCACCACACCGGCCATCACCTTCAACTCGCGCAGCTGATGCAGCGCCCGCTGTAGGTGAGTGCAGGCTTCCACATGAATGCTGATCGAATCAGCACCTGCCTCAGCGAACGCGCCAATGTAGCGCTCTGGCTCGACGATCATCAGATGCACGTCCACGTGCACTTTGGTGGCGCGGCGCACGGCTTTTACGATCAGCGGACCGAGCGTGATGTTGGGCACGAAGCGGCCATCCATCACGTCTACGTGGATCCAATCCGCTCCCGCGAGTTCCGCTTCTTTTACCTCTTCGGCCAGGCGTCCGAGGTCTGCGCTCAAGATCGACGGGGCAATACGGAACTCTCGTCTTGGCATGCGCGGAAGTGTTACCCGAGCGCCACTTACCGGGCCAGTACGAACCGCCAGAACTCGCGTTTCCCGGAAGAATCACAGGGGAGTGCGTGTTACGCTGCTCGGAGCGTCCAGCCCTCAATTCGTCGCAGCGCAGACTGAGCCCATGATTACTCGGCCACTCGGTAAGCAAGACTACGATCACATCGTACAGATCATCGATCGCTGGTGGGGCGGTCCGACGACTGCACTGGCGCACCCCATTTTCTTCCATGAGCTCGGCGCGATGGCGCGCGTGGTGGAAGACGACGGCATCTTGGTCGGCTTCCTGCTCGGCTTCGTAGCGCCAGGCCCACCCAAGACAGGTTACGTGCACTTGGTCGGCATCCACCCGGACTACCGAAGGCGCGGCGTCGGCAAGGTGCTTTATCAAACCTTCGAGGAGGACGCGCGCGCGGCAGGCTGCACGCGGCTCAAAGCCGTGACTACCAGCGGTAATGAGGGCTCGATCGCCTTTCATCGCGCCACCGGCTGGAGCGTAACGAGCGTCGAAGACTATGCGGGCCCGGCGCGGCCGCGCGTCGTCTTCAAGAAGACCCTGTGAGTTTCCAGGCCCAACCGCGCTGCGGTTTGACGCAAAGCCGATCAGCGATAGAAGCTGCCCGAAGCGGTCATGAGCAATTCCCCTGAAGGCAGTGTCAGCCCGAGTGAACTCCGTGCAATCGGCTTGTTCGGCGCGCTGAGCGACGAAGTCCTCACGCACTTGGCTGGCACACTCACCGTTCAGACTCCCGAATCCGGTGAGATCGTGTTCCGCGAGGGCGACGACGCCAGCGCCATGTATGTCGTCCTTCGCGGCGAGATGGAAGTGTTGAAGAAGAGCAAGCGCGCAACCGAAGCGCGCGTTGCCTTGCTCGGCCCGGGTGATTGGTTCGGCGAGATGAGCATCGTCGACATTCAGCCGCGCTCGGCGACCGTGCGCGCGCTCGCGCCCTCACGGCTACTGCGCATCACGGCCGCGGATCTCGACGCGCTGTACCGCTACGATTTACGTTCGTATTCGCTGATCGTGTTGAATTTGGCGCGTGAGCTGAGCCGGCGCTTGCGCGTCGCCGACGGCATTCTCGCGGATCTGATCTCGAACGTGCTCGACCACTACTTGGCCGGCCCCGGCGCGAGCTGATCGGCGCCCGCTCCGCCGCCCTCTCCGCCTTCGGGCATGCCGCCCTCACCGGCACTCGCGCCGCGATCGCCGGCTTCGCCACCGCCGATATCGAACCCGCCGCCGCCGTGACTAGGTATCGCGCCGGGCGCGCCGCCCCCGGGCACCTGGACGTTACCGGAGCCGCTTCCGCCACCGCTGCTCGCGCCGCCGTTGCTCGCGCCGCCAGTTGCATCGCCGGGGCCAGAAGCACTGGGAATATCCGGATGCGGATTCAGCCCACAGGCTGAAACCAGCGCAGCCAGCAGCCAGCAATTGTGCCAACGGGTCCGCATCGCGTGACACCGTACTAGCACGCCCTACGCCAGGCGCCGATCAGCGATCCGGAAGAGAATGCCGACGCACACGTGGCACGCTTTGGCACAATTCGCGACCCCGGGATCAGATCTGGAGCGCTTACTGAGTTACAGTGCCACCCGAGCCCTGCCCGGCGAAACCGCCCGAGCCGCCTGCGCCTGGCGCGAAACCGCCCGAGCCGGCGCCTGCAAATGCGCCCGCAGAGCCACTTTGTCCGGACGCGCCCGCAGAGCCACTTTGTCCGGACGCGCCCGCAGAGCCAGCAGCGCCCGCAGAGCCACTTTGTCCGGCCGCGCCCGCGCTCGAACCGGCCGCGCCCGCGTTCGACCCGGAAGCGCCCGCGCTTGCCGAAGAGCCTGCGCCGCCGCCCATCGAGGTGCCGGCGGAGGACGAGCCAGCCGCCGAATTACCCGCAGAAGCGCTGAAACCGGACATGCCCGCGCTAGGACCGACCGCACCGCCAGCACCCGCCCCACCCGGCGAGCCACCGGGTGAGTCCACAGCACCGGCGGAACCTGGACTACCGGACGCACCGTTCGCCGCGCCAGCCGCGTTCGCCGGGCCGCCCGGGCCAATGCCGCCCGGCTCCACCGGAACTGGGTTGAGGGCACAGGCCGAAATAGTGACCAGGCAGCTCAACCAACACCACTGGGTCACCCGCCGGCTCATGAACGACGCTGTAGCAAGACTTCGGCCAACAGCGTCGCCTGAAATTTTCCTCACTTGCCGCGCGCCATGCGAGCTCGAGCCAGCAGCGAGAGCGCTGCGCTCAAATCCGGAGGTGAGGCCTCGAGGCCCTGCGCGACGTCCGCCAGCTCGCCCGCGAGCTGCCTGAGTACGACGCTGATCTGGTCCGCATTGGCCGCGAAGATGTCGCGCCACATGACCTCAGCGCCGCCCGCGCTGCGCGTGATCGCGCGATACGCCGGCCCGGCAGCGGGCAATGCGCCCGCGTCGCTGGCCAGCACACGCAGCGCGCTCGCGACCAGCTGCGGCGTATGACTCGTGTAGGCCACCGCGCGATCGTGCGCTTCCAAGCTCAAGTGCACGCTGTTCGCGCCCACCAAGTCGAGCAGCTCCTCCACCCGCAGCAGCGCATCCGGATCGCTGTGTTCTGGACAGAGCAGCCAGGTTTGGCGCTGAAATAGCTCCGCGAGCGCGAGCGCCGCGCCGCCTTCAGGGCCGCCGGCCATGGGATGCCCAGGCACGAAGCGACCGGCGCGCGGCAGGCCCGACACCGCCGCGCAAATCGAGCGCTTGGTCGACCCGCAATCGGTAATCACCTGCGCGGACTCGAGCAATACCGGCAGCTGCGCCCGGATCACGCTCACCGGCGCGGCCAACACGCACAAATCAGCGGCATGTACCGCGCTCTCCACGAGCGCGCGATCGGCGCTGTCAATCTGCGCGTCGCTCAGCGCGCGCACTTCCGGGGCGCTGAGCGCTCCCGGCAAATCAATGGCGACGAGCTCGATCCCCGGCGCGGCCTTACGTACGGCAGCCGCAATCGACGCCCCGATCAGTCCGAAGCCGAAGATTGCGAGGCGCTTCATTTGCGCACTACGGCGCCAATCTCACGCAGACGCTCGGCCAGCTCGACGGCTTCGCTCCAACGCAGGGTGGCGGGGACGCGCGGCACTTCGCCCTCGCGACCGACCCAGGTGCGCAGGATCACGCCATCCGCACCGCCGGCGATCGCCGCGCAGGCGACGGCCTGCGAATACTTGGCGCGCTGAGCGATGCTGGCGACGTCGACCACGAGCGGGAGATGCGTGCGGATCTTGGCGCGCGCGATGGCGGCGATTTCCAAGGTGCGTGCGCCGTTCGGGTACTCACCGCCGGCCTCCAGCAGCACGACCTTTTCCGAGCCGCGCTCGAGCTCGCGTTCAGCCGCGCCGATCCAAGCGTTGGCGCCCCAGCTCGGCCCGCGCTCCACGAAACGCACGGGAAAAGCCTGCTGCAAAGGCTGCGGGTGCATCGACAAGCAGACCAGAGAACCGACATTTTCGAAGGCCAAATGCGAGCGCGTGACCGCCGCATCGAAGGGCCGGCCCGCGGCGACCGCATATGGAAGCTCGGCCGACGGTGGCACGTCGTCATCGCCCAGCGCGCGCTTGCGCGCCGACCCGAGCGGGCCGACCGGCTCGATGGCGATCCATGGGCGCTCGCCGCCGATGCTGCCCCAGGCCCCCTCGACGACAGTCGAGCGTTGCTTGAAGCGGCGCGACGCGAGCCGAAACGGCTCGCTCACGCGTGTCACCTGAGCGACGGCTTCGAACTCACTGACGACTGAAACGTCATTCGCGCTGACGTCTCCGACCACACCGAGGATGGAGCGCGACTGGCCGCTCGATCGGTGTACGTCGAAGCCGGCTGCAACCAGGAACGAAATCACGCTCTCGATCGCCGCGTCCGACGCATCGGGCTCCATCACCACGATCATATTCAGTCACTACCCTATCAAAAGCCGCAATTTCTTACCACTAAAGGTAGAGCACAGTGGCCTGTTTGGACAAGGAACGCTATGGTTTCAGGCTCGGCTTTAGGCTTCGCCTTTCGGGCGGGCCCGCGTGCTCCGCCATGACCACCCCCAACGACGCGATGATTGGAACCTTGGCTGCGGGGCGCTACCGCGTGCTGAAGCTGCTGGGTGAAGGTGGGATGGGTCAGGTGTACCTGGCCGAGCACGTCGCGATCGAGAAGCGCGTCGCGCTCAAGGTGCTGCGCGCCGAATACGCGACCCGGGGCGAGATCGTGACGCGCTTTCAGCAGGAAGCGATCAGCGCTTCGCGCATCAAGCACCCCAACGTGCTGGATGTGTTCGACTTCGGCCAGCTGGAGGACGGCTGCTTCTTCTTGGCGATGGAGTTCTTGGAGGGCAACGATCTGGCCGACGAGCTCACGCGCAGGCGAGTGCTCGACGCCGCGATCGGCATTCGCATCGCGATGCAGATCTGCCGGGCGCTCGCGGCCGCGCACGCCAACGGCGTCGTGCACCGCGACATGAAGCCGGAGAACGTGTTTCTTCAGCGCACCGCGGACGGCGAAGAAATCGTCAAAATCGTCGATTTTGGCATCGCGCAGCTGCGTTCGAAAGACACCGAGGTCGCGCCGACCAAGCGCCGGCTGACCCGCACCGGCATGATCTTCGGCACGCCGGAATACATGGCGCCCGAGCAAGCCGGCGGCAAACACGCCGATCTGCGCTCCGATATCTACTCGGTCGGGATCATCATGTACGAGATGTTCACCGGGGCGGTGCCATTCACCGGGGAGACGTTCCTGGGCGTGCTGGCCAAGCACCTGAGCGATCCCACCCCGCTGATGAGCGCCGTCTACCCGGAGGTCAGCATTTCGCCCTCGCTCCAGGGCGTGATCATGCGCGCGCTAGAGAAGGATCCAGCAGTCCGCTACCAGACCATGCTCGAGTTCGCTCAGGCGATCAGCGCAAGCACGGACGCGACGGCGCTCGGCTACCGGCCCACCTTGAGCAGCGCGAGCGAGCATCCGATCGCGTTTGCACCCCACGCGGCGGGCACCCCGACCCACCAGCAGTTCGCGCCTGCGGCTGCGCCATCCTCCGTGCCTCCGGCCGCCCCGGCCCGCGTCTACGGCCCTGGGCAAGCCAAGGATTCGGACGCTGCGCGCGCTGAGACCCTGATCGGGGCGGAGGCGAACACTCGGCCGCATGCGCAGCGCAGCCGTGCCGGGCTGATCGCGGCGTTGGTCGCGGTGGTCGCCTTGGGCGGCGGCGGCGCCTGGTTCATGAAGCACCGCAGCGCCGCCACCAACCCTACGCCGGAAACCGGCTCCGCGTTGGCCGCCATCCCCCTCGCGCCGCCAGCACCGGTCGCCCCGCCAGCATCGGCGGCTCCGGTGACGAGCGCGGCTCCGTCAGTCGAGGCCACGGTGACGCCCAGCGTCGGCATTCGCCTGGACGTCTCGACCGAGCCCAGCGGCGCGATTTTACTGAAGAACGGCTTTCAAGTGTGCGACCAAACGCCCTGTGAGGTGCTGGCTACGCCGGCCGAAACGCTCGAGTTTCAAGCCCAAAAAGGCGCCCTGAAGGGGACCGCCAAGGTGCTCGCCCAGCGGGACCAAAAGGTCACGATCAAGCTCCAAGGGCCTGCTGTTTCAGCAGCTCCCAAAGCGACTGGACAGCGTTTGTGCGAGGTCGAGGTCGACGGGCTGAAAATTTTGCGCGCTTGCAAGTAGCAGAGTGCAGCCGGGTTATCCCCGGAAACCAGCCCTGTGTTAGCTTCCCCGGCGATGCGGATCCTGCGCCGAACCCTGTTCTCTGGATTGTGTGCGGTGGCCCTGGCTTCAGCCATCGGCTGCAAAAAGCCCGCGACAGACGGCCCTAGCGGCGCAGCAGAAGCGACCGAAATCGCCATCGGTCACTACGCTTCGATGACCGGCGGGACCGCGCACTTCGGCCAGGACACCGATCGCGGCGCGCGCCTGGCGATCGAGGAGGCGAACGCGCAGGGTGGCGTGCTCGGCAAGAAGCTGAAGCTGGTCACGCTCGACGATCGCGGAGATTCGGCGGAGGCGGCCAACGCCGTCAATCGCTTGATCGACGTAGAGAAGGTGAGCGCGGTCCTCGGTGAGGTCGCCTCGAGCCTGTCCCTGGCCGGCGGGCGCGTCGCACAACGCCGCAAAATCCCCATGATTTCACCGACCTCCACCAACCCCAAGGTGACCGAGGTGGGCGACTACATCTTCCGCGTGTGCTTCATCGATCCCTTCCAGGGCAAGGTGATGGCCACCTTCGCGCGGGACAACCTCAAGTTCGACAAAGTCGCGATCTTGAAGGACGTGAAGAACGACTACTCGATCGGCCTGGCCGATGCGTTCCAAAAGGCCTTCACCGCGGCGGGCGGTACGATCGTCGTCGAGCAGTCCTACTCGCAAGGCGATACGGATTTCAGCGCGCAGGTGACCGCGATTCGCGGCACCCAGGCGCAAGCCGTGTTCGTGCCTGGTTATTACTCGGAGGTGGGCACGATCGCGCGCACCGCCGAGCGCTTGGGCCTCAAAGTGCCGCTGCTGGGCGGGGACGGCTGGGACTCGCCGGACCTGTTCAAGATCGGCGGCGAGGCGATCAATGGCTCGTACTTCTCGGACCATTTCGCGCCCGACGTGGCGAGCGAGAAATCCAAGGCATTCGTGGCCAATTTCACGAAGAAGTATGGGCAAGCGCCGACCGGCCTGGGCGCGCTCGGCTACGAGGCAGCGCTGGTCTTGATCGACTCGATCAAGCGCGCGGGCAAGAACGAGCCGAGCGCGATTCGCGACGCCATCGCGGCCACCAAAGACTTCGAAGGCGTGACCGGAAAAATTACCATCGATGCCCAGCGCAATCCGCAAAAGAGCGCCGTGGTGCTCAAGGTCGAAGGCGGCAAGGCGAAGTTCGAAACGTCGATCGCGCCGTAGCGCACCACTCGCGTGACTCAGCTCCTTCAGCAGATCATCAACGGCCTCTCTCTCGGGTCGATCTACGCCCTGATCGCCCTGGGCTATACGATGGTCTACGGCATCTTGAAGCTGATCAACTTCGCTCACGGCGAGGTGTTCATGGTCGGCGCGTACACCGGCTTTTACGCCGCAGGCGCGCTGGGCGTGGCCAGATTCGAGGCGAATAACCAGGGCTTTCCGCTGTATTTGGCGATCTTGGTGCTGCTGATCGCCATGGCCGCGGCGGCGCTGCTCGGCATGACGATCGAGTTTTTGGCGTATCGCCCGGTGCGCAGCGCGCCGCGACTCACGCCGTTGATCACCGCCATTGGTGTCAGCCTGTTCTTGCAGAACGTCGGCATGCTGCTGTTCTCGCCCAACCCGCAGCGTTACCCGGCCATCTTGAGCGAGGTGCGCTTCGAAGTGTTGGGCGTGATCGTGACCAACATCAAGCTGACCATCTTCGCGGTCGCGCTGTGCTTGATGCTCGGCTTGCACTTGTTCGTGCAAAAGACCTGGACCGGGCGGGCGATGCGCGCGCTGTCGTTCAACATCGACGCCGCGAAATTGATGGGCATCGACACCAATCGCGTGATTCGTTCGACGTTCGCGATTGGTTCGGGCTTGGCGGCGGCGGGCGGCATCCTGTTCGGTCTGGACCAGATCACGATCAACCCGTTGATGGGCGTGCTCACGGGCCTGAAAGCCTTCGTAGCAGCCGTTTTAGGCGGGATCGGCAGCATCCCCGGCGCGGTGGTCGGAGGCCTGTTGATCGGCTTGGCCGAGCAGCTGACGGCTGGCTACCTATCGCCTGAGTACCGCGACGCGATCACGTTCGTGATCTTGATCTTGATCCTGCTGCTCAAGCCGGAGGGCTTGCTGGGCGTGGTTCGGGTGGAGAAGGTGTGATGCGAGCGGTCATTCGCGTCGCCATCGCCGCCTGCGTGCTGCTGGTGATCTACGCGCTGCAATGCGGCGTCCAAGCGGGCTTCACCGAGTACGTGCAGCGCATCATCCTGCTCGCGGGCATCAACGTGATCTTGGCGGTCGGGCTGAACCTGATCAACGGCACCACCGGGCAGTTCTCGATCGGGCACGCCGGGTTCATGGCCGTCGGCGCCTACGGTGCGGCGTTCGTGGGCGTGCAGCTCGCCAAGCCCGTGCACGGCGCGCTCGGCAGCGGCCCGCTCGCCGAGGCCATCGTGTTCAACGGCGCGCTGCTGGCAGGCGCGCTGTTTGCCGGCATTTCTGGGCTGATCGTGGGCATGCCTAGCCTGCGGCTGCGCGGTGACTACCTAGCCGTGGTCACCCTCGGCTTCGGCGAGATCATCCGCATCCTGTTCAACAACGCGACCTTCCTGGGCTCAGCCACCGGCTATTTCGGTGATGATCCGTCCGGGCTACCCGCGTACACGAATTTCTTTTGGGTGTTCGCGTGGGTCACGGTGATCGTGATCTTGATCCACAACCTCACCTTCTCGCAGACCGGACGGTCCTTGACTGCGATTCGCGAAGACGAAATCGCGGCCGAAGCGATGGCCACCCCCACCACTCGGTTGAAGGTGACCGCGTTCGCAATCAGCGCCGCCACGGCCGGCATCGCCGGCGGCCTGTTCGCCCACATGCAAGCCGGCGTGCGTCCGGAAGATTTTCGCTTCGAAAAATCGATCGATATGGTCGTGATGATCATCGTCGGCGGTTTGGGCTCCATTTCCGGCGCGATTTTGGGCGGGATCTTCGTCGCGGTCTCGCTCGAGCTGATGCGCGATCTGCAGCAGTACCGGCTCGTGCTGTACGCGCTGCTGCTGATCGTGATCATGATCGTGCGCCCCGAGGGGCTGCTCGGCACCCGCGAGCTGCATCACTTGCTTCGCCGCAAGAAGGCGCCGAAGCCCGCCGCGCCCACGGAGAGCTCGTGAGCTTGCTCGAGCTCCGCTCGGTCGACAAAATCTTCGGCGGCTTACACGCCGTGCGGGGCGTCTCGTTTCAGGTCGAGAAGGGCGCGATCTTCGGCTTGATCGGCCCGAACGGCGCGGGCAAAACCACGCTCTTCAACGTGATCACCGGCGTGTATACGCCCGAGCACGGCCAGATCTCGTTCGCCGGCAAGAACATCGCCGGCCTCAAGCCCGCGCTGATCGCCGAGCGCGGCGTGGCCCGCACCTTCCAAAATATCCGTATTTTTCGGACCATGACCGTGGCCGAGAACGTGATGGTCGCGGGTCATCACTTGCACAAAGCCAGCATCGCGGAAGCCATGCTGCGCACGCGCGCCTACGATCGCGACGAGCAAGCGCTGGCCAAGCGCGCCCACGAATTGCTCGAGGTCTTGGGCCTGGCAGAGCTCGCTGGCGAGGTCTCCGGCAGCCTGCCGTATGGCTCACAGCGCCGGCTGGAGATTGCGCGCGCGCTGATGCTCTCGCCCGAGCTCTTGCTGCTCGACGAGCCGGCCGCAGGCATGAACAGCCAAGAAGCGCGCACCCTGAACGAACAGATCCGTTTCTTGCGCGACCAGCTCGGGCTGACCGTGATCTTGGTCGAGCACAACATGGCCGTGGTCATGAACGTTTGTGAAACGATCCACGTCGTGGACCACGGGGAGACGATCGCGCAGGGCACGCCCAGCGAGATCAAGACTCACCCCAAGGTACTCGCAGCGTATTTGGGCGAAGAAGAGCCTGGCATCGAGGCCCAGCCATGAGCGCCGAGGTCGCGCTCGAGCTGACCTCGCTGAGCGTGAAATACGGCGGCATCGCGGCCTGCAAGGACGTCTCGTTGAGCGTCGAGCGCGGCGAGATCGTGACTTTGATCGGCGCCAACGGCGCAGGCAAGAGCAGCGTGTTGAAGTCGATCATGCAGCTCGTGCCGCACGCGGGCGGCACGGTGCGCGTGCTCGGGCGCGACGTGAAGGGCATGGCCACGCACCGCGTCGTCGAGCTCGGCGCGGCGCTCGTGCCCGAGGGGCGCGCCATCTTCGGCAACCTGAGCGTGCGCGAGAACTTGCTCTTGGGCGCGTTCTTGAACCGCAGTCCGGCCGCGATCGAGAAGAACCTGGCGCGCAGCATTCAGCTGTTCCCGCGTCTGGGCGAGCGTATCGAGCAGAACGCAGGCACGCTCTCGGGCGGCGAACAACAAATGCTGGCCATCGCGCGCGCGCTGATGGCCGACCCGCAATTGCTCTTACTGGACGAGCCGAGCCTCGGGCTGGCCCCCAAGCTAGTCGCGCAAATATTCGAATCTATTATTGAAATTGCCAAGGGCGGGATCACGATTCTGCTCGTCGAGCAGAACACTCGCTTGGCGCTGCAAGTCGCCAAGCGTGCCTACGTGCTGGTCACGGGCGAGGTCGTCCTGTCCGGCGCGTGCGCCGACCTTCGAACGGATCCTCGGATACGTGAAGCGTACCTCGGCGAAAATATCCAAGCCTAGCTCGCCCACGGGCGGCTCGGCGAGCGGACGAGTGAGCGCAGCGGCGCGCGGCGCGCGCACGCGTACCGCGCGCGCGCGCTTCACCTTCCACGGCAACTTGCGCGAGACGCGCTACGGCTGGCTGCGCCTGACCCCCGCGTATTCCGTGCACCTCGTGCGCGAGCTGCTCGAGTCACGCGCGCTGCCCGAGCTGCCGGTGCTCGACCCGTTTTGCGGGACTGGCACGACGCTGCTCACCTGCGCAGAGCTCGGCATTGCCTGCGCCACGTTGGACGTGAACCCATTCCTGGTTTGGTTGGCGCGCGCGAAAACCGCCAAATACAGCGGCAAATCCTTGAGCCGCGCCGACTCACTGGTGAGCGAGATGAGCCGCGCCGCGCTCGGTCGCGCCCACGCGCCCTGGCTGCCGGCGCTGTTTCAAATCGAAAAATGGTGGGGCAAGCCGGCGCTGCACGCGCTCGGTCGCGCGTTCGCGGTGCTCGAGCACTCGGACGCGGACAAGCCGGCTCGGGACTTGGCCAAGCTTGCCTTCTGTCGCAGCCTGATCACGAGCGCGAACGTGAGCTTTGGTCATCAATCGATGTCGTTTGCAGAAGCCGACGCGAAGGCCCCGAGCGCAGCTCGCGTATCCGTCGCGCTGCGTGAGGCGTTCACGCCGATCGCCAAAGCCGCCGCGGTCGCGCTGCCGACGAGCCTGCGCCGAGTGCACCTCGGCGACGCGCGGACGGTGGCAAAACACGTGGGCAAGGCGCAATTTGGCGCAGTCGTCACCTCACCGCCGTACGCCAATCGCATGAGCTACGTGCGTGAGCTGCGGCCGTACATGTACTGGCTCGGCTACTTGGAGCAGCCGAGCGACGCGGGCGAGCTCGATTGGCAAGCCATCGGCGGCACCTGGGGTTCGGCTACGAGCCGCGTGGCGGTGTGGCAGAGCGAGCGCAAGAGCCCGCTCGACGACCTCGACGCGCTCACGCGCAAGATCGCCCAGCGCAGCGACGTCTTGGGGCGCTACGTGGCCAAGTACTTCGTCGATATGCTCCTGCACGTGAAGAGCTTGTCCTCCGTGGTGGCGCGCGGCGGCCAAGTGCACTACGTGGTCGGCAATTCGAAGTTCTTCGACGTAGTGCTGCCGGTCGAGCGAATTTTCGCCGAAATCTTCGAGCGCTGTGGTTTTCGCGACGCCAGCGTCACCACCTTGCGCAAGCGCACCAGTAAGCCGGAGCTGTACGAGTACTTGGTCAGCGCCAGCAAACGCTGACAGTCGCGCCGGACGGCGGAGCGCGCTATCCTGGGCTGCGTGAACCGCACCACTTTCGGATCGGGGTTGTTGCTGTCCATCGCGCTCGCCGGCTGTACGCCCAGCGCACCACCGCGCTGGGCGGAAGGCGGCGCACCCTTGCTGATTGCCCCTGCGCAATGGCAGCGCGGCGGCGCAGACCCGATCGAAATCCGAGCCGATGGCCGCGTGCTGGAAGGTGGCACGGTCGTGTTCGTGATCGACCGCGTGGGTCGCGTGGCCAACGAAGACTACGACGCCTACGCGATGCTTTTGCCCGACGGCCGTCTGGTGGGTACGGACGACATCCCGCTGGGTTATGTTGGGGTGAACAACGCGACGCCGCCGATGGCCAAGCAAGCCTGGTTGAGCCTGCAGCCGGACGGCAGCGTGGTGTTCTACCAAGCCAATGGCGACCGCGTTCCGCTCGGCAAATGGACGGGGTGCGACGGCGCGAGTCGCCGCACCTGCACGCTCGTCAGTCAGATCGTCACCGAGCGAAATCTGCGCGCGGTGCCGAGCTACGGCCCGTACGGCCCCTATGGTCCGCGTTTCGGCGTGGGCGTCGGCGTCGGCTTCTGAGCGCTGGGCTGACGCGCGAGCGGCGTCAGTCGAGCGCGCGTTTTGTGCGTTCCGCCCGCGTTTAGGCTATTAAGCAGGCCCCGACCTTTTCGGGAGCCGAGGACAGTCACATGTTGGATGCACGCTACGTCGCTGATCATTTCGATGAGGTTCGCGCTCAGCTCGCTCGCCGCGGTGCGGAGTTCGCACAGGCCATCGATGGCGTGGTGAGTCTGGTCAGCTCGCGCCGCGAGCTCACGCGCAAGACCGAGCTGCTCCAAGCCGAGCGCAACACGGCCAGCGACGCGATGGCGAAGCTAGCCAAGAGCGGCGACAAGCAAGGCATGGCCGAGCGCCGCGACGAGCTGAAGGCGCTATCGGAACGGGTCAAAGGCTTGGAGCTCGAGCTCGCCGCCGCGGAAGCCCAGATCGAAGAGATCCTGTTGGGCATTCCCAACGTTCCGCACGAGTCCGTACCGGACGGGCAAAGCGAGGACAAGAACGTGGTCGTGCGCACCTGGGGCGAGAAGCCGAGCTTCAGCTTCGAGCCCAAGGCGCACTGGGAATTGGGCGAAAAGCTCGGGATCTTGGACTTCGAGCGGGCAGCCAAGCTGTCCGGGGCGCGCTTCTCGGTGCTGTGGGGTTTGGGCGCACGTTTGGAGCGCGCGCTCGCCACTTTCATGCTCGACTTGCACACTGGCGAGCACGGCTACACGGAGATTTACCCCCCGTACCTGGTCAAGGCCGAGGCGCTCCGTGGCACCAGCCAGCTGCCCAAGTTCGAAGAGGATTTGTTCAAGACCAAGCGCAGCGATCCGGACGATCCGAGCGCGCTCTACCTCATCCCCACCGCAGAAGTGCCGGTCACCAACTTGCACGCGGACGAGATCTTGGAAGCGTCGCAGTTGCCGCTCGGGTACACCGCGTACACGCCCTGCTTCCGCAGCGAAGCCGGCTCGTACGGTCGTGACGTGCGCGGCTTGATCCGCCAACACCAATTCGACAAAGTCGAAATCGTGCGCTTCTCGACTCCCGAGCAGTCGCTGGCCGAACTCGAGAAGCTCACCTTGCACGCCGAAGAAGTGCTCAAGCGCCTGAATTTGCACTACCGCGTGGTCGAGCACTGCGCGGGCGATCTGGGCTTCGCAGCCACCAAAGGCTACGATCTCGAGGTCTGGCTGCCCTCGCAGAACACCTACCGCGAGATCTCGAGCTGCTCGGTGTTTGGGGATTTCCAGGCTCGCCGCGCCAAAATCCGCTACCGCCCAGAAGCCAAGGGTAGTAAGCCCAGGCTGCTGCACACGCTGAACGGCTCGGGTTTGGCCATCGGCCGCACTTGGGTCGCCATCGTCGAGCAGTACCAACAAGCCGACGGCAGCGTGCTCCTGCCCGAAGCGCTGCGCGCGTTCATGGGCACGGACCGCCTGAGCCTACCCAAGAGCTGAGTCTGGCACCGCGGTCACGATGCCGTTTTTGTACTGTTAACGTGCCGTTAACTACAAGTTTGCCCGGCAATCCGGCGTTGAGGCGGCTCTCGCGCCATCGGTGAGCAGCAGCGATTGCTGCTCACCGAGTCGAGGAATTCAGCGACGCTTCTTCGAGCGGCCGCCGCTCTTGCCGCCGCTTGCGCTCTTGCCGCCGCCGGTGCTCTTGCCGCCGCTGGCTGCGCTCGGCGCGGTCTTGCCACCGCGGCCGGGCTTGTAGCTCTTGCCACCGCCGGTGGTCGGCTTGGCCGCGCCTTTGCGCGTGGGGACGGGGCGATGACCGACCTTGAGCAGCGGCACCGAGCGGCTGCGCGTGGGCACCCGGGCTCCCGTGGCGCGTCGACCGGGCGCGCGAACGCGCGGTTTTCCAGCCGATTCTGGGGCTTCCGAGCCCTCGAGACCTGCCCCGTCCTCGAGCGCTTGGAGCACCGCGTCGGGCACTACGCGCCGCGCCAGCACTTGGCGACGCAGGATGGCTACGTCTTCGATCACGACCGCGAGCCGGTCACCGAGCGAGATGGTGTCCCCCGAGCGCGCGCCGACGACGCTCAGCTCGTCCTCGGACATCTCGTAGTGATCCGGACCCATGCTCTCGTGCTTCACCAGCACGTCGACGAAGGGCGCATCGAGCGTCACGTACGCGCCGCTGCCGACGAGCGCCGTGACCACGCCCTCGCACGTTTCACCGATGTGATCGCGCATCAACAAGCAGCGATACAAGTCGACGACCTCACGCTCCACATCCATCGCCGCGCGCTCGCGCACGCTGGCCGAGGTCGCGCTCTGCGCCAGCGCTTCCAAGGCGGGCTCGCCGCTGATCGGCTTTTCGCCGCGCAGCAGGTGCTTCACGGCGCGATGCACTTGCACGTCCGGATAGCGGCGGATCGGCGAGGTGAAATGCAGGTAATTCGTGGAAGCCAGCCCGAAGTGGCCGACGTTCTTCACGTCATAGGCGGCTTGCTTCAGCGAACGCAGCAAGAGCATTTCCAGCACCTGCTTGCGAGCGTGAGTCGAAATCCGCTGCAGGAATTTGGACACGCCGAGAGGTTCGCTCATTTCGTCGGCGTTGAACTCGACCCCGAGCTTCTCGGCGACCAGACCGAGCCGCGCCAGCTTCACCGGATCGGGCTTGCCGTGCACGCGGTAGATCGCGGGGGATTTCTTGCTGCCGAGCCAAGTCGCCACGAGCTCGTTGGCCAGCAGCATCAGCTCTTCGATCATGTTGTATGCGCGCTTGATGCCCGGATCGGAGGTGCGGCGCGTGACGTCGATCGGAGCCTTGGTGGTCGGGTCAAGCGTGAGCTTGGCCTCTGGCAAGTCCAGATCCAGCGAGCCGCGGCTCATGCGCGCTTTGCGGAGCTTCTTGGTGAGCTCCTCCATCACGCGCAGCTCCTTCTTGAACGCCTCGGCGGGCGCGCTCTTGGGCGGAAGGTCGGTAAAGCCGAGGGTTCGGGCCACTCCGCCATAGGTGAGCATGGCGGCCGAGCGCATCACGCCTTCCACGATTTCGAAGGTCTTCACTTTGCCGTCGCGATCCAGATCGGCGATCACGCACAAACACAGCCGTTCTTTCTCGGCCAGCAGCGAGCACAGATCGGCGGCCAGCGCGGCCGGCAGCATCGGGATGGCGCGATCGGGCAAGTAGATCGTGCAGCCGCGGCGCAGGGCTTCCTTGTCGAGCTCGCTGCCCGGCTGCACGTACTCGCTCACGTCGGCGATGGCGATCCAGGCGCGGAAGCCGTCGCCCTGTTTTTCGACCCACACCGCGTCGTCGTGATCGCGCGCGTCTTCGGGATCGATCGTGGGCAAGGGGATCGAGCGCAGATCGACGCGGCCTTCTAGGTTCAGCGGCAAGAGCCGCACGGCCATGGCCTCGGCTTCGCGGATCGCACCTTCCGGATGTTGCTCCGTGACTTGCTCGCGAATCAGGATCTTGGCGACTTCCACGTTCGGATCGCCCGGCGCGCCGAGCACGGTGATCAGCTCGCCTTCCGGATTTTCGTCGGGAAATTCAGGAAATTTCGTGATCTCCGCGACCGCAGCGTCACCGTCGGCGCCGAGCTTGTTGGTATTGGAAAGCACGATCGGGCCACGCAAGCGCGAGTCGTCCGGCTCGAGCCAAACGCTCTTGCCACGACGGCGCAGCACGCCCGCCACGCGCGGGTTGCGCCGGGCCACAATCTGATCGACGCGCCCCTCGGCGCCGCGTGACGACCGATTGACGACGATTACCTTCACGCGATCGCCGTGCAGCGCAGCTCCAATCGCTTCCGGCGCGATGTACAGGTCGTCGTGACCTACCGAATTGACGAAGCCAAAGCCGCGCGGGTTCAGCGAGAGCACGCCCTCCCAACCCTCGGTTTGCGTCACTTCGCGAAGCTCTGCCGTGTAGCGGCCGCCGTTCAAGCGCTTGATCCGTTTCTGCTCGGCGAGCTCGTCGAGGGCGGCGATCAGCTTCGGCACGTTGGCCGGGCTCACGCCCAGTTGTGCGGCGAGCTCGCGCGCGTGGATCGGTTTCTTTGCTTCAACGACCATGCGAATCACTTCGCCCTTCGCTGGGATTCGACTAGCCATGGCGGCCTTCTACCACCTTCTGGCGAGCGAAAGCGCCTCGGCGAACGCCTCTTCTGCTGGCCGATCATTGGGCTTTTTGCCCGGTTCGGGCTAAGAATCCCGCGTGCGAAGGGCGCTTGGTCTGTTTGGTGTGCGGCTCGCCGCGGTCTTGGCTTTGGCAGTCTCGGCGGCGCTATTGGTCGACTATGTCGGCCGCACGCCGACGTTTTGCGGGGCCGGCTCGGGCTGCGCGGCGGTTCGGGGCAGCGGCTACGGCTACGTCAACCTGTTCGACCTGAACCTGCCTTTGCCGGCGTTCGGGCTGCTCGGGTTCGCGCTGCTCCTAGGCGTCACGTTGCAGCGCCGCCTTTCGCGCTGGACGCCCCTGGTCGCGGCCATCGGCGGCTTGGTTGGCCTGGACTTGTTCGCGCTGCAATGGTTCACGATTGGCCGGCTGTGTGCCCTGTGCGTGATCGTCGATGTACTGAGTGTGCTCGCCGCGATCTGCGGCATCGTGCAATGGCGCGGCCAAGGCGACGCGAACGAGGAATTTGGCCTGCGCTGGGGCGCGTGGCCGCTGCTCGCCTGCATGGCCTTGCTCGGCCCGCTTGCTTGGCCGCAGCTGCGCCCAGCGGCGCCGGTGCCGGCGGGCGTGTTGAAGCTGTATCTTCCGGGCAAGATCAACGTGGTCGAGTTCGCCGACTACGAGTGCCCGCACTGTCGCCGGCTGCATCCGCAGCTTTCCGCGGTGATCGCCAGCTATCCGGGCAAGGTGAATTTTACGCGCTTGAATTTGCCGCTCAAGAGCCACGAGTTCGCGCACGGTGCTGCCCGCGCGCAGGTCTGCGCGCGCGAGCAGGGCAAGGGCGAGCAGATGGCAGATGGGCTATTTTCAGCCGAGGATTTGCATCCCTCGAGCAATCGCGAGCTGGCCAAAGCGCTGGGCGTCGAGCTCACCGCCTACGACAAGTGCATCAGCTCCGGCGCTGCCGACAAGATCATCGAAGCCGAGTCGAAGATCTTGCTCGATGACGGCTTACAAGGCCTGCCCACCACCTACGTCGGCGCCAAAACCATCCTCGGCGCGCAGCCCGAAGAAGTATTCCGCGATGCCTTCGATCGCGCCGAGCGAGGTGAAGGTGATCGCGGAATTCCGGCCTCGCTTTACTGGTCAGTTTGTCTGCTATTGGTGGGCGGCATCGGCTGGGTAGGGCGCGTTCGGCGTGCTACGCTCTGACATGGAACAAGCGAATTCGAACGACAGCGCGAACGCCATCGTTGGCGTCGCCCACGCACCAATCCCGTTCGAGGTTTTCAAGGCGCTACCCAAGACGGACTTGCACGTCCATCTGGATGGCTCGCTGCGCCTGGAAACCATCCTCGAGCTCGCCAAGGCCGCCAAGGTCGAGCTCCCGGCGAACGACATCGAGGGATTACGCGCCGCGATCGGCTGCGGCAACAACTTCGGCTCACTCGTCGAGTATTTACGCGGCTTCGGCATCACCCTGCGCGTGATGCAAACCGAGGCCGCGCTCGAGCGCATCGCCTTCGAGCTGGCGGAAGACGCGCACCGCGAGAACGTGCGCTACATGGAAGTCCGCTACGCGCCGATGCTGCACACCGAGCGCGGGCTGAAGCTGACCAAGGTGGTCGAAGCCGTGCTCGATGGCCTCCGCCGCGCGCGTGAAACGTACGGCATCAAGGCCACGGTGATCATCTGCGGCATCCGCAACATCTCCGCAGAATCGTCATACCAAATGGCGGAGCTCGCGGTGGCCTACAAGGGCCGCGGCGTGGTGGGCTTCGATCTGGCGGGCGCCGAGGCGGATTTTCCGGCCAAACATCATCGCGCGGCGTTTCAGCTGGTGCGCGACAACAACATCAATTGCACCATCCACGCGGGCGAGGCCTACGGGCCCGAGTCGATCGCGCAAGCCATTCACGTGTGCGGCGCGCACCGCATCGGCCATGGTTGCCGCCTGCGTGAAGACGGCGATCTGATGCAGTATCTGAACGACCACCGCGTGCCGCTCGAGTGTTGTCCCTCGAGCAACGTGCAAACCGGCGCCGTGAAGGACCTCGCCTCACACCCGCTGAAACTGTATTTCGACCTGGGTTTGCGGGTGACGGTGAACACCGACAATCGCCTGATCACGGACACCAGCGTGTCGAAAGAGCTGTACCTGGTGCACACGCAGATGGGCGTGCCGTTTGCCGACATCAAGAGCATCATCTTGGCCGGCTTCAAATCCAGCTTCCAACCCTTCCACGAGAAACAGGCCGCCCTGCGCCGCGTGGGTGTGGAGCTCGACAAGTACGACGACCACGGCGTCCTGATCGCCTCGCAAAACGGCCAGAGCAGCGAGCGCCCCTCACGCCGCCCCCGCGGCAGCGCCGAAGTCACCGCCGACGCCGAGTAAAAACAGAGTTCGAGTTTCGACCTCTGTTTCCAACGTTCCCGTCCTCGGGAAGGGTGACGACGGTGCACGCCAGCGCGTACATCGCGGTCATGGCCGGAACGACGGCCGCGCTCTGTTTCCAACCTTCACCGTCCCCGGGATGGGCGGCGACGGGGTCAGAAGTGCACGTCGGCGCGCACGTCGCCGGTCATGGCGGCTTCGAGTGCGGCGACGGCGGCTTCGATGTCTTCGGACTCGCTGACCGGCAATTTGATCTGGAATCGAATATACAGATCGCCTTGCTCGGCTTTGCGCTTCACGCCACGGCCCTTCAGGCGAGCAATTTGGCCGCTTTGGGCGTGCTTGGGCACGGTCAGCGTGATCGCGCCGTCGGGCGTGGGGACGCGCACCTTGGCGCCGCGATAGGCCTCGCCCACGGTGATCGGCAAGTCCAGATAGAGGTCCAAGCCCGAGCGCTCGAAGTGCGGGTGCTTGGCGACGCGAATGTTGAGGATCAGATCCCCGGGTGGGCCACCGTACGCACCGGGCGCGCCGTGACCGGCGATGCGCACCTTGTCGCCGTCGCCAGCGCCGGGCGGGACGCGCACGGTGATCTCTTCGCCGCCATCTTGTAGGCGCAGCTTCAGCTCGGCGCCGCGCAGGGCAGAGATGAAATCCACGCTCACCTCACTGGCGATGTCCGAGCCCTTCATGCCCGCGCCCGCGCCGCGCCGGCCAGAACGACCGAACAAATCCCCGAAAATATCACCGATGCCGCCCGCACCGCCTGGCATCTCGGCGCCCGGAGTGCTGAACATGTCCTCGACGTTCATCGGGCCGCTGCGGCTGCGGCCGCCGCGATAGGCCCCCGCGCCCCCGCGGTAGGAGCGCGCCGCCGCCGAGTTGAAGCCTTCGCGCAGGCCTTCCTCGCCGAACTCGTCATAAAGTCTGCGTTTTTCCGCATCGGACAAGGTCTGATACGCGCGATTGACGTTCTTGAAGCGAGCTTCGGTCTTCTTGTCGCCCGGGTTCTTGTCGGGGTGAAGTTGACCGGCCAGCTTGCGGTACGCCTTCTTAATCTCGTCGTCGGTGGCGCCCCGCGCAACTCCGAGCTCTTTGTAGAAATCGACGGGCATGGGTCTCGTACAAGCTAAGCGTCCCGCGAGGGGCCGGCAAGGTCAGGCGCGCCGAACGCTCTTCTTGCGCGTCTTGGCCGTCTTGGCGCTCTTGGCGCTCTTGCCAGAGGCGACCAGCTTGGTTCGGCTGACCAGCGAGGGTTTTCGGGCCCTCGCCGCGGGAGCTACCCGACAGCTGACGACCATCGAGTCGACCCACTGATCTGCCGGCTGATCGGTGAAATCAGCGGTAAAAAAGATGTCACTGAAGCCGTTGTAGTGGAGCAGAGCCTCCACCTCGCGCGGAAAGAACTGGCGATGGGTGAGCGGCACCTTCCAGGGCTTGCCGCCGTCCTCGGGCTCGAACTCCATCCAGATCAACAGCAGCTGGCGCAGCCGATCGTACTCGAAGCGCTCCGCGTATTTGACGAGCTCGCCGGTCGTAGGATGGCGAATCTTGGGCGAGCCGTAGCTGCGCTCGGGATCGCGCGATAAATCTTCGCCGTGCGGCACCGAAAAGTCGAACACGAAGCGCCCGCCGGGCGCGAGGTGCGCTTTGACGCGCGCCAGGAACGCCTCCACGTCGGGTCGCGTGTACAAATGCAAAAAGCAGTTGAACGGCGCGTAGACCAGCGGGAAGCGTTTGCCGAGCGCGTACGTGCGCATGTCCCCTTGCGCCAAGGAGACCCGGCCACGCACTTGTTTCGGCTCTAATTCGAGGCGTTCCTCGAAGTGCGAGAGCATCGGCTTCGACAAATCGACGCCGTAGACCTCGATGCCCGCGCGCGCCACGTGCAGCGCGATGCGTCCGTTGCCCACGCCATACTCGAGCACGGGCCCCTTCGACTGACGCGCGAGCCGCACGTAATAGTCGACGTCGTGCCGGCGATCCTTGTACGTCTTCGCGTAGTAGGCCGGGTCTTCGTAGTGGCCTTTGGCGCCGTCATCGCCGGCGGCGCCAAAGTCACGGATCGTGCGCGCCGCTTCGGCGTTACGCGCCTTGCCGCTCAAAGATTTACGCGACCGAGTTCGTTGATGTACTCGGCGACCGCTTCCACCGACGGGCGATGAAAGCGCACTTTGCCAGCCGCGATCTCACGCAGGCTGATCACCGGCGGCTTGTTCTTGGCATTCACCAACGCCGGACCACCCTTCATGATCGTGCGCGTGCGCTGAGCCGCCAGCACCACGAGTGCAAAACGGTTCTCTTCTTGTTCCAAACAATCTTCGACGGTGACGCGTGCCATTGGGGGGGAGGCTCCTCGGAAGGGGGCCGGAAAGCTAGCGAATGCACCCGGGCAGGGCAAACAAACCCAGGAGCTGCTCGACACACAAAATAAACTCTAGCAATTATAATGACTTGCGAGCGCGGCGTCAGGCGCGGGGACAACGCTCAACAGCGAGCTGCGATGCGGGCGCGCGATCGCCCCCCTCTCGGAAACCCGAAAAGCTCCGGGTGAGGTGGGCGAGTGGGGGTGAAGGTGCGCCGGTTTTTTGCCCGAGTGAGCTTCGGCGAGAGACCATCGGCGCTCGTCACTCCGAGGAGGCTTGGCCCGCATGGAACTTCATCAAATCCCCCGCAGCATCTTCAAGCAGACCCCGCCGCCGCTCTGGTACGTCACCAACGGTGAGCTCACGGTTGGACCGGTAGTCACCGGTTTATTGATCCGCGGCGTCGAGGCGGGCCGTGTGCCCGAGTTCTGTCAGGTCAGCCCGTATCACGCGGATTGGCGCGCGCTCACCTCGGTGCGCGAGATTGCCGCGCTGACCAGCAAGACCAACGGCAGCGCGCCGAGCGCGGAGCAATTGGCTGAGTGGACTCGGCCCGTCGAGCGCATCAAGGACGAGGCGGAGCTCAGCCACACGGTCACTTGGCTGGCCTTGATCACGACCGGCGCGGAGAGCGCGATGTTTCACTACCGCGGTCGCAACCAGCGCTCGTTGATCACGCGCTCCGTGATCGGTCCGATCTCGAACGAGCGACTGGGTTACGCCTTGCCGGAGAATGATCTGGTGCTGAAAGCGGCGCGTCGAGGGCGCCCGGTGCTCGGTCCGCCCTATGGTCCGACCGAGGACGCGCTGGCGATTCGCTTCGCCAGCAGCCGCGGTGGCGTGGGCGCCGCGGCCATGATTCCGATCTTCATCGGTGAACAGCTGACGGCGATGCTCGAGCTATCGCGTCCGGGACACGCGTTCCGGCGCAGTGACTTGCAGCGCGCCGAGCGGATCGCTCAGCGCGCCGTACGCCCGCGCGCGAATTGAGAAGTCACAAGAATCGAGGCGCAGACCCGCCCGACTACCACGATCACTGGCGCCGACGTCTCGATCGTAGACACGCGCATCGTCCGATCGCCGTCGACTCACGCTTGCTCTCGCAGCCGTACTAGACGCCTAGGATTAACCGTCCTGCGGCCGCGTGGCCGTGGCGAAGCGTCACTCTGGAGCGCAATGACACGAAGATCAGCGCTGCGAGCGTGTGGCGGAAAGTCGCGAGCAGCATTCTAACGACTCTTTCCATTGCGGATCGACGTACGCCGCGCTGAGCACACGGCTTGCACTAACGCAGCACATGGCGTCGCTTCGCTTCCTTTTCGCTCCTCCGGCGTTGTTCTGCTTTCTTAGTGCTTGCTCGATTCAGCCCGAAGATTTGAGCAATTCAGCCTCAGCCCAGACTGGGACAGGCGAGGGTGGCAGCGCGGGCAGCGTAGCTCTTAGCAATCTCGCCGGTGCAAAGAACGGCGCGCGCGCGGGCGCGGCCGGTCGCACTGAAGTCCAGGACCCGGATCCGGACAACAAAGACGTGGACCCGCCGGGCGAAGACACCGAGCCCGCGAACACGGGCAACACGGGCAACACCGGATCTGCAGGCGCACCTGCAGAAGAAGAAGATCTGCCCGAATCGTGTGAGTTGAACAACACTTGTGCCTCCAAGAACGAGGACACCATCGTCACCTGCGGCGTCGTATCGAGCGGCCATGCATGCGAGTTCGACGGCTTTAGCGGAGCCACTGCCTCGATAGCAGGCGGTCAACGAGTGGTCGTGGGCACTGCTTGTTGCGGCGGCTGTGGCTGCATCCCGGTCGAGCTCTACTTCGACGGCAAACATTGCTGGCAGGGGATCCCGCAGTGCAGCCTGGGCAACTTCGAAAATCAGGTCTTCACGCCCCACCCGACGACCACGCCCAATCCGTCCTTCGTTCCGCCCAACTCTTTTTATCTAGGGAGCGGCGGTATCGGCGGCAATTCCGGCGCGGGCGGCGCGGCCGGCCTCGGCTTCGGCGGAGGTCCGGAGGGCACGGGCGGTGTAGCTAGCGCGGGCAGCGATAGCGGCACAGGCAACGCGGGCGGCGGGAGCGGCAACGGCGACAGCGGAGCCGCACCAGTCACCGCCGGCGCATCCAGCGCACCCGAAGCGGGCTGAACATCGAGCGCGGGTGGGACCTTTCACGCCCAGCGCGGGTTGAACGCCCAGCGGGGGTTGACCTTTGTTGATACTGGCACGCTCGGTGGCTCGAGCCTCAGCCCTTCACTTCGAACGGCGCGCGACCGAGTTCGACGCCTTCAGCGGTCGAAACCACGGCCACCCAATGTCCGGGATCGCGAATCAGGCGGGTATTGCCCCAGGTTCGGAAGCGCTCCGAGGTGCCCGGCACGGTCAGCTTCACGTGACCGACGGTGGCTTTGGTGTCCTGATTCTGAAACATCACGCGCACGCTGCGCGCATCGTGAGCCGAGTTTTCGAACTCCACGAACGCATACACCGGCGCGCTGCCGAGCGTAAAATCATCACCCGCGACTGGCTCACGATTTTCGATCTTGTGCGTGACGACGAAGCGCTTCAGCTTCAAGCCCTCACGGCCAGCTTTGATTTCGGTGTCAGCAACCGGCGCTGCAGGTGCTGCAGGCAGCACCGAAGGCGCGACCGGTGCGACCGAGGGCTCACCGTTCACGATCTTGGAGATGCTACCCAAGCTCGCGGCCGGTGCCGCCACGCTCACGTCGCGCGTGTTGTTGCAGGCCACGGCCGAGAACGAGAAGCCCACCGCGAACATCGCCGCGCCCAACGCACTCACCGCTACCCAACGCGAATTTTCGATGCCAGTCATGTCTAGAACCTCCGCCGGACGAAAGCGCCGGACTGACTAGCCCTTCAGCAAACCCCGGGCCAAGCAGAAGCGCCCCGATTTACCCGGAATTTGTGGGCCTGTCGTGGTTTTCACGCCGCAACCCGTGTCGGCCGAGCCGCAGCGCATGCCCAATTGTCGACGAGCCTCGGGCTTTGCGTCAGCTAGGCTGAGCGGATGAATGGAGTCTGCGGTCGGGGGTGGTTGACGTGCGGAACACTGGGCTCACTGCTTGCCGGCTGCTTGGCGCTAGCGAGCTGCGCAACGCGCTCGCCCGCGCCAGCGCCTGTGCAAGCCGCGCCTGTGGCAAGCGCCGCGCCTCCCCCCGCCGCCGAGCCAGCGCCCGGCAGCCCGCGCTTCCTCGACGCCATCCCCGCCGATCTATCTCCCGACCTCGCGCAGCAAATCGGCTTCCTGTCCGACGTGTGCAACGTCGCGATGCACTACGAAATAGGAGGCGCACATCGCATCCACGTCGGCTGCCGCAGCTGCCCGCCGTTCGAAGGTCCGGCTGCCGTGTCCGACGGTCGCATCGCCGTTGACGGCAAAGACTTCTTCGAGCTCGAACTGTTCATTTCTGGCCATTTTACCGCCGCCGACGCCGACCAACGCTTGGCCGTATTCAACGGCTGCGAACCGCATTCATCGAATCGGGGTGGCACCCTGATCGCCGAGCGCCAAGGCGACAAGTTCCGCTCACTCCGCTACCTCTCCGGCCTGCGCCCACAAGCCTGCCAGGCCTACCATCGCCCTGACGGCCGCGACTTGGCCGTGTGCGAATTCATCGACGCGCATCAGTCAATCTCGACCGATACACTGTCCGTGCTCGACTTCGCCGTCGATCCCCCAAAAACCCAAACCCTGCTCTCATTCACCAACCAAGACCCGTGCCTCACCGACCCCGGCACACGCACCACCGAAGAACTGATCGAAAGCTTCGAACTGAACCAAAACCCCGCCGCCAAAAACAACGGCCTACTCGTGCGCACCACCCGCACCCCCCGCACCATGGACCAGCAATACCAACGCTACTGCCACGAAAACGTCCCCGGCGCGCCGCCCCTCGAACGCCCCTTCAGCAAACCGCAAGTCACCACGCGCCAATACCGCTTGGACGGCGAAAGCTTCGTTCCGCGATGATCGACCACACCGGCATCGGCGTGGCAAACGTCGCACGCTCCGCGAGCTTCTACGACGCGGCCCTCGGCGCGCTCGGCCTTCGCCGAGTCATCCAGCTGCCAGAAGGCGACGGCAGCGATGGCATCGGCTACGGCGTCGACCACCCCGTGTTCTGGATCGATCGCTTCCACCCGCACGGCGTCAAACAACACACCGCCTTCGCCGCCAAAAGCCGCGCCCAAGTCGACGCGTTCCACGCGGCCGCTCTCAGCGCCGGCGGCATCGACAACGGCCCACCCGGGATCCGCGATCCCGCTACCACCGGCTATCCCCCCGGCTACTACGCTGCCTTCGTCATCGATCCCGACGGCAACAATATGGAGGCCGTTTTCCGCGAAGGACCAGCTCGACAATCGCGCACGTGACGCGCCCGATTTCTGATGCTATCGAGCCAATCTCCAAGCACTTCCGCGACTTGGAGGAGTGGCCGAGCGGTTTAAGGCACCGGTTTTGAAAACCGGCGTACTCGTAAGGGTACCGTGGGTTCGAATCCCTCCTCCTCCGCTGAGAATAGAGAATCGAATTCACTGGTTGGGTGATGACGGTTGGAGGCGCGGGAGAGTGACGCGCGGGTTTGGTTTATTGGATAAACCACCGGCGCGAGCGTGGGCTCGGAGCGTCGCGGAGCACTGCTCGAGCCAATCTCGGGTGCGGCTCGGGAGCCCGCACGACTCGCTAGCGAGCTGGCATCGCTCGAAGACAGGAGGACTGGCGGCGACGAGTCGTCGATCGACTGGCCGTTGTTCGAGGTCACGCAGGCGCTCCTGGTTGCCTGACGGGGCCGCGAGATTTTGCAAACGTCGCGCCGCTGCGATCGCGGATTCGACGCGGGCCTCGTCTGTGAGCTGGACCGGCAAGATGGTAAAAGCGTGGCAATGGCTTCGGGAAGGTCGGCAAAGCAGGCGCAACGAACGCTCGGTTCGTTGCTCGAGCACCTGCTCCCTGGGAGTAGTCGAGACCCCTCGTGTCTGCGTTGGCCGCCCGATGCTTTCGGGATCGCTTCGTACTTGCTGAAGCTTTCGGGAAGCTACATTGACGTTCTTCACCAATGGCCGCCGCGAGGTCGGCTTCGTCGGCATCCATCCGGGGTTCAATGGGTGGATTGGGTTCGCGAGGTGGGCCAACGCTGGCGCAATGTATCGACGCAGACCAGTACGCCGTTGCCGCCAGAAGTTTCAGACCTGTGGAAGCGTGTTCTCAAAGAAGAGCGCACTCAGATCGATGTGATCGCGAAGAAGCGCGAGCTTTCGAGTTGCCTTCTTCAGCTAGTTGCGATGGCTGATGAAGCCTCTGCCGGGGCTGGCATCACTCAGCCGGGGCCTAAAGACAGTTTCTCACAGCAATCATCGCTGCTCCTTGCGGGGGTAGGTTCCAACGGCCACTGCACGCTGGGTCGCGCGCTTTCGCCGGCGCAGATTCGGATTCTGCCCAAGCAACACTCTCCGCGAGGGGGATTGACGTTGCGCTCGCTGACGCATCACCTCGCGCTTCACGTCGGCGGGGAGGTGACACCTTTTTGGTACACCATCCCACAAGCGCCGACGACCAAGCACAGCATGAACTTGCTCATTGCACCTTGGCCCTTGAAACTGCGCCCAAGTCAATTTGGGCCCGCTCCGGGCACGCTCGAAAACATGCCACCGGGATTTGGCTTTGCCGAGTTCAAGCCCGACGACGATCCTACGAGCGTGGCGAACTGGCTTGCTGATTTGATGGATGCTGCCGCGCTCATTTCGGGAACGATTGATGGCGTAGTGTTTCCTGAAGCATCGCTTTCACAAGGGGAGTATCTGCGCGTTAAGAAGCTCGTCCTTGCCCGAGGAGCCTTTCTCATCGCTGGAGTGCTGCGAGACGCGCCAACGCCTGGCACCCCCTGTTCGAATCTCTTGATGTTCGATGCGACCCACCATGGCGTGCCGATGACGATCACGCAGAGCAAGCACCATCGCTGGCGTTTGGACCGGGGGCAAATCGAGATGTATGGGCTCGGGGGAAAGCTGGACCCCACGAAGGAATGGTGGGAGCACATTGCGCTCGGTCCGCGCGAAGTACACTTCGTGTCTTTGAACGAACAACTGTCGCTGTGTTGTTTGGTGTGTGAAGACCTCGCACGGCAGGACCCGGTCGCGGAACTCGTTCGCAGCGTGGGCCCCAACTTGGTCGTCGCCCTCCTGATGGATGCACCGCAGCTCGGGGCCCGTTGGCCCGCCCGCTATGCGACGGTACTTGCAGACGACCCCGGGTCGTCCGTCCTGACCGTGACGAGCGCTGGAATGGTCGATCTGACCAGGACACCTCGTAACGGCAAGCCGTCGCGATCGATCGGTCTGTGGAAAGATGCTCGCTCTGATTTCACGGAGCTGGAATTGCCGCCGGGAGCAGCAGGTCTCGTGCTCAGCCTGTGCACGGAAAGAATGGAAGAGTGGACGGCCGACGGTCGCTCAAATCGAGGCTTCACCGGGTACTGCCGGCTGGGCGGCGTGCATGCGGTGTCTGTTGTGTCGCGCGTAACCCGTCGAAAATCGCGGCGTAAACCAAAATTATCCAAGCCCTAGCAAGTTGACTGAGGGCGCCCCAGAGCGTACATTTTTCTCATGAAGGCCTTGTCCGGTCGTGAGGCAACACTACTCGCGCTGCTGGCTCAAAACCCCGCATTGCCGGAGTCCGATAAGCGCCGAGTTCTCAAGCAACTGAATGGGCAGGCGCTAAGCATTGCAAAAACTATCGTAGGGACGGAAAAGCGCCCTACCGACGCAATGAGAGCCGCCGCCGCTGGCTTCAGTAGCTGGGCGAAGGGCTACTCCGCAGCAACTGGCTGATCGGCGTGGCGCCACGGCCACCCAATGACCGAGCGCATCACCTGTCGCCCCCACTTTCTGCAGAAATCTCCCAGCCCGGCCTAGGGCGCAGCTTCCAGCAGCTCAGCAGCTCATTCGTCGCTCCGTGATGGCCGTCAGTACTTGAAGCCTTCACGACTCGAACACGCGCCGCTTCAGTCAACGTCGTCAGGGCGCGAAGACGCGACGACGAGGGGCAGGACAGCCGTGGTGGCGGTGACCACGAGGGGCAACGCGAGCGATGAGGTGTGCGGATTGTCGCGCACGGTCGTGAGCGCGGAGGTGAGTGCGTTGAGTGCTTGGGAGCTGGCTTTGAGTGGGGGGAGGACGCGCGTTCGTGCGGTGGCGGCAATGGCGCCCTGTTCGGCGCGGCCGACGGCAAAGGCGGCGGAGCTGCCGCATGCGAAGCCGCCCCGCGTTGAGTCGCGATCGATTCTAGCGCTGGCGTGGGCAGCGACGGCGGCGACCACCGTGCCCGAACGCTCGATGGAGACCGAGCCTTGGCCGATGGCGGTGCACACCGCGATGGCCACGCTGCCCTTGCTGCCCGCGCTGGCAACAGCGCTGATCGGGAGCTCGGAGAGTGCTGCTGTTCCGAGCATGACGGGCTCAGAGGCTCACTTGGAGGGTATTGGCCGCACCTGCGGTGCCGCCAATGGTGCCGGTATTGGCGCCGCCGGCGGTGCCCGCGCTGCCCACTGACTCGGTCACGCTGCCTGCGCCGAGATTGAGCGCTGTAACGCGACCGCCACTGCCGCCGCTGCCGCCGCGACCGCCCGCGGCCGATCCGAGACCATTGCCGCCGGCGCCGCCGCTGCCACCGGAGGCCTGCAGGGCGTTGTTCGCGGTAGCGCCGCGCAGGGCCAGGTAGGAGAGGAACACCCAGCCGCCACCCGCGCCGCTGCCGCCACCGCCGCCACCGGAATTGCCCGACGATTGCCCGTTCGCGCCGTTACCGCCGGCGCCACCGTTGGCCCGGATGGCGCCCGCCGCGGTCGATGCGCTGCGATCGACGACGCGCGCGCTGACCCAAACGATGCCGCCGCCCGCGCCGCCTCCGCCCGCGCCGCCACCCGGGCCGTTGCTGTTCGAGGCGCCGCCACCGCCGCCACCCGGCCCGCCCGCACCGCCGACAATCAGCGAGGCACCACGCAGCAGCGTGCAGGTCCAGCGCCGCAACGAGAGCGAGTTGGCGACGGTGGCGCCCGCGGTGGTGGCACCTGGGCCACCCGCACCATCGCCATCCCCACCCGCGCCACTCGTGCCGCTCGCGCCGCCGTTGGCCGGCGACTGATTCGTGGCTGCGGCGGAAGCCGCACCGCTGCCCGAGGCCGAGGTCGAACCATTGCCACCGGCAGTGCCCGCACCACCACCGCCTACGGTGCCGGCGCCGGCCACGCTGCCCGCCGCGCCACCATTGGACGAAGCACCGCCATTGCCGTTGCCACCGTCACTGCGAATCGCGCCGGCGGGTGCGGCGGTCAGATCCAGCTTTTCTTGAACGAAGACGCGAAAGCCGTTCGTGACCAGCACGCCGCTGCCCGAAATGGTGAGATTGCGATAGTACATATCGCGCGTCAGCGTGGTGGTGCCCGACGGAATCACGACGTCGCCGTCCGACGCATCACCGAAGAAGAGTAGGGACTCCGCATTTTCCATCGCGCCCGCGGCGCACAGGAACACATCCTTCGTGCCGGCGGAAAAGTTGACCAGAGCGCTCGCGTTCGACGAACTCAGCACGACGTCGCGCGAGAAGGTGGTGGCGGCCGTGAGCTTACCGACGCCGACCTCCCACTCTTCAGTGGCTTGAGACTGGACGGCATAAAAGCAGGTATCGTTCGTGGCGAGCACGGACGAGAACGTGCGTGACTTGGCCGCGGCGCCAGCGAGCGTGAGCGCGCCGGTGCCTGCGGTGGTGGTTGTTTCGCGAACGCGATCGAATACTTTCCAGGTCACTTGCGCTCACTGGAACTTGATGACGGTTCCGGTCTCCAGTTTGGGGGTCACGTTCTGCGTCACGACCAGCGGGGTCAGCTTTTGACAGGTGCCTTGTCCCGAGGTCGAGAGATCGAGCACGGCGCCACCGAGCGTGGCGCTGACCGTGAACGAGTCAGCATCCGGCACTGCTTTGACGAAGTACACGGAGCCTTCGGTGATGCCGCCGGGCAGGGCGATGCTTTCGTACTGCCAGAACGTAACGGGATCGTTGACGGCGAGGGCGTGCGCGGGGCAACTCAAGCTGTCGTTCGCAGCGCCGGTGAAGGGGCGAGGCGCGGTGCCGATGCCGCCGCGCAAGATCAGGTTGCCCGCGCCGGAGGCCGCCGTACCCAGGCTCCAGAAATAGACGGTCGCGTTGCCGACATCCGTCCGCTTGCCGAAGCTGAGCTCGACGGCGGGGCTCACGTTCTTACCGCTGACGACGAAACCGGCCGCGCTGCGTACGGCGCCAGCGCGTGCATAGCCCGTGTAAGCCGCCTCACTACTGCTTTGGTTGCCGGCATCGCCAGGATCGGCGGTGTGCAATGCATAGAAGAGGCTGCCTGCGGCCACGCTACCGCGTAGCCCCGCGGCATCCCCCACGTTCGCGTGGCCGAGATTGACGAAGTAGTTGTTCAGCAGGTTCGTCACGAAGGTGGTGGTGAGTGAGGACATGGACTTACTCCACGACTTTCAGGCTGAAGGGCACGCAGCGACGAAACCCACCGGGCACGGTGAGCCGAGGCATGATGCGATACTCCGTCGCGATCGGTACGTCGGTACCGTCCGCGGCGAAGGCGTGAGTGGCGGTGAGCTGCGCAATGCTCGAACCGCTGACCGTCGCGCTCCACGTGCGTTCGACTCCGTTCGGGTCGCGCACGATGAGACTGACGGCTGAGACCGTGGTGAGATCGATATTGCTTTGACCGCTGGTGATGACCACGGCCAAAGCCTCGGGTGCGACGGCGCCTCTATATACGGTGATCATGCTGTGTTTTGCCGGAGTTAATGGCCAATGGACAGCAGGCGGGGCGCAGGAGAGACCCAACTCTCGGCTCGCACTCGATCACTACGACACCCCGATCCCACGTTTCACAATTAGTAGCGCCTTCACCTCGAACGTCAAACTGAAATCGACAAGGTTCGATTCGATTGCAATTCACCACTCGTTAGTAAATGCCGCGCAGCGGATTCGACACGAACACTTGCCTCCCGCTTTGGTTGGTCAACGCATGAGCCGCGAAAGATATTCTGAGCTCGCGCACAAAAGCTCACGTCGGAAATCCTCACTCTAGAAGGTTACAAAGCGAGAGAAGGTGACGAGATTTCGAAAATCGTCATGAGTAATTGCCAGTCGGGGAATGCACCCTTGCTCAGTATTGCCGACGCCCCGTTGGAATCCACCGCTCGGACATTGCATGGCCCGGCGCTGAAAGTTCGTTGACACTCCGCTACGCTGGCTCATATATGTGAAGGGTGATGGCTTCGGGGTCTGAAGTGTCGTCAACAACCATCGCGGGAATTGCGCGGCGCTCTTAGCGCCCGGATATTTTCTTTTTTCGTGGGTCGCCGAGAATAGTCTCGGCTCGAAGTGCGTTTGCGGGGCATCGGACAAGCGCTGCGTGGGCAGAGCTTGGGGCGCGTGCCGGTGAATCGGGATGAAAGGGAGATAGGTATGTCTGAGGTTCCGAACCCGTACTTCATCAATATCGAGCTGTTTTGGCCCAACGGTCTTCGCGCCAATCAGAATGAAATCGCGCGAGTGAAAGCCGTTGATGTCAACGGCAGTACACTGACTGATGAGGGGCAGAGCGGCTTCAATCCCGCTACCGGCGGCTGGCAACCCGTGTTCATGCAGAACATCGCTGCCTTCTACCCGCCACGCCTGCGCCCCAACCTGCGCTTCGAGGTGGACAACGTAGCGGAGCAAGTCGTTCACACGACTCAGATTTTCAACAACATTCCGAGCGGTTCCACGGTCCGCATCGTGATTGGGTTGAGTGATGAGCTGGTTGGCGGTGGGGGCGGCCCAGGCACCACGTTCCGAGTCTCGGGCCGCGTACGTCGTACGGATGGCACGGCCATCAGCAGCGGCACCGTGCGCGCGTTCGATGTTACGGCCGGCTCGGAAGCGTTGCTCGGCAGCGTCTCGCTCGGCGCTGATGGCGCGTATTCCATCACTTACACGTCGTCCGCATTCGACCAGAATGGCGGCGCGCATACTCTGCCCAACCTGCAAGTTCGCGCGTACGACACATCGGGCTTGCTGCTCGTTCAGTCCAGCATCATCGCCGGGGCAGGCACGGATCAAACGGTGGATCTGACCACCCCAGTGACCAACCCCGATCCCGGCACGCGGCGCGTGTTCGGCAGCGTCAGCAACAAGCTGGAGCTCCCCGTGTCCGGCATCAAGATCTCGCCACGCCACATCGCGTGGACCAGCAACGGAATCCAAGAGATCCCCCTCGTCCCCACGGTTACGCCCCCCGTGTTGTCGGACAACGCCGGTAACTACTCTTTTCCCTATCAGCTGCCGCTGGTTCCTTCGCCCAATGACTGCGATACGCCTGCCGGCCAAATCAACCTGATCGTTTATGCGCTCGATGCCAGCGACGACAGCACGCTCTACAAGTCGAGCTTGGTCTTCAACGCTGCGGTCGAGCAGCGCGTCGATCTGCTCGTCGATCGCGTGTCGACCTTCGATGATTCGGAGTATTTGCGGCTCCATACGCGGCTGTCCCCGTGCTTGGGCCCCGACCCGCTCGCCACCCTCAACGCACTCGGCCAACGTCCTGACTTTCTGGATTTCGCAGCCCAAGCCAGCGGTGAACCGCAGGCGTTGGTCTTGGCCTATGTGCAAGCTTGGCTGATCGCCGCGCAAGTCGCGGCAAAGGTGGGCGTCTCGCCCGACCCGCCGCTTCATCGGCTCAAAGATCTGGTCGCGCCGGAAGTGATCTATGGCTTGGTGCGCACTGGCTTGGGGGACACCCTCAAAAAGCTGCTGGATGTCAACCCTGACGGTTTCTTCGAATCCACCGTCGAAGCCGTGCACAACGGGCTGATCTCGCCAGACATCGAGCCACTGCTCCATCCCACCGCTACGGACAGCCATGATTCCCTGCTGGATGATTGGCGCACCGTGCTCGCCACGTTCCTCTCGACGGCTGAGGCGGACGGCGGGCCCACTTGGCAGCAGCAGCTGATCGCCCTGGTTTTCGATGGCACTGATCCAGCCACGATCGCCATCCGGAAAAAGATCGCCGACGCGAACTTCGACAACCAGGGCGACTTCGAGGCCATGCTCGAGGAGCTAACCACCACGCCCACGCCCACGCCGACCCTGACGGGCTTCGAGGCGGAGAATCTTCGCTTCGTGTTCGCCATGTACGATGCGGTGGACCGCTGGTACCCGATCGTCAAAGTCACCTATTCCGCAAAAGGGTCTGCGGGCTGGCACAGCATTTCGGACCTGGCCAAGGTGACCGTCGACGGTCCGAGCAGCCCCAACTGGTATTCGCTCGTCTACTCCTCGCTCTCGTACAGCGCGGGTAAGTTCCCCGGTGACGTTCCTGGGCAAGGCACCAACTCGGATCGAGCGCGGGTCTACGCAGTCAGGCTGTTCGAGCGTTTCGGTGGGGTCAGCCCGCAGACTCGCTTCACCTCCACGTTTCAGGGCACGAGCCCAACCGGGCCCATGCAGGCGGTGGCCACGTTCTTGGGCCAGTACCCCACGTTCGATCTCGAGAGCAGCAACGTCGATCAGTTCCTGGCCGCGCTCTCTCCGCCCGCCACCTTGATTCCGGCGGAGGTGACGGCGCTGAAGCAGGTGCAGCGCGTCTACCGCGTCACGTCAGACTTCAAGGCCGCCTCTGCGCTAATCACGAACAATTTGGATTCCGCGCTGAAGATCGCGCAGCTCGATGAAGGTACCTTCGTCGCCAAGTACCAAGAGGCGCTGGGCGGGCTCACCGCGGCTACCAACGCGCACCGCGTGGCCGTGCATTACTCATCTGAAGTCATGTTCACGTTGGTGAAGTTTCACCAGAACCTGACCAACGTCGGCGGCGTCACCGCCATCCCTGGCCCGGTTGATTTTCGCACGCTCAACCCCACGAATGAATACGTCCCCAACCTGATCGGAGCCACGTTCCCCGGAACTACACGCCTCTTCCCCAATTGGGTCACCTTGTTCGGTGACCTGAACAAGTGCGCTTGTAAGGAATGCCAGACCATCCTGAGCGCCGGCGCATACATGGTGGATCTGCTGGAGTTCATCGACGGCGGACCAAAGAAAACGCTGTTTGCGCGCCGCCCCGATCTGATGGACATCGAGATCACGTGCCCCAACACCAACGCGGTATTGCCGTACATCGATCTCGTGAATGAGGTGCTGGAGGCGGTCGTCATCCCCTTGACCTTCCCGCTGCCGGCAACGATCACCCAGGGCGCAATGGGCAACGCCACCCTCGGCGACGCCACGGCCCTCGGCCAACTTCGTCAAGCGTTCCTTACGGCCGGTTACTCACTCAGTGACCGCTTCGTAGTGAAGCTGAGCGCCCTGGATAAGGGGCCTTCGCAGCCCCGCTACTGGGTGCTGGAAGATGACGCTTGGCGCTTCACCATCAGCGGCTCTGCGCCGCCCTATACGGTCTCGGCGGCACCTCAAACCAACCCGAAGAACGACTCACTCGAAGTTTTCCCAGAGCATTTCAACACCAAGGCGTACGAGCAACTGCAAGCTGCAGTGTTCCCGTTCAATCTGCCGCTCGCCCTCGGCCGTGAAGAGATTGAAATCTTTCTCAAAGCCAAGGGCGCGCCGCTCTATCAAATCCGTGAAGCCTTCAGCACCGAAGACCTGCTGACCCAGCTCCAACAAGAGGCTGATGCCCTCGCGTTCTTGAATCTAACGCAAGAGGAGAGCAACGCGATTCTCGCGCGGCCAGTGACTGACCCCGTATCAAAGTTCTGGGGTCTGAGTGATGCCGCAAGCATCACGCTGCCTCGACCCGATCAGCCCACCGTCAGCGTCCGCTTCGACACAGGTGTTGAAATTCCGGTCAGTGGCCCAACCAGTCCGGTGATCGCCGCCTGGATCAAGGTCCTGACGCTCGTCCCCTTCTTCCTCCACCGCACAGGGCTCAGCTACCAAGAGCTGCTGGATCTGCTCGACACGCAGTTCGTGAATCTGGAAACGGCCAGCGCGCAGCACCGTTTGCACATCGTGGCGTCCGCCACGAATGACGACATCAGCGAGTGCAACTACAACAATTTCCAGATCGCCCATCTCAATGAGCCCACGCTCCGGCGCGTGAGCGTGTTCGTCCGCCTCTGGCGCAAGCTCGGTTGGTCGATGCGCGAGGTCGATCGCTACCTGATGGATATCGAGGGCGGCCTCGTCCCGAATGATTTGGTGACGCTTGCCCAAGTGAAGCGGCTGATCGATCAAAGCAAGCAAAAGCCCCTGGCGATCATCGCCTGGTGGTGGCCGATGGACACCCGCCGCACGTCTCGCATCTTGAAGAGCTTGTTTGATCAGGTGTTTCTGGTTGGTTTGGCCAGCCAACCGGAGATCCAGAGCCTGGAGCGCGTCGCCCAAGGCGAGACCATCGGCATCGCCGATGGTGAGCTGGCAGAAGGCGAAGATCTAAAATCGCACGTGCGCGCCGCGCTGCGAGTCAGCGCCAAGGACATCGAGCTGCTCTGGGACGCCTTCATTGGCTCAGGCACGACTCTGAACCTAGAGCAGCTATCCGGCATGTACCGGGTGGCCACGTTCTCCGCCGTGATGCACCTGAGCGTGAAGGACTATTACGACGTGCTCGCGCTCGTCGGTACCGATCCGTTCACCGACGGCATCGCCGATGCATCGCAGATCCCCGCAGCAATTCTTGCGACCTACGCGGCGATTCGCGAGGTCACCCGCTGGCAACTCACGCGTACGCCCACGCTGGAGTTGAGCTACCTGCTCACGAACCAAAGCCAAGACGGCGATCCCTTCGTGCCAACGGAAAAGGCCTATCAAGCCGCCGCGCAGCGCCTGGCCGCTGCCGTCGCCGAGCTCAGCAATGCCTATCCAGAGCTGGCCACGCCGGACGCAGCCGCACTCAATACGCAGCTGTCCAAGGTGCTGCCCGCCGATAAGGTGGTGCGCGCAATCCAGATCCTCGAAGGACCATTGCCTCCGCCCGTGCCCGGCGTGAATGGCGCAACCGCCCAGGATCTCACCGACTACACCGCGCAAATCGACGAGAACCGCGCGTTCCTGGAGCGCTACTTCGATCCGTTCTTGCCTTTGGATCCGGGCGAGCGCGAGGACTTCGTGGAGAAGCTCGTCGCCTACGACGAGGACTTCACCGCTACACTGCGTGATGCGTTCGTTTGGGGCAAGTCGGCGAGCCATCCCGAGCTCGCACCAGCCCTTTACGCCTACTTGGTCGAGCAAGCTCGCAATGCCGCGGCCTTTGCGGCGGCCTCCGAGCTGATCGGTACCGACGTAGACACGACGGATCGCTTGCTGACTGAAGCGCTCAGCAGCCTGCACGGTCGCGCCAACGCCGCTGAAGATTGGAAAGCGTTCCTGCACGGTGGCTGGGACAGCGGCGAAAGCGTGATCCAAAACGGCGGCACCGGCCTTCGGAAGGGGCAGCTACTCGTACCGCGCGCCGGGCAATACCGGTTTGTCGTCGTCATCGACTCGACCACCGCGACCACTGATACGGTGACGCTAGCGGTCGGGGGTGAAGCCGTCGTCCTGGATCCTACGGCGCCCGCGCCTGCGCCCGGCGCCGACCATGTCGAACTGCTGTCCTCGCCGATCGCGCTCAACGGCTCGACCGTCGTGGACATCTCGTTCGCGTATCAAAAGGCGGCGGGGGATACGACCACGCCAAGGGTGACGCTCCAGTGGCGTATCGACAACGCGGACCCGGTACTTGTCCCACAAAGCGCGGTGCTGCCCTTCGAGCGAGAGGTGTATCTCAAGCTGTACAAGGCCGCGCGTCTGAGTAAGGACCTCAAGCTCACCAAGTCAGAGCTCGAGTACTTGGTCGAAGCCGCCAACGTGCCGTTTCGCTTCGATCACTTGCCCGTGCGCGGCACGGACGTGGCAACGCCCTGGTCGGACTTGGCTTCCGTCATCGATCTGTTGGCGCTCAATCGCTCGATCTCCCTGCAATCCGGAACCTTGTTCGAATTCTTCCTGGAAGCGGCAAATGACGCCACGCTGGAGGACGTTGCCGGACTCACGGGCTGGAAAGCCGACGACATCACGACCATTCGCGATCTATTTCCAGCCGCGACCTTTGCGGACCCAGCGCTGTGGACGGCGCTGCAAGCCGCGTTCAAGGTCATCGGTCGCTTGGATCTCCGCGCGAGCCAGATCCAAAGCCTGCTGCTCGAGCAACCACCGTCGATCGCGATTGCCGGCACCTTGCGCAACGTGTTCCGCGCGCAGTTCAGCGAGGACACTTGGAAGGACGTGTTCAAGCCCTTCCGCGACAAGCTGCGCCAACGCCAACGCGACGCGCTGGTCGGCTACCTGACCACGCACCCCGTCACGATTGCGGGAGTGGTCCGTCAATTCGTCGACGCGAATGAGCTGTACGCGCAGCTCTTGATCGATACGCAAATGGAGCCCGATACGCTGATCTCGCGCATCGTGCTGGCCAACAGCGTGATCCAGCTGTTCGTCGATCGCGTGTTCCTGGGGCTCGAGGATCAAGCATCGCTCATTCAACTGGAACAGGCCAAAGAGCAGTGGGTCTGGATGAGCCGCTACCGCGTGTGGCAAGCCGCCCGTCAAGTCTTCCTCTATCCCGAGAACTGGATCGAGCCCGAGCTGCGCGACGATAAGTCGGAGTTCTTCAAACAGCTCGAAGAAGAGCTGCAGCAAGGCGGCGCGACTGACGCGATCGGTGTCACCGCCCTGACGAACTACCTCGACAAGATGGGTGACGTCTCCAACCTGGAGGTAATCGGTTCGTTCGCAGAACCCGTCGGGACGCCCACCGCGAACTTCATTCTGCACGTCGTTGGGCGCACGCGCTCGCAATCACACGCGCTCTATTACCGGCAGTTCATTGGTCGAAGCCTGGTCGACGGCACCTGGACGCCCTGGCAACAGATCACGCTCGACATCCAGGCCGATGTCGTCGCGCCAATCATGTACCAGGGCCGCTTGCACCTGTTTTGGCCCAATATTCAGACCAAGCAGAAGCCGCCACCTCCTTTCCCCAAGACGGTAAACGGCGACAACATCGCCGCGCCGAATAAGTCCCAGCAATCCACGTTCGTCAACGAGATCCGGCTCACCTGGAGTGAGTTCAATCCCGGCACGAAGAAGTGGTCGAAGCCCAAGCTGAGCAAGAGCAAGGCCGTCGACATCGACGCGGTCACGCCATTTGACCGGGACATCGGTCAGGATCAGCCGTCGACCGATCAGTATCATCTGCGGGTCGAGCAACCGAGTCCGGAGTTCGTGAAGGTGCGGGTGATCAAGACCGCAGCGTTGGCGAGCGCGGGCGCCCTCAACCCAGTCGAGCTCGGCGCATTCCAGATATTTTTCACCGGCGAAGACACCATCAGCGTATCGAAGCCAGCGCTCGCGTTTACGGGGCATACGCCGCCGAGCGGCATGATCCTCAAACACAACCGCGCTGAATCCGCCCAATTCAACGTGGACGGCTTCCCTTGGCACGGAGACCTGACGTTCCGTAACAATCCCCCTTTCCTCGAGACGAACAAGTCCTTTCGGATGTTCGCCACGAACTTCGGTTACCTCAATCCAGCGGCGCACGAACCGTTCTTCGTTGAAACCGAGACGTTCAGCTTCTTCGCGTTGGACAAGGGTCCGGTCAGGCTGAACGGCGGCCTCGGAAACACGGTGGTCGACGTGGCAAAGTTCACGACCTTCCAGCATCCGCTAGTCGGCGTGCTGCAGAATGCGCTGCACAAGTCAGGCCCGGGCGGCATCATGAATCGCCTGACTCAAGCGTTGCCGATCGCGGACGACGCCTACTATTCGAACTACTCGTACTACGGCAATTATTACTACTACGGCTCGCTGTACCTCGGCTACCACATCGCCGGCGACGATCAGGCGTGGGGGACCACGCAGCGCATGTTCGAATCGCACTTCGAACCCGGTGAAGACACCGTGTACGCGCCCTACCCGCTACCCACGGTGGAGTTCGGCTACGGCACGCCCTTCGGCATCTACAACTGGGAGCTGTTCTTTCACGCGCCGATGCTAATCGCAGGTCAACTCAGTCAGAACCTGCAGTTCGAAGACGCGATGAAGTGGTACCACTACGTCTTCGATCCGCGCCGCGATCTAGAGGTCTACGAGAAGACCAAGCGCTTCGTGTCGGCCCTCCCCATTGGCTGCAAATACTGGAACTTCCTTCCATTCTTCGCCAATCGCTCGGCCACGGATAGCCTGTCGGAGACGCTCGGGCTGAAGAAGAACTTGTCGGTGTACGACAAGGCTCATCTGGGCACGCTGATCGACGCGTGGAAGCACGACCCGTTCAATCCGCACCTGATCGCCCGCCAGCGCGTCGCCGCGTACCAAAAGAACGTGGTGATGAAGTACCTCGACAACTTGATCGCCTGGGCCGATTCGCTGTTCCGGCTCGACAGCTTCGAGGCCATCAATCAAGCCACCCAGCTCTACGTGCTGGCTGACGAGATCCTCGGCAAGAAGCCGCAGGTGATCGAGCCCCTCACCGGTGAGATCAAGTACACCTTCCGCGAGCTGAAGGCGCGCGGCCTGGATGATTTCTCGAACGCAATCGTCGAGGCCGAGAACCTGCTCGTTACCAACCGCAGCTTCGTGAAGGAAAACACCCCGAGCACTCCCACGGCTCCACTTGCTGCGTTGCAAAAGCTGACGGTCAAGTCCTTCTACTTCGCGATTCCGCGCAACGAGCGGCTCGATAAGTTCTGGGACACCGTCGCCGACCGCCTGTTCAAGATCCGCAACAGCATGAACATCGACGGCGTCAAACGCCAACTTGCGCTGTTCGAGCCGCCGATCGATCCCGCGCTGCTGGTGCGCGCCGCCGCGGCGGGCTTGGATTTGAGCAGCGTGCTCGGGCAGCTCAACGCGCCCCTGCCGCTCTATCGCTTCAGCGTCTGGATCCAAAAGTCGATCGACCTGTGCAACGAAGTGAAGAGCTTCGGTGCCGAGTTCCTGGCCGCGCTCGAAAAGAAGGATGCTGAAAGTCTGCAGATCCTGCGTCAAAACCAGGAAATCAAGATGCTCGCGCTAGTCGAGCGCGTGAAAGAGCAGCAGATCGCCGAAGCCGAACAGAACATCGAGGCGTTGAATCGCTCTCGCGACCTAGCGGTAGCTAGGCGCGACGAGTACCAACGCAGAATCGCGGAGAACCGGACCGCGGCGGAGAAATCTCAGATCTCTGCAACCGAAGCGTCGATTGTCTTGGAGGGGCTCCAGGGTGGCGTTCGCGCGTTGGGGGCGATCTTCGCTTTCGTGCCAGACCCGACGGTTGGCGCAGTCGGTATCTTCCCGTCGGCGCTGGTCGAGGTGAAGGTCGGCAAAGGCTTGGTGGAGGCCTCACAGGTTGCCGGAGATTTACTGGGCATTCTGGCGAGCTCTGAGCGCGGACGCGCGACCATGGCCGCTCTCAACTCAGGCTTCGACCGCCGCCTGGAAGACTGGAGACTCCAAAAGTCGCAAGCGGACCTGGAGATCCGGCAGTTGGATCAACAGATCGTGGTCGCCAACATCCGCTTGGATATCGCGCAAAAAGAGCTGCAGAACCACGAGCTCCAGAGCGAACAAGCGCAGCAGACGCTGGATTTCTTGAGCGATAAGTTCACCAACGTCGACCTGTATCAGTTCATGGTCACGACGCTCAATCGCACGTACCAAGCCGTGTACAAGCTCGCGTTCAACGCCGCGCGCACTGCGGAGCGGGCCTTTCAGTTCGAGCTGGGTGTGGACGACAGCTTCATCCAATTCGGCTACGTCGACAGCTTGTACAAGGGCCTGCT
>Ga0247760_1000323_pt1 | contig 52846 bp, 53 predicted proteins | sample UWRJL171409R4_FD_179936 | JGI IMG/M metagenome (GOLD analysis project Ga0247760, IMG submission 179936) | Plant litter microbial communities from Arlington Agricultural Research Station in Wisconsin, United States - UWRJ-L171-409R-4 | ecosystem: Environmental > Terrestrial > Plant litter >...
GACGAGTTCTTTTTTGCCAGTATACATCGGATGTGGCTTCCGGCAACACATCTTCTTTTGTGTCCCGCTGCCTGTTGGATGAGTTCTTTTGTGTGATCTCTGTTGTTGTTTTTTTGGGGGGGGGGGTGGAGGTAGCTATCTGTGTCGCCATTTTGCATTACTGTTCTGTATTTTTCTGCGTTGTTGGCGATTGCCCGGCTCTTCAGGACCTACGATATTTACTGACGGTAGTTATTTCCACCTACCCACACATTGGGAACATGAGTGCATCGGTCCATGGTACCGAAAGAGAAAACTCAGGCCATGGTGATAACTTCCATGGACCTCCACCTCTAATGCTGCAACTCGGCATATGTGTCGGTTGCGCGGACCACTGTTTACTCACCCCTATCTTTTCATGTCAGATCACATATTAGCCACCCCCAATAAGAACAGTCCAGAATATCTTGGTCTAGATGTAGCATCGATACGAGAAGATTCTGGAAGGGAAAACTCGGCTCCACTGGGCAGTTGAGGTTGCGTCGTCACTCCAGTCCCGGCATCCGACATACCGCGCTCCACGGCAGCGGGGCCATCTCTAGGCAGAACCCCACGGCCAGAGCGTATTCACAGGTTTCTATGAGTTTCCATTCATGGAGATATTCAAGTTGCGATGAGTCATGCGTCAATTTCGCGGTGTGGTATGACGGGCGGACACCACGGGAGCGCGAATGGTCGGATCTGCACCACCATGACATGAGAATCGTGAGATACTCAACCAAAACTAACACTATGGCCACCTGGCTTCGGATTATGGTGGGCTGCATAATTTGTAGGGGGCTGGGGCAAAAAAGAACTAGTTTAGAATAACGTTGTGGTCTTCAATAATTATTACATGTTTCTGAAGTATATGTTTAATTCGAAAATATTGTAACGATACATGTTAGTTACAAGATCAGGACACAAAAACAAAAGCATGCCAAAAGCTATATCATTATGATCAACGGAACGAGGAGTTGTAGTCACCACAGTAGCTAGGTGATTGGGCAAGTGTGGCGCGCATGATGAAGCATATTGGGAAAATCCAGGATGCCCAAGTGCCGCTCAGATGGACATAAATATCGCCAACACCGCAACCAACAAGCACCACCACCAGCATTTTGATCCGAACGCGGAATAGACACCAGATAGTCGCAGATCCAAGGATAACTGTCATTGGCATTGATAAATATCTCACTCGCAGATGCACCAAGTCCTACAGCAGGCCAAGACTCGGGATGCTGCGCACCATGAGTTGGAGGATCTCACATATCACGTGCATCAAAACGACTCATTGCAGCAAGAGAAACAATACCATCGTGCTGTGCGAGAGCCAACTCAATTACGAATGCAGCAAGTCCGTCCCCGGGTCTAGACCTCGTAGATCCGGTCTCTGGATATCGAGGCCCGGCGACCGAGCAGACATCGCTCGCTTCCGAAGTCAAGATGGCGGGCGCCATGAGCCACACCATACGCAAAGCTGCCTAACGAACACACAGGGAGTCACGTGGGAAATACAAGATCAAGCCATCAGTCAGCACACAAGACAAGACATGAGCGAACACTTCGCCACACGAGTGGGGCAAGCGAGGCGGGCCAAGAGATCAACAACCGTCAAGACGCGACGCGCCGGCAGATTACCACGAAGGAGAGGAACTAGCAAAGTTGTGTTCAGCACCCTCCAGAACGGCGGAGGGCAATCAATTATGTGATATCAACCCAATGTAGAACACCCATGACCCCTACCACCCCATAGTATGGTACAGAAAAACCCAGTGCAAAATAAAGCCATTTCCCATGAGAGTCATCAAGGACTAAACCCAGTCCGAGCCCATAAACCGCCAAAGAGAGAACACATCCGCAAGCATCGCCATCGAGAGATCGAGACGCTTAACCACCGAAACCGTAGAGGGTGCGGCCTTGTCGCTTGAGCGCGTAGACAACGTCGAGGGATGTGACAGTCTTGCGCTTAGCGTGCTCAGTGTAGGTGACGGCGTCACGGATGACACCCTCGAGGAAGGACTTGAGGACTCCGCGGGTCTCTTCGTAGATCACTGTAGGAAGACGCATTAATTGCTGATACGAGATAGAGATTGATGGGAGGGAGACATACTGGCAGAAATACGCTTGACACCGCCACGACGCGCCAGACGGCGGATAGCGGGCTTGGTGATACCCTGGATGTTGTCGCGCAAGATCTTTCTGTGGCGCTTGGCACCGCCCTTTCCGAGGCCCTTGCCGCCCTTTCCGCCTGGGAGGGAGAGTCAGCATGCGATGTTTGAGGAGGATGCATCGAGATGCGAATGCAGGCAAGGTAACTTACGTCCAGTCATGATGAAGGTTGTGGGGTGGTGGTGAAAAGTGGGAAGTGTTTTGGGTGTTGAGGCTGAAGTGCGTAGCTGAGTGTTCGTGGGTTGATGACAGTGAAGAGTGGTAGGAGGGGAAGAAACGTGGGGAAGGGCGGCGGCTTTAAGTATGGCGAACGCGGTTGCGGATGCAAGGCAGCCGGGAAATCAGATCAGATCAGTGATTCGCAAATTCTGGCCAACCCGACTTGGCTGATTTTACCAGGGCGCGGGAAAAGCAGCTGCCCCTGCAGGGGTGGCCCGCACGAACAACACAGCGCGCCGACCCACCTGGGTGGACAATGCTCTGGCATTTTTTTACGCTCAGCCAAGGCACAATTTTTGATTGGCTGGATCCGAGGGCAAAATAAACCAAACCACGCTAAAACTGCCTTTGGGATTTTCTCGTGCTCTGGAACCTCACCGCTCAAGCGCGACGGATGCCCGCCTGCCGCTTTTTGCACGGGTCCACCGTAGGACCAAAGTCGCGTTGCAGAGATCCGCCTCGCGCACCGCGATTTGAGGCGAGCTTGGTGAGGGGCTGGGGTGCAGCCTCAGAGCTGTGGATATTCGAGATCGCGTTTTACACTTCTGGGATCCCCAAGCTACTTCCGAGACGTACGAGCGCCCACTTGTATCAGAGCGGGGTGGTTTATTACATCATCACTCCCGTTGTCCAGCTGACACACTGCATGTGTGTTGAGAATTCGCTGCCCCCCTTTGCATGGTCGCCACCCTCAGCTCCTTCAAGGCCTCTGTCACTGGAGCCCTCAACTTTGCATTGAGTCGAGTAGTGGCCTGTGGAACGGCACGGAAGGAGGGAGTGGCCAGCGGCGGCATGGAAAACTGAATTCGAAACCGTAGGCGTAATTCGCAGAGCTTCCAGCTTATCCTGTGCCTGCAAACCTGACTTTGTCGCCTTGGGATGCGGATAAAGTCACCTCTTTGAGTTCAGCTCATCTCAAGAATCGGAACCTTGACACAGTCATTGACAGTTCTGCTCTCAAATTACGATCCCATTGCCACATTCAATCTTGACACTGCAAACTGCATTGCCTCTGACTTCACTTTCGAGATTGCACGTCTCCAGAGGTACGTACCCATCGATGGTCGGATATCGAATAAAGGTGCGGCAACGCCAGGCGGCTAACGAAGCCGAGTCTCCCAGTTTTGCAGCGGTGGTCCTTGCGTCGGTAAACCGCATTTTCTGGCCAATCAAAATTTGAGAATCCTGGGTTAGTCGTGCAAACTGCCAAAACCCCTTCCAAACCAGGCGTGTTTTTGCCAGTGCAATCGGACCCCCATTCCCCCTGCAAACCGACCCCAGTTTTTGCACAGCGCATCAACAAAAAAAAGGCAGGCGCAATCAAGAAATTCCCGCCCTGCCTAATCAGCCGGCAACGTGACTCCAGCTGCAGCCTACATAAACCTCGCACCCCCCACCTTCTTCCACTTCCTCTTTCCAACTCACACACCACACCCAGTCATCTCCGCACCCCAACCATCCAACCCATCAAACATCATCGCGTTTTCGTATCTCAATTACCAACAACACCAAACAGTCATCAAGACACAGCAGAAATGGCTCGCACCAAGCAGACCGCTCGCAAGTCCACCGGTGGCAAGGCCCCGCGTAAGCAGCTCGCTTCCAAGGCTGCCCGCAAGTCCGCACCCTCCACCGGTGGTGTCAAGAAGCCTCACCGTTATAAGCCCGGTACCGTCGCTCTTCGTGAGATTCGTCGCTACCAGAAGTCGACCGAGCTCCTGATCCGCAAGCTCCCCTTCCAACGCCTTGTAGGTTCTTTTATCTCAAACGCGACCGTCACGGCGCGACTGCCCCACATTGACACAAACTAACGCGAATGCTCCAGGTTCGTGAGATCGCCCAGGACTTCAAGTCCGACCTCCGCTTCCAGTCGTCCGCCATTGGCGCTCTTCAGGAGTCTGTCGAGTCTTACCTCGTCTCCCTCTTTGAGGACACCAACCTGTGCGCCATCCACGCCAAGCGCGTCACCATTCAGTCGGTAAGCAACACTCGCATCCATGATCACACTTGCACAGCATGCTAACAATCACCACAGAAGGACATCCAGCTCGCTCGTCGTCTCCGCGGTGAGCGCAACTAAGCGCGATGATCTAGAGATTGGGTGTTTGGGTTGGTAGCTTGGGGTTTTAGGTCATGACTTTCACATACTCTGGGACGCTTTGAATTGACGAGGGATCGTTCACGGCACAATTGGGGACACTCTGGCGTTTTTGCGATGGGTTTTGACGGCTTGTACATTACAAGGACAGCGGCGCCACACGTGGAGCGCTGCTAATGCCACGGCGAATGAAATGATCACAAACAAACTTGGTTCTCCTGCCTGTGACTGCTCTCCACTGCAACTCGGGTAATTCCCTCGACTCGACGCGACTCCCTGATATCCACAACAAACAATGATTGCATAACGCGCCAGTCCTGATGCACTATCGGCTCTTGCAGGGGAGTTGCTCTGTCTTGAGCATGTCACTTCCGCCTGTCACCATCCCTCCTAAAGCACATGTGAGCTGGAGTCTCACCAACAGTCATCCGTGGTCTGCTTTCCCGATTATGTAGATATATATATACGATCCATGATATACACTAGCCCTCAATCTCATCTTTCATATCCTCATGACTCTCACAGCATCGCCTTCCACCCCTTTGCTTGCCCCTTTTGCCTATCCAGCCCAAGGAACTGCGCAACCTGTCCAAGGTGATCAACTCCCCAATAACCCTCCTTCTCCCCCACCGCATTAGTGCAGAACATCCACGGCAGACCGAACGCGCCGTCCGCGAACGCCCGCTCGGTGTTTTCCAGCAGTACCTTCTTCCCTGTCGTTGCAGACTCAGTGATCACTATTCCCGTCATCAGTCAGTCAGTATCATCTTATCCCGCGTATGTAGCCCTGCCTGTGCCCAGACAGCAGAGAAGGGAAAGGGAAACTGAGCCTAAGAAAGGAACCCAAGGAAGACTTACACCTCTCCGCCTCCTCCCCCCCAAACACCCCACCCAGCACCTCCCTCAACACCCCCAAATCATGCGTCCTCCTCCCCTCAACCCAATACGCCGGAAACAGCACATCCAGCGCCCTCACCAACCGCTCCTGCCCCGCAGGGTCCTCCGCCTCCGGCGCAAGCGCACACAGCGCGCGCATCACAGGCAACGTCAGCGCCGGGAAGTCGGGCGGCATGTCTGTCATCATGGGCACGGCGAAGGCCGAGGCCCAGCGGAGACGCTCGAGGCCGATCCACTTGTCTTTGTTCTTGATGCGGATTGGGGGGGTGTTGCCGGTTTTGTGCATGAGGCCGCCGAGGAAGATGGGGATGTAGGTGATCGCGCAGGAGGCGAAGACGGGGTCGTGCTGTGGCGCTAGGTTAGAGCTTGGAACTTGGTGTGCTGAGCTGGGAGGGCTGCCCAGGGAGGACGGGGGGGAAGGAAAGGGGGCAAGGGCAGAGTACAAAGGACTGCTATGTGCTCATGTCATGACAGGACGACGACATACCCGGAGGATGTAATACGCCTCGTACGCAAACGGACTGACCGTGTCGACGTACAGCGTGATCTTCGGCCGTGCGGTCGCCATGGTCCGTTTTGCTAACCGTGAATATGACTGCGGCAGCGTAGATGTGAATTTCAAAGAGGGGATCCTTCTCGCAGCAGCAACTCTCATTCGGCTTTGATGTTGAGGCGTTGTCTTCAAGTCTTGGTCCAGGTCAGGCGTCTCGTGACTTGCGACGGGTTAGGATGATGAGGTGGGTGGCGACAGGGCTGAGCGGGGATGAGCTAGGAAACCGTTCAAGATGGATGCAAACCGCACGTCTAATTGAACTCGCTTTACCAAATTGGCTGGAGATACCTTCAAATAAGTACAAACGGTGCTTGAGTTGCACGACGCCCTTGGGGAAGCAGAGCCACTTATAAGCGAGAACACTGGAAGAGACAGCCGAGGAGTGCGCCGAGGGCACGGCACTTGACAGTGCCCCGCCCTCAAACTGCGGGGAGACACTCAACCAAAACCTGGCATTGCCAATTCAACACCCTTCAATTTTATGTCTACATGCAGCCCGCCATCCAGTTCAATCATGGCCTTACAACCCCGAAATATTGCCTTATGTACAGTAACAGTAAAATCAGAACACCTCCGCCCGATGATGGTGTGTCGGTGCGTTCGTGAGCACATCAAACGAGCCCGTGCCCGTAGACCCCAGCTTTCCAACCACGATTCTGCTCGATGGCGTTGCGAGACTATCCCAGTCGCCATCCAACACAGCGTCCTTGAGGAACCCAACCGTTGTTTCTATTTGTTTGTGTCAGCATTCTGTACTCTCGGTCCAAAAGAGAAAACATACCGTAGCTCATCTTCGTGAAGGGGCTCACGTTGCCAGTCAAGCCGATACGGTTGAACGGTGAGTAGCCACCTGTCCGTGTCATGTAGTCGGCAATGAGGTTCAAATGGCGTGGGTCGACTCCGATACCGTGACCCTTGAAGACATCGCCTAGTTCCTTGACGATGTTGTTACGGCAAGCCTCCACGCCGTACACATCAAGCACCTGAGCAATGTCGTTTGTCCCGATCCTGTTGGGATTGATGTAGTCACCATACATTTGCATGGCCCTAAGGTTGGCGCCCGCCGTATGGACGACCTGCGCCGTTACGAGCTCGCCCGTCGTGGGATTCTCCAGCTTCTCGTCCTTGACGAACGTCGCCGTGCCAAGCTTGGCGATCTGCTGGATGAGCGACTTCTTGACAGCCTGTTCCACAATGTTGAGCATCAGGATCTTGGGTAGCGCCGTGTCGTACTCGAGCGTCAGCTCAACCCACTCGCCCGCCACCTCGTCGCATCGGAAACGAGCGACCGAGTCGTTCTTGTTCTTGATGCGCGCCTCGCGGGACCGTGCGAGGAAATCGTCCTCCTTCTCGCCACCCTGGAGCAGATCCTCCGGCTCTGGGCTGCCGCCGTAGGCCTCATCGACGTCGTCGTCCTCCATAATATCATCAGCGTCAGCTATCCGGTTCACCTCCTTCCGGATGGCGTCGTCCTCGTCATCATTAGGGCCGTACGAGACTACCTCGGTCCTGTTGGCTTTGGCTTTATCACCAGAGGCGTCGTCCTCGTCTTCGACATCATCATCGTCGTCGTCTACGGCCCTGGCGCCTTCAGCAGCAGCGGGTCTGATCTTTTCCACGACGCCGGACTTGACGCCGACCTCGGGAGTGGAGACTGCGTTCTGGCCTCGCTTCTTGACCTCCTTCTTGATCAGCGCGGTGAGGAGTGGGACGAACTTCTTCTCCACGGTCCCTAGGACGTCAGCGATGCTGATAGCATACGTCTTCATGTATTCGGCAGACTCAAAGAACCGGAGTCGAATCTCAAAGATCTTTGCCACTGGGAAACCATAGCCACGGCCGACGCGTTCCCTGACAGTCGCTTCCTTGGTAACATCGCCTAGTGGGAGAATGCTGATAGACTTGGCAAACCGATCTCCATCATCGGCGGTGAGCTCCTCGTTGAGAACAAGTGTCATGGACGGGGTTGAGATGTTGGCACTAGCAGTCATTAAGATTTCGCGGAGACGGGGGATACCGAGGGTGACGTTCTTCGCCGAGTGACCAGCCAAATGGAACGTGTTGAGTGTCATCTGTGTCGATGGCTCTCCGACTGACTGACCGGCCACGATCCCGACAGCCTCACCAGGCTCGACGAGCGACCGGATGTACTTGGCTGCGATGATCTTCTCTGCTGTCTTGCGGGCTACCACGCCGGGCTGGCCGTCCCCACCTTTCTTCTCCTTGATGAGACCATCCTTGTTGTTCTTGGTATAATCCATCATCTTGCTGAAGAACTTCTCCGAGGTGGCGAATGCGTGAAGGGATGGATCAAGTTCAGCTGCGACGGGGTCGAGAGCGGATGCACGGGAGCTTGACTTGATGGCACTCTTCATCCGCTTGATGATCTCGTCCTTATGCTCGAACAATCGTTGGGTGCCGGGGTCGGAGTACCGGATCTGCGCCAGCTGGGAGTCGAGGTTGTTGAGAATGAATTCGAAGTCGGTGAGGTACTTTTGCTTGGAGATATCAACACCGTCTTCTCCGAAGAGGAACTGAACGACGGAGCCATCCGAGTCCCTGACGGAGCTATCGTATGCGACCTTGAGGCCTTCCATGCCCTTGATCAAACATCTCTGGAGGTAACCGGAGCGCGATGTCTTGACAGCTGTGTCGATAAGACCTTCACGACCAGCCATGTGATGGAAGTAGTACTCTTGCGGCTTGATACCTGTCAAGAAACGGCTCACGATATACCCTCCGGCCCTCACGTCGGTGTCGAACGGCTTGAAACTCGGCAGCGTCTTGCCGCTGACCATGACTGGAACGCGCCTACCTTCAAGAACCTGTTGGCCTAGGTTGCAAGAAATGAGGTTGGCGTTGACCTGACTACCCTTGGCTCCCGAAGTTGTCATAGACTGCATGTGATTCTTTGGGAATTGTTTTTGGAGGCCGGCAGGAAGACATGTCTCCGTGATCTCGCTCGATAGATCCTTGGACCGCTGATTCATGAGAACGTCCAAGTTCTCCATTTTTTTATCGTCTCTCACCACCTCCTCCAGGCGCTCCAGTAGCAGAGGGTCATCGCCTGTCGGCTTCTGTTCTTCCAGAGACACGTACTTGGCTGCGACCTCGAGTCCAATATACACGGCCTCCTTCAGCTTTTTTTTTCTCGCCTTTTCTCCTTCGGGTGTGAAGACAAGATCGTCCATACCGCAAGTGAATGCGACCATTGCTAGATAGCGAGTCAAGAGTCTACCCATGCTGCTGAGCAGCTTGCCGGCGGCAGATGGGCCATACACTTCGTGTATCGCGTGGATGAGGCCACCGCCGCTTGGGCCTAGTTGTGACTTGTCGAGGATGCCGCAGATGAACTCTCCGTCTCGGAACATGACTTGACCCTCCTCTAACGCCCAGCCCCACCTGCGGCCTGGGACAGATGACTTACCATTCATCCACAAGTCGCCGCAGTTGGGTGGCCTAATGTTTTTGAGGATGGTCGTGATAACTTGCTTTCCCGTCCAGCGAGGCACTGGCTTTATTATCGCTGGCGGCACAAGTTCTATCCTCTCACCCATGATGTGCCCGCTCTCTGGTCGGAGTGCGCTGTAAATAAGCTGCTGGTAGGCGCCCCGGTCGAAAAAGGTGTCCTTGTTACAGAGGACAACCGAAACAGACAGATGGTCCTGAATCAAACCACGGAGAGGCTTTCCGGCGGTTGCCGAGATGTATTGGTGGTCGGTATCAGCGATCTGGAGTGCCTCAGCACGAGCAACCTCGTTCTGCGGGAAATGCATGTTCATCTCGTCACCATCGAAATCGGCATTGTATGTGTTGCAGTTGGCGTAGTGCATTCGAAGCGTCTTCTCCCCTGGCAGAACCCGGACACGATGGCCCATGATGGACGGCTTGTGAAGAGTGGGCTGTCGATTCATCAGGACCACATCGCCGTTAGTCAGATGCCGGTAGACCTTCTTGTTCCGCATGCCACTGAAGTTGTTGCCGGTGGGAGCGAGAAGCTGGTTTGCGAGGGCCACGCGGTCTTCCTGGGACTTGTTTCGCAGGTTGATGATCTGGCCGTTCTCGTTCTCGATAGCGGAAGCGCCCGGCCATTTTTCAGCACCGTTTATAACAGCCTGTTGTAGATCCTTGAAATTGTGACTTGTCACAGGCTCAGGGTAGGTGAGTTTCTTTGCGAAAACAGGCGGTACACCAATCTCATTTGTCTCGATGTTAGGGTCGGGTGAGATGACACTTCTTGCAGCGTAGTTAACGCGTTTGCCCATCATGTTCTTTCGAAACAAACCCTCCTTCTTCTCGAGCAACTGCTTGATTCCGTCCTCGTTTCGTAGTCCGGCGGCGCCCTGGACTGGGTTCTTGTCACGATCAATCAGTGAGTTGACAGCGTCCTGCAGCTCTGTCCATGCCTGGTACAGGGAGCGCATATCCTGAGGCCGTCTGCTTTCGACTGCAACACCCTTGATAGTGTTGGCCAGATCTCGTGATATTTGACCCACCAAGAACGCCTTCTTGAGGATCAGCTTGTAAAGACTATTTTGCTGCGCTTCGGTGATTTGACCTTCACCCATACGAGCCTATATCAAAATCCAGTGTCAGAAAAGGGTTCAACAACGACTTCGCAGCTGCAAACATACCTCTGGCCGGTACCGGTTGGGGGGAACCAAGAGGGTCTGGATGAAGAACATGTCCGCATCCAACGGCTTGGCATTTCTGTCCTTTGGCTTCGAATTGTAAAGGAGGGTGATCATATCCTGCTCTTTCTCGAATAGGAGATTCAACCTCTCCTTCACTTCCAGGGCGCTTAGGTACCGTTGCTCTCTTGGCGGGGCCTTGGGCTTTTTCCCTTTAGACTTGGTTGCGGCTTCACCCATGAAGACGTCCCCGTTCTCGTCCAGTTCATCGCCCTCACCCTCACTTGAGTTCTCTCCTTCCGAATCGTTGGATGATAAGTCAATATCTGCGATGCCTTCGTCCTGCGCAAAGTCGTCCTTCTTGGTTTTTCGCGAAAGTGCCAACGCATCGGCGCGCTTCCTCCCCGCTTGAGCCATGGCGGCCTTCTCCTTGTGTGTAAGGTCCCGCTCGAAGATCTTCACATATCGATCTTTGCGGTAAACAGGCGAAATACCGTCGCAAGTCCGACACTTCTTCTCTAAAATGATCTTGCCGAGGAACTCCTTGACGAGAGCTCTTCTCATCTCTGAGGCGCCCTCATGCTTTCCCTTCCTGATGCTCCCGATGCTGATCTGGTGTCGGTGTTGATTCAGAACATGGCGCACGTAAGCCTCCCTGGAGCGGCATATGCTGTCCTGGACGTTGTTACCCTCCTCCTCAGCTTCGTCGTCCAGCATGACGGGCACATCGCTGAGTGTCATACCCCGGATTTGCTCGCTAAATTCGCTCTCGTTGAATGAGTCTATCATCTGGGCTTCGTGAAGCAGGCCGACCTGTAACAAGCGAAACATGGACGCATATCTGTGGACCTCTCGCCGAGGCATGCGGAATCGATGGCAGTAGGCGCATTGTGATCGCAGCAGCCGGTAGGCTTGATCCAGAAAGACTGGGTGGTAGACGGGAACTGGAAGTTCAATGTGACCCGGGTGTCCTGGACATTGCGCCTGGCCGAGGTTGCATGTCGAGCAGCTGCACGCAGTGTTAGTCCATGTCACCGCCCAGTACAATTCGCACTCGTCAACATCAGGGGGGCTTTGAGCACTCACAGGGCGTCGCCCCACGATCCGAGAGCAGGATCGTACAAGCCCCCTGGCACAGGGTTTAACAAGGTATCGAATGTGTTATCATTTTCGATCCGTTTAACAGAGATCGAGCGGATCTCCTGCGCCGTCAGGAATTTAAATTCGACGCTCTCCAGAGAGGAGGAGACGGGTTGGGAGATATTCATGGCGGAGAGATTCGATGGCAGGGCGCGCTACCAGTCCCCCATGACAGGTTGCTTCACAAAAACAGCCGTATTGCTGTTGTGGAAGCGATTTTGCGATCGACTTTTGTTGCGACCGTCAAGGAAATCCGCAGCTTCGATTGGCGGTTGGCGGGGAATTGGAGACGGGAGCTCGAGAATATTTTTTGGCGGTGAAGCATGGCGAAAAGTTGACGGTGGGGCTCCCATGCATTAGGGACCCGCCAGGGTGCGCCTGCCGCGGGCCAGCTGGTCAAGGCGCCAACGCTTCTTTCAAGTCCAACACCAAAGCCAAGCCAAGAAATAAAGTGCCGTCGCGTCATCATCACCACCGCCATCCACGACCTCTCTACGAGTTTCCAAAACCTTGCGCAATCTCGAGAAAGCTCTTTCCAGCAACGGCAGAGCCGATTTGTCGGTTGATCTCGTCGGGCCGATCGATAACTCGGCCGACAAGCTCTGGTCATGGATCGGGCCCAGCAGCTCGGCGGGCTTGGTCCCCGCCATGATCCGTCCTCCAAGATTCAAAAGCCCGAGTCGGTCGCCGACAGGATGGCAGCGCTCAAAGCGCGTGTCGCCGCGGCGGTCGGCACCGCCAAAGCCAAGGGTGGGCTGAATACGCCCCTCCACCCCGCGCTCGCCGACCTCAGCGCTCCGACACGACCGTCGAGCTCATTTGGGGGGCCATCAAGCCGGAATTCGGGATACGATAGTCAGAGGCCCATAAAGAAGAAGGACGCACTGAGTGTACCACCCGGGACCAACCCTTACCTGGAAACAAGCCATGGCCCCGGGACGGGCAAGGCGAGAGAGTCCAGGCAGCTCATCTTCAACCAGAAGGGCAAATACATCCAGCAGGCGAATGCCTTGCGGAGACAGGCAGCCCTCGAGGCTATGAAGAAGAGGATCGCAGACCAGGCGCGGAAAGCAGGGCTGGACGAGGATAGGGATGTTGAGAAGGCATTCGTGATCGATCCCCCGCCGGATTTGGAGTGGTGGGACGAGGCCATGATCGATGGGAAGGACTACAGCAATATTCCTGAGTCGCTGAAGATAGGGACTTCCGACAGCATTATCACGCTCTACATTCAACACCCCGTCGCTATTGAACCCCCGCAGGAGAAGCTGGCACCCGAGCCGAAACCTATGTACCTGACACCCAAGGAGCAGAAGAAGCTCCGGCGGCAACGTCGCCTGATGGATCTGAAAGAGAAACAGGCCAAAATCCGACTTGGACTTGAGCCAGCCCCGCCGCCTAAGGTTAAGAAATCGAACCTGATGCGTGTGCTCGGAGAGGAAGCAGTCAAGGATCCGACCGCAGTTGAGGCGCGTGTCAACCGCGAGATCGCCGCACGCCTCGAGGCCCATATGCAGACCAACGAGGAACGCAAGCTTACCGCGGAGGAAAGGCACAAGAAGTTAGAAGAACAGCAAGCCAAAGATGCGGCGCGCGGTATCCACATCCTCGTCTTCAAGATCGACAGCCTTGTAAACGGCCAACACCGTTTCAAGATCAACAAGAACGCAATGCAGAATGCCCTCACTGGCGTATGCATAATGAACCCGCGTTTCAGTCTCGTCATCGTTGAGGGCGGTGAACACAGCATCAACAGTTACAAGAAACTGATGACACGGCGAATTAACTGGGCCGATGCGGCGCCTTCGCGAGACGAGGGTCCGACAGCAACGCCTGGTGGGGCGTCGCGCGATTGGTTGAAGGCCGAGGATGAGAAGGGACAACTCAGGGATCTATCGTCCAACAAGTGCCAGTTGATATTTGAGGGCGAGAACAAAGCACAGGTGTTCAAGAAGTGGGGCGTTAAGGTTTGTGAGACGGACCAGGAGGCCAGGGAGTTCCTGTCGTACAGAAAGATGGACAGCTTTTGGACGCAGGCCAAGAATACCCAGTAAGAAGGTGGCCTGCTGTGTTATTGACGACGTTAGACTGAGGAAAATTGGGTGGGTTGTACCATAATTTGTGTAACGAATGGGTTGGCGCTTGGAAGGACATGCGGTCGGAGTCTCTGGATGGGTAGGGATTCGGTCATGGTTCTAGCCCTGGCCGAAATACGAGACGATCAGGGCCTAAATTCACTGCAACGTTTTGAAAAGAGCAGCCTTCTTCTATCAGGCCATGGGTATTGTCGGGATGCTATTGAGGACACTGTATGTACCCCAAGACTCAAAACATCATCAAAGTACTACTTCTACAATATGTTTGTGCACCTCTATCCAGCGGCCGGGACCATTCTTCTGGCCGCCGCGTGATCTGGCGTCCCCTGGGGTTGAGGCCGAGAGCGGACGGAAACTTTCACTCGTTCCCGGTCCCATGTTGTTCTATGCAGTACTACAGGTGAGCGTGAGTTGTTCAATTATAACACTCAATTGGGCACAACTGCAGTTCCACCTGCACACTGGTTTGTGGAGTTGGAGGAGCTGGTCATTCGCCGGCCCGGCTTTCCGCAGGCTGGGGCGACGAATTGGCTTGCGAGGCCCTGGGGATCTGGGGGCTTGGCGTTTCTAGCGGCAGGCAACCTGCTGCCAGATCCATGGGGGGTGCCAACCACGTCATCAGTCACAAGCACAGCAGGTTGAGCAAAGCAAACGGATCGGGGCTGCCGCCGCGAACCACAACACGCTTTGTTCAGCAATATCAATCCTCGCCATGTCTCGGGGCGCCGAGTTTTCGAGAAAAATCGGGAGCACCGCGGCTTCCTTTTGTCTCAGCCGGAATTCTCTGCATTCCGCGCGCCCTTGATGTGTCTGTTTTCATGACGGTCCGCTCCGAGGTGACTCTGGTGAGTTGAGTTGTCCGGCTGTTGCCTGCCGCCGGTCCAGCTGTCCCCGTCCCAACAAATTCACCTGCATCGTGTCTTCGTGAGAGGTGCCGATGTCGTACCAGAGCCCGTTCTTTTTCAACTCTAGAACTTCGTTATTTACCTGCCTACCGTTTCTCATATCCTGACCGCTCCCCCGGATAGCCTCTCATCCACAAGCGTCGCCCAGGCGCTTCGGCATGGCGCACACATACGATCCCGGCTGCCGGCTCTCACCGGCCCCGAACCCCGAACCCGTTGAGGGCCTTGAGGATATTCCGCCCATAAAAGCCCAGTTCTTTTATTCGTCCCCGATCTCGATCGACGATCCCCTCTCTGCTGCGACAATCGTGGGGTCTGCAGATTCCAAATCGGTCAAGGTTCCGCTACGACCCTTCTCTCCCGGCGACAGCCTCGCTTTGGAAAAGGCGTGGCTGGGGTTTACATCGGACCGGGATAGGAGGAACCATCGACAGGCACAACGGAACAGGAGTCCAAGCCCTTCTCTCTCGAAAGAAAACGCCGCGAAGCTCGCTGCTATCATCGCCCAACTAGCCACCAAACACAGGGAGAAGCATGACCGGGAGGGGCAGTCGCCCCTTGCGGGCGTCGTGTGCTGCCAGGAGCTGGCAATCGATGCCTCGGCTGAGCTGAGAAAGGAGTTTTGTGCGGTGACACGGAGGCGCCAGCGATCGCTCGATCACGATATTGTTGTGCAAGGCGTCATGGCGCAACTCAAGCGTCTTAGATCAAGCTCAGAAGCCTCGCAGGCTGGCCAGGCTGGGAAAGCCGCCCATGCTGCGCTCGGAGCCAGCCCGATTCCTCGACACGTCAGTGGGGCAGAAAGGAGGGCATCGGTGGTTTCAGACGACGGTGAACTCCCACCACTTGCTGCCCCCATGAACCCTGCAAGACCCCCGGTGGCAGATGACGGTATCTTGGGCAAGCCTTTCATTCGTGTCGAAACGCCTACTAGGTCATCGAACACCACTCCTGAGGATAGGTCGACAAAACCATTGCCCGAACTGGGGCGCGGGAGAAGTGAAAGTAGGGCATCCGGGAAACACCTGGTTGAGGCATCAAATGAGGAAACCAACTCGGTCGAGGTAGCCGTAGGAATATCGAGGCTCCATATGGTATCATTGCCGGTCCTTCAGATGAAACCGATTTATTGGTCGCCCGTAAATGACATCGCAACTGTGATGCGGGCGACATGGTTCTACCGGTAAGAATGCTCCTCGATAAGTAGCGAGTGTCCCTAACTGACATGTCCCGTAGAGATAGCATGGTGCCAGTAGACGCCGCGGTTGCAAATCAGCTGGAGGCTGGTTACCGAGAACTACAGCCCTGGACTGAGACATGGAGGGACGAGATCAAGTCAGCTTTATATGTTGGTGCGCTTGGTGAAGAAAAGGTATCTCATAGGCTATGGCCAGAACCTATGGACAAGAATTCAAAGGCCAAAGATGACGACCCGCATGAACCACCGATATCTGCGGATCCGTTTTGCGCAGCTAGATGTTTCCGTGGAGAGGCTGCTACACAAGGCAGTCTCGAGCAGGTCCACGGGGAACAAGAGGCATCAACCCCCCTACCCGAGTCTCGCAGCTTCGCCAGCTACTCTGTGATCTACAAGGACGGTTCTTCTGCGTTTCTGCTGAAACCTAGTCTCAAGCCCTCGGCGTACTACGGGAGAAAGCCGGTTTCTAAGATCGTTAAGGGCGTTACCGTTGGCATTCCCGTTGTCCGGGGGTTTGACCTGGAAACCTGGGAGAAAATTCATCAAAAGGCAAAGCGATCAAACTCGCAACCCAGGGGAAACAAACAAGAGTCGGGTGTGCCAAATTCAAGTGTTTCGCCGGGACAGTCTGGATGCCCTGCTTGCCAGTTAGAAAGGGACCGGGGCCAGGTGACGGACCTGGTATTGGTGGCACATGGTATCGGTCAAAAATTTGCTGAGCGTGTGGAAAGCTTTCACTTTACTCACGCCATTAACTCGTTCCGAAGGGCTGTCAACGTGGAGCTAGAGACGCCGGCGGTCAAATCTGTTCTGCGCCCAAACCACAACGGGATCATGGTTCTACCAGTCAACTGGCGTCATCTCTTGAGCTTTGAAGACGGTGGGCCTACTACGCAACAGGGGGACAAGGCGGCTCCCACGCCCGAGGGATTCAGCTTGAAGGACATTGAGCCAACGACGATCCCCGCGGTGCGAAGTATGATCTCGGACATTATGTTTGACATTCCGTTCTACCTTTCGCACCACAAGCCGAAGATGATTGCGGCCCTCGTGGGCGAGGCCAACCGTGTCTACAGGTTATGGTGTCGAAACAACCCGGGCTTCTCTGAACGGGGCCGTGTTCATCTGGTAGGACACTCGCTGGGCAGCGCGATGGCCCTCGACGTGTTATCCCAGCAGCCTAACCGCGTCCCGCGCCTCGACCTCTCGCGGCCTTTGCCCGACACACGCTTTTTTGAATTCGACACGACTAACCTGTTTCTGATGGGCAGTCCCGCAGGTTTCTTTCTCCTGTTGGAGCGTGGTGGCCTTGTCCCGCGACGAGGACGTCTCAAACCTGGCGCCGACGCGGCTGACACGGTGGCCAGGGACATTGTGGGTGATATCGGGACGTTTGGATGTATCGCCGTAGACAACATATATAACATCCTCGCCAGGGAGGACCCCGTTGCGTACCTGCTCAACGGCACCATCGACCCTGTCTACGCGGCCAGCCTACGAGAAGCCTTTGTTCCAAGCATCTCATCCTCGATTTTCACGTCCATCGGCAACTCCCTACGCGGGATGGTTGGTGCTGAGACATCAGTCGCCAACCCAACAGCAGTAGCGTCGTCACAGCCGAAGAAGCCTTCGTTGATGCATAGGTTGCCATCACAGCTCGAGCTGGAGGTTCACGACTTTTCGCGGGAGGAAATCGCGGAGAAGAAGGCGTTTTTGCTCAATGACAATGGCCAGGTCGACTGGTTTCTGAAATCGGGCGGCGGCCCGTTGGAGATTCAGTACTTGAACATGCTGAGTGCGCATTCGAGCTACTGGACTCATCAGGATCTGATTAGATTGCTTTGTCTCGAGATAGGGAGAGCGCCGGGGAGAGAGAATACGTTGCCTTCTATGAGGGCTGTGAAGGCGGGAAAGAGAACGTTTGTAACGACGAAATAAAGGCTTTTGGGGGATAGAATGCTCTGGTGTTTATTGGTTTCCTCGCCGGTCAGTAGAATTTGGTTTGGCATTCGTTTTGCGATTTCGATGGGAGACAGCGGGTGCTTCAAGGTTTTTTATCGCAGGAGAGAATAGCGTTGCGAGGTTTCATCGCTGCACAGCAGCCAGCGACTTGGACTGTCTGATAGATACCCCCAGTTACTGTGGATAGAGATGTAAGAGATTCGTGTACCAGGTACGCTTTAGAGGCTACAGAATGGAAAGAATTTCAACATACAGAGGGAACAGGGTGATATTGACTGTGTATCACACCGCAACACACATGGCAAACGGGAGTACCGATCGACAGTTTGATGGTCTGGAAGTTCTGCCTTGCTCAGTAAGACCATGAGTGGCAAGAAGGAATTCACCGTCCAAGAACAAGCAAACTCGAATGCTTCGTTGCTACTGCTACTTGATATGACCGAAACCACTCGTCATGATCGACAGAACCATGACACAAGACGACAACTACGCCGCCGGGATTCGTGAACTTGGCCCATCTACTTCCCTGTACATAGCACGAAGTTGACATATCACACCGTCGAAGAAAGCTAACAAACAAGCCCCGGGAAGTGCCGTAGCAAATACTCCATATGTAGATAGCAGAAGTTGATACATCGAATTCCCACGGCACCACTCAAATCGCAAGACTAATTACCAACACTTGATACTGATACCTACCTACTCAACACATACAATCCCCAGCGGCATCGGTAGAGAAATGATCGCCTACTACCACGACACACTCTTCAACGAAAGTCGGAGATCGTCGTCTAGGGGAAATTGCTCCAAGTTTGGGATGGCCGTAGGCCGTGATTTTTCCCGCATGCCTGCCAGCGCCGCAGGGCGACAGGCGCAATGTTTTAGTTTTACGGCGGGTGCTGACTTGGAAGCAGCATCTTGGTTTCCCCCTTGATGGCTTCGTTTGGGCTCCCGGCTTTTGTTAGTTGTTTGGGTTAATGATGTGTACGGCGCGACGGACCGCACGAGGGATATCCTCTTCAGTTCGGAGGCTTTGACGTCTTTACGGGTTCGTCCCGTCCCCATAGGTGGCGGTACGTGTGAGGTTTGGTTCGCATTCATTCGCGCGCAAAAAAGCGGGCAATGAGCGGACGGTGAGCGGACGTTGAGCGGGCAGCGGACGCTATGGTCTCGCCTACAACTGGAAGGGCGTCGAGATTTCACGTATCATGGAGGGTAGCCTCCGAGTCGACAAATGGTCCATACATGCCCGGGAGCCGCGATTGTTTGGGTGTCGATCCCATTTGATGTTCTCACAGCCATCCTTCCACGCCGTTGCTGTTAGGTGTGCTCGGTGTGCGTCGTTCGTTGGTGACGCGTTGGGGATAGAACCAATGTTGGAGCTCTTGTTCTATTCTCGTCTGTGTGTGTCGTCCGCGTGATTCACTGGCTTAGCTGCTGCCTGGTTCTATCGGTTGGGCTGTTTCCTCGATGTGACGACGAAGCCCGTGTACATCGCCAGTTGATGTGTTTGGGCGGCCTCCGGCGATGGTGATCGCAACGACGATGACGGTTAGACTGCATGAACCCTTGCCGTATTGGCCCATGTTGTCACTACAGAGTCAGGGCACCAATTTTCGCGATAGTGCTTCGTTGGCTCGGGTGGACTGGGATAGGGGCTGTGTTCGGGACACACTGGCAACACATCTCGAAGGGGGGTTGCTTGGCAGGCGGTTCAGCCAAGGAAGGCAGACTTCGAGTCCAGTCCCCTCAGATGGTTGTATGCAACTCTCGACCCACTGCTTGCGCACTTGAGCCGTTCGTTGCTCAAATGTTGTTGCCGGGAGGAGGGTAAATCACCAAGTATTTGAGATCTTCGCAGGGAAGGAGCCTCAAAGCAGGTAGCCCCGGACTTCCAGGGTGTCTATGCAACAGAAGCGAGTATGTACCCGTCCCCTCAACAGGTACTTGACTCAAAAAACGGACCCAAGCCCATGAGGTTGGAGAACCATTCCGTTACCACAACGTTGCGGGTTTTCTGCGCTGTGGATTCTGGGACGGGTACATGTGTTACACCGCGATGATCGCCCCTGACAGAAGCTGCTGCGTGTCAGATGAGGGGAACTTGCTTTCTCTGTGGCGTTTTGCAAAGACCAGCCCATTTCGCCGAGGACCGAAACTGGGAACTCAGAACTGAGAACTGAAGAGACAAAGGAGAATCCCATGCAGCTTGGACATCGTGATTCCAGCTGCTCGGGACTGACCTGATTTCTCAGATCGGATCTCTGGGGACAGGAGAATCCGTTCTCGGCGAGCTGTATGATGAGCTCAAGCCCCCTTGGAAGGATGTGATATTCTTCGGGATTTGCCAGCAGGAAGCGATCGTCCGGGATTCCTCCCGTCAAGCTGGGTGGAATTCGTGAGTTCAGTCCCCAGCCTCTGTTGGACGGCACAGAGACCAAATTTCCGCTTATTCTGGAAGCACCGATGTGAGCGGGCGGCGGGCGGTAGCCGCCAGCCGTTGGCTTCTCTCCCGCCGCAAGACCAGCATAGTCCAAAGGGCGGGTGTTCCAAGATGATTACCTTGCAGAAACCACCTGTTTGTCAAGGTGAGGGCGGCGGTCACAACAAGCACTAATTTGCATTGCTCAATGTTAATCAAGCTGTTATTGCCGGTATCCCGATACAATAAGGTATTCCGCACATACCTAAGTCTCTTTACCCCTGGCCTGATTGCGCGCTTCCAGGTCGGCCTAGATTTCCGCAGGGCCAGAGAGAGTGATCACAGCGTCTGTCTGCCGGCTGCAATGCCGGCTGTCCTACGGAGTTACTCGTTAGCTTCCATTGCCGCGCCTTGTCACACTTGTTCAGGGTAGGGGACGAAACTCGTTTCTGGATGGCGATAGGTTGAAATCCGTGCCTCTTCCGCGCGCATGGTTGAGCTAGGGAAAGCTTCTACACCTGGACGGCCCGAGAGCACTTCCGTACTGCTTCGCCAAGGAGCATCGCGCGCGCACTCGCGAGACAAGGCAGGTTTGCATTGCCGATATAACTGCTGCCGAAAAAGAAAGCGAGGGCGTGCCCTCATTCAGCCGAGTGGACCTAGTAATCTCCCTAGACCGTACCTAAAGAACGCAACTCGTAGCAATGGGGGAGACGTCAGAAGATTTGAGATATTCCTGGCAATGGCACGCTGCGGGCGTGTGAAACCCCTCTCTGTCTGCCAATGGAATTCACGATACTTTTTCTGGACAGACACAGGGCCGCTCCCCACGCCCTTGACCGCTCGCACGCCATTGGGGGAAGAGTGCTCGAGCACTCTACCGTTGCAGAAGGCGCCGTCTGATCAAGTTTCGGGGGCCAATAAATACAAGTGCTGACATGGATGGAGAGGGTCATCGTCGTGGAAGGGACGAGCGACCTACCCTGTGCGGCTCTCTTTCCCCAAACCCTGCACTAGTCACTAGTCTTAGGTAGGGCCAGCATCCCCGGGCGACACAGTCAGAACCTTAACTTAGCATCACCGCGACGCCTATAGCCTCGGCCCATGCATTGCATAGTGTTGAATGACCACCCCTCGAAAAAGTGCAGACACGTCGCTGGATTCGTGATTCTGTGACCATCTCGAGTGGCTGCGTCCACCACATGATCTTCAATGACGGCTGAACTGTCACAGCAGGAGAGACACCACCCGATGCAGGCCGCCGACTGCAAAGGTACTCCCCCGGGCACTCCCCCGCTCTCAAGCCCACCCTTTCAGGACGCTTCCCCAGTTCCACCTCCACTACACCGGATACGTGTGCTTCTTCGCCGTCTGCCTCTCAGCATGCTCATCACAATCGCTCGTCACACCGCTGGCCAACCCACCGCCCGTTCTTCCGTCTGCAAGTGCAACTATGCCGTTGGCCGGAATATGCGACAAGCCGTCTCGCATTTCATCTTCACACACCCCTCACGCCAGCAATACCGGAGGATAAACCACCATCGACCACTTGAGCCTGTTTTGCCTGCCGATGGTAGATGATGGGGCATGTTCACCGCTATATTGCAACAGCGTGACATTTTCAGGCGAGACTGGCGGCGGATCCAAACCATCGGGACACCAGCGGAACTTCTATCTCAGCATCTTCAGAGGTTCGACCCGAGACCTTCCCCTTTCGTTGATACGATACTCCACAAGACCATTTTGGCGGTCTTCGCTCGATCTTTTCCTCGACGCCCTTGGTGGCCGACTCGGGGAACTGTGGTCGGGCAACCCCCACGTCTTCACATTCTGCCCTTCCCTCATTACCCAAAATAATGGGACGGGACGTTGGCTCATGGGCAATCACCACAGCATTGCGCGTATGGGATGTGTTCCCCCGGCCAAAGCTGCACCGTCAAGGGCAATTGCGCCCGCGGACCCCTAGTAATCCAGCCTATTTTGAAAGGCCGAGAAAAGGCTGGTGTCCTTCTATTTGCAGAAACACTAATCGACGGGGTTCACAGACTGTACGACCTTGGCGCGCTTATATTTGCATTCTTGCGCGGCGTCATAGCTCTGAACCACTCAGGGCTTATGAAGCGCGAAACCCACTTCCCCTTGAGTTACACGGAGCGATCCCGCCGGCCCCCTAACTCTCCTTGCGAGTGTTGCACCATTATAGGGTGTTGCTGGAGGCGGGCTGTGTCCTTCTTCATCGGTTTGGGGTAGGCGAACTATCCACAATCACTAGGACACCCTCTTCGGCGACTAGCTCGTCTTACGTGGTGTTTGCTGCTCTCTTCTTCGGTAATACCGGCCGTCTTGTCCTCACAGAGCCGTTGCGACGTTCAATGGCCTATTACTCGTACGACGATGGCGGTTGCCCAAGCCAATCCCCGCTTGGGTCGTTTCGTCTCTATTCGTATCCCTCGACGGCGCCAGAAACCGCTTCCATTGAATCGCAGATGTTGTCGAAAAATACCGCTGACTACCTATTTGTATCGCGCACATCTGATTGGGGCCAATATTCCCTCTCCCAACGAGCACGCAGAACCGTACCAGCAGTTGAGTAATGGTTGACCAAGCAGAACTGGGGGCCGAAGAGCGCGGGAAAAGCTGCTGCTGCAATCAGCAGATGGCCCCGAATCGTCCATCCTCGTTGTGTAACGACCCTCCAGTGAGCCTAGCGCGCTGCCTGGCGCTTCTATATCAGCCAGGAGCTGTGTTAAGCGCATATGGTTATGGACTAGTCCGTAACTTGGCGACATTGGTTCTGTACGACGACTTGCCTTGGGTGACCAGGGTGTATGATGCGGGCGAAGTGGAGCCAATCCGGTCGCATGTCGGCGTGCGGGGACACCCGGAATTCCGAGTTGAGGTGCCGCGAAATTGAGGCAGAGACTTGCCGCGGCCTATCGCTCCATCGTCTTCCTTGCAGGCCGCAGCAAAATGCAATTGTCGGACAGTCTGCCAGCGCCGCCGCTCTGGAGTTAATTGACAAAACCGTCGGAATTGCTTGGAAACCATTGCGGAGTAACGGGTGAGCGGGATAGGGCTGGCAATCTCCGCAAGGTCAACAGAGGACGGGAACTTTTGATGCCGTGTAACGAGCACCCTCGGTCGCCAAAACACCGACAGAGAGGAAGCTCGCTTTGGTTGTTGCCTGCCCGGAGTCCAGACTGTTGCAGTTAGGGTCGCCGCCATCCTTCGGCAAGCTGTGTCGCACAAGCACAGACAAATGGCGGGATCACCTTCTGGATCTTCGGTCCTTACCGCGCGACTCATCAGTCGCCTAGGCGCAGCAACAAACGGGCATGAAAAGATGAACTGAGCCGGCAAGTCGAAGCTAGGTCCATGGGTAGTATGGAATCAACCGCGTGGGGAGCACAGGCACGTTAGCGCAGGACCTGCCATCCCGGCTAGACGCCCCCAAACGCGGTGTCGTCGGCTAACTGATGGTGACACCAGCGAGGTGACACAGGTTTCCTTGGCAGGCCTGCTGGCTCTCCAAGCGTGACCCAGGCCAAACGGCCAAGCCAAGCCAGCCCCACGGTACCTTGATGCGGGTGCCTTACACCTTATTTCCCGTCTTCTGGGCATGCAGGTATGCAGCACCAGCCAACGACCAGCCGTCTTTGCAGCGTCGCCCACGAATCACTGGACCATCACACATGTCGTGTCACACAGGCGTGCCTTTACGCATTGGCTGTGTTCCCACCCCCGTTTCCCCCTCGTTTCTCTGCTTCCCCGTCCCATCTTTTTTCTGTCATGACTGGCTGCTAAACGCGCCGAGCGCCCGACACACCTCACCCGCAGGACGGGCAAGGCCAGTGTGCGTTGCACAAGGGCCTTCACTCTGGCTGTAGGACATCTCCCGAACTGGGTGTTGACGCGCTGACGCTACTCTAAAACTGAAATACCTCTATCACGCACATACATGCCATGTAGACATCCCCCATGACCCTGTCCTGTCCGCCGGCCCCCGCCCCTGTTGGTCTGCAGCAACTGGGGAATGCTATCTTTTTCCCAACAGAGCATGGGGCCCAACGGAGCTGCGGCAGCGAACATGAGATATGCTTCCCGTCCGGCAGCTGGCCCACACGCGTCTGGAGCTTTTTGATTTGGACCCGATTCGAGAGGAAACAAGCGGGCCGCCAAGAAGGGGGTGGGTGGATGGGATGTTGAAGGATTTGGCACCGCCCTCTCCCCGTTACCACCTTATGCTAGGTTTCTGCTACCTTGATACGTTGCGCGCGCTTGATGAGCGCAAAATGGGGGAATGAGTCAATCGGAAGGGACGAAAGCAGCATGAGATTGTGAGATTGTCAGTGAAACGACGCATCTCGTGATGACGTCCTGCGGAGAACACGAAACGCTGCGAGGTTCGTTTCATTGCAAAGCCTCATTCTCTAGGCACCACCCCGTGAGGACCCGCGGGTTATAGATTAGTATTGGCTCGTAGGGCAGATTTGACGTCTGACGGGTGCGTGTTCGCGGCCGCGGTCCGGCGTGTGGTTGGGAGGGTAGAGTTTTTGCCGTTTTCTCAGCCTCCCTATTTGCCGTCCGTCCTTGCTGGCTGCGGCGCAGACACATGTCGATGTCGATCGAGCTAGCCTCTGTCATCTGGCATCTGTCAAATAACGTATACACTGTGTGGAGAGAGAGATGGCGCCCTGCAAGAGTTGCGCCACCGCATAGGGCTCGTGGTACGGAATAACGCTCAATTTTCTCTTTGGATATTCCTAGGCTGTGTATGTGTTTCTTGCCCAGGGTATGATGACAATGTTCCTCGGCATTCCGTAGTGACAGAATAATACAGCAGAAGTAAAACGAATGAACGCCTGTTGTTGTTTGTTTCCTCCCAGTTGCTGTCTATGTGTGAATCATGAATCCCTTTGCCTTTCCCACCCCGCGAATCGAGTTATCCTCCAGAGAAAAATCCGTAGTGTATAGAGAAAAAAAACAACGAGAGAAAAATCGACAAGACGCAAAACCCAATGTCTAGTATACCCATCCATCCATCCGATCATATCCTATCCCATTCCCAAGCCAGATAGCCTGGTAGCTAGCAAGCTTGCTGATCGGAAACCCTGCCAACGAAAAAAAAAAAAGAAAACCTGCCAGTTGCCCAGTTGTGGTTGCCGCCACCCATCTTTATGAAATACATTAGTCGTACACACGTTCCTGTCTAACGAAGGTCCCGAGTCTGATCTCTCTCCCCTGCGCTCGTTCTTGGTGGTATATACCGTTTCCACAGCCATTTCAGTTGGGAAATCGATAGAGATATAGGAAAAGGAGATGATAGAAGACAAGTTTGGTCCATTTGGTTATTTTTTTTGTTATGTTTTCGGTGGTTCATTGGCGTCACCTTCCCCAGCCATGATGGTTGTCTCCTCTCAGCGATGGGGGCATAGGGGCGAGGAGACCGCTGCTGCCGAGTGGCGGTATGGCCATGGGAGGCAAGCCGCCGGATGGTGGGCCGTAGGATTGATGGTCCATGGGCCGCGTGCTGCTTGAGGCCATGCTGCCGTAGCTCTCTGTCCGGAGGTCAAGGGTGCCAAGATCGAATCTTTTAGAGCAACCATCTTCCATGTGTCTGTAGTTGCAGAGTTAGTTCGAGGTCTTGTACTAAGGGGAAGGGGGGTAAACTCACCTCCTTAATGTATCTTTTCGCGCGAATAGGCGGCTGCAGTAGTCACACTTGTGGTTACGCTCCCGCATGTGTACGCTCTGGTGGTGGCGTTGGAGATCCGTTTTCCGGACAAACTTCTTGTTGCAGTCGCCGACTGTACATGGGAATGGATATTCGCGCTTCTCGTCGTGAGTCTCCATGTGGGCCTTGAAGTTGTAGCTCCGGCTGAACAGCTTGCCGCAGCCCTTGACCTCGCATTGGAAGTTGGCCTCTGCCTGGGTCGTCAGACGCCGTGGTGCCCTCCGCGGCCGCGGCACTCGGTATTGCCTCCGCGAGTCTGACAGAAACGGCGAGTTCTGCCCCGAGCCAGGTTGCCCGGAATAGAACTGGTCGCTGGGTTCGACTGACTGGTAGTCGGACTTATGCCATCCTGAGGAACCGCCGTCCGAGAGGTAGCCACCTGCTGTGCTCGCGTACGCGCCGGCGTCTGGGGGATATGAAGCATGCACCGACCTTGGGGAGGGGTAGTGCGAGACCTCCATGCTCTGGCCGTACTCGGGCGCCTCCATCTTGACACGCGTAGCTGAGGTATAGGAGAGACCGATTCGGGGTGTAGTTGGGATAGGAGACCTGGATGCACTCGTTGGTGGCGGGGTTGCGTGGCTAGTCGGATGCTGCTGGTACACGTCGTGGCTGTAGGGGTAGTTTCCAAACGTGTCGTACTCTCCGGACAGGATACTGGGCATGGGAGATGCTGAAGAGGCGGGATGGATGATCGTCGTGCTGCTCCAGTCGGGGTGTCCCATAGACTCGAGCGGTGGTAGCGATGTCTCTGGGTCCATAGAGGGGTTCAAAGAGCAGCTTTGGTCTCCGTATATGGATGCAATCTTGTACTGCTGCTCCACGAGGACAGGCGAGGGGTAGTCCAGCGATGATCTTTCCGAGGGGCAGTATGTGTTCGACGGGGTTGAAGGCGACCTGGTAAGAGATGGTGGAGTGAGGTCCATGACTGAGTATGGCCAGCTGCTGGGGGGAGGGGCCAGGTGTTGGTGGCTGGTCTGCGCTTATATACGGCGGACAGGGTAAGCCAGAGATGTGAGATGGGGTGTTGGCGATGAGAGCGAGGTGCCCGGAAATCTGCCCTGTAACCTTGTTGGGGTCCGGTTGGTGTACTGGCAATACAAAGGTCCCAGACAGTAGATGGGAGGGCGGCCAGATATAACAATCGAGGTCTAGCAACGGCGTGGATCTTCGGTCTCGAGGCGGTTCTGGTGGATGGGGCGCCTGAACAGATGCTCGCTACTTGATCGATTCACATATCTAGCATGAGGCAGATCCGGGGGGGGGGCATCCATGGGCTGGCTGCTCTTATAAGATTTGTGAATTGTACCAGGTTCTGCCTGGCCAAAAATGGAGACAAAGCTGCTGGTATAAGGGAAGGGACGCTGTCCGTTATGGACTGCTTTACTGGGGGCTAGATTTTCGCCGTGGAGGGGGGATGGATGGCATGAGCATGCCGGCCGGGATGGGGTGCGTAGCTAGCCACGCAGACGAGGTACCTCAGGAGAGCGACAGAGCACAACCATGGGCTGTCGTGGGTGCATGGGTCAGACGAGGGGGGTGAGATCCTGAGAAAACACAGAAGCTTACCCTCCCCTGTTCGCCTACACCCTCCTCCCCTGCACCGACGTCCAACGGCACCCGAGTCCCATCGCAAGCAACCCGGGAGCAGACTGGGCATGGCCGCTGCTGTGCAAGGACACTCCTGACGAGCGAGCATGCGGACCGAGTGCCATCTCATCGGCAGGCCATGGCCCGCGGAGGCGCAAACAGCCACTTATCGCGGGACGATGCGTGGTGATCCGTTGGCATACGCAGCACGCACTGGCAGCTCTCGAAGGGCAGATGTACGAGTGAGATGGGGTGGCAGGACGCTGAAGGGGGAGGGGGCTGGCAATGCAAGCCATTTCTGTGCAGTCGGGAGAAAAATAGTAGAGCACCAAGTGACTGCAGAATCGGAAGGCTATGTTAGGTACCGCCAGTGTCAAGCATGCAAGGCAGATACTAAAAGTAGCGACTGGGGTGGATGAGGGATTGAGGTACATGGCCGAACGGGCTCGGGGGAGTTCAGTTCAACTCGACGCTGCAGCTGGGAGTTCCGTTTCGAGCTCTAGTGGGGTCACTGCTGCTGCCAACAACCCTTTCTAGGGAATACGTTTTGGAAGAGGGGGTGTTCGACTGGCCTGCCCACTGGTCACACAGCGGGCTTGTCCCGGCCTGCCGCAACCGAGTTCGGGCTAGCGCACGCTCCCCAAGCGGACGACGCGGAGGAGAGCGGGAGTCTGCGCCTAATGCCCAGGTACGCAGGGGCAAGAACATGGTCTCGGAGATCAGTCGATACATGAGCTCAAAGACTCAACCATCGCGGCGGCTCGAAGCCACGAGGAGCGGCGACAATCGGACGGCAGCGGGAGCGGAGGAAATGTCTTAGCGAGCACGGCCATCTCTATGGACCCAGAGGCCCGTCAGAGTACAACCTCCATGGACCCGACAGAGCTCATCCCAGGCGGGTGCCCAAGTACGTAACCGTGGGAATCGGGGACCGTTGCATGGAAGGCGCGCCTCTCCGCAGACCAACAAGTTGACATTGTGCGACCTCCGGTGTGATGCTGTGGGGAAAGCTGCTTGAACGACTGGCACAACCTGCGCGTCTGAGTGGTAGCCGTGATGCAATCAGGATTGAGGCCCTTCTGTATGGTGTGTCCATTTGCCCAGTAAGACCGACCCTGACAACCGCACCGAAGGGAATCGGATTATGAGACGTGGAGGATACTCGTCCCACATCTACCTAAGACCGCCCCCGAGCGCTGGGACAGCGAGGACTCTCGAGGTAGTCTTTTGGCCCCCAACGTTTTTCTGGTAAAACGGAAGGTTTGCGCGCGCAAAGCTGTTCAGAATCGCTCGTAGCGCAGTTTGAGGGACCTGCCCATGATTTGGATTAGACCCCAGACTAGGTGCGACGCAGAACAATGATTGTCGACTCCGCTGGCAAATTTTGACAGTCGTGAGATTGGCGCGAAATGCGCAGGATGCAGCCCGTGGTTCTGTTCGAGGCTGGAGTTCAAAGGGGAAAGTAGTTCTACACGAAAGGTAGCTTTCTGAGATGGCGCAGCGACCAGATGATAGATCGAGTGCCTAAGATCTCCGCAGCCGTCAAAGCACGACAGGGCCAAGACCCGCTTGATTGGCCAATCCCCTGAATGAAAGCAGGAGCAACTCAGCCCTAGGCAAGTACTCTGTACTCCCCCGAGGCCCGGTCATGCGCAAGGTCCGCACAGCAGCGGGGAGCTCCTCGGAACACAGCATTCAATCATTCAATCACAGCACACACCTCGCAACCTTTACGCGAACAACGTAGCGTGTACCCAACCAACGTCTGCCATCCAGGAGGCAAGGTTTCATCGGGTGTGCACTAGCCTGACCGAGCTCGAGGAAATAACTTCCCGACACCGGGATCCAGGTGCCTGCCAGCTGTTGCAGAGGCGGATTGTTGGGTTGGGGGACCCTGTCTCAGCGACGTTCGCATTTCGTTTCCATCCGACTTCTCGAACGTCTCTGTCGACGAAGAAACGTGCGTCGTTATGTTGTCGCGCGGCAGAGATCACACTTGGGCAGCGTCCCGACCACAGCCACAGCGGGACGCTCCGCGGCTGGCATTGCTGCCGACGTAGTAAGCTGCGTTTTGTGTCGAATTCAATCCGAATTTCCCTTGGTATTTTCTCAGTCCGAATTGCGATGCGACTCGGCAAACCAACCGTTAACCCCCGCGTCACGTCTCCAACAGGCCAGAGATGGTTAGGCTAGGCAACAGCCAAAGGTCCCTGAGAGCTGTCCGCATACGAAAAACGTAACGTTCACTGCGTACGATTAGTGCTGCGGCACCAACCGCCCACCCAACATGGCCATCCTCTGCACGTCAGTTTGCTGACCGGCAGCTGCTCCATAAACCACACTTTGCGGGAATGGTTGTGGGCAGACGCGAGGTCCTCTCGCGAGGTGCCCTGAAAGAAGGCCCTCATGTGTGTCAGCAGTCGGCAGACAATGAGCGAGCATCGGAACTGCTATCCTCTCCACGACGACACCGATAGTGATAACGGCCTAAGGCAAACATCTGTGGGGAGGGAAGTTCTCTCGTGGGGTCCAGGGAGCTCTCGTGGTGTCTCATATCGACAAAAACCCGCCGATCAAGACCCTCTGAGAAACAGTAGACCTACATGAGATTAGAGGAGGCTTTCCGTTTTCTAAACTTTCGTGGTACACCGTGCGGTTAGGGTTCCTTCTCGATTCCCACGGAATATGCGGATTCCAAACTCAGGGACCAGATACCAGAAACCTCAACTTGCAGCAGATGATGACAGCACACGATCAGCGACGGCAAGCGATCCATCATGCAACATTGCAAATTGAAAAAGAAACGCTGGAACTTTGCCCAAACACCAGCTGGCACACGTACTCCGGTGTGCGCGTCTCACGGGATTCACTGGCATCAATAGATAGTCCCGTCGATACAACCCTACACCGAGGATCTGGTCTGGATGGTGTGAGAGCAGCGTGTGTTGCGGGGTGCGGTAGGTCACGGAAACTCGGCAAGGTGAGCAACCACCAACCGCTGGAGTTGAGTAAGGTGTGGTGGCTCGCGATGGCGCGCCGGTATCGCGCGCCACATTCCCCGGGGAAGCTTATTTGAGTTCCTTGCCAGCCGGTGCGGGGCATTCACCATGGACATGGGTCTCCTGATCGGTCAACAAGCCCCCTAGCTCGAGTCTGTGTCCAGCAAGGACCATCTGAGGAGAGGACGGCTACCACAATCTCGCATGATTTGGGTCGAAGGAATCGGCGGCTTTCAAGGAAGCTCTGGGCTCCCAAGCTGCGATCGGGATTGGTGCCCCAAGTCGACATCCATCCGCAAGCGGCCAATGGTTCATGCAGGAAGCTGTCTCTTGAAACACACACAATGTCTGACAGGACAGACACCCGCAACACCACGCCTGGTCTCCACAGTACAGCGTGCATTGCATATTTGGGGCTCTTGACCACAGAGAGGACCATTCTCCGCTCCCGCATTGTAGATGCCCGAACTTCTGCCATGGGTCACCAGGCAGGGTAGTAAATATTCATGGCCAAAAATTTGACGACACGCCGACTCGACTGAGAGGCCCTTCAAAGGGACAGCAGAGCTTGGACAGGGAGAATCCTTCCGTCTCAAGTGTGCCTTGAGAGACGCCTGTTATTATTGCGCACCGGCTATTATCACCGCAGTCGCATTTGAGCCAGACCTGGCAGGTGAGGTGCCCACTAATGTATGTCCCTGGACAGCGGATATTCCCGCCGGCTAGGGAGCGAGACCCATGCCCTGTGGCTCTAGCCTGGGGGTTCGAGCCTCTAAGAAGCCAGCGGCAGGGCCACATTCAAGGCTCGTGTGCAGCTTGGCGCAGTCCTGTGGAGTCAATGCGGCAGCTTTGACAGCGATGATGACGAGATCCTATCGCTCTCAGATTCCAGCAAGAAGCCCTGTGATTCTGCTCCATAGGTTGGAACCACAACATCAGGAAGCCAATCAGGAGCTTTCAGTTATTGATATAGAATCGCTGGCGCTACAAGGAGACGCTGCAGTATCAAGAACGCGTCAGAAGGACAAGGTGTGTATCATGAACCCCCGTCCCGCTCTGTGTGTTGAGTATCAAGTCAATTACTATGCTGGTAGATAGCCACCACAGCCAACCGGACGCCAACAGGTCCATTCCGACTTCCCCGGTTCTGGCCCCCGGTTGCGCTAACGGTGCGGGCAGAAAACTTTGCTCGTACGGAGTACATGCGAGTGTGTGCTGTCTGAGCCAAGTGATGTGCGCCTGGGCGATGCCGCTGGGCAATCATCAAGTTGCCCAGCACTTTGTCCGAGATGCAGCTAGGCATTCCCGAGGGAGAGAAGGTAGGATGCCGCTTTTTTCGCATTGCGAACAAGGCATGATGTTTCCAGCTGTTAGATGGACGAGAGCGGTCGATCCTGTCTCTTGCACCCTGGTGTTGAATCGCGGTGCCTTGCTGCGCCCTGGCACCTTAAATCCTACGATCGCTTCATGTAGCAAGAAAGCGGGAACATTCCTCCTTGCTTTGGTGCAGTGATACTGAGAGACCCAAAGACAGTCTTGTCGGTTGAGAGGGTTACAGCGGAAAGGCCAGCAGTTTGTCCAGCACCATGACGATGCGACGGCAGAGAGTGTGAGAGAGCGTCGATGAAGAGCGGGATGTCGTCTCGGACACCGACCACAATTTACCAGGTCCCTGTGGGCGGGACCGTAATAGCAACACCACCTTGGAGCACCTCCTGAATGGTTCCCGTCTCGCCCTGCTCTGGTTTGGCCACGCTTCTCGTCCCCGGCCCGGCTGGTGCAGAAGCCTGCCGAAATTCATCAGCCATTCGCCGCCCGCTACTCCACCTTTACCGTCTTTGCAGGGTGTCGTACGTCCCGGCCGGAAAGGACATCGGTTGAAGGATTCACGGAATGTTTACGACATAGTATCGGGTCCTTGGGACGCTGAAACGTAGCGGCCCATTTAGGGCGTCCTGCAGAAACTCACCGAACATCGTCCTCATCTTCACCCACGGAAGGCCCGGGGAGCATAGAAAACACTGGAGAAGTTGATGACAACACCAAACTAGGGGGTAGGCATGGTACAGTCTGATGCGATCTCACCACCCGTCCAGACTGCCCACAATTTCTCCACTTCTTGAATCCTATCACGTCGGACTCGGTCCCCTAACGACCGTCATCACCAAGAACCAAAACCGTACTAGTGAGAGCCTCCAGGTGGTGTGGGTTGTGAAGTTTATGTGAGGAGCTTTTGGGGGGACACAACAAGACGGCGGGCCAATAACAAGAGCCCGTGACGGAAGGCAGGGCCCGAAATATCATGCCCCCCTATTGGACACGCGCCAATGTAGCGACACAGAGCTCACCTATTTCTGTCCCACCCAGGGCGTTAATCAGCCATTTGAAGCCCATGTGTTGTTGCACAAGGGACGGAGCACACCGCCAATGGGCAGGGCAAAGATATGCGAAGGACTTCTAAAAGGAGGGGAAAAAGGCGGCCAAAAAAGAATGCAACTCTGCAAATGTAGAGATGATGCACACCATGCAACAGAGCATAACCAAATCCGATCACCTAAACGCTGGGCTCATCCGAAAAGATCGATGCTGACGAGTGCGAGGACCTCTTCCCGCGACCTGGCTATCCTCAAAGCGGCCACATCAGTCGAGCCCCCATTTCGAGTGCTGACCTCATTCCTCCCACCCTCCCACTCTTGAGCCGTTCCTTCGCTACCTCACAGTGAACAAATCACGACACCTCCTTGGGCATAAGGCTTTGCACGGCGAGACTAGAGCACGACAACCAGGGAAACCCTGGCACACATACCCACACCCACTCACACACCCAGACAAAAACCACGGGGCTGTCAATCGTGGTGTGGACGTCTGTGTGCGCCTATCCGTCAGCTCAGCCATGGAAAAAATCAAGGGAACGAAACAGAAAACACACCTAGAAAAATTGCCCGCTGTCCAGGCGGGAAATCCGAACTGAACCAGCCATATGGGATGACAGGCGGAATTCGGTCCCCTACGAGAAACCCACATCCACCAACTGCTGAGCAGTTATGCGAACGGGTGATCACCCGCCTGACTAGCATAGAAAGGGGGATCCGAGAGGTGTGCGATGTTCCGATTCGCAGTTATGCCCTTCTTACATTTCCTTCCTTCGTATGCGTCTGCTGTAGTGTGTAGGTAGTTGTCTGTATGTCAATCTTTGCATCCCCGCCCTTAGGTTTGGTGGCAACCTTGCTGCATTGCGACTTTGGCATGGCTTGGAAACTCAGAAAGTCTACTGGCTCTGGCACTTATAAATCCAGGAACTTTCAAATCGTTGGATAGGCCTATGAAGGAAAGACATCATGTCCATGCTGTGGCTAGCGTAGGCACTTCATGCCACCCCTGGAATTTCTGCCTTGCCGGCGAATCGCGGTGGTGTTTCTCGACTACCGCCTGCGCATCGAACGCATAGCGGCTGTGGAGCCCGCAGAGCCGACGCGGGATTCGGGACTCGGGAGCGAGAAACCGTTTCCCGATTCCCCCGATTCCCCCCTTCACGTGGCTTTGAGATGGTGGGCGCTGGGAGGTCGCGGGGGAAGAGGGGGGAACCTGGTCTGGACGGCGCAGCACAGCACAGCATCAGTCAGATCTGTCGTTTTTCTTTTTGTCTCTTTAGCGTTTTCCTTCTGCCTTCCCTTTTCTCCGCCTGCCGGGGGGTGAGGTTTGGGCCAGGGAGGTGGCACACCTGATCCTTCTTGAGCTCGACTCCCTCGTGGGAATTGCTCCGTCGCGATGGTTGCAACAGAGAAGCATAGACAGAGAACGTAGAGATCGCGTCTAGGTTCTGCCATTTTTGCGCGGATCGCTCCCTGGCCACTTGCTCGCACCCCCCGCATGAACGAAGGAGGCCTTGTTCGTAGGATGAGCTTGCCGGTGTTTCTGGCACCTGCCACGTCGTGACCTTCCTGGCGATACTACACTGGCATAAGGGCTAGAGCAAGCCGCCGGTGTTGCTTCGGCCTCATCTGCCCGCCTAGGCAGGCAGGGGCAGCGCAGTGATTGGGGAGTGGGGGATTTGTCGCAACAAGGCTGTGATGGAGGTGCAGGGCGCACAGACTGGTGGTTGCGCGCGCACTCATGCGACGCGCTGTACTGGGAAAACTATCGTCATCGCCTACCGATGAGGATCATTTCATTGCTGGGTGTCATTGGAACCTTGATTCCTGAATTCAGTCTTCTTGAGAGATAGGGCGCACTTGTGCCAGCAACGGGCGCCCAACAAGGCATGTCGTGCGTATCCTGAGACCAACTTGTGTCCAACCAAATGAATGTTTACCTCATGAACCAGATGAAGATCGATCTGGAGGGGCTGGCTGGTCGGTCGGATGAAAATGGGCTGCGCGGAGACAGCGTGAGATTGGCTGGTCGGTTTGCTGATGGTTTTCTCAGGAATTGGTATGTCCACCAAAGTCCAGCTCCAGCGCAATGCGAAAGCCGCAAGTGATGCGCAGTGAAGAAGAAGAGTGGTCAACGGAGTGGCCGAGCTGGTTTTTCGTTCAAAGCCAGATCCATTTTTATCCTCCGTCTTCCGTCGTCCTCGTCATCATTCATCCCGTGTCATTCATCGACCGCGATTCCGCGGCGGATTGCCCTGGCGGCTGTCGCTGCTCACTGGCGACATCACAGCTGGGCCGCACCCCTGCCTGGAAGAAGGCGTTTTGGAAACATCGATTCCCCCCATTTTCCCTTCTGGAAACCTTCCATGCATTACGTCTGCCCGCCGTGCCATCGCGATGCGGCGGCGGCGGCGGCTGACCTGCCTCGCATTGGACGTGAAACTGCGGGCGAGAGAGGGGTTGACATGAGAGGCTAGGGACCCCTACGCCAGCCACGATGGCTCTGGAGACACACCCCAAGGAAAACATGACAAGTCATTTCAATGTCGGCTTTGTTGGTGGCGGCTCCCCGCGTCGCGATGCGTTCTCTGGAGAACCTGGCGGAGGCGTGCCTGCGTGCCAGCGGCGTAATGTCATTGGGCGGGACTTGCGAATTCCAGATCCTCAGGCTGTATGGGGAGGGTCGTTGCACGGCGATGCCGCCAAACGGGATGCCGATACCCACACTTTGATTATGGTTGCTGTTTCGAAGCCGATCCGGTGATCATAGCGGGCATGTTATGATGCAGTGAAGTTGTGAACGCTCGTTTAACGTTGCAGCCGAGACTCGACAAAGCTTGTCAGTTCGGGGCGAGTCACGGTCCTCTCGCTACCTGACTTTCCAACGGTTTAACTTTGCGAATCTCAAACAATCCACCCTGCGGTGCCACCGCTGGCACGGTTTGACAGCAGCTGCCAACGGTGCCCGAGGGGTTGGGACAGGAACACACCCACGTGGAAGCATGGGGCGTTGCCGTTCTGGCTAGGATGCGTACAGCATTGCGGCGGCGCCGTTGCGTGGGCGTCCCTCCGCGCTCACGCCGTCCTGTTCCTGAGGCCTGCGTCGTGACTGCTCGCCAGTGTGTGGATGCAACTCATTCGATACGGATTACGGCAATTTTGTATCAGGCTGACCCATTGGTGATATCAGCGGCCGACGTTTGGGATTACCTCTCGGCGAGTCACGGTCAGGTAATGCAGCAGGAGGCTGATTCGACCGGCAACCACGCCATTTTGTTGGCTGAGTGTCGCAGCAAGGCATTGAGCAAATGAAGTGCGAGGGGGAGCGGGCTCAGCACTGCCCGTCAAATGTCGCAGGGGATGAAGATGCGAAAGTCGATTTCAACCGTAAAGTCTTTAGTCTTTTAGGATCCGTAGACGGCTGAGCAGCTTTTATGCCTGAGTCTGGCACGGTCCAGGCGGAAGTGAAGTAAAGGGACATTCTTGCAGTTGGACTGAAGCTGCCCAGTGGGGCACGGCCCCACTTTTACCCTCACCTTGCGCTCACCTTGGTTATACCGAGCCAGTGCTGAAGCTGAATTTTGGCTCCTTGCAGGCAGGCAACCACGTGATTCCTCATCCCTTTGACCACAACGAACATTGCCTCAACCAAATCCAACAGCCGTTACAGAAATCGGGCATCAAGAGACAGTAGATCTGATATTTGTTCGAAGTCTAATAAAGCTGGAAGACAACCCAGCGCCCGTAAGTCCGCGAAGTGCTGCGGCGGAAGTTGCGAAGGCGGCATCTCGAGCGACGTGATCGCGTAATCCCGGTTCTCCGGGAAGAGACTGCCCGCCATGGAGTTCAACATTGAGTAAGGGCACTGAATATCGGCGTTCTGCAACGGAGTACGCCGATGGAGACTGACTGGAAATGAAAACAGCGATCTGCCGGTTCTCTTCCCGTACCCTCGCATCTATCCAGGCATGTACCCTCTGCATAGTTAATCTTCTTCTGCTTAAGCTAACCCCTTGATAGAGCAATATGCGTAAGTTCTGTTAATTCAGGCATCGCTGAATTTCGTGGATTTCTTGTTGACCTGGTCTCGGTTGTCGATATGCAGCTATATGTGCGATCTGAAGAGTGAGCTCCCTCTCTATCTCGGCGATTGACAGGCAGCTAAGTCTTTGCAGAAACCCTCGATGCGGGTGGCCATTGCGTTCTGGAGATGCCTTCGGGCACGGGGAAGACGGTTACTCTGCTCTCGCTCATCGTAGCATACCAACAGCACTATCCGGAGCATCGCAAGCTGATATACTGTTCCCGAACTATGTCCGAGATCGAAAAGGCTCTGGTGGAGCTGAAAGAACTGATGAAATTCCGGGCACAACGGCTTGGTCACGAAGAAGAGTTCAGGGGTCTCGGCCTCACTAGTCGCAAGAACCTCTGTCTGCATCCCTCGGTAAAACGTGAAAAGAGCGGCAGTGTCGTCGATGCTCGCTGTCGCAGCTTGACGGCTGGGTTCGTCAAGGAGAAGAAGGAGAAGGGCGAGGATGTAGAGGTCTGCGTATACCACGACGTGCGTAACCCCGACCTCTCTTTTCGCTGTGTTGTCCATTAACAGAGTTTTTAGAACCTTGATCTCCTTGAACCACATAATCTGATCCCCAACGGGGTTTGGACACTGGACGGCCTCTTGAAGTATGGAGAGCAACGGAAACAATGCCCCTACTTCACCGCTCGACGGATGATGCAGTTTTGCAACGTTATCATCTACTCATACCACTACCTCCTAGACCCCAAGATCGCAGAACGTGTGTCCAAGGATCTCTCCAAAGACTGCATCGTAGTGTTTGATGAGGCTCACAACATCGACAACGTATGCATTGAGTCTTTGAGCACAGACATTACTGAGGACTCTCTGAGGAGAGCTACGAGGGGCGCGCAGAATCTGGAGGCGAAAATCAACGACATGCGAGATTCCGATGAAAAGAAGCTCCAGGACGAGTATGAGAAGCTAGTCGAGGGACTACGTGGGGCCGACGAAGGGCGTCAAGAGGACCAATTTATGTCAAATCCAGGTGCGTCTCTTTCATCAGCACTCGTTGTTTTAACTCTTGCTGACTTGTCGCAGTTCTTCCGGATGACCTTCTGAAGGAAGCAATTCCCGGGAATATCAGGAGGGCAGAGCATTTTGTTGGGTTTCTCCGACGGTTTATCGAGTATCTGAAAGTATGGTGACCTCTACCCAACACCAAGACTGTGCCTAGACAGCCGCTGACTCTGTTGCGTAGACTCGAATGAAGGTCCGGCAGGTCATCTCAGAGACCCCGGAGTCCTTTCTCAATCATCTGAAAGAGTACACCTTCATTGAAAAGAAACCGCTCAGGTTCTGCTCGGAGCGTTTGACTTCTCTGGTGAGAACTCTGGAGCTCACAAATATCGAAGATTACCAGCCACTCCAAGAAGTTGCTACGTTTGCAACTCTCGTGGCGACCTACGAGAAGGGTTTCCTTCTGATTCTCGAGCCGTACGAGTCAGATACGGCCGAAGTGCCCAACCCGGTCCTGCATTTTACCTGTTTGGATGCAGCCATCGCGATCAAGCCCGTCTTCGACCGGTTTAGCTCAGTGGTTATCACTTCAGGGACCATGTCTCCCTTGGAGATGTACCCCAAAATGCTGGGGTTCAACACCGTCGTCCAGGAATCATACAGCATGACCCTGGCGCGGAAGTCCTTCCTGCCCATGATCGTGACCCGGGGTAGCGACCAGGCCACAATATCAACCAGCTTCCAGGTCCGCAACGAGCCCAGTGTGGTCAGGAATTATGGAAGCCTGTTGACCGAGTTCGCACGTATTACCCCAGATGGCATGGTGGTTTTCTTTCCATCGTACCTCTACATGGAGTCTATCATCAGCATGTGGCAGGGAATGGGCATTTTAGACGAAGTTTGGAGGTACAAACTGATCTTGGTCGAGACACCTGACGCCCAGGAAACTTCACTCGCCCTCGAGACATACCGTACGGCCTGCTGCAAGGGCCGCGGCGCCGTCATGCTGTGCGTCGCGCGTGGCAAGGTCTCAGAGGGCATCGATTTCGACCACCACTACGGACGCACCGTGCTCTGTATTGGCGTGCCCTTCCAATACACCGAGTCGCGTATCCTCAAAGCTCGTCTCGAGTTCCTCCGCGAGACATACCACATCCGTGAGAACGACTTCCTGTCCTTCGACGCCATGCGCCACGCCGCCCAGTGCCTCGGGCGCGTGCTCCGCGGCAAGGACGACTACGGTATCATGGTCCTCGCCGACCGCCGCTTCGCGAAGAAACGCGCTCAGCTGCCCAAGTGGATCAACCAGGCGCTGCTTGACACCGATACAAACCTCAGCACCGACATGGCCGTCAGCGCCGCCCGGCGCTTCCTTAAAAAGATCGCCCAGCCGTTCCCGACCTCGGCGCAGGAAGGCGTCAGTATCTGGACTAAGGAGGATCTGCGTAAGCACCAGGAGAAGATGGCCAATGATCTGATCGTCGAGTTGCAGGCGCAGCAGAATGCTGCCGCGCAAGCCGCTGGCGCTCCCCGAGTGGAACGACCAGACAGCGATTACGAGATGGACGACGACGAGGAGGCGGCAATGATGGAGCTAGGTGCTTAGGGGGGAGGATAGATAGATGTACAATAGATACAGCCATTAAGATCGCTGGGATAGGAACAGTCTGAAATAGCATCAATTGGCCATTACTTCGTCTGGCGCGGGCTGCGCTAGCCCGAGCGTGAGATTATTCTATACGATATATACAAGAATTAAGCCCAGATATGGGCGGGCTGTTGCGGAGACCAAACTCCAAGAAGCCTTCGTGTCTAGAACCTTTGCAGAGATTCAACGTCTAAACAGGTAAGCAATTCGTGGCAGTATGCGCACGCGATGAGCGAGGAACATGCCAGCGTGACGTTGCCCTAGTAGAGCGCCTGCAATGCGTGCTCGGTGTTGTTCCCCGCCTGTTTTACCATGAGTGATGACCTCATGAAAACGCCAGAGCTCGAGGTTCCTCTTGAAGAACTCAGGAGTGGGTCCCAGGCCAGAACTTCCTTGATGTAGTCAGCTGCAAAGATACACGACGAGGCACCACACAGTCCCGTGAGATTGACTGCCGGCGTACGCGAAGAGGTTGGTCCGGGAAATGTGGCCCTTCTGGGACTGGAGACGTGCAAGGGGTCGCCTCTCGTCGATTTCGTGTCTCCTGCGGCTTAGCGCTGATATCGAGAGTACCGTGGAGTAGATATGCTGAAAACGAGGCCTCTTGGCTCGTGTTTCCTCCGACCATGAAGCAAAACGTAGGGGTCGTCATCATATCCAATCTCGAGCTTCCCGAAGAAGCCATTTGGAAACGGCAGAGGCGAAAATCAGCGCCTTGGGGTCCCGGCGTCCGTTGGCGTCTTCTCGGCTCAGTGGGCGTGGCGTCGTGTTTGGATTTTCGCTGCTCGTGGTGTCGAAGCGGATGACTGCCGGCGTTGAAACAAAGAGGAGAGGAAAGTTTCGGCGTCGTAAGCATAATACCGCTGGTGGACCTTCGGCTGTTTTCCCATGAGGCGCAAGATAAAATCCATCTCAGCGTGGCGATGGGGTCGAGTGGAGTTCGGGAGACAGAGTACAGCTGTCAGGAAGCGGCCTCAACGCATGTTCGGGTATCGTGAGGGGTCAAGTCTCAAGTCGAGTCATCATCTGGACGGGAGGACCTTCCGCGCATACTCCCTCATGACCTTCAAAGCGCCTCTGACATGGTCCTCAAACCTCTTGTCCTTCCTCCTGCGCATCCAAAGCAGCAGGAAAAACAGGACAACAATGTCCACAGATAAGTGCTTTGCAACCAGCCAAAACGCCCACCCAACCCAGGCACTGAAGCTCTTCTCTTTTTTCGACCTCCACTCCCGCCCTGTGGCGATCTGTTCCCGCAGTGCCGCGATCTCGGCCGATAACCTCACAATAGCGCGCTCCATCCTCCTTGTCCGCTTATCCCCCCTCTTCGAATACTCCCCTTGACTGTCCTCCTCTTGCTCGCCATCGCCATCACCCTCCTCCAGCCGCCTCTCCGACTCATCCTGCTCGCTCATCGGACTGAGCACCTTCATCGGCCCATCCGTGCCGCTTACTGGCTGCTGAAACCTCCTTATCCCACCACTCGCGCCACCACTGCCGCTGTGACTCCGACTGCTCGCCCCTGAGCCGTCGCCAGACCCAGTCCCTTCCGAGCCGCGTCCGCTGCTCTCGCTATTACTCTTCACTTGCCCCCACACAAACTCCAGCTCGCCCACAAGCTCCAGTGCTGTTGGCGTGTTCGCATATCGGTGCATCGTCTCGATCAAGGCCTCGATATATCGTCGTTTGGCCTCGGTTCGGCTGAGTCCCTTCTGCGCCGCCCACGCGTCCCACTTGTCCTGCTCTCGCGCGACATCGTCGGAACTGGCGCCTCCAGGAGCGGCACCATGCGTCGAGGACAACATGTTCGCGGCCGTGGGCCGTTCCATCACGCCGTCGACGTCGCCTTCCATGGCTTGCTTGTAGAGACCATAGAGGCGCATGCGGTCGCGTGCCGGAGGGCGGGTGGCGCCTGTTTTGGGGATTTTCTTTACGGTGTTGAGGGCATGGACGAATACTCGATCTAGATACATAGGGGGGGGGGTGTCAGTTTACCGGGTTCAGTTCAGTTTGAGGAGAGGTTGAGTCCAAGGGTTGGTGGGTTTGCATACCGATTGAGTCGGCCATTTTGAGAAGTTTGATAGGGAATCGAGTGCCCCTTCGTTTGGTTGATCGGATGAACGGGGATGGATAGGGAGACGCAACACGAGGTTGTCGTTGGAGGTGGATAGGATAATTGGACGTCGGTAATAACAACAACCTCAACGGCGGCGCCTTATCGGCTCGGTCGCGTAGGGGAAGAATAGCACATTCGGAACTGTTGGAGCTCCTGTTGAGAAAATAGCTTTCGCGTTATTTAATGGAGCAGCTGCGGACAACGATACGGGCTGCAGAGGGGCAGTGTCTTGAAATCATCATAGAAATGGGCTTGTCATGGAGCTGGAGAAGGCGGTCCGTCGCGTTCCGATGGAATGGGTTGCGGCCTCCAAAAGATGATGTGACTGCCGCTCAGCGTCAGCGGGAGGGGGGTTTGCCTCGGTACACGAGTCGATGCAGCCCCACATTCCCCATTCCGGGGTCCTGCAAAACACCTGGGGAAATCATCTGCAGGGGTTTTCTTCAGGGGAAAAGCGACACGTGAAAGCAACGTGGGGCTTGGAGAACGTTGAAGAGCGTTTCTAGATGAAATTCAACGTCGCATTCAACGTTGCCAGAGTGGCTCTTCGTGTATACTAATTTTGATGCCACAATGCCCTGACCTGTTGGCCACAATGCACTCCATACACGTCTTGGTATCAACCGAGCCCATGCTCTATGTGGAGGTGTCTCCGTCCTTTGCCCAGAACCCGAAATTGAGCGGCATATCCGATGATTCGCGCCGTTGTCAGTTATCATGTGATTGACGCCAGTGACTAACCGCGATAACGCCAACGTAAGCGGGCGCTCTAGTCCAATGGCCACGTCTTCTAGGCCGCTTGCGCTTTTCTCGCAGCATCGTACGCCTGTTTCTTCTCTATGTATGGCTTGAGTAACTTCTTGTTGTCCAGAGCCATCTGAGCTGCTTTCTGCCCAGCCTCTTTCTTGCCTAGTGCACTTCCGTATCCTAGCTGCTTGGACTCGCCATAGCCGTGAAGGATGCAAGCAACTGTGAAGAGAGGGAGGTTCGAATCCTTATCCTTCTTGTGCGATGGCAGGTCCTTGTATTCAATCTTAATGCCTTTGATGCCAATCATGACTTCGAGGTTTGTTTTGGGGCTGTTGTTGTCGGCAGGACCCTTAGTCTCCTCCTGGTACACATACTTCTCCAACGTTGGGCCCCACAGGACCTTGAGCCAGTCAGCCGCCCGCTGGACGCCATTTTTGGGATCTGAAAGAATGACGGCTCCCACATAAGCCTCGAAGAGGTCGCCCAGGGCCTTGACGCGTTTGTTATCGCTTGCCGATGTTCCGTTGGTTCGTCCTCCTGCCTTGAACTCCTCTGGAAGATTGGCACGCTTTTCTAGCCCGTACATCCGGGTAAATGTCGACAGGGTAAGGTTTCGGACGAGAAGTTCTCGAAGCTGTGCGCAACGTCCTTCTTGGCGATCTGGAAATGTTTGGTGAATGAGTGCCGTGGCGATGACCTCGAGATAAGCATCACCCACCCATTCCAGACGCTCGTAGTTGACACCAGCGTCATGTTGCCCAGAGTGCGTTAGGGCGGCTGTCTCGAGCTTCGGGTCGAGAATAGCAGGGAGTGGCGGGGTGGTCTTGCTGATATCGGCTGCTGTCCATTTTGTGATGAACCCAGGATGCGGAACCTGCATGGAAGTCTCAGTCTTCAGCGCAGGCGGGGTGATGATTTGAGCTGGCTGGCCAGCCAAGGACTGGAACGCGGGGAGGAGCTTGCTGCTCAATGAAGAAAGCTTCTCTTTTGCTGAGGCTGACTGTCCGCCGCGCTGCGACCCCTCCGACTTGAGACAGCGCAGGCAGTCAATCAACTCATCGGCATGTTCTAGAACCAGCGCAAACGCAAGCGCATTTCCATCGTCGGTTGCGCCCTTTTTTGGTTCGGATTTGGCCTTTTTTGTGAATCGCGAGGTCTCGCCGGATGAGGCCGGAGCACCAACGGCATCCTGATGGGCACGTTTTCCAGACATCTTGATTGGTGGTGAGTGAGGTTTTAATTGACCTGCAATCGATGAGCGAGGCCTTCAAATGTTTCTCGAATGAAGGCCCGAGCGCCAGCAAGCTTGGTGGAACGCACCCCATTGGTTAAACATTGGTTCACTCATAATCTGATGGATCATGTCTTGTCAACAACGAAATGATACTGGGTCCTACTCTGAATGGTCGTCTTTGTTTGAAGATCCAAAAGGGCATTTTGGATGGTAAGTATTGTTAAATCTACGTAGAGTTTACCCCTCGGATATTGCCGTTCGTGGCTTGGAATTGGAGTCGAGTACGTAAGTCGTGAGGCTCTTTGGACGACAGGGGTATGACCACAGATCCACAGGGCTGGGAGCTTTGATTGGCGGCGCGTGATCGAAGCGAGAGATCTTTTGAACTTCAGTCAATCGCGACTCCCAACTCCCCCAACTGACGACGGCGTCCTCCATGTGATGTCAACATGACGGTCCCACGCGCGAGGTTGTTGGACCTTCTGAAGGTGAGATGTGCCAATTAAACCCTACGTGATGCTAGCGCTGACACTACCGCAGGCACAATGCCATCTCTACTCGACGACATTCAACCCCGAGGGCCTCCGATTGGGCAACAAGGTTCTGCGCAAGAGGCTCCAAGGCCCGTCCCTCGTATCGTATTATATCCCAAGAATTGTGGACTTCAAGGATATGGAGAAGGAGTTTGAGCCATACGACTTGATCGTCAACAACGAGCAGGAGGATGATCGCTTGGACCACATTTCCGGGTTGGTCCCCCTGATACCGTGAAGCGCACCCGTCCTAACCGATTGCAGCTTGAAATTCCGCGGGAAGAGTGCACCAAAGAAGCAAAGGACCGCTCCGGATCTAATGGGTATGTCATTGGTTCTATCGCCGTCGGATAACTATGTGCTAACCCCCTTGCAGCCAAGAAGAAGAAGAAATAGAGGATGCTATCGCTGTGTACTATTATTGTGTAGAACGCAGGCCAGAATATACCCAGATTTGTCTGAAACTTTCTCACGCAGTATCGATCGATCCAGTCCTCATGGAAGAAATGCTCCCGTCACATACCTACTCCCGATAACCCCTCGATTCTTGCTCGAAGGAAGGGACATTTTTAGACTGAAAACTCGGTGAATCACCTGGACCTTCAGCCCAGCAAGCTTCAAGTAAGGGGCTATGCCAAATATGGGCGTCATCTGCTAGCATCTCGGACAGCATTTATGTGACTCCCCTATCTCGCTCCAGATCACAGCTGAGCCACAGCCAGTCCTGTCTGCAGGTTTGGACGATGCCCCTGACCCAGCAAGTATCCGGCAATAGGATAACCTTACGTCCGCCTGGGAAACCGGACAGTGGCGGGCAAGCATCAAAGGTGTGTCCATGATGACGCTGTCAATCACGCTGTACGAACAGTTTCTGATGTGGCTCTAGCGGCGCTTATGGCGGACGTATCTTCCCAGCCTGTGGTTTGTTGGCAAAAGACGCGAATTGAGCCATCCAAACCGGCACCCGCCTCTTCTGTTTCTACCGTGCGGTGTGCACGCGACCACAGACTTGCTGGAGACGGACCCGAAGCTCTGCGCTGTGGAAATCACTGGAGCGGATTGAAGATGCCGTCACCATAGAGCCAAATCATTGGCCTCAGGGTTGTCCATTGGTGTCCCGAAGAGAGTCAACTACGTGTAAGCCTGTGCCTTCCCTCCATCTCTCGTAGCGGTCGTTCAGCATCGATTTACGGGGAAAAGTCTGCCGAGTTCAGCTGGGCAGTTCTCTCAGGCCCACAGAATGCTGTTTATGGAAGCTGCGTTCCGTTGATTTCCTCCTCCTGTCTGTTTCCGTTTGCAATCGCCTTCCCCAGAGGGCTGAAGCTTGCACCCGTGGCCTCCCTCGGTCCCCGATATCTCGGCTTCGGTCCCGAACGGTAGGATATTGGGATCTAACTGCCTGTCACCATCGTCAAGTCCGCCAATATTAGTCTTTCAGCTTGTATTTGCGCAGGTTCATGACCAAAGGTTCTTTCCTCCATTAATCTAATGTCTGGCCTTTATCTGCGTCATATTTTACTTGGTCCCGTTCCGCTGCCTTTACCACAAACCCATCACCCCTCTCCAAGCCATCGTACCGCCCACTCTTTAATACTAGCATCGACCATTCCACCACTTGTCGGACACCCATAGAGGCGCACGATCATCCAAAGAATTCAAGCCAATACACCCGCTCCGTCATGTCGGCCGCGACGTCCACAGGCTCGCCCGCCGATCGCCGGGCCTCAGCTTCGAAGAGCTTCTCTCAAGACGAGAACATCAAGAACTCGATCGAGTTGCCTCAGGCTCTCCAGGTAAGCTGCCGTCGTGAATCATCCGATGTACTGCCAAATCGGAGAGCCTTATTTCCAGAAATTTCTTCGGGTTGCTTAAAAGCACCGGCACATCTACTTTCTGACACTTGCTTTCCACACCGCCCGTCACCCCTCTCCTCTGCCGCAACTCCTTTAATACGTTTTGGCTAATATATATCAGGATACTATCAGCGTCTCATCTCTCAAGAAACCGGTGGCCGCTCTGACGACTTCCAAGATGGCGAACCAAAGCTACCCCAAGGTATGTTACAGGCGGAACCCCGGCAGCAGTTGTCGAACTAATCGTGACAGAAGTTGAAGATCAATCACGACCCTCCTTCGCCTTCCGATTCGTATCCGATGGATAAGCTCTACGCGAAGCTTTCTGAGCAACAAACCTTGCTTTTGCAGCAGAAAGAGGCGCAGAGAGCCGAAGATGATTCGCGGATTTCCCATTGCCCTCTTGAGCGCCAGTCGACCAGCAGTTCGCTGCCCATCACTCCTGCCACTGCCACTGAAACCTATCCTACCACCGGGTCGACGACTAGATCTGCGAGTATCACACCCAACGACAGCACGGTCGCTCCCGAGGAGGTTTTGCGTCTCAAGCTCGAACTTGCACAGGCACAGAACAAGATTACTCGGTTGGACCAAGAGCTGGCCCAGACTCGTCTTGTCAGCCACAGCGGACGCGTGACTCCTGCGCTTGGATCCGAGCCTGACTTCCCAGGCCCTATTACGACGAGTGTGTCTCCGGTCGCGTCCCGTTTTCCGGCCGGCCTGGGTATGCCCGCCCCGATCAAGCAACAGCAACCCTTCGGTCGCGAGCAAAGCTGGATGATTCCGGATGACTCTCGCTCGGATATGGCGGATCCTGTGTCATTGCTAGGTGCCAACCGCAGCAAGGGAATTTGGAATACGAATAAGCCGATCTTTTCCAACCCGTTCCCTCCTATCCCGACGACCATGACAGAAGAGTCTCGCGTTGTGCCTTGGGGGAGCAGCCGTCCTGGAAACCAGCCCCCATACGAGTCCTCCTTTGCACCTGCTGTGGACGCTTATCGGACGGATCGGATGCCCTCGGATCACGATGCGATGCGACCAGCAGGGCGTCGAGGCAACCGGTATGATAGTCGATTTGGACAGCCGAGCAACTTCAGTTATGGCAACTACGGCATGCCTCCCTCTCAGTACGAAACTGCTGCTCCCTACATCGGCGCTCCTTCTCCTTCTATGACCGGCACCATGGGGATGGGCTTGTACCCTCCTTACCAGCAGCAACCGGTTGGGACCACACTCTCACCTCATGCCACCGAGTTTACATCTGGAGGTGTCCCATGGAAAACTGAGGTATGATATATTGTGATTTACGATGAAACTCGAGATAACTAACGATCCTCTCCTTCAGACTTTGACCTCGGAAGGCCAAACCTACCTTCCTGCCACCGAACCCCTCAACTACCGTCGTCTCCTGGATCGCAATGTTACCTGTGATTGGAAGTACATTGTCGACAAGATCGTGTGCAATAATGACCAGCAAGCTTCGATCTTCCTGCAGCAGAAGCTTAAGGTCGGCACCCCGGAGCAGAAGTACGACATTGTCGAGGCGATCGTTGCCCAGGCATATCCGTTGATGATCAACCGGTTTGGCAACTTTTTGGTTCAGCGTTGCTTCGAACATGGCACTCCCGAACAGGTGATCAAGATTGCCGAAGCAATCCGCGGCAATACCTTGAACCTCTCGATGGACCCATTTGGCTGTCATGTGGTTCAGAAGGCATTTGACTCCGTCCCCGAGGACTACAAGGCGATCATGGTCCATGAACTTCTTCGCCGTATCCCGGAGACAGTCATCCACCGCTACGCTTGCCACGTCTGGCAGAAGCTTTTTGAGTTGCGATGGACAGAGTCACCACCCCAGATTATGAAGTACGTCAACGAGGCGCTACGGGGAATGTGGCATGAAGTCGCCTTGGGCGAGACTGGAAGCTTGGTTGTCCAGAACATTTTCGAGAACTGTTTGGAGGAGGACAAGGTTTGTTCCGCCCCGACCTAGTGAGAGCAAGACACACCAGAGACTAACATCATTTGTTTAGCGTCCCTGTATTGAGGAAGTTTTGGCCAACATCGACATCGTGGCCCATGGCCAATTCGGAAACTGGTGTATCCAGCATATCTGTGAACACGGCGCTCCTGCGGACCGGAGCCGCGCTGTTGATCACGTCATCCGCTATGCCGCCGAGTATAGCATGGACCAGTTCGCTTCCAAGGTCGTAGAGAAGTGCCTGAAGATTAGTGGCCCGGAGTTTCTCAGTCGCTACCTTGACCGTGTTTGCGAGGGTAGAGTTGACCGCCCTCGCATCCCTCTCATTGACATTGCAAGCGACCAGTACGGCAACTACCTCATCCAATATATTCTCACCCACGCAACTGCCCAGCACCGTGAGATTGTCGCCGCTCACATCCGAAAGCACATGGTTTCGCTTCGCGGATCCAAGTTCGGTTCTCGCGTCGGGATGCTCTGCACAAACCATGCTGTTGCGACTCGCCCCGGCCCCGGAGTCGGTCCGTCTATGGGCGGCCGGATGGCACCGGGCCCGCGGTATGGTGGTGCCTATCGTTGAAATCTTGAACGATGGTCTCCTCCCCTCACAGCATGACTCCGCCCCCGACACGATGAGGTTCATATTTCTGTGGTGTCAATAAAGTCAATTCCCCACTTTCTTTTTGGACCGGCCATAATTTTCCGCAATCAGTTCTCGCCCAGGAGTTCATCAAACCACCATATGAGACTCGGTTTCACGAGCATCTTCGCCAGCAACTAATTCTACAAATCACCCGTCATCCTACGCTTGGGAGGCTACTGCCCCCTCGGGCGCTTTGGACACGTCATTTTTTATTGTTTTGCAATATCGAACGGTTGCAGTGTGCGACCTACCAGTGGAGGGAGGCTAAATCTGTCTTGTCCAGATCTAATGGGGACATAGACCAACAACCTCTTCCAGGTAGGCCCTCTTAACCAGCCCTTCTGCCCTAATATAGATGTGAGGAATCAATTTTGGTGCCGAGGCCCGGTGTTAGCTGGGTAGCAAAGAAGTGTGAGGATGATGGCCGACGAGAAGGGTTTGGAGGAGATTGTACTTACTTTTTGTGCTATTGAGATGAGAGAAAACGGCAGAAGATGCACGGCCTGGAATGGATTACTTGGCCTTGGGCATGTACCAGTGATACTTTTGAGTCCATAGTCACTCCTTTAATCACGAGTAGAGTTAGTCGCCAGATTTGATCATTGGAATTGCAGAAGTGCGGTGGTTGAGGTTGCCTTGACTTTACATACTAAGAGTGTCTCAATAAACATGCGTTCTTGCTACGAAGTGATCAATCTCGTACCTCGACGGCCTCATTGACAAAATCAAGTGCTTGTTTAGGCCAGAGCTTCTTGGCGGAGCCACACCTACGCCCCAATATGCAGTAATTACGTACCATTCAATGTTTTCTCGAACTTACAATCCGCCAACCAACGGGGCTTCATCCGAGAAATCCAGCCCCGGATGGACATTGCGATCACAACCTTTTTTTACAGCTACACCGCTCGGCCTTTACGAACTACAAGAACACTGCATTGCCCTCCCGACCTTAGGAACATCACCCGTCCACCTGACTTCCTCATCCGGATCTCCCTTATATACCTCGCCATTCTCAAACTCTCTCCCGTCCCAGCTCTCCTCGAACGGATGTAACGCCATGTGCATCACGCGCCGTAATATGTCCCGCTCGCCATTCTTCTCGACGCGCTTGATCAGCTCGTCAAGCACCCAGCCGCGTGGAACAAAGTTGGGGTTGACTTTCTTCATGGAGGCCATGCGTTCTGCGTCGCGCGCGGCGGAAACGGGGGCCCCGGTGCTGCTTCCCCAGTCTTCGAGGGTGCCCCAGTCTTGGACGACGCGCTCGCGCCAGAGGGCAAGCCAGTCGGCTACGCGTTGTTGTTTGGTGAGTTGTTCGGGGGTTGGGGTCGAGGTGGAGGGGGAGGTGTCGTCGGCGGTGGCGGGGAAGAATTGCGCGGCCTGGCGGAGGCGGGTCTCAGGGGTTGCGATTTCGGACACGGGGATGGAGGAGAGGCGGCGGAAGAAGTGGTGGAAGTCGAGCTCGAGGGCCTCGAGGGTGTCGAGGAGGGGGCTGAGGAGGGAGTGGAAGTCGGTTTCGAGCTGGTGGAGGAGGCCGAGGCGGGAGGTCATCAGACGCTTGTAGGTGGAGAGGAAGACGTGCTTGTATTCGTCTGCGGTTTGGTCGATGAGCTTCTCGGCGCGGGCGACGAGGGGCTCGGCGGCTGCTTCGTCGGCAACGCCGGAGGTGATGAAAGTTGGGTCGTCGACTGAAGGGCCGGCGCCGAGGAGCTCGCCGAAGGCTTCGGCGAGGCGGACGAGGTTCCACCAGATGATGGTGGGCTGGTTCCGGTAGGAGTAGCGGAGGAAGTGGTCGTCGTGATTGGGGGTGTAGGCCGGGTCGAAGTTGTCCATGAAGGCGAAGGGGCCAAAGTCGATGGAGAGGCCGAGGATGGACGTGTTGTCTGTGTTGAGAACACCGTTCATGAATCCGTAGGCCTGCCAGTGGGCGACGGTGGCGGCGTTTCGGCGTGCGATTTCGCGGAAGAGCCGGCTGAAGCGGTTCTCCTCGGCGCCTTCAGGGCCTTGGTTCTCCTTCTCAGGTACCCCGCGGGTGGGTTCGGGGGATGATTCAGGCTTCTCTGGGTCGGCGAGGCGGGCGGGGAGCTTATCCCAGCCGCCGTAGACATCATCGGCGACGTAGGTGGCGAGTTTCCGGATGAGTGCTCGATCACCTCTTGCGCGGAGAAGGTCGAAGTTGCCAAAGCGTATCCAGCTTTGCGCAAACCGTACGATGATAGCGCCTGGCTCGACAGTCTCTCGCCTGACACGGCTGTGTGGTAGAAGGCTGAGGGATAATGCCCGGGTGCTGGGGATCCCGAGGGCATTGAGGGCCTCGCTGACGACGAATTCGCGAATACTGCTCCGCAGTACGGCCTTTCCATCCGCAAACCGGCTGTAGGGCGTCAGGCCAGCACCCTTCAGCTGAACCTCGTATCGTGTCCCTGTGTTGGGGTTTGTGGATTCGAACAAGCTGATGGCCCGCCCATCGCCGAGTTGTCCCGCCCAGTCGCCAAACTGGAACCCGCCGTAGCATTGCGCCCAGGGGTATCCGGGCCCAGAGAGGGTTCCCTCGTCCCAGCCATGGATCTTGTTGCCCACAACCGTCTCTTTGAACTCTTCGGTTTCGGCCTCGAACGGAGCCAGACCGAGATCCCGCATTGCAGCGGGAGACACCGCAAGCAGCTCGGGCTCTTTTTGTTTCTCAGGGCGCACCCATGTGAATAGGGCACCGCGCACCTGGCGTGGGCCTATTTGATCGCGGGGCGTCTTGTGGCTGTCGGCCGGCGTCGGAAAGAGGGGGTCGGCAGGCAGAGAGGATGTGAAATGCCATGACTTGGGTAGGGCGGCGAGCGTGGTGCCCTCATCGGAGGGCGCGGAGCTGTTGGCGGCGGCCATGGAGGGCGAATTACCGGTGGTGAAGGCTGAGGAGAGGGAATAGGGGTACGAATATGGGAGGCTCGGTCGCAGGCGCTGGGTAAGAGCTAGGCACCGGGCCGCTGGGAAGCGCATGGGGGTGACTTGGAACTTCCGCAGCCGCGTGGACGTCGCAGGCTCGGTTAGAGATATGCGACGCTGAATGCGATGCTCAGATACCTATGCGATGTCGGGATGTTGATTTCAAATCAGCCAGAAGGTCGGGTATTCTAAGCGCCGTGAAGATAATTTGAGAAGCCTCTTTCAATTGTTATCTAGTCAAGATTCGAGTCGCGTGTGGTTTCGCAAGAACACCATTGACTAACCGCAGCTTGGGTGGCGATGGCGATGGGATGGAGTTTTCGGTGATAAGAACTGCGACGTCACCCGCTGATAGGCGGCTGCACGACATCACAACGGCCCTTGCCAGCGGGAGCGGGGGCTTGGCATAAGCGTCCTCTTTCCGGGAGCAAGGAGCAGGGGGAAGATCAACGACGAGTTGAAGGGCACTTAGGTTGCATGGTCCGAGAATCAGCATTATATAATGAGATTCTATTTTATAAATGGCCAACTTATTACGTTTCCATGCCGAATATGAGCTTCAAATCCTACCTAGTTCTAAACGACGTTGACATACGGGTGCCACCAGCGGCTTCCCACATGGCGTCATAGCGTGGGTTGATGGTGCCCCGCCGGTATCGAAGCTCAAACTGCGGGGCTGCGGGCAGCTTCCAGCTCTCGATCGTCAAACAAGGGATGCCGGCCACCACTTGCGCCGGGGAAAAAAGAATTTAAAACAGAATATTCCAAGTCAATTGGAGGCGGTCCCGCGTCGGACGCAGCCCGGTACGCCCCTGCCACATCGGCGATGGACGTCGCATGGTGTCATTGTAGCTGGAGTGGGGATCAACCCTCACCTGAAAACGAGCTTAAGTACCTCACCTTGTTACCTCTTTCCTCTCATAATCGTGCACATGCGTGTCACTGTTTGACGTCTCCGGATCCCATATCTTGCTTCCCTCAGCTGTAGCTCCTAACAACCAACACCCATCAACCACAAAATGAACTCCATCACATCAGCCTTCAAGCCCGATGCCTCGGGCGAAACACCTAAGCAGCTCGAGTACATTCCCAACCTCAAACTGAGCGACG
>Ga0247760_1000324_pt1 | contig 52828 bp, 78 predicted proteins | sample UWRJL171409R4_FD_179936 | JGI IMG/M metagenome (GOLD analysis project Ga0247760, IMG submission 179936) | Plant litter microbial communities from Arlington Agricultural Research Station in Wisconsin, United States - UWRJ-L171-409R-4 | ecosystem: Environmental > Terrestrial > Plant litter >...
GTGGGGGGGGGGGGGGGGGGGGGGGATGCGAGAGGGAAGCTCGGGAGGTCCGCGGCGGTTGGGTCATCCGCGGGCCCACTATGTAATTTGGCAGGTTGGCGGTTTCTCGCACGACTCAATCCCTCTGGCTGGACAAGTACCTTGATGACTATCGTGCATACAGCAGGTTTGTATGACAGCGAGTTAGGCAGTTAGGTAGCTCTTTGCCCCTGCTTAGCAATCAATTGGGGCTAGCAAACAAGCCCGGATCATCCGCGGAGGCACCGCGGATGATGATCTAAAAGGGGACGACCGACAGTTGATCTCAGGGTACCAGGTACAGTGGTGTCATATCTACTTATCCTATTAGTATTTAACACTAGACGCTTCTCTGGTGCTGCATCCGCGTTTGTCTCAGCATTCAACCATCATTTTGTATATTCTGTTATTCTATTCCGCAGGTGCAATGGGCTCTGACGCCAAAATGGAGCATCGCACTTTCCACAGCTCCGGACGTCTCCGAGCAGTGCTCAGCGTCATTGGGGCTTCATTCTCCTTGTTTTGCACCGTCGGCTTTCTGAACGCTTTTGGCGTGTTCCAACAGCATTACAAGGCCGACTTACTGCAAGCTCAGTCCGAGTCAGATATCTCGTGGATTGGGTCCGTGGCAATTTTCTTTCTTTACGCCTTTGCACCCATCACGGGTGTTTTAGTCGACAGGTTCGGTCCAAAGGTAGGCTGCCAACGCCCCATCTTTCAATTGCTTTCCTTGGCTTACTTGGTTTGTCCGGCATTTCCCAGTGGCTTCTTCTAACGGGCAGCCTTGGCATGCTTCTCAGCGTCTTCCTGGTTTCTTTGTGCACACAGTACTACCAATTCTTCTTAGCACAAGCCGTTCTTCAGGGTTTGAGCATGGCATTCATCACCTGGCCTCCCATCGCTGTTGTTTCCCGGTCTCTCCCAAACCACCGTGGCCTGGCCTTGGGCGTTGTCCTGGGCGGATCGTCGATCGGGGGCGTAGTGTGGCCGATCATGCTCGCCCGCCTGCTTGATCACAGCGACCTCGGGTTCGGATGGGTTCTACGCATTGTCGGTTTTGTCATGTTGCCGCTACTGGCGATAGCATGTTTTACCGTCCGGGAGCCCCGACAACAACAGAACCAAGGCCTCAAACCCCAAGCACCGACACAAGCAGAATCAGAAACTGAGGCCGGCCCGAGGACTACTTCGGATTCCACCGACCTACCAGCTGTCGATGAGAAGAAGAGAGTACAAAAGTCCGATGTCCTCGCACTCGTCAAAACCCCGGTCTTTCTCTGCCTGTCGGGCGGGCTTAGCATTGCCAACTTGGGCCTCTTTGTACCGTTCTTCTTCATCTCCTCGTACGCGATCCACATGGGAATAGACACTCAGACCGCATTTTACCTCATCTCCGCAATAAACGGCGCATCCCTGGTCGGAAGAGTTCTCCCGGGCTACCTAGCCGACCGTTTTGGACATTACAATGTCTGCTTCTTGGCAACCCTCTCCTCGGGTATCACGGCCTTCTCCCTTACTACAGCCAACAGCATTGGCGGGCTGTTTGCTATCTCGATTGTTTATGGCTTCACTTCGGGAGTAAGAAACCTCTGCTTTTCCTATGAGTTTGTTGATGCTAACTATTCCCGCCCGTACCTAGGCCATTCTAGCTCTCCAAGCCGCATGCGTGGCCAAGATTGCCGGTATTTACATGCAGGGGACAGCCATGGGGCTGTTAATGGGTTGCCTGGCACTGACGTGAGTACCTACCCGGTCGTCCCAGAAATAAGAGCAGTAGTTCAAGAGGCAAAATGTACTGACAACATGTTGACAGGACCCTAGTCGGTAGCCCTATTGCTGCCGCCCTTCTAAGCCGGTATGGGTACCTCTCAATGTCGATTTTTACTGGCAGCACACTTCTTGTTGGTAGTCTCCTCATTCTAGCAGCGAGGGTCGCACTGAAGAGAGATATATTCTCACCTGTCTGAGAGCCTAGCTAGGGGAGTTGCGTGGCTTTGATAAATGCCAAGAGCAGCTTTGTATACTTCTCGTGTGTACTAGTACTTGTTAGTTAGCGTACGCGTGGTACTCAGGTGCCAGATAGTGAACGGCGGGGAAGACAGCGCATTCAAAAGATGGATGCTACATAGAGTCAAAATATATGAAAATCTCACGGTCGCGCCCGACAAACCACCAAATATCCACTTAGAATCGCCTAGCATGCTTCAACACCTTCATATCCTCGGCCGAATCAACCCTCACCCGCGAGCTGCGAACCTCGGGCGAAGCCAAAAGCAACTCATACACCGACGCAAACTCGGACGCACTAGTCACCCCATGCTTGGTAGCGTCCTCGTCCACCTCAACGCGGAAATTGAGGTATACCTCATTAAAGCGCACATTCCCCTCCAAGTTCTGGCGGCCACCGGCAATACACATGGAGAACAAGGCTCCCTGCGTCATGGCTGGCACTGCGAAGTTTGCGGTGTCGCCCTGTGATCCGGTGCAGATTGTCCAGGTGGTTGACGCGTGGTTTTGCTCGCGGAGGTACGGGATGGTGTCGCGGTAGGCGACTATGGTTTTGGTGTTAGGGGGTTGGGTCAAGGAGGGCAGGGGTAAGGGGACATACAGAAATTGGCTTCGAAGGAGACATTCATGTTGTAGCGCAGTCTCTCGGTGGTGATATCGGTGAGCGGAATGTCCGTGTATTCACCCCCAACTGCGGTGGGTTGTGGTGTTAGTGCCTGAGGTGAATGGGAATCACTTGAGCAAGACAAGAGGGGCCGATAAACTCACCACACGAATACACATGCTGGAACGCTGGCAACTTTCCGGCTCGGACCTTGTCGACGACGCCTTTGACGCCCGTGTCCGACGCGACGTCGGCCTCGACAAAGGTGATTCCCTTGGAGGTGCCGATGTTCTTGACCAGCTTATCGGCTGAGTTTTGGCTTCGAACGATTGCTAGGACATTGCGGCCAGAATTGAGGGCGCCCTTGGTGGCTGCAACGCCGATGTTGCCCGTGGCCCCAACGATCAAGACTGTCTCGGACATTTTCCTGAGATTTATTTGAGTTAAAGCTGGGAAGACTGTGAGGTGCGAGTTTGCTGATGATTCAGACCGACATCAAAACAGTACTGGGGAGTTCTTGACCCTATTTAATGTTTAACTGTCTTCCAGAAGCGTTTCCCCTGATCTTTCCTGGCCACTTACACCCATGATGGTCGCCAACGTCCTAGCCAATCGCAGGTCGTAGATGCTCGGACAATGATAAGATATGTGGGTCGCGCCGGATGACAAATGTCCGGCCGTCCCCTCGCGGCTCCTCGGCATTCGAAGTCGCGAAGCAGATGAGCGACCTTACAAATTGCTGCAGCGGATCTGGTATGTAGGCAGGGCAGCTCCTTCCTTCGCATCTTGGCATAAACCTGACGACGCAAACTCCGAGCCACCTCGCACTGCTTCACAGACTCACTCGCTCTTGGGAACCAATTTAGGTAGGTACCTTACCTGCCTTCCTACCTCCCTTAATGTACGAAGTACCCGCTCATGCATTCCCATTATTCCTAGTCCAGTCCACAATGCAATTCTTTGTCTGGAGCAAGTCGGCATTGCCATTGTACCAAGCATTGGCGGTACTTGATGTTGGCCGACTTCGGGGTCACGACAAAGACGTGTACTTTAAAACAGACACAAAGCAACTGATGGTGAGTATGGACTTGTACGACAAAGAAATGCACTGCGAGGATAAATACTTTATAAAACACGCGAATGTCCCAATTCCAGCCCGGAGGTCCATATCGCCTTCAGCTCCCCCCAGTGTGCCTACGTTTACGAGGTACCTTTTTTGCGTTCAGTTGACTTAGACACCTCCCATTGGCGCGCAGTTCCATGACGATCGTCGATTGCCGTGCGCCCACAACCTCCTCGCTCCAATCCCCAGAATCTCGTTCCACAGCAAGGAAAGCCAACGTGCAATTCCCTGCTAGGCAACCACATCGCACCTCCCCTCCTCCCCCATCAATATGTGCGAAATAATCAGCATCGTCCTGCGTTGCCCATTCGGTGCCCAAGGCATGTCCATAGATCCCATCCGCTTCAACTACTGTCCACACATACAGAGCAATGGATTATACGTCTCCGTCTGGAATGAGGTGTCGGTAGTTTTTTGCCAAAACTTCTACACTTTGAGGGTCAACAATCAACCCATCAACCCCCAGGACTGCGTGGACTTGTCCTTGGGGACAAGGTATGCGGATCGATGGTGTGATCAATGCTTTGGATCCCGTATGGGAGTGGGTCAGGGTTTTAATGCCAGATGATTTTGTCTGGTGGCTGTGGTGTTGCATGCGCGGATGCTGCTGTTGATACTTACTACTACCTACCCTAGGAGACCCACGGTAAAGCTACCCAGGTATCTACTTAAGCCTTGATCGTCTCGAATCCGCGGCACTCACCAAGCAAATAGGCCAAAGAGTACCTACACATTGGGCCAGTTGGGCAGGTCCCTTTGGCTGAGACCGAGGGCATTACCTAAGTTGGCTTCGAATGTTGCAAACGAATAAATTAACTCAGCTGTGCTGATAATATTTGAGCAAAACAATGAAAAACAATCCCCGACCCCATTGTGTGTAAATGCCAATATTGCCGTTGTAAAATAATAAGGTATGATTGTTGTCCTAACAGTCATAGTTGCCCGTGGAGAACTATATTGGACATTGGCGCAGACCCTGCACGGTTCAAATGGCGCGTTCTGGATCCTACAAACAATCAAATAGTAAATGCCGTCTCTTACTGCATGGGTAAAAGTGAGATAACCATTTACGTCGGTGTGAGGCTGAACGGGTTGGAATTGCCGGCTATTCTACTACACCCGAGAATCTTGGAGCTCCATGTGCAATTTAAAGCCAACACGGCCGCTACCTACCTAGATATCCCCAAAACCCATGAAATACACCTGTTCGGCTTCTGGCAATTCCTTAAACCGCATTCACCACCTCAAATCCGGCAAGTTCAACACCTCAACCCTCACCCCAAGCAGGCTCGCTCAAAATGTCCCTCTCCCCCACCCCCGGCATCTTCCTCGCCAACTCGGGCGTCCTTCCCGCCTCGTCCGCCATCCTTCCCTACCCCTCCTACGTAAAATGGTACGAAGACGTGCACATCCCCGACTGGATGGGCGCCAAACCCGGCGCCATCACCTCGGCCTGGCGCTACCAGTCCGCTGACCCAGCGAGCGCCTGGCCCTTCCTCGTGGCGTACAAGTATCCCGACATTGCGGCCATGAGCGCGCCCGAATTTGGCGCCGTGACGCTGAGCCATCCGTCGTTGCCTGGCGGGGGGCCGGTGAGCAAGTTTATTCAGATTACGATATCGTCCGGGGCGCATAATGAGACTTGGCGGGCTGGGAGTACGGGGGATGGTGAGTTTTGTTGTTTCCTTACCCGGGCAGGAATGTTAGGGGGTTTTGGAGCTGACTCGACCTGTTGGGTAGATCGCGGTCCTCTGCTGGTCACTGAGACAATTGATCTTGCGTCTGCTTCGGCGACGGCAAAGTTTCACGACTGGTACACTTCGACGTACATCACCGAACTCTCTATGCTGGATGGCTGGCGGAGGACAAGTCGCTTCAGCATTGGTGGGACCAAGTGGTTGGCGCTTCACGAATTCGAGGAGCGCGCCTTCGAGGAAAATGCAAAGACGGTACCCGGGTTGCTGGGAGATTCCGAGGCAACGAAAGAGGTTGAAAAGACAGCAAAGAAGGTAGAGCTCAGGTTGTGGAGGCTGGCTAGGGTCTATGGGGATAAAGGTGCGGCGTGGGGGCTGCCAGGTACGGATGGGATACTGTGATATCTCTCAGTCTGAGAGTGTGTACGCGACTGAAGAGGGGTAGGTATGAATGACATCACAGAAAGATTCGAGACGTTGGCTTTTTTGGGTGTATTCATTCGATTGTCTTCGTTACTGCATTGGACTGACCATAACACTCTTCCTCGCATTTTGAGTCGTAACATTCTTCCTCGCTTATTGGGGGGCTTTCACTCCATCGACCGTGAGTCGAGTGGTTCAGGTCCTCCCGTCCGCGATCTGTCCTTTCGGTTCCTTCCGAGTCTCTTACTCCGCTGCGGCACAAGTTAGCGTCACGGCTCCATTTTTGGAGGGGTTAGTCTCAGCACATACAGAAGACAAAGCTGCCGTTGTCGTTGCCGATGCGCTCAGAGAGGTTGACGTCGCGCTCGACGGCGTTGCCCTCGGTGTCGTGGAGCACAGCGCGCAGGATTGGCACGTTCTCGTTGCCCTCGACAGAGAAGTTGATGTGCTCGGCGCTGTGCGCGAAGTTCTCGCCGCCCCAGGAGAAAAAGCCGTTATCGTTTCCGAGGAAGTTGTTGAGGTCAATCTCGGCCTCGACCTGCTCGCCCTCGCCGTTGGTGAGGGTGGCGCGGAGGATGTGGCCGTCGTCGACGCGGATGTTCTGGGCGCTGTGGTGGAAAGACATGCCGATGGTTTTGGGGGTTGTGATTTGTGGTTTGCGGTTTGCGGTTTGCGGTTTGTGGTGTGAGGAAGTGCAGTGAAGAGTGACGAGGGCGGTCGGCGACTTGACGTCGAAAGAGGCCCCTATTTATGCCCTCAGCGAGCATCAACGAGGGAAGGTATCGTTTACCAGCGAGCCGCAGTTTCCACGGGAGATGCCGCACATCCGAAGTACCCCAATCTGCGGAGGCCTCAAGTGTTCCACCCCTCTTCTCCGCATCGTTGGAAACAGACGGAAATCACGCGATTGTTTGCTCCCCCCTCCCCTCATCGCTTGGCGAGGAGGAGAAGTGGAGCGCTAACTCAATCGAAGGCTTGGCCCGTAAGTTGCAGCTTCCCGATATTGTCTCGAGACTCAGCTCGCAAGCAGCTCAGCCTGTGATCTGAGACAAAGAGGCAGCCAAGATGGCACCATTCCGTTTGCGTGCCGCGACAACTGGTTGTTGTCCAAAGTACGGCCCAATCGTCGGTAACCGAGGGCCTTTGTGTTGCTCCAGTTCGGATGTATGCACGTGTGAGTCTCGGCAGGAAATGATACGCTGTGGTAAGTCGCAGTTGGAGTCCTCCAAGGGCTTTTCTGACGATCCCCGCCCTCGCCAGCGGGGTTATAGACACTTTATCCGCGCGGTTAGGTGCAACACGTGTCAACAGGACTTGCCCCAAAATAGGGGTAACACACAACCGCAATTTAGTGTCGCGGCATGCCGCATCGGACGGCGGCCTCCTGAAACCATTCCAGCGCATTCGATTTCCGTCCCTCGGCCCTCGAGAGACTTCACTGGCAGTCCATGTCATCTACCACGATCTCGGAATCTGCCCGCCGCTAGTTGGGTGAATTGGCTGCCGAAGGGACAGACTATCGAAAAGAAACGCGAAGGTTGAGATGACCAGTCGAGCCGCGCACAGAATGAGTGGCCGTCCCGTTGATGGAAAAGCCGAATGGATGGGAAAGCCACGCATGGTCAGATCGTGCCTCGTTGGCGTCGAGCCCGGTGAGATCCAACAATGACGGGTCGCTCTGACCGTCTAAGCAATGAAGCTCTCGCACAAAGTAGCCGGCTCTTTGTGGTGAACCAGCCAGGTTCTCGGTCGCAATAACAGTCATCCAAGCCCTCCTACTTGGGGTGGACACTGACAAGAGCAAACCAGCAACGAACGACCCTACTTTGTTGCCCTATTGTCGTGAGGGTGTATCAATATCTTTCGGGCCGTCCATTATGTTGGCGAGAGAATTGCAGGACCCGAGTAATGAATCTTTGCGCTCCGTGGGTGGCAGGCCCAATCGTGACCGTGGTTATAGAGAGCGGGAAATCAATGTCCTCTAGGAATGGTTTGAGCATGTCCACCTTCATACTCACTGACTCATACGGGATGGTAATTTTCCGCCTTGATGGTGCTTGAACATGAGTTTGAAGGAAGATGTTTCGTAAAAGCCACCAACTCCTTATTGACGTAATTATGGCCTGGAGTCGGTAGAAGAAACAGTGACGCCCCCGTGGCCGGGCGCGCTGCCACCACACGCACATCGAGGTTGACGAGAAGATCGAGGGCGGGTGGGATCCCTAAGAAAAAGCTGTAGGTCTTCGGTTTTCTTCCATAGAAGTACAGGTAGTTGCATTGATATCCTACGCGGCGTGATGGACGACGCGCTCTGTGCATACTAGAACATGCGAGACAGCACAGCTGCTGTCCCTTTTTCTCCGGAGGGTCCAGACCTTCTACCCAGATCGGATAATAAGAGTAGTGGATCAACTCTTGGGCATCGGGGCTGCGTTGGAAAACTTCCCTCCAGCGAAGCGGGCGGCTCGATAAGTGCTCGATACGTTCGTTGAATGACTCCTTCATAAATTTTGCCATGACAGGGGTGTCAAAGAATACAGGGTGAACCGCAAAGACACCCGTCGTCCCACCCACATAAGCGGCTTCGCTGGCCGTGCTGGGTGACCATATCAGCAGCGTCAGATCCTCGCTTTTCCGCCATATCTCCTCCTGGAGGCGCAAGAACGCCTTCTCGCCCCCCTCACCGTAGAGGAGAGGCCTGTGAATGTCGAAGAGCCCAAGGAGGCAGTACGCCATGTCCTCATCGCGCGTTGTCTTTCGCCGATCCGCCCAGCTCATTCGTTCGGCAGCTGGATGTGCAACCAGCGGCTGGCCGCGAAGGACCTCAACTGGGATTTCCGTGCACTGAACAATGAGAGCCTCAAGACTGAACTTAGAGCCCATGTCGGACCAGTCTCTGGCGAGGAAGATAACAGTGTCTGGTGCAATGAGCTCTTGGAGAGTCCACCCTCGTGAAAACCACCGGCTCGCTGAAAAGCTGGTACTCCTCAAGCTGGTTTCCCAGCCCGGCGGCTGCGAGCCGACATCCTGCATGTACACGTAGCAAATAGCTGAGTCTCGGTACCACTTGAACATGGAGTTGATGGCCTCCGAGAGCTCGGCGCTTGAGGTTTTGTCGATGCAGCAGGTGTCGATCCAGGCCCAGTCCAGATCATCTTCTCGAGCTCGTTGGCAAAACCGACAATTTTCTGGTATCCGACACGTTGGCGGATGGCTTCTGAGTCCTCCGAACTCGGGTCACGATTGATGGCGACAAGGTCTTGGAGCGTCGCCTCCTGCGCGCGCTAAGTGTGGGAGAGGATGGCATACGGCGGGATGTTAGCGATAAACTCCTGCAAGCGGAGGGTCGCTGTGTCTAGCAGCCGCATCGTGCTGGTCAATCCGGCAGGTGTATTCGCAAGTAAGGGCTAAATTAGGCGGGTTGTTCGGATGACGTTGGCTTTGAGAACCAGACACTCAGGGCGTGATGCATGTATCTCCGACAACGTGCATCGCCAAGCCGAGGTTCGTCCAATGGCCAATGGCCCTTGTGCTGCTCGCAGGCGGGATTTCATGCTGATTGGCCGCGTGTTGGAGACTCGAAATGGGTGCGGCCCGGGAGAGCAAGAACGATGATGTGCCCTTCTCGGGGAGGAAAGGCGTGCAGCCTGGACGAACGCGGGCCGAAAGAATTTCCCAATTTAGCCTCGAACTTGACCTCAACTTAACATTCTTCGAGCCCGCGATGCCGAAAATACTCGACTTGCAACTTCGTGTCGCAATGGCACCAGCCATCGTCCACGCGATTGTTATCGGTCGCCCCGAACAAAGTTCTCTGCATTGAAGACGTCCGCCTGTCGGGGTACTGGGCAGCATGGCTTCCGCATCCCGAGAGAATTGCTGCGCAGTAGGTGAAATCGAATAGGTACCCACCTACCTACAATTCCCTAGAAGATAGCCGGGATGGAGCCGTACTGACAACTTTTCAACGAGGCGTCGTGTCAAGAAAGTCTTTCCGTGGTGGTATCGACAAGTAGGTACCTGACCGACTAGATGCGACATAACTCGAGCGACCTCAGCGGCGTTTACCACAGCCGAATGATGGCACTAATTCAGCCCCGTCGTCATGACAAAGCTTGCGCACTTACGGCGGGATCTCGGCGACACCGGCTTGGAGGGTGCGCAAAGGGCACCGTATGCCGGCCAACTCCCCGATCCGGCCCAACCGCCGTGCACACGCCCATCGTGCCGTCCGGGTAACGGCTCGGTAAAATATGAAGACCCTGTGCGCCGTCGCCGTCAATGTCTCGTCAACGCCGGCTTCCGGTGCACCGAGACTAGCAGCGTCTCCTCGCTGTAACCACCAAGACTCCCACGCTCACGGGCCTCATTAGGAGGCTGCCTATCGGCCTCCACAACCGCGAATACTTTGACGGCCACCGGATATCAGGCTAACCTGCGAGCCTCTGCACCAGGCATATGTCAAGCGGGCTTGAGAGTATCGACGGCATAGGTCTAACGGACCGTCCAAACTTCAGCGCATCGAACACAAGTTTAGGTATCGGGCAAGGTGCTTCCAGCTGATTCACCCAGCCACTACATCACACACAACGACAGTGATTGCGGGATGTGGGACAGTCCCTGACAACATTGGTCAGTGCTACCTACCCCGAGAACGACCAGCCTTTGGGAACAGAAGGTGTTTGGCGATATCTGGGGTAATACGATAGACAGGCCTACCTAGATGGAGGCGGTGAGACGTACGTTTCATTGTGGTGGTGATTACTCTTATCTTGGGCAGGTAGGTAGGTAGGGTTCTGGATCCGCCGGTGTCGTTTGCCGTTCGGGTGCTGTTATGTTGCAGCAGGGACCGAAGTCACCGGACCAACTGTGTTGGATCTCGGTTCGACGTCGTTGGGGCGATCAGACGAACTGCGCAATAAATAGCTGTGGAGCACGCTCGCCGATGGGGGTCCATCAGCCCAAGACCTTGGCGAGTTTCCGGCCCGAATGATCACTTGGAGCGGCCCGAGTATTTAGGTGGTTTTCCCTGGGATTTCAACGGCAGGGCGATTGCATTCCTGCGTGTGGACAGTGTGCCACATGGAGCGCCTCTTCAAAAAGTACCGAGGCGGTTTTACAAACATCTGGGAAGGCTTGACTGCTGGGTCCCACTATTGTTTGAGCATCCTCACCTTTCCCACACTGCCCCCCACCTTCATCTGCAGAAAGCGCAAGGGGCATTAGCTTGGGGGGTGGCCCCGCTGTTTGGACTGCTTTTTTAGCCTCCCCACATGGACTCGATGTCATATGAACAAGATGGCTGGATGTGTTCTCCTTGACAGGAATTCTGCGTTTTTCACGCTGCCTCCAGCTGTTTCTGAGAACCAAAGAAGAACGTTGTCGCTAGGTTCTTTCCCTCAGCGCTAGATCGAAAAAAATTACATTGTTCAATGAGCCCTTGCTCCGTCCATTTGTTCTTCCAAGAGTTATACCCAAACCCAAGCAGGTACCAATCGAGGTGGTAGCTCGCAGTGCTTCAGAGCCTACCTGGATGATTCCATTCCATAAATAAAGTAAAAGAAGCAAAAATCAGGAGCTACAGGATAACATCGCGCGTCTACGGATCCGTATATTTCTCCATTATGCAGCGAACTCGACAAGCTTTCAGGCAAAGACTCATGCATTGCAGCGCTAGTGCTTCCGACTGCTCATGCACAAACGTCAACGTTCGGGAGCTTGGCCCTGAATGCTAAATACTCTAGAAAAACTCATGCCGAACGTTATTACACTACGAGCTAACACAAGCGAGTTTGTTTAGCGAGGGAGACTGAACCAAATTTGACGACATGCAACATCCCTGCGGACAGGGTATTTGTGTCCACGGGGTGTGGCGTGATGCTACTTGGGGCTCCACAACGAAAAGGGCGATATTGCTCTAGTGTACGCACTACGGACAATGAGACTAAAAGCTTAGTCTTGATCTAACCTGGTTTCCTCACAGTGGCTTTGTTCTTCTGGAAGACCGAGGCAAGCGGGGGAGTCCACACATGGTCAGTCAATCGGAGGCCCTGGCAGCGTCCCCCGGAGGTAATAGTAGGCGAGGCGAGGCACAGACCTGCGATAGGGGTGTATTTTGGGAGTACACTACAGGGCGCAGGGCTCCCCCCCTGGCTGGTTGGTGTTTTGACCTTCCGTTTCGTCCCACTGACCTCCAACCACAACCATCCCATCCACAAACCGAAGGGTGGGGCCGAAGGCTCCTGCAACCCTCCATATTATTCCGAGCAACCGAGCAACCGACGAATGCGCCGCGACAAACTCAATGATATTTGACAGTGCTCACCGAAGGAAGGTGGTTTCAATGTGAGGAACCAAGGTCACCTGCAGGAAAGGAACGGCTGGAGTTGCAGCGATTAAAAGGAGATACTATTAAAGAAGCGTTTGCTATGTACTTCCAGACAAGATATGGGTAAGGTAGTACCTATCTAGGTATATACGTGGGGGGTAATGAGGTGGATGGATGATGTGGCCGCAATCAAAGGTACATGTAGCAGAAAGGACCCTCGGTCGTGCTCAGGAGGTCCCTGATCTTGAGCGGGGCGCCACCGGTGTAGCCCAGGTCGATGATATCGTCGATGGTCGCATCCGCACTTGGGGGCTGGTTCATGACGGTGCGAGTGCCGGCAATAGCAGTCGTGCCCTTGGTGCGCTTGCTGGGGTTGAGGATCTGCCACATCCACCAGACGCGGTCGATCATGGAGTGGTGCAGGTAGAAGGCCGGATCACCAGGGGAGGTGAAGAAGTCGCGGCCGGGGTCACCGCCGATCGAGTAGTGGCCGCCGCCGTGAATGCCAATGTTGCCGGAGCCGGGCTTGCCCTGCATCTGCAGCTGGAAGTCGTTGATGTCCTGGGGCTGGACGACGTTCAGGAGGATGGCGGAGGCGTTGGCATACTTTTGGTTGATCTTGGTGGTCAGATCGCGCTTCAGGCAGCGGGGGCTGTACGCAAAGGGTCCTTCCGGGTTCATTACGACGCCGTCCGGGGTGTCGAGATTGGCGGGGCCGAGGTTGACCGACATGTCCTTGAAGGGTCCAGATGTGACGCATCCACCGCCGGTGCCGGCCGGGAGGAGGAGGGGCGGGAGGTCGCCCTGCCCAATCACGATGTTACCCTGGTTGGCGATGAAGGCGCCATTGCCGGACAGGGATGTGTCGCTGCCGTCGAAGATAGGTGACTTCTCCAGGCCAGTGATGGCAGTGAGACCCCAGTTCCAGTACTGATGGTGATTGCAGCGTGTCAGTACTGTGCATGTGCTCGGACTTAAAAGTTGTGGTTGGCTGCACCAGAGGCACAGGTAAGAGACTCACCGGCTGCGTGCCCTCGTAGCCACACTCCTCCTGGAGGGCTCTCTCGTAGATCCAGGTGTAGTACCGATGCCAGCTCAGGAAGTTTCCGGTGTAGTGAATCTCCATCGTCTGGTTGATGTGCACGGAAACGAAGTCATCAAACCTGGTCTTAGCCCCGGGGGACTCAGACGAGGGCGTCCTGGCCGGCTTCGACTGCAGGCACTTAACGGCGCTGATGTAGCTCTTCCTCTCCGTCTTGCTTAGCGAGCCCCTGTCATGCCCGTGTTAGTCCAGCTGTGCTCCAAGTTAAGAGTTCAAGCTCGGTAAGCAGACTCACCACTCCCGGCGAATCTTGAGCTTCGACAGCGTGCATCCTCCGGCCCTCTTGGTCAGGCCCTCAGAGTCATCGATCTCCGCCTTCGCCTGCTCGAAGGTGGCTTCACCGAGTCTCTGCAGCAGCTCCAGCGCCTCGGCGGGGTCTGCGGGCACGGTGACGTCCAGAAAGTCGGCAGTGTCCTGCGGTGTAGGAGCAGGAGCCGCAAGGCACGGGGCCGCGGCGGCAAGCAGGAGCAGACTCAAGGCGTGCATCTTCGCTTCGTGGATCAATGTGACGGTATTGGGAAGGTAGAATAAGCGACACGTGGGAAACCGGGGAATCAGAGTGTATGGCTCCGAAAGGGGAGGGTAGATGCTCTCTCAAATAGGGAATTGTCGTGTTGGCGACCAAGCATCGGGTCCTTGTCCCTGTGAGTCTGGTGCGGGTTTGCAATACCGGGGACGCGTGCTGGATGATCGCAACCGTGTGGTTTTGATTCCCAGGCGTTCTGGCCGCGGCCTTCCACGAGCGATTGCCCCACCGGCCCGGGATCTCGACGGCCATGATTCCTCAATTGCCATCTCCGCCCCCGGCCGCATCAGTCTTAGTGGAGCGTCCGTAAATACGAGGCCAGTGGCCATGCTTGGCCCCACTAGAGGGGGGGGGCAGCTTCATGTAAGTAACTCCGCTGCCATAATGAGAGGGGTGGAAAAGGGGTGCAGCCTAAGCAGTTGGGATAAGCAGAGAGCGAAAGGCAGACGGCCGCGGTAGGGGAGGCAGGAATAAGTCCCTGTTCGGCGTCAGGCAATCTGAAGTTATCCGCAGTTCATGCCGATTACAGACGAGACACACATGCCAACAGCATGCGGACCTGAGAGGTACATACTGCCTGCATGTTGCTCCTCAAGCGCTCCAATCATATTTGCCGTGGCCAGCAGCCATTACCACCCCGCTGGGTCTGGCGGAAAAAGAAATTCTCTTGCCACGTTGTGACAGGCCGGTGGCCATGTTGACCATGGATGTCGAACAAGGTCCCCCGCATCATCCTATCTTGCCAATTTGCTGTCTTCTTAGACGACTTGGAGCTGTCCAGCCCATGCCATACTGCGTAGGTGAGGTAGCTAGGTGATGTCAGGAAAACGATGGGTAAAATGAAGATGGAGAAAACAGTCGAAAGGCACAGACATCCCGTAGCGGCGGGCGAGCTTTGGCTGCCGTCGTTGCCGTCGTTGCCGAACCGTCAAAGCTGTGATGGAGAGGCCCGACCCGTAAGGGAGGAACATTGCGGCGTCCTGGGAAACGGGGCCCCTCCATGGCGACGTTGTATTGCGTCAGTCGGTTGCTTCCCCCCCTGAATCAAATAGCTGTGATGCACTAATGGGGCGCCTGCAAGCCATCGTCTGTGAGCCAGGCATGCTTGGCTGGAGCTAACCACTCCCAGCAAGTCCTGCGAAAGCTAGCGGTTAGTGCCACTCTACCCTCGCCCGAGAGAGTACCCTCAATTGAAAACAACGGTCCTTGCAGAATGGTAATCGAGACTGGGGCTGAACCAATAGCGAGCCAAGGGCGAAATGCGGCTTTCCTTGTTTGCCATGCTTCGGCGATCGTGCTGCGTAGGGTTCAATCCTGCGCCAGGGATATATCTCTCGTGAACCATCCACGTTGCGATCAGCGCCGATCTGGCACCAAGTTGCTTTCCTTCTTCCAAGACCTAAGCACTGCGTGCCAGGATCGATGCTCTTGGCCTCCCATTCCGATCCTTGATCTCGACCGACCATGTCCGACGCAGCGGCTCCTTCGCCATTTCCGCCCCCTCCGTCGAACCCAGACGAGAATGACGCTCCTAGGATCATTGGGGCCACCATGGCCATTACCGTGTTGGCCTTAATCACGTACTTGGCCCGCATGTATGCGCGACTCTTCATGGTCCGCAACACCGGGTTAGATGTAAGGAGAAATCATGGATGCAGCGTGTGCCGTGTACTGACCGTATTGCGAACAGGACTACTTCATGTCGCTGGCGATGGCCATGGTGATCGTCGGTGAAGGGTTTATCGTTGCCTCAACATCCTACGGCGCGGGCAGGCACCTCGGCGACATTCCACTGGAAAACATCTCGATGGGAATGAAGTTGAACTTCATCACGCAGCCCATCTTTCTTCTTGCCATCTGTATCGTCAAGTTAGCCGTCGGCTCGACGCTGCTTCGCATTGCCACCGAGAAGATTTACAAGAGGATTATCATCGGGATCATGTCGTTCATGGCGTTTTACACCATCGGATGCTTCTTCGTACGTTTTCGAGAAATGGGCGTATGGGGATTCGAATGTCTGCTAACGGTCTTTGATAGACAGTCGTCTGCCAGTGTACCGACATTCGCGCGCTGTGGGACCAGCAGATCGCCCAAACCGCGGTTTGCTGGGGGCCCAAGACGCTTCAAGGCCTCTCGTACACCAACGTGACCCTCAACATCCTCACGGACTTCCTCTTCGCCGTCGTCATTCCCGTGCCCATGCTCTGGAACCTCAACGTCAACAGGCGAACACGGGCCTCGCTGATTTTGGCGCTCGGGTTGGGCTGCTTCGCGTGCGGTGCGGCTATTGCCAAAATCCCCTCGATCGTCAACTACGGCAAGACCGGCGACTGGCTCTGGGACTCGCGCGACATGTGCATCTGGACCGTGGTGGAGTGCAATGTGGGCATCATTGCCGGCAGCATTCCGGCGCTGCGGCCGCTGTTCAAGAGCGTGCTTGGCAGTACCCTGGGAGGCTCCGGGAAGGCTACCAACGGATCGGGGTACATCCGCCAGGGCAGCAACGCCATGAACTCGCGCCGTAGTGCCTTCAAGTCGGCGAACAAGTCGGTGAGCGACGAGACAAGCAGCGAACGCGGCTTCAACGACGCCAGCTACTTTGAGATGGGTAATCGGGGCGCCGACAAGAAGCCGACCACCACGGCCAACGTCTTCGCAGATGTTGACGCCCTGTCGAGCGACGAGACTGTCAATCGTGTCGCGCCGCATGGTGCGGACTCCCGCATGGCCGCGAAGGGAATCACGAAGACCGTGACTGCGTCGGTTAGGTTTGGCGAGAAGGCCTAGCGAAAGTAACTATTGTTCATTTGTACAAAACAAGCAGCAACTTTGCGAAATGCCATCTTCTTCGAGCGTGATGTTCCGGCTCTTGACCGCGCCGCCTCGCGTTGCAGCCCCCGACTTTATCCTAGACCCGACCTGACGCATCGGGGAAGGTGTCAAGTGACGCGTTTTACGCTGCCTGTCTTAGACGTAACTTGTTAACGTATTCTGGGGAAGGATTGAAGGCAAATCGTGACATCGCAGAGTGCCACTCATCATGCGGAGCTTCGTGATGGAAAAATTCCCCCCTGAATTTCACATTGAAATTTAGCCGGAGAATTCTGCCCCTGAAGTGGCAAGTGCCCCTGAAAAAAACAACCCTAGCCTAGCAGGACCTCCACTGGGTCGTGTCTGACTCGCAGGCGACAGCGCAATGGAAGCGGGCCGCTGACCGGCAGGGATCGGAAATAGCCCCAATCCGGGATAGCGTCCGACGTTCCCTATCGCGCCATTATCGCGAGAGTCAGTGAGAGATAAGATCAGAAGCCTCAACACAACAGAGGTGCAGACACTCACCAGCGCCCACCAGGACTCATCATCCACGCAGCATGGACTCGCAAGACGTCGCGCAAGCGAATCCGCTACCGCCGCAGACAATCATTGTGGCATCCCAGAATCCGGTCAAAATCGCCGCCACGCTTCAGGGCTTTTCAGCCATGTTCCCTGCCTCCATCTTCTCTGCTCGTGGCATCAGTGTTCCATCGGGCGTCCCAGACCAGCCTTTGGGCGATGCGGAAACCCTTCAAGGGGCCTTGAATCGGGCTCAACGTGCGCGCGCACTGGAGCCAACTGCGGACTTTTGGGTCGGTCTAGAAGGGGGCGTCTTGGAGGAGGAAGCGGAGCAAGGCGGGACCAAACTGGTGCAGTCGTTTGCGTGGATTGTGGTCATCGGGGGTTCTCGCACAGGGAAAGCGCGTACGGCGGCATACTACCTGCCAGAGGAGACCGCCAAGCTGGTGCGTGGAGGAATGGAGCTCGGGCCCGCAGAGGATATCGTGTGGGGACAGACGAATACCAAGCAGAAGAACGGATCGGTGGGGATGCTGACGGGCGATGTGATCGACCGAAAGGGGTACTACATCCAGGCCGTAATCCTGGCGTTGATTCCCTTCAAGAATCCCGGTCTCACGTTTTTGTAGGATACCTTAGCCTGCGGCGCCCGCAATCCTGGAAGGGTCTAGATCCTGGCGCTTACCTTGCAATCGTACCTTCCTCACCACGAAGATGGCTCACACTGCATGCCAGAATGTCAATGTAGCCGCAGTGAGAAGAGAGACACCAGGGTTGGTTTGCTCTCGAAGACAGCACGTAATCATGGCGGCCACCCCGGCTCCTCCCCATTCGTTGAAGGGGATCATGTGTATGCAGGTTGTTGGTTCTGCATCTGCGTCTGGACTTTGATAACATTTGCTGGATAGGCCTGCATGCAAGGTTCTCGTGTGGCTGACAATTCGGAAACCGGCGAACGCCTCGTGGCAGCCAACCTGAATGGATTCATGGCGGCATCCCCAATCTCCAACCGAAACCACTCCGTAACCAGAATAATAAGACCAACTTTCCACTCAGGTACATAACCGCATGCAAGCAATCCCTTCATCAACACCAATCCATTCCATATGCTCAGTTAGCGGCCAAGTCTCCTGACACTCGCCCTCAGCCCTCCGCTCGGATGGAGCAAAGGACTCGGGTTGATCAACATAATCTTCTCCGTGCCTAAGGCCTCAAACTTGAACTTGCTAAGCATCTCGATCAGGATGATCTTGAACTCGATCATGGAGAAGACGCGGCCGATGCGCCCGCGCGGGCCTTGGAAGAAGGCGGCGAACGCGTGCGCATCCACCTTCCTATGGATTTGGTTCCACCTGTCCGGATTGAACTGATCGGCATCATCGCCTCATGTGTGGGGGTTGCGTTGAATGACAGCCGGTAGGAGCAAGATGTGGGTCCCTTTGGGGACGAGCACGCCGTTGACGATGACGTCTTCTCCTGCTTCTCGGGGTGATTCGACCGCTGGAGTTTCGACGGCTCTGTGTTAGTGTGCTGAGATTGACAAGTGTCTTCTCAGGAGCGGGGTATTACCTAGACACCATACCCTCAAGACTTCCCTACAGAAGTTATTGAGGAAACTCAGACTTTCCAGCTCGGTGTAGCCTGGGCCTGGCGTATCTTTGAGCATGGCCTGGATCTCGTCTCGAAGGCGCGTTTGAGCTTCGGGGTGCTCCGCCAATGCGTGGGTTTCCCACTGGAGAGCGCTGGCCGTGGTTTCATGGCCGGCGGCGAGCATGTTCAGCATCTAAAGGGCTACTATTAGCGAGAGCATCGCACCTCAGCCAAGAACCTCGCTTACATGCCCCAGGTACTCTTGCTCAGTCCGTGGATTTTCTACCTCGTACGTTTCTTGTATCAAGAAGAGGTCCTCACACCGCACCGTACCTCACATCACTTTGCACCGTAGCCCACTGCAACCCCCATACATAACCCTAACCCCCGCATGTCATTCCCACACCATCATCCACACCCTCAAACACCACCATCGCTCCAACCAGCCTCCAAGTGTAAATTCTGTTCCCAAAGGCAAGTTTATCAATCACGCGCGATTTCCCGGGCTAACTAGGTGTTCAGATGACCTTAAATGACCCGGTGCGCAGTGCTCCAGATAATCTTGATCCTGTGCGATTAGTGACGATAACTGCGATTTAAACTGCAATGGTTGAGCCTCTCTTTAACCTTCCTTTAAGCCATAGACTCTCTGCAGAATCGGTAGATTTAGGCTTAGTTACGATGGGCTTGTTCGAATTAAACCGCGGTCGTAATTGCGACCGTGAATGCGGCCAGGCTAGGGTGCGGGGGCTAGGGTTGGGTATGGGGTTTGCAGTGAGCTACGGTACAGAGTGATGCAGGCTACAGTGCGGCGAGGACCTCATCAAGAAAGTGATCAGATCCTCGCGCTTGGTGGTAATCAGTTTTCCGTGCTTGTCCGTCAATTCTCGGATTCGATTGCGGACGATTTCGAGTTTCAGCCGGTGTACCTCAGCGCTGTAGCTCAGATACTTTTTGTTGTCATCGAGGGGGATCCGGCGAATCGACACGAAATGATCAATGGCCATGAGAATCTGCCCGAGCGGCGGGGGGTCGAATACCCGCGTGTAGCAAACTTGGAACGGTGTTGGTGCGTCAAGGTTGCGGAGCTCGACGCCGAGAGCAGCGACACCGATGACATCAAGCGTGAGGCTGGTGAATGTTTTCACCACTGCGCATAGCACCGAAGATTAGCCGCGATATCAAACATCTAGAGTTGGGCCGGGGTCTTATGTTCTACAATACCACCATCCGACTCAATCGCCCTATCAAAATATCCGGAGAGACTCACTGACTTCTCTCGGAACACGGGGATGAGCTGCTTCAGCTAAGTGCAGTTGCATTCTCATTTTCGCGTAGAGTCGTGGGATAGTTGGTAGTCAAAAAGGGTCGGCGATTCTTGACAGTCTGCTGGGGCTCGTGCTGGTATTTATCCCCAGAAACTAGACGACCAAGCCCTCTGTCTGGCGAAAGCGTGGCAGGCTGGAAGCGGCATTCCTTCCATGCATGGGCTGGCCCGACAAGAGTGCCCCAACCAGCGACGACAATATTTAGCCATCTGTGAAGTCCAAGTCGCAACGATGCATTCCGACATACAGCCGAGCTGCCGTCAGCGAACAGGATCCGATCAGCGCGGAAGAAGTGCGAGCCGTTCGTGGCGGGAAGCATCGTGAGAATCCCACCACATCGAAGGGGTGCGGTGCCGCTGTCGAATGGTGTTCACGGGGATAGAACTAGTAGGGCTCCGGTAGGATGGATGCGTCCAAGATTGCGGCGTTTGGCTCTGGTATCCAATCACAGGTGCCGGGTAGTTTCCTTGCGTTGCATCCCTCCGCACGGATGCTGACGCATCGTGGGCTGAGAATGATGACTGCCGAAGAAGGCTGTGAGCGACGAGGCTTCGCCAATCTTGTATAAAAAGTGAGCATCTGTCTCTTCCTCTAATCCGGCGCCTTGGTAGTTTGTTCCTCCGTTCATCCTTTACTAGCTCTTCTTGGATTAAAAGCTCGCAGATTCCGTCGAGCAACAATCGGCAGCGCTCTCGGTCTAAGCCTTAATAATCTCAAGCCACGAAGCCTCCGTTCAGCCACCGTCACGGGCAGACATGCAGTTTCAAGCTTATCGACTGATCTCATGGGAGAACGATCTTGCGTTTTACACGATGCTCGGATGGCACGTATTGGGCTAGACGCCTCGATGACTGCTAGCTCTCCGGCCGGTCTTGTAATCCACAAAGACCGATGCAGTACGAAGTAGAACCGGTCTGGAAATCTTACCTTCCATGTCAACCTATTTTCCGCACTACCTGAGATGCAGCCAACACAATTGGCTGGTATTCAGGCAACTTGAGTTCGTGAACCACACGCAAACTGTTGGCTGTTCCCTTTAACTCGGAAAAAGCAGCCTTCGAACAACACACACAACTGCTCTCAGTTGACTGCACAGTGAGGAATCACGCTTTCTGTCCTGTCTGAAAAATCTCTTAATTATGCCATCTTGCGCCAAGTGCCTATCCCACTCCGGCCAGCGGTTCCAGGACAACAACTAAACGAAGCCCCCTCGACAATCGATTCTCCCACAATCCTTTTTTAGATACCGTTAGCGACAAGAGAAAACCTTAACCTTCCTATGCGCGTATCCCGGCCGTTCCATCTTTCTTAGAGATTATAAATTATCTGCCTAGCAGCACAAGCTGCCGGGCACCTGACCTTTATATCTTGAGCCATGGGGCTCGTCCGCATCTTTCCCTGCAGCCCAACTCCAATCCCGATAAGTGAGATGCAGATTACCCAAGTTTCCCGAGTTCCGTCAAACGTATAATAGTTCCCCAGTCTCTAGATCTGAGGATAGCCAACCCCAAAGGCGTACCGCACCAGTGCTTGAAGCAAGAAGAACCCAAACATCGTGCCCAAGACAAACACGCCCCCAATTAATCCGGTGAAAAGCGTACTCCTGAAGACTGACCCTGATCTTGGGACTGTGGGTGACCCTGGCTCACTCCCCCGTCGCTCTTCTGGCTGCCGATCCGACTGTAGCGCGACCCCATTGCTTTTCTGCTGTAGTGACACGCACTTCTTCTGCTGAAGTGTGACCAGGCATGTGTTCAGTCTTGCCAACTCGACCTCCTCCTTACGATCAAGCTGGCGGTTAAACATCATTGCCTCGGTCAAGGTGTTTACCGTAGCGCTGAAGTCTGCAATACCCACGCCCACCACGTTGAGGTCCTGGACAACTCGAGCTGGTACTCCCAGCGCCACGGACGCAGGTGGGATGTTCTTCGTGATGACACTTCCGGCTCCAATCACAGCGCCATCGCCAATTGTGACACCGCCCCTACTCCAGTCAGTTTCCCGTCCCACGCGCTCCGGGATTTCGAAAACTCACAAAACAGTGACATTGGCACCAATCCAGACGTGGTCGCCGATCGTGATGGGCTTCCCGATGCTGCTCTGCTTCCCTGACCGTTCCTCGGCGCGCAGTGCGTGGCCGACACTCACGATGCAGCAATTGGGCCCGATGTTGCATCGTTCGCCAATGATCACATCGGCCACGGGCGTGTCCATGATCATACAGCTGCGATTAATGAAGGTCGAGCCGCCAATTCGCACCCGCAGGCCGTAGTCGACAAAGAATGGCGGCTTCACAAAAGGCGTCTGGGCCTTGAGCATGGGGTTCCGGAAGGTCATATCGTGCGTGATGGCGGCGCTCGAATCGTCGCTGCGATCCCGCGCAGGGCGGATGATGCTGCGACAGGTGAGTACGCCGAAAAATGTCGCGTAAGCGCATTGTTTGGAGAGAGGCTTACTCTAAAAAGCGGCTGCTCCGCAATTCACCCGGAGAGTCCTCGGGGGTGTCATTAAAGCGGCGGCAAGCCTGCGCGCAGCGGTCCCGCGCGGCACGGAAGTCGTCATTTCCGGCCGGGAATGCAACCCCCACCGCATGTGCGGCTTCGGGCTCCTCCAACAACTCCATCGATGTTGATATCGGACGACAGGCGCTTCGTTGTGTGACAATTCGAGCCTAAAAGCTGCCGAGAGATGCCAATGCAACAACGGCGCTGTCTTTGGAGTCCTTCGTGCCGCGGCGAGTGCGTTGGAGGGTGGGTTTTTGGGGCGGACGCTGGTGGATCGGGGGACACAGACGCTTTTTATGTTTCTGCTCAGCTTCGGTGCTCGGGCGTAGGAAGGAATGGACGGGGACGACGGAAAGGTCAAAGATGGGGATAGGCAGCGTCCCAAACTGCCGGGACTTATGCGGTTGGCGAGTTGGCGACTCGAGATTTCTGTTGACGCCACGCCAACTTTGGCGAGATTTGGGGGTGCTGAAAAGCAGCCTTTCCCGATCTGCTGATCACCGAGCAGGGGCTGGGGCCACGGAAAGCCTTGCCAGGTTCCCCGGAAGGACCAAAAGCCAGGGATGGGAGGAAAAAAAGCAAAGATGTTAGTCAATTGCTTCAGGCCAGGTCTCAGAGCTCGCGTCTGGCGGCAAATGGCAAATTAATGATGCGTGGCCGGTCAAAGGGGGTGATGGTGCAGGGTCGGGGATGATGGAAGGGAAATACCGTCGCTTATATGTTTCTGCATAGTAATTGCGAATTTATGGGCGTGATCTTCTGTGAGCGCCGGCTGGGGAGGTACTTGCTTCATCACTGAAACGAGCGCCGAAGGAGCGGTTGGCAGATTCGCCGTTCTGTTCTTGTAGTGTATTTAAAAAAATACAGAGGGTGGATGGGGGCACCATCAGCAAATTCGTCGCGGCTCTGGACCAAGTTTTGACCAGTTCGCATCCTGCGGCTGTTCGGTGGGGCCCGGTGCCCGGGGAAGTAGCGCCGCAGCGGTGGAGCGGGCAAATGGGGACGGGGGCGGTGCCGCTTATGACACGCATGCTGTAGCCCTTCTCCTCTCCACCACGCGTCAAGAGGTGACTGGTACGACAGCGCGGGTTCTCCGCAATGTACGAATTAGAGTACTGCTGCAAGATCTGCCCTGTTCGTACATGGGCGGAATGCCTCCTAGAGGCTCAGTGTTGACCTGTCGGCCCGTCTTGTGACCCCTTTGCCGTTGCCCCTTCCGGGATGGGCCGGCTGCAGTTTGTATGCTCGCGCCATGTTGTGTCGGGAGGACGGCAGATACACGAGAGACTCCAGGCACTGGCTGTCGCTGGTTACATTCCGCAAGGAAGAGATGCGGGTCATACGCGTAACTCGTTCGGCCTGCCTCGTCTCGCTCGAGGGCATCCGCAGAATATGATATCTGACAGAAATCGTCGAAATACAGCTGTCTGTGTCTAGGTCCCGGACATCCCACGCCACCCCACTGCAGGTAATCCGTGCCGTGCAATGAGACCAAGAACGCCCAGCTGTGCGGCGAGCAGGCGAGATGCGCTGGGAATTGCCAAATATAGGAGGTGACTGACGGAAGCGGCTGGCGTGCGTTTACGGGAGGCCAACAGGGCCTCTCACCATCGTGTGCGCCAAGCGTGATGTTCGACGTCGAAGTGTGCTGCTGAGGCGGCGGGTTGTGTGACCGAGTTGAAGTCGCCCAATGCGTGGCATGCCAGCCCCCAGCACCGGCCCCACCGGCAAGGGGATCCGCCCATTCCGCCCCTCAAGGGCGGCCCCCCCTCGCTGAAAGCTTTGCCCGGCAGACGCGGAGATTGGGCCGGTGCTGTTCTTGCCGGCGGCTAAGACACTGTGACCTGGTTGCTGGCCCAATCCCCGTTATGGCCCCTTCGCCGTTGGTTGGTTGTCCCAAGAAGGTCCTCAACGCCGGTCCTGACCTCATCCCATCACGCTGCTGTCAGCCTGGCACCACCACTACGCTGGCCTGGCCCCATTCGTCTGCCGAATGCATCTGAGATGTGAGTACTGACAAGCGAGTCCCCCGGTGTCGCGCGCACGGCCGCCGCCGTGACGTCGTGTGGGCGCAATCCTTGGGCGGGCTGTCTCCGTTTGCCTCTTGTGCACAGCCGTCTTTGGGCAGGTCGGCGCCACTGGACCATGCCACCGGCGTCGCGCGCACAATCACGCTGGCGAGCAGCCCTACCACAGCCGTCTTCCCAGCGCCGCTCAGCTCCGTCCCGAGGCCGGCTTCATCCCCCGAGCGTAATCGCTGCAGGGACCATCCACGATTGGCTGGCACGGTTGGCGAAACCACCACTCGGCTCAACACCGTCGCAAGCCGCGTGGAGAGAGTCCGAGTTTTGGGGTCTGGGCCATGCGCGGCCGAGCGGACTCGGCTCATCGCTGCGGCAGAGGGGCTGCGGGGCGATTGGAGTCATTGGACGGCGCAAAAACTAGGTTAGCCCTGTTGCAGGGCGGGAACGCGGGCGGGGAAGAGTGCACCGGGAAGCGTGCGTTTTGGGGACCCAAGACCCAGATGCATGGTGACACAGCTGGCACTCCCGTTCGGTGGGGGGTCGTCTCCGCGGACAAGCCCATCAGCCCGGCGCCCATCTGCGCGCGAGCAATTGATTCATTCGACAGTCGGCTCACGCTGCGGTACGGTCGTAGCGCACGGAGACACTGTTCGATAGGCAGAGGCGATGCTTCCGGCGCGCATTGCGTCGACGTCGAGCCAGAGTGCGCATTGGACGCATTCGACGGAAATGGCGGTGACGAGCACCTATTGACGAGGGCCGCGAGTTGCCAAACACGCGTGAGGTGGCCGACGAAGCAACCGAGTGGGCATGCGAGCAAACAGACAACCGTGTTTAACGAGGGAAATCTGATTGGGGCCCGAGGATGCCGCAGGGAACATGGTCCGAGGTCGATCATTGCTTGTCTCCTGCGGGACGGAGATCGGATGTCGACATGGTGAGCTACGCAAGCACGCAGCAGTGTCGGAAGGATCACGGAAGAGCCCAAGGAGCCGTCATGCTTTTGGGAGTCGGAGTGGCAAATGTGGAATTTGGAATTGTCAAGGGAGAACGTGCGTTCCTGCCGAGCGAGCCCAACCTGCCAATGGAGCACCCCAGGCGAGCAATACCAAGGACTGGCAAGTACGTCCCCGGACCTCCCTCCGAGCCTAGGAAACGATGCACGTCGATGAATCCGGACAAACCCGCGCTGAGGTGTTCCTTCCATGGCTTGTCTCTGATGGCACCCAGCGCTCAACAAACCTCAGCGACTGAGAATTCACGCAGTTGAGCGACCGACCAAATCTGCGGTCACAAGTGCTGTTCACACCACAGCGCTACGACGGCATTCTAACCTAGCTTAGCGACAAGAGTAGAGGCTTAATTCTCGCTGTCTCGCCTAAAGAAACACAAGTCTTTCTACCCTGAATTAGGTATCACACGCTCATCGGTGCAGGCACTTGTGGACGCTGATTTGATGGCGACTGAGGGGACGCTGGCTCACCGCTCAATAACGGCGTCGGAAACGAGTACGCCGTTCTTTCAATCAGCTTCGACCCATCCGCGTCTGGCCTAGCCACGAGGATGAAATTCGACTGCTTGCCTGCGATGGCTGCAGACTGGGATGCTCGGTGTTGGCAGATTGGGGGCTAGTGTGGCCTCCAACAGCGCCGTTGGATAGCTGCAACACCAACCTGGAAGCAGCGAACGTCTCGTGGCGGGGCCGCCGTTGAATCTGCTGGTCGATCTCAACGTTTCCAAGCGACGATCGGATGCTATTGGCCCTGGCCCTGCAACTACCTGCGGACCCACAGGGGTCTCATAGTCCTTGATCACGATAGGACTACCGGGCTGCATATCACTGTGCCGGCTTCGTTCCGGCTGCGCCACCTCGTGCAAGCAACTCAGAGACAACCAGGTTTTCGGACCGACGACGGACTCGAGGCTCGCACGCGTGCTGTTTCAAAAGGCGACAAACGGTTCGAGATGCAGCAAGGCCGAAGCACTGCAGTGCCGATCCATCTTGGCTGAGGCTCGGCTCCGTGGCGGTCACATTTTGAAAATATCTGCGTGGTCGGTGTGGTCTGAGCCGGAGGACCAGCGATGGCTAGCCGGCCGACGTAACCTGCGTTGGCGAGGCATCCGCAAACTTGTTCCGAAGAGCGGCCCAGGGCAATTATTGGTGCAGGCAAGGGCCATCCCGTTCTGCGGCATGATGGCTCGCCGGCTGGTGTCGGTCGGTCTGGCTACAAGTTAGTTACATGACAACATATCTCTCGTTAGACTTGCCGAGTGGCGCTATTTTACCGACCGTGGTGGTAAGTTGCGCTGACTTCTTGGGCAGACAAGCACCGTGGCACCTTCCAACCGATTCTGAGCCCGCATTTCTCGCGTATCTTCTTTCGACCGTGATTAGCGACGCTAAGAGTCTGATTTCAACCTTGCTATAGTATTTCCCTGGCTAGGTGAACGTGCAGATTCCACCCGCCTGTTGCTGGGCATGGGTGCTGTCCCTGTCGCGGTAACAGTACATCCTCGATTCGGTCTCCTCCTTGTCCTGCTCACCGCGGAGGCATCTGTAGGTTCTGTCCAACTATTCTTGGCCACACAAGATTGATCATCTTCAGAGCTCGTGTAACGATTTCAGTTCGCGCGCAAATGGTAGAGGATTGTTGTTTTCCAAGCATCGCCTCGACTTCCTCCTGACAGCATGGCCTCTATCCACCACTTTTGACGGCGGTATCGTTATTCCTCTTTGGAGGACAGAGTTTACGCTTGCCGGCTGACACAACGAGCGGAGCAGGAAAAGGCATCTTCCCTCCGCGTATCTTGCGGCAGGCGGTCTTCTTTCAGAAGCCGGTCCTCGTCCCGTTGTCCGGGAATTCGTCGACAACAAAGCGGCACAATACTCACCGTACGAGTACGTATCGTCGTCGACCTTGTCAGTGTCTAGCTTCATTCCAAGGGCCCGGACAAACATTCGAGTAACGATACGCAGGTTATTCAAGCAAGTGGCGGTCAGATCTTCCACTTGACCTGGCGTTCATCATGTGAATAGGAAACTGCTTCGGGGCATTTGACTCGGCCCTTCAGTTTTGGCGCAATTCCGCAACCTCGCACTCTGCATTGCCGCTGATTGAGCGAATCGCGGACTCTGGACAGACTGCTCGGGTGCTTGCCTACCTAGTTCAGCTTGGCCCATTGACCCGCCCGAAACTGAGGCCGTATTCGCAAATAACGGTCGCAATATAGCCGCAAGAAATAATTCCAAAAGTACCCTAACCCGCTAATCTCGCACATAGCGGGCGCTGATTGGAGAGGCTGCAATCTTACGTCAGCTGCAGGGGGCACAAACGTAACCCCAAACTTGCCTTTTGCCTTGCAGAAAACCGTGAACGACGATTCAACCTCCGACAGCTCCTAAATCACAATTAAATTTGTCTACGGCCACTATGGCGTACAACGCCTACCTCGCGGTGACAGCATGCATTGCCCTATCGCTTGGATACTTTGTGTGGAAGCTCTTCCCTGCGACACCGCTTCCGGGCTACCCGCACAACGCCGCGTCAAGGCGCCGCCTATTCGGCGACGGACCGGAAATCAAAGGGACTGGCAGGATCACACGCGAGCCCAGCGCCGCCATCTTCAATCTGAACCGCAAGCTCGGCACGGCCCTCTTTCAGCTGCTCGTGACGGGCTTTGGCCCGCCGCGCGTCGTCCTCGATGACCCCCGAGAGGTGGAAGACATTCTTCTGCGGCGCAATAAGGAGTTTGACCGCTCCGTGCTCACAACCAACCTCTTTCACCAGGTCTTGCCGCACGCTACCCTTTCGCAAGCCACAACGCCTGCCCTCAAGGCCCAGAAGCGGCTGTGGTCTGACGCCATGAGTCCCGAGTTTTTGAGGCGCGCAGTTGCGCCCAACCTCCAAGTCGCCGCCCGGGAGCTTGTTGAGCTATGGGCCATTAAAGCGGAGAGCGCCGCTGGCGCGCCCTTCGATGTATCGCGTGACTTTCAAGACATGGCGCTTGACGCCATCTGGGCTGGCGTGCTGGGGTCCAAGGCTGGCGTGCTCCGGTACGAGATTGAGAAGTTGCGCGACGGCAAAAGCACCCTCGGTCCGGAGGCGCTACACACCATCGAAGTGGTCCGCTTCGCCGTCACAAAGGGCACCCACATCCTCGATACCGGCCTTGCTTCGCTCTGGCCCGGCCTTACCTTCTTTTTCATGAGATTTACCCCCTCCTATCGACGCTTCAAACAAGTTGGAAGAGATGAGGTCCGAAAACTCATGCGTCGCGCGTGCGAGCGCTTTCAGGCCCTTCCAGGCTCGGAGAAAATGGGCGGCGCCGCCGGCCATGACGATGATAACGCCGAACACGATACTTGCGCCATGGATCTTGTACTGCGGCGCGAGATTATGATGGCTCGTAAAACAGGAACCCCAGTCCGAGACCCGACAAACGACTTAGCCATGCTCGACGAGCTCTGGCTTATGCTCTTGGCCGGCCACGATTCGACAGCCAACACGCTATCATGGTTCGTAAAGTACATGGCCCTCCACCGCGATACCCAAGCGCAGCTCCGCCGCGCCCTTACCTCCGCATTCGGCAGCAGACCGTCTCAGAAGCTGCCCACAGCGGCTGCCATCCTTGCGGCCGACATACCATTCCTCGATGCTGTCATGGAAGAGACGACCCGCTGCGCCGCCACGGCAGCCCTTACTTCCCGTGATGCCCTTGTTGACACTGAAGTGCTGGGCCGGCCTGTTCCAGCCGGCTCAACCGTGATTCTCAACCTCAATATCAACCATACCCCATACCCCGTCGATGAGAATGTCCGCAGTGCTACTAGCCGTGCTGTGCAAGCAAAGCGTACCCGCGGTGGGTTCGACAGCGAAAGTGGCAGAGACCTAGAACAATTCGAGCCGCGCCGTTGGCTGGCGAAAGATGCTGACGGGAGAGAAGTATTTGATGCTTATTCGCTGCCATCGCTGACCTTTGGTGGCGGCTTTCGCGGTTGCTTTGGTGCGTCCCTATGCGGCCTTTTGTTTTATTGTTTGGCTGGGAGAATACTGACTGGAATGAACGGCAAATAGGGAAACGACTGGCGATGATGGAGCTGCGAATTGTTATTACTACGCTGGCGCTGAAATTCGAGTTCCTGGCTCTCCCTGAGAACTTGACGAGCATGGCGGCCGAGGAGACTATCTTCCGCAAACCGAAGACGACTTATGTTAGGCTGAAGGCGCTGTGAAGAGATATGTATGTGGGAGAGAAGACGGCGCCTTGTATAGGTTATTGGGAAGATTCCCAGCGGGCTTGCGGCTGTGGGGGCTCTGATGGTGGTGGTTCAATAATGTAGAATATATTACATAAATAAATAAACCCTCCTCAATGAATCGGATTTAGTAGATCTAGTTTCGAGGGATTCCGAACACTAGAGATATTGAGAAAGTCGTGAAATCAGGTAACAACTGTGGTGTGTCATGCGTCACAGAGGAAACCAACCGTCTCTGATGTTTGCACCGGCTCTCGGTTTGCAAATTGATTACCTAGTTTGTGTCTCTAATTCTCAGAGTTAGGTGGTAAGATGGCATTCATTGTCGCGTAGAGAGCGAGAACTGCACCCATACATGTGATTGCAAGACACCACACTCGGCCGAGTCAGTCAGCTAGCCGTTGGCCTCGAGGTTCTTACCCTTCGATGCAGCCATTAAGCAAGACACCAGATTACAAGCTCGAGAGCCAAATACCTACCACGGAGCCGTGTCAGCGTGAATCACTTCCTGCATGTATCCATTACCTAGGTAGGATGAAGCCCTCCGGATACGAACGTGGCCTCTGACTTTGTGAGGGCCACCCAGATTTCCTCGTCACCGAGCTTCTCATTGCTTTGGCGGGCCATGCCTCACTCACAGAAAGGCTGATAGTTTGGCAGGTATATAGGTAGTGCCCGGTCTCATTATCAGTCCTTCAATTCTTTTCTTGATCACCTCCAGAGCAAACCGACAGCACACCTGTTTACACAAACCATCCACTTCAACATCAAATTCCACACTCAACTACCAATACACCAAAGTCTTACAACCCACCACCATGACCCTCTCGCGAGACGACCTCCAGAAGAAGCCGGATGACTACCAGACCCAGTGGGACAAGGCAATCACCGAGCTCGACAACACCCTCAGCAAGCTCCCGTCCAACAAGAACAACTGGGCAGAAGGAGCTGGCCGTTTCGCCTCGCTCCATCTTTACCAAAGTATTCTTATTCCGTTTCTGGAAAAATGCTTCCACGGAGGGGGGTGGAGCGATCGCTAGAATGCGAAAGACCCCAGTTCAAATCTGGGCCGAGTTTCATTTTTTTATATGCTTTTCATCTTTTTATTTTTCGTCATCAATCACATAAATCACCATGTTCCTGCCCCGATATTGCTTCCATGCGTACGAGGGAGTACCGAGAGTGAACATCATCAAATGGGTATGTGTGGCTTGAGATGTATTCCTGCTTTAATCACCGAGGGGATACGCATGCAGCACCTGTCCGTAGTACAGCTCCGAATCCTTCGACGCAAGGAAGATGAAGCTCGGAGCGATCTCGCTAGGCTGACCTGGGCGTCCCAGCTGTGACTTTTCTCCAAACTCCTCCATCTGCTCCGCTGGTCGCGATGCTGGCTGAAGCGGCGTATGAACAGGACCAGGCGCGACAGCGTTGACGCGGATGCCCTTGGGCAGAAGATTCTTGGCCAGAGCTCGAGTAAAAGAAACGATGGCGCCCTTCGTGGCAGCGTAGTCGACGAGGGAAGACGTTCCGCGGAAAGCGACAGTGGATGTGGTGTTGATGATCCTTCACTATTCGTCAGTTTCGGCTCACATGGAGCTCTCCTCCAACAATATGAAGCACTTACGAAGCACCCTTCTTCATGTGCGGCAGCGCGAACTTGGTCACGGCAAACATCTGGAGAATGTTGCTGCGGAATGTGCTCTCCACGTTGTCAAGGTCGATCTCGGCAAAGTCATCGCACATGATCTGCTTCGATGCGTTGTTGACCAGCACATGGATGACACCGTATTCGTCGACGTGCTTCTGCACGGCCTCCTTGCACTTGGCGTTGTCCATCAAGTCGCCGGGGACGAGAAGACACTTACGGCCCTCCTTCTCGACCAAGGCTTTAGTCTGCTCGGCGTCTTCTTGCTCCTCGGGGAGATACACGATTGTGACGTCGGAGCCCTCGCGCGCGAAGAGGACGGCGACAGAGCGGCCAATTCCGGAACTGAGCCTGTTAGCATGGCTGATAAGAGCTGGGAAAGAGATGCGGGACGCACTCTCCGCCTGTGATCAGGGACTTGCAGCCCTTGAGCTTGCCCGCAGCGGCGTATTCGTGGGCCCGGCCATCGCCCTCGAGCTTGGTTGGCTCGCTGGTCGGCTCCATCTGCTTCTCAGAGCTAGGGTCGTCTGTCAGCGAGAGATCGGGGTCAGGCTCAAAATCTAGGCGGCGATATACCCTGGAAGGTTCTGAGCCTGTGCCTTACCCGGGACAGGCTGGAACTGCCCGTCCTTCAAGTTGTCGATGTGCGAGTCCGACATGACTTCAAGATGTGGAAGTACAATCCAATGGCAGACTTGGGTTTCACTGAGGAAGATTTGTTGAAGTCTGGGATTAAGGCTGGCTTCGCGATGGAAGATTGATCAGTGAGAACGTTGCGAGCCTGGAGGGGGTTTTGTTTTTGGAGGCGGTCACAGATCGTGTCAATGACATCAAAATTATGGGGCTTTGCACTCCCCTTTCATCAATATGGTGGCAGGTGCAATCCGCTTTGCAGATCGCTCGAAGTCACCCCATGACGTCATGGATTCTGTTGTTGTTGTAATTGCCGTCACGCAGAAGCGGGACCGCAGTGGGTTTCCGTTCCTTTGGCTTGCAGTTTCTACCTCTCAACAATTGGTCGTATTCTTCTTGGTCGAATTGCCGCTCAATCGTGAACCATGGCGTAGGGGCGAAAATATTCCTCCATTTTTTTTTGGAGATGTTTTGAGACATCAAGGCAATGCCTTGGCTCACAGTACCCCATCACATTGCCGACGGCCTGCTCGCACGCACGGCCGCCAAAGATCCCGCAGCGATGCTCAAGAGACCCGATTCGCGTATGCGTCTTTCTCGTCGTCCTGCATCTCGTCCTCCTCGTCCTCCCAATCATGGTCCTTATCTGCATTCTCCTCGTCATGCATATCGATATCCAACACAGTCACAGTCAGCCCTGGGCATGTTTCTCGATGTATGCCAGAGACTTACCCTTTCCTTTACTCACGACTCTGCCACCAGTCGGCACACCACAGGTCGGGCAGATTTTAGCACGCGGGCCAAGGTCAAAGTAGGCAGGGAAGACTGGCGCGAGCGGCACTTCATCCGGAGCCATGGCCGCGGGCATGGGGATATACGAAGCGGACGGTGTCACGGCCATCTCCTCGCCGGTCTCCGGGGACATAGGACCCTGCCCACCCACGGCGGCCCTGGCCCTCTTATTCTCTCTTTGCCTCCTCTTCTTTCTGTTATTTTTGCTCCGGCCGAGAGCGAAATGACAGGAGAAGGGACGACCATCGGCCGCTGGGATGTGGTTAGAATGGTATGTTCAGAGGGTGAGGGTAAGGGTCTGGTGTACACCTACCGTATCGTACAACCGACTCCATCATCGCGGCGGGGATGTCATCCTCTGAGTGGAGGCGGCTAGCCAGGGCATAGAGCTCCTGAGCTTGGTGTCGTAGGGGTGCTCGGTGGTGATAGTCGTTTCATCGGCGGGCGTCGAACCGTCAGCCGACGAGAGCGAGATGCGGTCGTCGGAGGACATCTTCGTAGGTGAAGGGAAGGACACGGTGCTGGATGAGTGTCATCGATGAGGCTTTCTGGGTTGAGGTTAGGGCTGACCTGTCCGATGAATCTGTATCTGAAGTACCGGGGGCGAGAGAGAGATATAAGGCATCTTGGGGAAGCAAAGAAGCAAGAGCCGAGCGAGGGTCGAAGATGACGGAATCAGAAATCTATCGCAGGACGTCGCGCACCAGGAGCCAGGCTGTTCCTAACGTAAGGTATGTTTTCTTTCATTGATTCACATTTCTTAGCCATGCCATCTCCGTTGTGTTCAAACACCTTCGAACAGCATACGCCAGCATTGAGGGTGTTCGTAACGCATAGCCTTATCCACCAGCAAAGACCAGCCTTTGTTGCTGACATTGGCTTGCAAGAACTGAGGGGACAGGTGAACACTAATTGGGACTCTGCAGCCAAACGGCATTACCACGACTCCGTTGTTTGCATGCCCATGTTCATTCAAAGGGGGTGGCTACAATGCTGTGGCGTCACTCAGTCCTGTGGCACATACATTATGGCTTCAAGACAGACAGTCAAACACCCGTCCAAACCCTATCTATCTACTTGCTACTGTTCCTGAGAACAAAATTGTCAAAGCAAGCAGCATTTACTACGAACGAAGGTGTAGGTACTGGATAAGTTGTGTCTTTGTATCCCAATGAACCAAACTGAGAACATCGCAGAACAACAGCACCGGGTCAGCGCTCACTACCAGGACGCCTGGCCCCTGCAAACCCAGCCCCTGACGATGACGCACCCTGTGTCTTCGATATGGGTTCCTGCGTGAATCGAGGCAATGAGAGATGCATTGTGCCTCAAAATCCTAGATTGTATACCTAGTGAGTGTGCGCAAATGCACAGCGCGACAGCAATGCATCGAAGCTATGGGGTCTTTATGCTAATGATGGGGCTTCCTTGGTGTGACAGCACACACTGCCAAAGGGAACTGCCCAATGATGATGCTAATGCGAAACGGCAATGCCAAATGGCAATGCAAAACGGCAGTGCAAAACGGCGGTGCTGAACGGCAACGCGAAACAGCACTGCCGTCGCGTTGCTGGGGGGGCAACTTCCGCGCAGCTGATTGGCCAGTTCCAGCCCCATCAGCAGGCTGGAGGCGCGTTTGCCATCAACATGTCTTCGATGAACAGTCAGTTCCTCCCATATCGAACCTTACTCACTCATTCATGATAGACGGGGAAGAGTGGATCGAATTAAAAACCAGAGAGCTCATGTTTTTACAGGTCTGTTTGTTCCCATGCTCCCCCCAAAAAGTCTAAAGCCAACCTTTCTAGCCTTGCGAAGCAGCCCGGCAGAACAATGCTTTCTTGTTGTTGTTTTCCAAAACCTTACGCCCGAAACCGCCTCCCGAAATAATGCAAAACAAAAACGGATAACTTCTTTAACACCTCCGCTGCGAGCCGCGCCGAGTTACGGTCTGAGGGACAAAAGCATCAGCAATGGATAAGCAGCAGAGTCCCCGACCCGACGGCCCGCTCGGGAAAGACATTCAGGACGGCGAGCGTCATGCCGACCTACACGGAGGTACTGGCTGATATCTAGGGGTGCCGGTCTGGAGTGTACTTACTTGTCGGGGGGGCGCGTGCTCTCGACGATCACCTTCACGGCGACCAGAACTTCAGGCCGTGCCGGGGGTTTACTGCTGCCCTCCTGGGTGGGCACAGCGGAAGCTATTCATGGAAGACCCATCATCAGCATGTCCTTCTGTCGGCCCTAACGCTCGGATGCAAGTGCAATGGGAAACAGGTACGCTGTCATCATTCCCTCTGTCGTTTGATCTCCTTGTGCACTTCCTTTTGTCCCTTATGTCTCCCTACCTTTTCTGCGCCGGCAAATGTCCCTGATAAGGCATGATGGATCCTCCCGAGGAGGCGGCGCGCGCTGTGAGACGGGCTTCCTCCATCGAAGCAGCGTGAAGGAGTTGGCTTACCCGTTGAGGCTGTCTCTAGCCGCTGGGCAAACGCGTTGACTGCGGCGGTGGCTCCGGTTGCGGCGGCGGCAACCATTGCAGCCGCTAACATATCTGTGGCAACCTTGCAGGCGCGATTCATCTTCGACAGATCTTTATCTGTTGTCTTTCGATTCTGGATCACTATCGTCCATTGTCAGCATCCATTGATCCATTGGTTACTTGTCGTGATACTGGCCGCTGGTCGAAGATGACAATGTCGACGGTGACAACGACGATGACGTTGACGACAACGGCATTGACGGCGATGGAATTGACGACAGCGACGACGAGGCCGTGGACGACGGTAATGACGATGGCGCCGAAGCCAAGGATGACGACGATAACGGCAACGACGGCAGTGACGGCACGTCGGATGGTCAAACATCGATGGGCGTCTTGGCCTCTGTCACTTGACGAGAAGTCGGTGGGATTCGACGGAGAGACGAGACCAGACGAGACGAGTGTCTCGAGCTCGCGCTCTCCACCGAGCGACCATTGTCGCCGTGACCGCTTAGTAGTAACGAGCGACGTCAAGGTGCGCGATGCCATATATGTCATGTCATCAATAACAGAGAAGGGATAAAGGGGCATCCAGACAGCCGAGAGCGAGGTTTCCTCCTCCTCGTAGACATCTCGGCAATTAGGGGCGCGACAGCCACGGTACAAGCCTGCGCAGCACAAAAATATGTCGCTACCCCATCCCTCGCACGACGCCGTGTTTGGGGGGTACGAAGAAGAGATCCATACACTCACAAGTCTACTTGTTCCTCGCACTCGATGTCGCGAATCTGTTGGTATTGGGAGGTGCGATGCGACACAGAGCAATGGTGAGGGGCTTCACGATGGTGGGGGGGAGTCCTGAGGAACCAAAGTGGCCGGGAGCGTTAGGGCGCATGCCAATTTTCTGTGGCTCGACTGGCTGTTCGGGCCAATAATCCTGAGTGCAGCTCACAGGAGCTCACAGGAGCTCGCAGGGACCTTCCTAGCTGGTTGCCGCTACTCAACTGGCTGGCTGGACCCGGAAAGTTCTCTTGTGCTGGTGGGTGTGGGCTTCCTGGACCCGAAAAGTCCTCTTGTGCTGGTCGGCGTGGACTGGTTTGACCCGGGGAAGTCCTCGTGCGCATTCTGACCGTGTTTCGCCAGCGAAGAGCTTCCACGCCGGTCGCGGCGACTGGACATGGGGACCGGAACGACGATGATGGAATACTACGCGGCCAAGTGGTCAGTTATTCCCCAAACGCGACTCCCAGGGCAGCTAGGACCACTTCTACCTAAGGTTGAAGACCTCCGCTCCGTGGTCGGCGCCATGCCTGAGCAGGGTCACCAGCCCACAGCTCGGAGACAACCGGGTTTGGGCCATTGAGTGCTGTGGGCTGGTGAGAAATGGGCTTGGCAGCAGGTATGGGGCCTTTGGGTTGGGAAACTGGCGAGAGAAGGGGGGGAAAGGAGAAGGGAAGCGTCGCCGGGGGGTCAAGAAACCCCCCAAAACCGAGCACGATCAGGCTGGCAGCGATGGGGCACACCCTCACGCACCCCTCGCCCTCCGGCATCAAGACTTCCTGGCCGATCGGGCGCCAAGATGAGGAGTGTGTCACCCCCGCTTCAGTGAAGGAGGGCTCGGTTGATGGCAGTACCCGACGCTGCATTGGTCAACGCCGTAACCGGTCTGCGGTGGCTTGGTAAGAGGTGCCAGTTGACCGAATGCTCCCTGTCTCTTTGACCACTTATCAGCCGAGATACCAGGATTCCAGAGATAAGCCAGCGGCATAATGCTTCGTGCATGCTACAGATTGGGGGCACATGCGTGGTCAAGTCACTAGTCGGTGTGATGCGGGCCACCCGACAGACAACCTCATTTCCGCCAAGGAAGGGGCAAGGAGGCGGTGCCTGAACGGGGTACGTACCAAGTGAAATTCGGAGTTTGTAGTTAGATACATTGTACTCGAAAGCATGCGGTGCTCCAGTTGGAGCCGTGGGGATGATTTAGAGTGATTTCTCGTCGTCGCAGCTTCGAGCGAACAATGGAACCATCTGTCTTTGTTCTCTTTTTTTGGCTGCCATATGCACGCTGACCGGCGTGTGTGGGTGGGGTGGGACAGGAGACCCCTGTTTTGGCTGCCACACTGTGCGTTGATGGGTGCGCCACCACCGCGCATCCTCTGCGGCTTTTATTGGTCCAGCTGTCCCTGATGACCTCCTTCTGGGCGTGGCCTCAGGCTCCTCCCGCCTGCGCACGCCGCTCTTCGTCGCCTCTTCTCAAACGTATTTAAAGCGTAGGTATTTGATCTACTCTCCGCGATCCCCCCGATATCTTAAGACCCCTACCTGCTCTTCTATCATCCCACTCAGTACAAGGCTGCCTGCGTTCCGTTGAACTCGATTCTTTGATCTAGTAATTACCACCGACACCGACATCGGGGTCCCCTCCGTGAGACGTTGTTGACATGCAGATGATCCGCCCCGCGGGCAGGAAGCGGTCGTCTTCACCCGATATCCCACCACCATATCCTACGCCCCCTGGGCGGCTGTTTGCCTGCCCATTCCAAAAAGCATACCCAGATCACTCGAGTCTCGATCCCCTCTGTTCAAAAGGATGGCACAACTTTCATCGAACAAAGTACGTTCTTCCCTGTGGCACCTCTGACCACGCCTGGGCAAGAATGCCTAACAAGTTGGCTGCCTCTAGGGAGCACGTCAAGGCGAAGCACAGCTCACTCAAGCTTGACCCATGTTTGCGATCCAACGTGAATGCAGAGGCATTGCTGTCTCGAAGGAGTAAACGAATGTTGGATGTTGAGAAATGGAACAAGCTCTTCGAGGTCCAATTCGGGAGAAGCCCCCCTTCACCATGTAGGCCGGCCTTTTCACATGCAAACGCACCCCATGCTAATCCGTCTATCCACTTCAGTCGTCGAGCAAGACAAGGTAGATGATGCCCTAGATGCATTTGTTGAGTTCTCGTGCGACTCGGCGAGAATTACACGGATTGCCCACACCATTTCGGATGTATCGGCGGGGAAGAATGACAGGAGGATGGAAGATCTCTTCCAAAGCTTTCTCAAAGAACTTGTGCAAGACTTCCGTTGTGAGAGGAGCCAAGTTGGCTCCGAAGTAGGTTCCGACAACTCATCGGAAAGTGATCGTTGCACCAAGCGGCCAAGGGTCATCGATATGGAGGAAAGCGTGGGCATTGGGAACTCGCAAGAGGCGAACGACGAACCTTTGGCATTCCATTTCTTCGGGGAGCTTCAGAGGCCTGAGGATGATGACCTGTGGCCCTTTGATTTGGGTTCTCCCCCAGATTGCGAGTCTTCGATGATGTGCTTCCAATCCTCCAGGTTAGCCAGCCCATCCCCTGGGGGGCATGGGTAGCGGTTAGATTTGGCAAATAATGGAGGCTTGTTCTTCCCCAAACTAGGCATCTGCCTTCAATCACCAAAGAGAAAGACACAGTCACCGATGCTCACGTGCATTGTTTCTCCACAAACCTGACTCTCATAGTTCGCGTTATACCAGGTGCTCACCCTCTGCTGTGGATAAAGGTCGGATGTACGAGCCTGTCAACTTACATGGAGAGGGCACCACTGCCGCGGACGAAGCGCCGATATATCAGTCGCTTAATCTTTTCACATCCGCTCCGTAAACAAGGGTATAGAGCTGCTATGACTAGGTAATGCTAGGGACCTGATGTGAATGGGTATCACTCTGCCAGTAATGATCTTTGTCTATGCTCTCCTCTGTCTTGTTTGTCCCCTTTGAAAGTCCAAAACTGGCGCAATATTCCCTGTTTGCCCTGAAAATAGAAACGAGACCATTCGCACGTTGTGGTCTCAGACAACAATGCCAGTTGCTAGAGCCTAGGATTGCCCATTACGCTCGACCTCCAACGTTGCGATGCGATTCCCCGCAAACAGCAGCCATTTATTGCAGATCCTTAGGCACGGGGGTTGGATTCGGGAAGGTTGAGCGCCGGCATATCGGCTCCCATCATGGCTGGTGTAAAGTCAGTTCCGTCTGCTTTCGCTATGCCAGGTTGAAAATACCCAAACTCACCAGCATCGGTCATCGAATACAGATCAGTGGTGCTGATATTCAACTCGAGTAGAAACTTGGCGAAGGAATACACCCTGTCAACCTTGCGCTGCATCAAATTGTCGGTGTCTTGTATGCGTAGAACCGGATCGCCCATGACGGCTATCATTGAGGCACCGAGGAGTTAGCGCCACATCAAGAATTTGACATTGAACTGCCGGGCGGATTCAGGACTTACCGCACTCAACGGCCATGTCAATGGCCACGCGGGGGACCTTATCCCAGAGGACGCGGTGCTTGATGATGGCAAAGAATCGCTCCGCCTGGCGTGCGAGAACATGATTGCGATCGGCAGCCGTAGCCACGGGCTCACTGCCATTCGCGGGGTTGCCGTCCGCGCCAGCAGCATTCTGCTCGGGCTGCTCGGGCTGCTCGGGCTGCTCGGGCTGCGCAGGCTCTGCGCTGCCAGCGGCAGCCTCCCCCTTCAGGTCGCCGCCCGCCTGGGGAGCCGCGCTCTCCACTGCCATGTTGGTCGATTTGCCTTTCGTGGAATATGGATTGTTGTCTTTGTGGTGGCAGCTGGCTTGTTCGTTGATCTGCGCCAGGTGGGGAATGAATGAAAGTCTGAGGACCTAAAAGGAAGGGCTGCGGCAATTTGGTAGGAAGATGAAGAGTCTGGCGGCGAGCTAGGATCCAGACTGCGACCTGTTTAGGTACCGCGTGAAGTTCGGACGAGATCCCCGCTTCTGTTTGCGCCAGGAATCGCAACTCAGAATTTTTTTCAAGCACGGCCGTCAAAGTTGATTAGAACCTGGAAGTTGGAAAATTTTGACTGAGCTTTGCAAGTTCACTCCTGGGTTCATTCCGTCGTTCAAGTTCACAATTTGGACTGAATTTTTTCGATCCTTCTACAACAAAACGGAAAGCACATTTGGCAAACGATTGCAGGCTCAAAATTGAGAAGTTCACTGGCAGCGCTGCAAATTCTTCTGTTTCTTCCTCAAATCCTGGCCGTATTTGTAGACCGTGTGCTGTAGTAGGTACCTATGTACTTTTTTGCGCCTCAATAGGCACAGAACTCAAACACCAAGCCTCCGCTCCTCCTACTCGTTGTCATGCTCTGTGATCTTGACGTACTCCTCTTCTGAGTCCTTGGTGTTATCGTCGGAGCTATCGTCCGAATCATCCGAATCATCTTCACTCAACGAGCTAGAGCCGTCCTCATCCGTCTCACTCTCCTCATCAAGGGGGTCGAAATGTGTGTCCTCCTCGTCGGAGGAGGAATCAATCTGAAGCTGGAGGAACTCTCTGCGCACACTGTTGTCGTCGGAAATCTCGGTGTTCTTGTCTTTCTCGGTGCCGTCGTCGGAGTCACGGTCGTTTCCATTGCCCTCATGCTGGAAGCAGCTGAAGCGTGGATCGGGAGCGAAGTACCGGGAGTACGAATAGTGATAATTGTGATCGGAGTCGTTGTCGATGTCATCCAGTCTTTTGGTCTCCTCGCCCTCGTCAGTGGCATCAGGTCTGTTGTTCTATTCGTTTTTGCTGTTATTTGCGGGAAAGTCCGAGCGTCGGACTTTGAACAGGTAATGATGTCACGCCGCTGAATATTCCATTGAAGATAGGAGTACTCACCAGCACCTCCTTAGCTCCCCATCTAGTCTCGCTGACTTATTAATTGAGTGAGAGCAAAATGATGCGTATCGAAACCAATCGCCAACCAGGGCCGACATATGGGGTTTTTACATCGTGGTCTCCAATTTGCTGGTGAGACGCCTCTTCGTACTTCTTCGCGCAATCAAGAACTGCGCAATAACACAGCATATTTTAAAATTTGGATACGCGGTGTACTTCGTACGTTGTGGACTAGGTGGATCACTTCGCGTTCCCCAAAACGTCGGGACCCACATGAGAGAAGGGCTTCAATCGAATTGGCTCGGAAGGGCCGATGCAGTGTGCAAATGAGGCGGAGTTGACTCTTGGATGCGCAATGCATTTGCGGTTGCCGTGCGCCCCATAAAAATAGAAGGCAGTGTGTCAGGCGGGTGCGCCTGGAAGCGGACAAGGGCCGAGGTTTGGGGATATTTATTGGAAGGTGATTCTGAAGCGGGGAACTTTGTGGAGAGCTTTGAAAGTTTACACCAATGTCCATGGCTTTTACTTTGTTGGCCGGTGAAATGTTTTGGTGGCTGTGGGATGCTGCTCGACATTAGTTCATTTCATATCTCACCACTCAACGAGAAAGCATGGGCTAAGAAATACAGACCAAAGAGATATATAGATGCAAAGTACCTAGCCTCCGCACCTTCAATTAATCCACGATGTTCAGCACTGCATACAACAACCATTAAAACAATCCCCACTTTCTCGCCCTGAATTCTTCAACACTCAAGCCTGCAACTTTCAGTCAACTCCCAACATCCACCTTTGCCGCGAGAATGGTCAAACTTAGCACCGTCCTTCTTGGCGCTCTTAGCGTTCTCCCCGCCATCACTACGGCCAAAGCTTGCACAGAAGGGCTAGACTATTGCGGCTATAATCTTCTGAAAAAAGGTAAGAGAGATCCAAAATACGCGTCATTGTGTCTGTTTAGTGTGTGGCCACTGACACAAACATGGAGCAGGAAACTATCTGACCGAGATATACAACGAACTTAAGAGAAACGACAAATCCCTGACGGTATGGAACACGCAGCAATCTATCTTCCACTGCGGCGGCGACGGCTGGATTGTTTACCGGGGTGTCTGCGACAAAGGATGCCATGATGGAGGTTCCGGAAAGAGCGATAGTTGCTGGGACTGAGGTTAGGTGTCTGGTTTCCAATGATGAGCATAAGCATAACGTAGTACTTTGTAGAAAAATAAATCGCCAAGTTTTCTCTGCAACTGTCATTGGCTCCTCAGCTGGGATGTAAGTAGACGGTGAATCTTGGCATGCGCCTGTTAGATTCGCGAAACTTAGTCTAGCCATCCGACTCATCGTCTTGTCTTTCATCGTTGATTCACCGAAGCATCGTGAGTTCGGGCGTCTCACCGATACTTTTTACAATTTGTCCCTTGCACATTGGCCGAAAAGCGGTTTACCAGCACTGACGCCCCGTCCGAAGCTGCCTGTCAAGCAACATAGCCCATGCGGAAAACCGAAGCTCCTAAGATAACTGCAAGATGGCTTGCCCTTCAAGAACCTCTAGCAGGGTTTACGCGACGTCCGGGGCCCGGTTACTCTGAGACTGGAAGCGAGTTAGTTGCCGTTCATCCTTGTGGGTTTTCCTACAGCCAAGAGCGAGTCATTCATCACAAGTCTGTATGATATTACCAGAAGCGATGCCGGCAAGGAGAACTTTATAATCAAACGAGTGTGAGTAGGCCTACTATAATAAAAAGATATTCACCCTTTTATCAACTTGTACTTCTGCTCATCCACCTCGCTCTCAACACCCAGCTGTACCGCCAAAAGCAGCTTGGAAACCCCTATTGACAGCATCTGCGGTACCTGCGGGTAGGGCAAATGATGTCTTGCAATTGCGATTGGCCAGAGGTCTCGCACCCCAGTCTTGAGGCTGGTATCCTGTACTGCCGATGTTATCCAGCAGGGCGCTGCTGCAGCCTCGATGGCCGTTGCTGGGAATCGTCACTATGTAATGCCACAGAGAGTCCTTGATAATCTGGCACGTGCTATTGGAGCGTTTGGCGAGGCAAAGGTGCTGCTTGCGAGGGTGAAGGCGGCGACAATTTGGGTTTGAGAAACATGGTAGCGGTATGCTTGCTAGATTCTGGATTTGGCTTGTCTGTGCGGCTAGGTTGAAGGCTTGTGATGCTCCCATTGTCTTGATGCCATACCGTCCTGAGCATGGCACTCTTTATATACCTTTTAGCAAGCCTTACGTCAAGTTAGGAAGGTCCGAATATCATTGCCACAGCATTACAGGCCGTGCTCATCACAGTTGTTTTGCATAAGCGCATGCGAGCATACGGCGAATTAGATTGTAAACATCATAGATTCGGAAGCATTATGGATCAGGATAAATCGGGAGGGCTGCCCTGCATTGATTGCCTCCTGGTAGCTTTTCAGTGCTCTCTTATTCGTAATGTAAGGTATCTTTTCATCCATGGCACCATGGCCCCATTGGACTTGAGGTCGGGTGAGTTGCCTGGCCAAAGGAGTCGTTTGGAACTTAGCCTGTTACCGACGTGACCACTCACGCGTCGACCTTTGCACGCTGATCTGCCTTCGTCTTCGCCACGTGTGTGTGGACGATCAATCCCAACAACGCGAGCCCCGCCACTGCGGCCAAAACCGAGTAGGCTATCATGCCAGCCCTGCTGTAGGCTGGACTTCCCGATGCCAGCTGCAGCCCCAGTCCACCGTTGAGGATCCCCAGGAGAAGCAAGGCACGGCCGTACCACACATGGAGTGGCGCCCAAGCCGAACGCTGCTGCGTGCGAATGTAACGACGATGGTGCATATACCCAAAGAATGGCTGCAGTAAAAGACCGGTGGCAATCACTGTGCCGAGGATAGTATGGGTGTTGTTATGTAGCTGTGTGGTGGGTGGCCATCCGTCAGTCAATGGATAATAAGTGGAGGGAAGAGGACCACGGTAGTCGTACCCGGTCGATGATCTTAGCAACGCGAATGCCTGTGGCCAGGCCCGTAACCGTGAGTGCCAGCCCGATGAACTGGCAAGATATGTGGATCCAGACGGTGTGTTTCGACTTGACGGAGCGGATCAGAAAGGCACCGATGGGAAAGAATACAACGAAGGCGAGGCCCATCGATGTCCCGTGAGCTGTCGCGAGGGAAGGGACCTTAGGCAGATCTCCGAAGATGATTTTGGATGACATGATGACGGATAGGTCAGGGAAGAAATGCTAACTGTTTGCAGCTGCTCGGTCTGAAACGAGATAGCCCAGGAGCAAGAACTTCGTTGGTCTGGGACCGAAGGCTTTATAACACATCCTGGCCTGCCAACGCAGTTTTGCTTTCTGCAGTACCTACGCAGTCCTCAAGTTTATGCAAGAAGTGGAAAGTTCCCCGGGCCGTCTTCACGTTGGATGCCTCCCTCCTCTGCGTCACGGCGATCCGTCAGAGCCGGGAAGCAGTCTTCCGGTCGAGTCACCCATCAATGAGAAGAGCTGACAAAAGTCAGTTGGCATTGATGCCATTCCCATGTTTTAGTGGACCAATCAGAGCCTAGGTAGAGCTACACAAGAGCAAACCACCGAGTTCTGCGAGATCTGCGAGATTCCCGAGAAAGGGGCGGTGCAGCTTGGCGACCCACTTATATACGGGAACTTTCAACCAGCATCCAGAATGCCATTTGCTTACGGGTGATGTGCAGCGCCGGTGGGATTGTCCTTCCGTCCCAAGCCCCAAGGGCACCAGCACCAGGGCACCTGTGGCGACTAGGCAAGTTGAACAAGAAAACGCCGCCTCTTCTCTTGTTCGCAGTCATCTGAGAACTGTCAGGTAGTTTCTAAAACACGTACCTACCCAAAGCAACATGCGTGCCCTCCGACCTTCAGGCGGTCCTCCGTCCACAGAGATTCTAAAACCCAAGGCGTGCACGGCTTGTCGGACACGAAAGGTCAAATGCGACCGGGGCACGCCGTGCGCAACCTGCACTGCGTGGAACATTACTTGTTCTTATCCCTCGCCAAAGAGAACCTGCCGCCGCGGCCTTCCTGGCAAGGCAGCAAGCTCGTCGAGACTGAAACCGAAAGCAGGTGGCAAGAGCGAGGCCAGAACGAAACCGCCGGCAGATCACGCATTGAGCCCCCAGGTTGTGGAGGACGCGTGTCGGAGGGCGCTAGCCGGTGTGGCAGGCCTGACCGAACTAGCAAAGCTTACCGGAGAGGAAGCCAATCTCACGGCCATCGCACCGCCATTGCCGGAAGTGACGCGCGGGTTGCAGCTTGTTTTAGCAGACTGCCTCCAGAAGACACTCACAGCGAGACTTAGGCTTCAGCATTCTCAGTTCCCCTTCGACACCTTTGCTCTTGATGCATCATTGCTCCACCCTCCACCTGCACAGATTGCCGTCTACCAGAACGTCTTCTTCCAAAACATCGACCCGGTGATGAAGGTCTTGCACCGGCCGAGTGTCGAGGCCCTGCTCGGGACGGCCACGCTGAACCCCACCGCTTTGAGCGACGGCGAATCGGCCATCGCCTTCTCCATCTATCTCGCCTCGCTGTGCAGCATGTCGGACGACGATGCCTCGGCCTGCTGTGGCGGAATCCCCAAGCAGTCCGCCGTGGCAGCTTACAAAGGCGCGGTGGAGCACGCTCTGGCGAGGGCCAAGCTGCTCACCACGTCGGACCTCACGACGCTTCAAGCCTTCCTGCTCTACATCGGACTCAGCCGCTTCGTCGGGGACGCTCACCGAGCCTGGACGCTGTTGGGCATGGCAGGTCGCTTAGCATCAGCGGCCATCTCGGAAACCACCACCTCCACCATGATGGCTTCGCCGTTCGAGCGCGAGATGCTCAAGCGCCTCCAAATGGTGCACTGGTACCTCGAGCACCGAGTGCGCGAGGACCTCGGCCACGGCAGCAGCTCCGTGCCGGGGGCGGCGCCAGCAGAGCTACCCGTCCTTCCCGTGCAGCACCAGCCCACCAACGCAAGAGACGTCGATCTGCACCACCGGATGGGCGGACCGCCCACGCCGCACCAGGGCTGGACCGAGGTGAGCTTCGCCCTGCTGCAGTTCGAAATCGCCGCCGCGACGAGGATGGTGCACGCCGCGTCAACACGGCAGTACAAGGAGGCCGTCATCGATGTCTGCGAGAAGGGAGTCTGGGAACGTTATCTGCGGCACTGCGATGGCACGCTGGGGGTCCACTGGCTTGCCAAACATGTCGCCTACGTGCTGATCATGGAGTTGCGATTCCGCGTGCTCGGCCAGTGGCCTCCCCCTGAAGGCAACCACGAAGACAACCACGTTTCTTCTTCATGGCACTACCTCTCCCCTCCTCCGGCTCCTCCTCCGGAGCAGCTCTTCGCAGCAGCGGTAGACATCCTCGACGCACAACCCTCAATACTACAAGTCGAGCCGCAGGCTGCCCAGTGGAGCTGGCTGATGCGGGGGTACATGCAGTTTTGGCCGTTGCGGTTTGTCCTTGGCCATCTCTGCTCTTCGTCCCCACAGCAGCAGCAGCACCAGGCAAGGGTGTGGAACGTTGCTGAGAGGTCGTTCCGGCGGTGGCGGTGCTCGGAGCGCGAGGACAACGGAAACAGTGGCGGCTCGTACCAATTTGAGGTCTTGAAGCGGCTGTGGGGCCAAGCACGCGAGGCTCGGGCGGCGAGGCAACGGCAGTGGGAATGCTGGTCTGGCCGGAATGGGCACGGACAAGGCCTCATCGCGAGGGGTGGTAGTATGATGCCAGGTGTCTCGGGCAGCAACGGGGGAGTGACGGTGTTTCCCACGCCTCATGCTGTCCTTGCAGATAATCTGGACATGGACGGACAAGAGTGTGAGGTCTGGCGACAATCTGAGTATATGGGTGACTGGGGAGGTGTTGTGAGTTCTAGCGTGGCTTGGCTCGGGGCTTCGTCTCAATAGTACTGTGTACCTACCTAGACAACTCTACGTTCGAGAAAGGTCATCAGTACCGCGCAAGGCGGCGGAGTTTTGGGTATTCATGGTGTGTAATAGCACAGCGTATACATGTTGCTGTCGGGAGGGCGAAACCCCCTTCTTCGCTTCTTGGGACTCTTCTTGTCTGACAGCTATCTGTAGCTTTTTGTACTTCCGCCGCATGATTAAGCTGTGGAATCAATAAGACCCGGAAAGTTTCACCAAGCGAAGCGAACTTAACGGGTGCGGACATCATGACGAAACACAAAGGAAAGCAAAGACGGTACCTGGGAAAATCTCAACAATGCAATTGATTATCTCAGCTACCCAACCCCGAAACGCCAGCACCAGAACACCCCCCTCCCAAAACAAGCCAACGCCGTACATTCCCGGCTCAAACTCTAACCCGCCCCAAATGACGAACGGGGAGAATGGAGTGGTGGTCCTGTCCCAAGACGTAACTTAACAAACCTCAGCATTCCATCAACGGGACCAATGCTGATCAAGCATCCACATCGTCATCGGCGTGCTCGTCAAGCCACTGTTTGGCTAGGAAGAGCGCGAGCTACTCAAGCTCAGCCAACGCGCTGTTACCAGTAGAGACACCAACGATCTCCGCATCAACAGTATGGCCATGTATCCATTCTGGGGCTAGGCTCGGAGGAGGGTTGGGAACCGGGGCTAGCGCGTGGTGATAGCTGAGCCCGGCGATTGCCCCCTTGGCACACGAAGATGCCTCGCTCCATCGTCTTCGCTATGGATTCCGACACATCCAGAAACGCTACTCTTGTGTCATGGCCAACTCCCAGCGCATATACTCATGCAGGCCTTTAAAATGTTGTCACATCACGGGCTGTGTAGTCAAACGTTGGCGCGTGAGGTGTGGCTTGCAGAGGGTTGCCATGCTTTCGATTTCTCTTTAGGGAGAAAGTGTTGCATTTCCATTGAGAATCAAAGGCCAGATGCTTGATGGCAGCATCGCACACTAATAACTGCACCTAGGTGTTCAGATGTCTACCTTGATGGGAATCTTTCGACTTGCAACAAAGTCCAGATGCCGTTGAATCAGCGCCTCGGTAGCGAGACACCTAGCAACCTCACTGCCCCTGCCGCCCTCGGTGCGCAAAGCGGCTGACTCGCGAGCCAGCACAACTTTGGCGACACGGAAGGCCGGAACAAAGCACAAGGGAGCCACCCCAAAAATATTGCTGTGCGCGCTGTAGGGAATCATGTTAACAATGGCTTCCACGTGAGCCATGAGTGCAACACGATGTCCCGCTAGCATGGCGCCCCCTTCGCGGCTGTCGGCCGGGTTGTTGTTGTACGGCGGTATTTCCGGGGAATCAACAAGTTGTTGTTGTTTTTTTTTTGTTGCTGCTGTTGTTGTTGTTCTTGTTGCTGTTCCTCAATGAGATGGCACACGAGTAGACGGAGGGTGACGGCAGCTGTCCGGCAGAGACCAGCGAGGTTGTACTCTAGCGGCTTTCCCCAGCAGGGGCCTTTTTGGGTGCTGTGGCTTGTTGTGTTGACAAGAGCTCCGCCGATGTTGGTCATCATTTGGGCAAGGACAATTTCCAGACGCTCTAGGGCCGCTAGGCTTTCTGCCTGTATGCGTTGCAGTGATATCGCGGAGCTCATGGAGCGACGCATTGGACGGCTCGTGTTGTCCTCGTTGCTTGACACATTCCTTGTTAGGCCGTTGGCAAACTCGGCTGTCAGGTTGGAAACGATGATTAGGTGGTCGAAGATGAAATCAAGGTAGTGTCGGGGGCCGGTGGCGGTTCTCGGCTCCGTCGTGTCGTCCGTGATCAGGGCTGGCTGCCATGGGAGCAGGCGGGGATGGAAGTTCCGAAACCTCTGCCACTTTTCCTCTGACAGGAACGTTGGCTGCTTTGACGAGACGGATTCGAGAAGCTGGGAAGTGTGTTGGCGATTAGGGGCGAGCCCCTGGAATAGTACCTGCGAGAGTGACGGGGGTGGCTTACAATAAAAAGCCGGACAATGATGATAATCTGGAGGCTTCGGGGGGATTGGAAACCCTGGGGTCCTCGCCACTGGATGATATTTGCCAAGCCACGGGCGTGTTTCTGCCAGGCCGTGCCCTGGGGGTTCATGGCAAGCTTTGAGGAATGTCAGAAGCAAGGCAGACGCCGCAAAGAAAGGGTACTCAACCCACCTCCCAGAATGATAAGAAGAGACATGCAAACACGAGTTGCATCACCTCCTCTTCTTCTATGCAGCTGGTGCCTACGCGCTGGAAATGGGCCAGCTTGGCGGACAAGGCCTTGAGGGCTTTGACATACGGTGCGATGCTGTTGTGGACGGTTTGGGGTGAGGCGTTTAGCTTGCCGAAATGGCTCATGACAAGAGCCTCTGCGGCGTGTGGAAGAGGATTGCTGCCGCGGTCGAATGCCGGAGGGCCGAGCAACATACCGAGATAGCGATGGCAGTTGTCTATCATTATCAGGGCCTCTGGGGGCGGGTCGTGGGTGAACTGCGACAGAAAGAAAGAAACATAGATCAAGCGAGGGTCTGAGGCAAGAGGCCGGGAGGGAGGCGGCAGAATTTCCGAGGTCGCGTTCGGCTTGGGAGCAGGAGAGGCCACGCCCGGTGCCCTCCACCCTTCGTTCATAAAGACGAAATCACCTCGGCGGTAGCCGTGACAGACCTGCTTGCGACGCTCGCATGCTTGGCAAGTCGGGCGTCTGCCATCTGCATGCCAGAGGATGTTAGCCGTGCTGTTTTTTTTTTCTTTCGTCGCGTGGACGGAATGGATTTGAAGCGAACCACAACGCGTCTTGCGGGATGTGCAGGTAATGCAGCCCTTCGACCGAGGAACCGGCTGAAGGGGCACGACCTCGTACCCGGCGCTAGGACTCATCCCTGAAATGTGTAAACTTGGAAGTCTTTTCGGAAGGCAGTGCGATGTCAATCATGCCGCGATGGACTGTCGTCAAATGCGGGGGTGGGGTCACCAGGTCACTTATACAGGTGTGCTCCTCCGACCCTCCGAGCATCTATCACCGCGCTAAACTCTTTTTAGCAGGCAACGCGATCCCTGCTGTGCGACGTGAGAAAGTACGTACAGCATCTTCAAGAGGTCCTTGATTGGGGCTCCCAGGCGATAAAAGATCGTACTTCCTGATATTTCCCATCAGTTGTGCCAAATGAGTTTCTGACTTTCGCTGCCATACCGCACCCTCTGATCTCGAAGGCTTCGACGGAAATGGACACCAGCGACATCCACGAGGCTTCTTCGCCTTCACAGGGGGTGGGAGAGAAGACCTCTCAACAACAACAACTTCCGCCTGACTCGGAGCCAAAATATCCGTCTCGACTCGGCCTGGTCCTCATTGCTATTGGGCTCTGCTTTGCTGTCTTTCTCTTCGCTCTGGTCTGCCAGTTCCCATCATCTGGACGAACAATGCTAACTCGGTTCTCCCCGGATGCAGGACCAAACCATTGTAGCGAATGCCATCCCCAGGATCACAGACGAGTTTGGTAGCGTCACCGATATTGGCTGGTACGGCAGCGGTATGTTTTTTCTTTCTCTTTCTTTCTTTCTTTCTTTCCATATCCCCTCTCGTCACCACTGTTAATTCCGTTCCGTCCAATCAAGTCTTTCTCCTCACCACCGCGTCCTTCCAGCTCTTCTACGGTACAGCCTACTCCTACTTCTCTATTAAATACACTTTCCTCCTCGCCGTCGGTGTCTTCGAGCTCGGCTCCCTTGTTTGCGCACTCGCCCCAACCAGCACGGCCCTAATCATCGGTCGGGCCGTCGCCGGGCTCGGTGGTTCGGGCATCTTGGCCGGCGGCCTCATTATTATCGCCCATTCTGTGCCACTACGCACACGGCCCATGTTCCTCGGTGCCATGGGCGGCATGTTTGGCATCGCCTCGGTCTGTGGACCCTTGCTCGGCGGCGTCTTCACTGACCACCTGACATGGCGCTGGTGTTTCTACATCAACCTGCCCTTTGGCGCCGTTACCGTGCTGACCATCGCCGTTTTCTTCACGCCCCCAAACCGACCGGCTGTCGACGATCTGCCGTTTCTGACCAAGGTAAAGTCCATCGACTGGTTCGGCATCATCCTGTTTATCCCCTCTGTTGTAAGTTTGCTGCTCGCTCTGCAATGGGGAGGCTCGACGTATCCGTGGGGCAGCGGCCGCGTCATCACCCTGTTCGTGTTGGCTGGCGTGTTGGGGATCGCTTTCGGTATCGTCCAGTTCCGGAGGAAGGATAAGGCATTTGTGCCCCCTCGCATCATCATGCAACGAAGTGTTGCCGCCGCTGCGTGGTTCGCCTTTTTCAACGGGGCTGCCTTTCTTGTCCTCATCTACTACACGCCCCTCTGGCACCAGGCAATCCGCCAGGCGAGTGCAGTGGACTCGGGCATTAGGCTACTACCGATGGTTGTGGGTGTTGTCCTCATGGTCATCATCTGCGGCGGGCTAGTGACGGCTTTTGGCTACTGTGAGTGTTTTAAATCCATCTTATCACCATAAAGTCCTCACAATTTCCCCTAGATGCTCCATTTATGCTCCTTTCCTCCGTCCTCGCACCGATCGCCGAAGGTTTGTTGTCGACCTGGACCGTGGACGCCACCTTCGGTCAGTGGTTCGGGTATGAAGCTCTCGCCGGCCTCGCCATCGGAATGGGGCTCCAACAGCCAGTGATGGCCGTTCAGACCGTCCTCTCCATCGACGACGTTCCAATTGCATCATCGCTGGTTGTTTTTATGCAGACCCTCGGGGCATCCGTCTTCCTCGCCGTGTCGCAAGCCGTGTTCAGCAACAAACTTATCACCAATCTCGAGACACAGCTCGCCGGCGCGGATCTGGACATGAAACCAAATGATCTTCTCCAAACCGGTGCAACGGGCATCTATTCAAGGCTTCCACCGCAGCTTCAACGTCCAGTCCTAGAGGCCTTCAACAACGCCATCACACGCGTTTACATTGTCAGTATCTGCGCGTCGTCACTCACTATTTTGGGAAGCCTGGCCATGGAGTGGAGGAGTGTCAAAAAGACTGGCAAAACAGAACAGCGCAGAGATGACTGAAGTTTAGTCACTGAACTCGGCGTGAGGGATTGTCAGAGAGTTTGAACTTGTGACGGACGACGCGAGTCAGCTGTTAGGATTGTATGGGATTCTATCTACCAGATATCTTTTCGATTTTCTTTTCTCTGAAATAGTTAACACTGCGACTGTCCTTTCATGATCTAGGTTTAGACTTCTCCATATTGCGTTCTCTGGTGTGCAAATGACGATGCCGTCGTCCAAGTGTGTCACACCTCCATGGTGTTCTGGCCTGGGGCTTCAGTTCGAAGGCCACTAAAGAGTATTCCGCTGCATCCATTCGCGTGGAATGTCGAGATTGTCAAGGTCGATGTCAACTGTCCGCAAGCCCAGAGGAACGTCCACCGCGAGACACAAACGAGATGATATATTATTTGCATGGTCCAGGTGTGAATTTTCGGGTGGGTCTGTAAAAACTTGAAAACAGCTGTGGATCCAGACAACAGCGGAGTCGCAGTGCCGGCTGGTCAAACTGAGAACCTCCCATCAACTGCAACATTCTTTGCGTTTCAATACCTGGCTACGGCGCCTCTTAGTGAAGTAAATCCAGCAGACCATCACAATCGCCGTGATCATGACCGTCACCACGGGGTAGATCCACAAATACGGAGAAAGGACGCTCTCTGACTCGGAGGCATGGAAGTCGAAGAAGGTTGTGGAAAAGAAGGACTAAGAAGGTAATTATGAGTCGGATTCGGGGGGGGGGGGGGGGGA
>Ga0247760_1000325_pt1 | contig 52771 bp, 45 predicted proteins | sample UWRJL171409R4_FD_179936 | JGI IMG/M metagenome (GOLD analysis project Ga0247760, IMG submission 179936) | Plant litter microbial communities from Arlington Agricultural Research Station in Wisconsin, United States - UWRJ-L171-409R-4 | ecosystem: Environmental > Terrestrial > Plant litter >...
AATGAAGTCGCTCGAACTCATGCTCCGAATACCACCTTGTCTCTGACTTTTCCGTCGTACGGCCCGAGCTTGAGCTCGATGATTTTCGTATCGGCCTGGATATCCAGGCCGTGTCCGCCAGCGAGCAACAGCACCATATCGCCCGTGTCGAGCTGACGCGAAGTAAACTCGCTCTGACCCTCGGCGTCGTAGAGCCGGAGCAGCGCCCGCCCGGCGGCGATGAGCAAAAACTCCTGCACCACGGCGTTGGTTTCGATCTGTTTCTTCAGGTGGTAGTGCGCCTTGATCACGTCCCCCGCCTGATAGAAATTCATACCGAGCTGAAGCGGGCTCGCCGAGTCGGTGAGGAAGTTGTATTTGGCGTCACTCGTCGCCTGCGCACGAATGATCAGCGCGTAAACTAGACCTGCGTGCTCGATCGTTTCGAGCCCTGTCGTGGTCATGAGCAGGTCCTCGAATTGACCAGCGCTGCTGCTAAGGGCGGCATGTTCTGTCGGCGCTATTACCACCGTCTCGGCTATGTTGCCTCGACAATCGCCTGGCGTTCCCGTACCGGCTCCCGAGGCGAACGATCAACGCCCTGGAACCGCCCTGATCCAGCGTGCCTGTCACGGGCATTGGCGATTAGCCGAGCGCCTTGAGCGCCTCGATCAGCTCTGCCGCGTGCCCGTCCGGATTCACGTTCGGGAACACCTTGCTGACCTTGCCCGATGCGTCGATCACGAACGTCACCCGCTTGGCATGCCCCGAAGACAACGGCACACCGAACGCTCTAGCCAACTCGTGGTTGGTGTCATCGAGCAGCTGGAACGGCAGATCGTATTTGGTAGCGAAGGCTTTGTGCGAATCGAGTGAGTCTTCCGAGACCCCGAGCACGACCGCGCGGCGACTCAGCTCGGCGTACTGATCGCGGATCTCTTTGGCCTCGACGGTGCAGCCAGGCGTGTCGTCCTTGGGGTAGAAATAGATGACCAGCGGTTTGCCCTTCAGCGCTCGCAAATGCACGAGCTTTCCGTCGTGCGCGGGCGCCGCGACATCCGGCACCTCCGCGCCCACGGCGAGCAACGTCACCGCCCCGGCAACGGCAGGCGCAGGCGTGTTCGCCATCGAAGTCACCGGAGAGGCCGCAGGCGCGGGCAACACCGCCGCCGAAGAAGAGGACGCGGCAGGTGATTCACGATTGCAGCCGGCGAGCAGCGCAGAAGCCGCCAGGCAGCAGAACATGGAGACTCGGAGAGTGAGCGAATTTTGGCTGAGCACGCTGCCAAATTAGCACAGACCAGCGCCGGTTCCCGTACCCGCGGTGTGGCTAAATGGCGCGAGCGAATGACTAATTCGCGCGCCGCTGGGCTTCTTCCCCGCGCGGCTCGTTGTGCGAAGGGTGGTAGCCGAACAGGCCGCGCTTGCGGATGACCTCGGCGATTTCGGGCGGCACCATCTCTTGCCACGAAGGGTCGCCGGCCTTGATGCGCTTCAGCGCATCGCGCGAGAAGATGTGCAAAATCGAGCGGTCGAAGTTGTCGAGCTGCTGAATGCAACCGCGGTCGACGAGGTGACCGAACAGCTTCACGAGCTCGCTCGCGACTTTCAGATTTTCGACGGTCACGAGTTCGCTCGTGGCGGGGTCGAGCAGCGGGTACACGTACAGCTTGAGGTCGTTCTTGAACAAACGACCGAAGGATTCGAGGATGCCGCCGTCCAGGTGCGCGTAGTACTTCTCGTCGAATAGATCGAGCAGGCTGCCAGCGCCCATGGCGATGCCGATGCGCTGATTCGTGTAGCGGCGCAGATACCCCGCCAGCCGGTAGTATTCGAAGTAGTCCGAGATCAACACGATTTTTCCGGTAGCGGCCATCATGTCGGCGCGCGCCAAGAAATCGCGGTAGTCGATTTCGCCGCTGGCCATCAGGTTCCTCATCGTGATTTCCAAGAGTTGAACCGGCTCGGCTTGGACTCCGCTCTCGACCAAGGATTTGCTGAACGCTTCGTTGGCGGAGTTCAACATGTCCATGTTCACGCGCGTCACGGGCCGAAAGCTGCCGCGCTCCACCAGTACCGGGTGCCGGTGCAATACCTCGGACGGCTGCAGCACCTGACCGTGCGCGCCGAACATGGCGGCGCCGGACAAGCCGAGCTGCACCAGCTTCAAGCTCATCATGCGATTGTCGACGCTACGGAACTCGATACCCGAGAACTCGATCATGTCGATCTCGATGCGATCGGTGGTGAGGTTGTGAATCAACGATTCAATCAACCGCTCCGGATCGTGATGCAAGAAGAACGCGCCGTACAAGAGGTTTACGCCCACGATCCCGAGCGCCTCCTGCTGCAGCTGATTTTCAGCGTCCAACATGCGCACGTGAATGATGATCTGACTGTCTTGATCGCGCGGGTGGGCCTGGAACTTCACGCCCATCCAGCCGTGGCAGTCGTTGGTGCCGGCGAAATTGCGCGCCGACACCGTGTCCGAAAACGCGAAGAACGCGGTGGTGTCCCCGCGCGCGTCGCGCAGGCGCTGCAGATTCAAGTCATGCTCGTAATCGAGCATGCTCTGCAGGCGCTTGCGCGCCACGTAGCGCTCGGTCTGCCCGTAGATGGCGTCGCTCACGGCCATGTCGTACGCGGAGATACTCTTGGCGATCGTGCCGGCAGCTCCGCCGACACGAAAGAACCAGCGCACTACCTCTTGGCCTGCGCCAATTTCGGCGAACGTGCCGTAGCGCCTCGCGTCCAAGTTGATCGCGAGCGCCTTCCGATGCGTGTCGAGGAGGCCGTCTTGAACGAGCGAGGTTCGGGATGCCATGTGCGAACATTCTGGCGGCCAGGTATTTCGACAGTGTGTCGAGCCGGCTGGCCTTGCCCGATTCTACGTCCGGGCCCCCGACCTGTCAGGCGTGAACCCGGCCGGCCCCTCGAAAGGGCCATTGTTTCCGACTGTCGCGGATTGCCGGCCGGACGAACCCGGGCAAGCCGGGCGAGACACTAATCGCACAGTGCGCGGACCAGACGAGTCAGTTGCTTCGGCAGCTCCGCGTCTCTGGCGATCGAGTCGAGCGGCTCGTCCGAGAGCACGCTGCGGATGTTTCGCCGATAGCCGTGCATGGTCAGGAACAAACGCGCGGTGTCCTCGCGAAACTCGGGGTTCATCACCATCAGCGCGCTCAAGGCGCGACACAGTCGAGCGCGCTCGGCGTGGGAGATGGCGGGCAGCTTGCCGAGCGGGTAGAGCTCGAGCGCGCGCTCGAGCGTCTTCATCGGTAAGCGCTCGACGAAGAAGTTGTTCTCCAAGAAGGCGATCAACACGAGCCAGACCAATAGCGGCAAGCCGAGACGGGTAACGAGCTCACCGACGGCTTTCTTCGCGGGCGTACGGTGACGGTAGGAGTTGATCGAAAAGAACCAAGCGTGGAGCGGCCCGGAGACGGCGCAGGCCGCGAAATACTCCGCTGTCATCGCGTACGCCTCGCCGAGCACCACGTGCACCAGCTTATTCGGGTCGGAGAGCGCCGCGTGCGTATCGCGCGGGCGGCCAAACAGCTCGTGGAACGCCAGCGCGTGCGCCGACTCGTGCAGGATGTAGTTGGGCAGCGGGCGATTCTTCTGCAGATCGGCCAGCGTGAAGAAACCGGGGCGCGCGCGCTCGAAGGCAGCCAGCGCGGCGTAGTTCGCGCGGTACGGCACCTTGCGCGTTTTCAGCACCGCATCCAGGGCGACCAGCGGAAACGCGAAATAATCGCCTGGATCTTCGAGCGTGAAGCCGATCCCGCGCGCCCGCGCGGCGTCGCGAACCCGCCGAAAGAACGGGTTCTTCTGGTACAGGAAGCCGTCGCCGAGGTTTTGCAGCAAGCGCGCCGAGCCGTGACTCCGCTCTTGCAAGCGGAGCAGCTCGGCCAGCGAAATATCGGCGCTGCGCGCGGTCACAGGCTGACTCACGCGCTACGCCGACGACGCCTCACGCACTTCCGGCGTTGTCTGATGCTTTGCCCGAGTCAGAGCTCGAAACCGGCGACCAACGCAGGCGCGGCTTGCGAGCAGCGCGCGCTTCGTCGAGCCGGCCGAGGCGCGTCAGGTGCGGCGCGCCCTTGACCAACTCCGGCGACTCTTCGGCCTCTTTCACGATCGCCTTCACGGCGTCTACGAACGAGTCGATGGTTTGCTTGGTTTCGGTCTCGGTCGGTTCGACCATCAGCGCGCCACGCACCACCAGCGGGAAGTACACGGTCGGCGGGTGATAGCCGTAGTCGATCAAGCGCTTGGCTAGATCCAGCGTTTTTACGCCGGTCTTCGCTTCCAGCGCTTTGTCCGTGAAGACCGCTTCATGCAGCATCGGCGTTTCGAAGGCCAGTGGCAGCACGTCGCGTAGCAGAGCTGCGACGTAGTTGGCGTTGAGCACGGCCAAATCACTCACGCTGTGCAGCCCTTCGGCGCCCAGCTCGCGAATGTACGTGTAGGCGCGCACCATCATCCCGAAATTGCCCAAGAACGAGCGCACGCGGCCCACCGTTTGCGGGCGCTCGTGATCGATGATGAACGTGCCGTCTGCGCTGCGCACGACGGGCGTGGGTTGAAACGGCTCCAAGTGCCGCTTGAACGCGACTGGGCCGGAGCCCGGGCCGCCACCGCCGTGCGGAGTGGTGAAGGTCTTGTGCAGGTTGTACTGCATCACGTCGACGCCAGCGTCACCCGGACGCGCGCGGCCGAGGACCGCGTTCATGTTGGCGCCGTCGCCGTACACTTGGCCGCCTTTTTCATGCACGAGCTGCGCGAGCTTGGGCATCGCGCTTTCGTACAGGCCGATCGTGTTCGGGTTGGTCATCATCAAGCCCGCGACGTCTCCGCCAGCGGCTTCCAGCGCGCGCGCGAGCGTCTCGGGTTCGACGATGCCTTGCGGGCCGGAGGCGAAGGGCACGGCCTCGAAGCCGTTCAACGCGCAGCTCGCGGGATTCGTGCCGTGCGCGCTGTCCGGGATCAGCACCTTGCGCGGCGAGCGCCCCTGGCTCTGGTGATAGGCGCGGATCATCATCAGACCCGTGAGCTCACCCTGCGCGCCCGCGGCGGGCTGCAAGCTCACGCCGTCCATACCCACGATTTCTGCGAGCAGAGCCTGTAGGCGCACCATCAGCTCGAGCGCGCCTTGCGCCAGGTGCGGCGGAGTGAGCGGGTGCAGGTTGGCGAAGCCATCCAGCCGCGCAGCCCACTCATTTACCTTCGGGTTGTGCTTCATGGTGCACGAGCCGAGTGGGTAGAACTGCGTGTCGATGCTGAAGTTCCACTGGCTCAAGCGAACGAAGTGACGAATCGCTTCGGGCTCGCTGACCTCGGGCAGACCCGCGGGGGATTTGCGCGCGAGACCTGGCAGCGCCTGCTTCGAGTCGACGCTGGGCACATCGAGCGCGCCCAGCGACACTCCGCTGCGGCCCGGGGAGCCGCGTTCGAAAATCGGGGATTCCTTGAACTGGAGTCCTTTTGCCGCGTCGCCAGGCACGGACTACTTCTCCTCGGGTGCGTCGCCGTCGGGCTTCTTCGAGCCCTTGTCGCCGCCTTCGTCGTCCCAGCCGCCAGCGTTGACCTTGCCCTCGATTTCATCCGGCTTCACGGAGTTCGGGTTGGGCTGCATGTTGGTCTGCTTGACCGCCTTCCAAGGATTGCCTGCGTCGCTTTCGCCTAGGCCCCACTCACCGGCGATCTGGTGCGCTTCTCCCTCTTTGGGGATGCTGTACACGAAGTAGCCTTTGCCGCTGCTGTTGGCCTCGGCGCCAATCTGACCGATCTTGTGCTGCGTCCAGCTGTAGCGAAGCACGTTGCCCTCGACTTCACCCTGCAGCTCGCCGTAGGCATCACCACCACCGGTTCGCCAAGCGCCCTGCGCCGTGTTGCCGTCGACCAAGATGTGCAGGTAGCCGTAGGTGCGGTCGTAAAATACGCCCTGCCACTCTCCCTTTTCGGGCATCTCGCCGGCTTTGATCTGCGCGTGTTTGACCTCATTGCTGGGGCCACAGGCGGTGAGCGAAAGCGCGCTCGGGATGACGAGCGCAGTCAATAAGGAGAGCTTGACCAGGTTCCGGAGGAGCATGGCGCGGACCATATCATGCGGTTTGTAGGAGAGAAGGGCGATCGCGATCCAGCATCGCACCTCGCAGCACGCCGAGTGCCCCGCGCGGGCGCGGCCGGACAGGGCGCGTTCGCCGCGGCAAAAATGGAGTTAGAATTCGAACCGTATTCGGGATCTGGACGGGGGTTTAGCGGCCTTCGCGCGCATCACACCCGCAGGCTGCGGCCCAGTGTTTCGCCGACGGCAGTCGCCTCGGCGTCTGTGGCAGGCCAGGGGGCGCGCACGGCGTTTTTGCGGAGATTCTTGCCGTCGGGGTCGGCGAGCAGGGCGCGCAGGTAGATTTCGGAGCCTTCGCGGATGGCGTAGGCGGCAACGGGAGTTTGGCAGTTACCTTCCACCGCGCGCATCACGCCGCGCTCGGCTAGGACGGCAATTTTCGTTTCAGGGTGGGACGCCGGCGCGAGCAGCGCGGCGACCTCGGCGTCGTCCGCGCGTTGTTCGACGGCCAAGGCGCCTTGGCCGACCGCCGGCAACGAACGCTCGACAGACAAGACCTCGCTGGCTTCGTGCTCGATGCCTAGCCGAAGCATGCCGGCGCGCGCCAACACGATCGCTTCCACCTCACCCGCGCGGCACTTGCGAATGCGCGTGTCGACGTTGCCGCGCAGGATCGAAAACCGTAAATCCGGGCGCAATGCGCTGAGCTGAATGCGGCGACGCAAGGACGAAGTGCCGATCGTCGAAGCCTCGGGCAACGCGTCGAAGTCCGCGCCCGAACGAGTCACGAGCACGTCGCGCGCGTCGACGCGTTCCGGGAAGCACTCCACACACAGCGACGGCGCGAGCTCCGGCGGCACGTCTTTCGACGAATGCACGGCGAAGTCTGCGCGGCGGTCGAGCAACGCCTCTTCGATCTCTTTGATGAATAGACCCTTGCCGCCGATCTCGCTCAGCGCGCGATCTTGGATGCGGTCGCCCGTGGTCACGACCTGCAGCTCCTCGAAGCTGAACTCCGGATGCAAGCGCTGGAGCACTGCGACCAGCGCGCGACACTGGGCGAGCGCGAGAGCACTCTTGCGAGTGGCGTAGGTGAAATGCGTGCGTGCCATGGTTCTGTGAGCCGAGCGCGGCTCAGGCGTACTCGTGAGTTTGCCCATTGGCGGCAATCGTCACGCGATTTTCGCCCGAGCCGGGGTTGGCTTCGATTCGGCCCACGATTTTGGCTTCGACGCCGTAGCGCCGAGCCGCGTCGATCACGCCCGCCGCCGCCGCCGGACGCACGTACAGCTCCAAGCGATGCCCCATGTTGAACACTTGGTACATCTGTTTGGCCTCGATGCCACTCTCTTGAATGGTCTGAAACAGCGCCGGCGTCGGGAACAGCGAGTCTTTCACGTAGTGAAGCCCGCGCCCGAAGCCGCGGCACTTGGTCTGCCCACCACCGCTGCAATGCAAGATCCCGGTCACCTGCGGCGCGAAAGCGGACGCCAAGATCGCGCGCACGATCGGCAAATAGGTGCGCGTGGGCGAGAGTAAGCCCCAAGCCACGTCATGCGCGCTGCCGGGCAACGCATCCTTTAGCTGAAAGCGCCCACAGTAGACCTTGTCCGCCGGAATGGTCTCCGAATAGCTCTCGGGAAAACGCTCGGCGTAGGAGTGCGAGAGCAGCGCGTGGCGCGCCAGCGTCAGCCCATTGGAGCCGATGCCCGAGTTCTCCTTGCTCTCGTAGCTGGCCTTGCCGGTCGACGACAGCGCGACGATCACGTCGCCCGCGGCGACGCGCGAAAAGTCGCCCACCGCGGCGCGCGGGACGCGCGCAAATACCGTCGAGTCCGCGATCACGGTGCGGACCAGATCGCCCACGTCGGCGGTCTCGCCGCCGGTCAGCGTGATGTCGATGCCGTGCTCGCGCAGCATCGCCGCGCACGACTCGTAGCCGTCAATCAACGCCGAGATCACGTCACCCTTCACGCGATGGGCGTTGCGCCCGATGGTGTTGCTGACCAAAAAGCCGCTGGTCGCGCCGACGCACAAGAGGTCGTCCGTGTTCATCACCAGCGAATCTTGGGCGATGCCGGCGAACGCACTCGGATCGCCTGTCTCTGCGTATTGCAAATAGGCGACCGATGATTTGGTGCCCGCGCCATCAGCGTGCATCACCGCCACCATCTTCGGGTCGCCCGCGGGATCTGCGATCACTTTGCAGAACGCGCCCGGAACCTCACCTGCCGAATGCTTGGCGATGGCGCGGTGCACGTCTTCCTTCGTGGGGGACACGCCGCGGTCGAGGTATTCGTTGCTCATGGGATGATCCGAAGGCTGACCCCACCTAGATCGAGTGCCGGGCTCCCGCAAGGCGTGTTTGCGGATTCAGCCAATTTCGAGCGGCTAGCGCTGCGCCAGCGACGATTTCGGTGACCGAGCTGCTTGGACGCTGAGCAGCCAAACCCCGAAAAGACCCAGACCTCACCCGCAGCGTGGCCAGCTTGAAAAGCTAAGCAAACACGGCTTCGATCGTTTCGGCCGACAGCAAGCGTTCCGACCAGCGAAAGAGCTCCGTCTCGCCCGCACTCGAAAGGCGCGCGGCGACGCCCGCCGACTGCGGGCCAAACTTGATCGTCAACAGCCGCAGCAGCATCTCGGCAGTGCCCGCGGCGCGCCCCCGTTGTTCGGCGTCGCTGCACGCGGCCGCGATCCCGGCTTCGTAGGTGAGCAGGGCCATTTCGCGTTGCTCGGCTTGTAGTCGCGCAATTTCGTCGGCGCTGAGACGGTCGAGGGCGACTTTGGCTTGCTTGAGCACGGGGTGTTCCATAGCTAACTTCTCGAGCTCCTCGTCGGCTGCTGCTGACAGGAATTTAGCCCACAAGGCCAGGTTTGGCTCGTCATTTCTGTCGATCGCGCCCCGCAGTTTAGGGAGCTCGAGCAGGTGCAGCTCGAAGTGGTCGCTCAGGAGTTCGTGCCCGTGCCGCTCGTACGCTCGAAATATTGAGTGAAACCGCTGATTGGCCAACTCCGCAAAATCGGTGATGAGCACCACGACGCAGCGACGCAGCTTGGTGTACGGCGCGCCTCGTCCGAGCTGACCGGTGAACATGCGAGCCCAATAGTAGAGGCCGCGTTCGCGGAGCGCCGGCCGGCGCTGGCTCTGCATCTCGACGTCGACTTGCTCGCCGCTCCGAAGGCGAACCCGCACATCGAGTGAGATGTTCTTGTCGGCGATGCTCAGTCGCTCGGGCTCGCGAGGCAGCACTTCCACGGCTTCGATCGGCACGGCCGGATTTAGAACGGCGTTGAGCAGCGAGATCAGGAGCTCGCGGTTCTGCTCCGCGCCAAACAGCATCCAGAAGACGATGTCGAGCTTGGGATCCAGCGTCTTCCGGTGTCTTTCTGGAGTCGTGGTCAGCATGGACCTATGTCGGCCGCCCTGCTGCGTCAGTTGCTGGCCTTTGATCTGGTCGGCGATCACATGCATGCCAAGGCGTCGACGCTGGGGAGTGGATTAGAAGCTGCCGCTGAGGCCGAGCGAAGCGCTGTTCGGTCCGAACGCGGCTGTCGGCACGAGCGCGAGCGGTCGTTTCACGGTGTCGCGCGCCAGCAGGGCCGCATCCAGGGCGATCGCGGTGGCCATGCCCAGAGGAACACCGATCACCATGCTGCCGAGCCCGCAAAAGTCTTGTCCGTGGCAGTCTTCGATGACAGTGCCAACTCCGAAAAACGCGATCGGTAAGGCCACCCGCAACCCCAAGCTCGCCGCGGCGCGCCCGGGGTTTCCGTGAGCCAAGTGTACGACGGGCGCGCCGAGCAGGTACCCGCCGCCCCCGATCCAGAGAAGAGGTTCTCCCCGGTGCCCGGCGAAGCCGCCGGCGATGGCGGTTGCCAAGGAAATCCCGTCGCTCATCAGGATGAAACCGCCATACCAGCGCTGCTCTTCACTGAACTCCGGAGCCAGCGGCGGTAACCGCGCCCGCACTGTCGCTGGCTGACTGAGCGGCTCCGACTGTTGCCGAGGAGCGACATCGTGAACCACAGGCTCAGCCGCCGCGGCGTGCGAATCGGTAGCCGGGGCAGCTCCCGCTGCGGGGGACTCGCGCTGAAATGCCGCTGTTGCCTGCGCTGCCGCGGGCTGCGCAATCAGTAAAACCGCGGCCGTTCCCAGCCATTTCCAAAGCTGCATGGGCACCCCTTGCGCAAGCGTCATGCCACCGCAGCTCGAGCCGCGCGCGACCCCGGCCCGCGACGCCGAAGGCTATGGCGATCCGCGCGCTGACGCGTGACCATCAAAAAATTCCCCACCACTCATCGTCGTGGGCGGGCGCCGCTCGGGTTCACACTTCGGTCACATTCGGTCGCAGCGCGTGGAAGGGCACAGGCTTGCTTCGGCGCTGGATCGATTGAAACCGCCAGTCACGCGACCATGAGTCGCGTGACCGCAGGCATGCGATCGGAGTGCCCGAATTGCGAGCGCTTGAGGTGAATTGCAACACTCGTGTGCCGAGCAGATCGCCACACTCTGAGCTTGATACTGAGTGTCAGATTGTGACGACGTTTTCAGACTTAACCGATGCATGAGTGTCCCGTATTGCGAGGACACGGTGGCCCGTCGAGAGGGGGCGAACTCATGACGACTGACTTGAATGCGCTCGTAAAAACGTGATGAACGTTTTTTTCGCGCGGCCCCGATGCGCTTTGATCGCGTTTAGTTCCGAGCTCACCCGTTAGCTCTCTCTATCGAGATTGGTTGGTTTGGTTTTTTTCATAGGGAAGCGCAGTCACGGCTCTAGGCCGCGTCGCGCGAAGAGGAGTACAGATGCGCATTAGAAAACAGTTCGGGTTCTTTGGGTTCGCAGCGCTGGTCTCGGTGTTTCCAGGTTGCAGTGGGTCGGATGGTGCTCCGGGCTCGAACTCGCTGACGAGAACGTCAGCCGAGCCCGCTGGCGACAATTGCGAGAGCGGCGGCACGAAGATCGAGATGGGGCTCGACAAGAGCAAGAACGGCAAGCTCGAAGATGACGAAGTGACCAGCGCCGCGTACGTCTGCGGTGAAGTCTCGAATGCGCTCGTCGAAACGACGACGCTCGACGCGGGCGATCCCAATTGCCCTGATGGCGGCATGCAAATCGATATCGGGATCGACGCGAACGACAACGGCACACTCGACGAGAACGAGGCCCAGACGAGCTATGCGTGCAGTGGCGGCCAAGGGCCGACCGGCGGCACCGGTCCGAAAGGCAGCACGGGGGCAGACGGTGCTGCAGGGCCGACCGGGCCGGCCGGAAACGACGGCGCGACGGGACCGACCGGCGCGACGGGTCCCGTGGGTCCAGCGGGCGCGACGGGCGCAACCGGTGCTCAAGGCGCGACGGGCGCAACCGGCGCAACCGGCCCTGCAGGAGCGACGGGCGCTCAAGGCGTCGCGGGACCGACGGGCGCAACTGGAACTCAGGGCGCTCCAGGACAAACTGGGGCAACCGGCGCGACCGGCGCAACTGGACCCGACGGAGCAGCCGGACCGACGGGCACTCAAGGCGCGACCGGTGCGACCGGCGCAACGGGCACTCAAGGCGCGACCGGCGCAACCGGCGCAACGGGCACTCAAGGCGCAACCGGCGCGACCGGCGCAACGGGTACTCAAGGCGCGACCGGCGCGACCGGCGCAACCGGCGCTCAAGGCGCAACCGGCGCTCAAGGTGCGACGGGAGCAACCGGTGCGACCGGCGCTCAAGGCGCAACCGGTGCGACCGGCGCAACGGGAGCAACGGGCGCGACTGGCGCAACCGGTGCGGCCGGAAGCAAGCTGCTGCTGACGATGACCAACGAGCCGGTAGGCGCCAACTGCGGCGCAGGCGGCAAGAAGATCCAGAGCGGCCTCGACGCCAACTCGAACAACACGCTAGACGCGGGAGAAATCAGCCAAACCAGCTACGTGTGCAACGGCAGCAGCGCTGCCGGCACCGTGATCGACGCCAACGGGGTCACGCTCGGGCACGCCACCACGATCGACGGCTACGGGGTCACCATCCAAAACAGCGCCGGGTACTTTTACAGCATTGGCTGGAACGGTACCTTCTTCGACAGCCAGGTGTATTTCAGCGCCGCGAGTTGCGCTGGGGGCACGGTTTGGTTGAACGAAGGCGGAGGCGGAGCCGATCCCGGTGGCACCAAGGTGAGCGGCAAGTTCCTCACCTGGGTCTCGATCGGCGACCAGCTCTACAAATACGCGAACCTGGACGCGAACGGTTTGGCGACGTCCGTCCCACTCACGTCGGGTTCGATCGCGAACTACGGCAGTTGTTCGACCTATGTCGATCACAACACGGGCTGGGTGCTGACCCCCGTCACCCGTGCCGCCGTCGGAATTCCGGCGACGATCGCCACGCCGCTCACGATCAACTGACGCGGCAGTGAAGAATGTCGAGGTGGGCGAAGCCCCTGAGCCCAGCCCATCTCGACGTTGATTTCGGGGCCGAGTGACGATCGTCACTCGCTGGCGAAGGACGGCTGGGCTTGGGCTAATTTTCTGCGCCGGGCGCGCCGCTGCCCACGACCTCGGCGAGCGAGCGGAACTTGGACGCGCGCAAGAGCCGCTCGAGGCCGCGTTGCAGCGACCAGACCACGAGCGGGCCGCCATACACGAAGCCGGTGTAGATTTGAACCAGGGACGCGCCGGCAGCGAGCCGCGCCCAAGCATCCTCCGCGGTCTCGATGCCGCCCACCGAGATCAAGGTCAGGCGCTTGCCGACGCGACGGTACAGACGTTCTAGCACCGCGAGCGAACGCGCTTTCAGGATCGCGCCGGAGAGGCCGCCGGCGCCGCAGGCTTCGACTCGAGCCGCGGAGCTGCGCAGATCGGCACGCGAGATGGTGGTGTTGGTGGCGATGATGCCGTCGAGCTCGAGCTCCAAGGCGAGATCCGCGATGGCGTCGATGTCCGCGTCGTTCAAATCAGGCGCGATTTTCACGAGCAAGGGACGGCGCTGCGAGCCTCCGGCGAGCTCCGCTTTCACCGCAGCGAGCAGCGGCCGCAAGAGCTCGACCGTTTGTAGGTTGCGCAAGCCGGGCGTGTTCGGCGAGCTGACGTTGACGACTAGGTAGTCGGCGAGCGGGCCGAGTAAGCGGGTGCTGGCTACGTAGTCACTGGCGGCGTTCTCTTCGCTGACGACCTTGGTTTTGCCGATGTTCACGCCGATCGGCACGCTGCGCTCGGCGGTCAAGTGCGTGGCGACCACGCTCGCGCCCAGGTTGTTGAAGCCCATGCGGTTGATCAACGCGCGATCCGCCGGCAAGCGAAAGAGCCGAGGCTTTGGGTTACCCGGCTGCGCAAGTCCGGTCACGGTGCCGACCTCGACGAAGCCAAAGCCGAGCGCGGCCAGCGCTTCGTACGCGGTGGCGTTCTTGTCGAAACCGGCGGCCAGGCCGATGGGGTGTGCGAAGCGTAAGCCGAGCGCGTCGATGCCGAGCTTCGCGTTGCTCGTGCGTAGCGCACGCCGAGCCAGACCGCCGAACAGCAGCATGAACACACGCAAGCCAGCGAGCGCCACGTGGTGCACCCACTCGGCCGGCAACCAGCGCAGGACGCCCTGAAAGAATAATTGGTACACGGTCAGCTGCGAGAAGCCACGACGCGGGCTTTGGGCGCGAGCGAAAGGCCCGAATTTTCAGCGTCGGCTTCGACTTCAGGGAGCGCATTTTCGGTGGCGCTCACGGCTTCGATCTCGGCATCGAACGCGAACAATTCGCTGATCGCGGCGCTCAGCTGGTCGAGCGACAAGCCGTCTTGGCTGCGATCGATGGCGGCCTGACGTAAGCGAATGGTCGGTTGGTGAAGTAAGCGATTGACGGCAGATTCCAACATTTTCAACAGGGCGGCGCGATCGCCTTCGGGTAGGTGCTTGAGCCTTCCGCGCAGACTCCGCGACAGCTCTTCTTCGAGCGCGGCGCTCAGCCGCGCGCGCAATTGGACGATGGTGGGCGTGGCTTGCTCGGCATCGGCCCAGCGATCATAGCCTTCCGCTTCGCGAGTGACGATGGCCTCGGCCGACGCGGCCTCGCGCGTACGCGTGGACAGCGAATCGGACACCACCTTCGACAGGTCGTCGATGTTGTACAAAAATTCGCCGTCGAGCGTCTCGATGCGCGGCTCGACGTCACGCGGCACGGCCAGGTCGATGAAAAATTGATTCTTGCCGCGGCGCGCGCGCCGCGCGGCGCTCACCATGTCGTAGTCGATGACGAAGTGCGGCGCGCTGGTGCTGGTCACGACCACGTCTGCCTCGACCAAGCTTTGCGAAAGCGCGGACCACGGGCGTGCCGTGCCACCGACGGCGTTCGCCAGCTCCTCAGCGCGCGAAAGCGTTCGACCAACCACGACTACCTGCGCGCCGCCGACCTTGAGCAGCCGCGCGACGGCCTCGGCCATTTCCCCCGAGCCGACCAAAAGCGCGCAGTGGCCCGTCAAATCACCAAATATCTCGCGGGTGAGATCGACCGCGACGCTCGGCACCGAGACCTGACCACTGCCGATGACGGTCTCCGTGCGCACGCGCTTGGCGGCGCGAATCGCCCGCGGCAGCGTGCGGTGCAGCACCGAGCCGACCGTGCCGGCCTGGCGCGCCACCTCGTACGCCTCCTTCACTTGCCCCAAAATCTGCGGCTCACCCAAGACCATCGAGTCGAGCGAGGCGGCAACGCGGAACAGGTGCCTGACCGCGGGACCGCCGACGTGCGCGTACAGGTGTGGAGCGATGCCCGGCGAATGTACGGCGAGCGCGTCCACGCAGGCCTTGGCGACTTGGGGCAGATCGGAATCGAAGCCCGAGCGCCCGGCGGCGACGAGCTCGACGCGATTGCAGGTGGAGATCAGCAGTGCCTCCCCGACCTCCGGCCGCTGCACGAGTGTACGCAAGAAGTCCGGCAAGCCTGCCGCGTCCAGCACGAGTGTCTCGCGCACCGCGATGGGAGCCGTGCGGTGCGAGAGACCGACGACGACGATCACAGATTGCTCCCGCCGTTGGCCCGCACGACGTACATCAAGAGCACGAGCAGCATGCAGAACACGCCGGCCAGCGTGCCGTACGCGGCCTTTCGTCCGCGAAAGCCAGCCGTCTTTCGCAGCACCAGCACGGTCGCGAGCAAGAGCCAGGTCGCGTAACCGAGCAAAGACCGAAGCGACTCTGCGCCGCCGGAGTTGGTCATCTGCTGGCTGAACACGGCGCCCGTGACCACACCGAAGGTGAGCAATGGAAAACCCGCGAGCAGCAGGTGGTGCGTGGTCGTATCGAGCGCTTCGAGCGGCGGCAGGCGCGAACCCATGGCGGCCACGCGCTTTTTGGTGCGCAAGCGGCGCTCTTGCAAGAGATAAACGGAGCCCGCCGCGCCTGCGATCAGGAACAGCCCGATGCCGAGCACGTTGGCCGCGATGTGAAACATGAGCAGCGTGCGCGAGACGCCGAGCGCGGCCTCGTTGCTCTGCCCCACGAACTGCGCGCCGACCAAGAACGTGAGCGCGATCGGCGCGACGAACGCGCCCAGCGCGGACAAGCGCAGGCGCTCGCGCAGGGCGAGGTACGCGCCCACCGCGATCAAGGCCGAGAAGCTGAGCGCGAAGTGCAGCGAATCAATCGGGCACACACGCGAGAGAAGACTGGCGGTGACCACGTGCAGCGCGTGCAGCGCGCCGCCCAAGGCCAGCAGGCGCGGCGCCCAGAGCGCGCGCGCGGCGCCTCCGTCTTTGCGCGCGAGCTCCATGAAGAACAGCGTCGCGGCCGCCGAATAGGCGATGACCCCGAGGTAAAATGCGATCGTTACGATGTCGACCATGGCGCTCGCTTACAGGTTGCGCACCAAAAAGGACGCCAGCAACTCTTCGTCGCTGCCGGCGGGCGCGCTGGCTCGAGGCGCGGGCGTGCCAGACTGCAGAGCCCGATGCTCGGCAAAGGTCCCGACCGGTGAACCGAGCCAGCCAGGCACTATCTCGTACGCGTTGTCTGCAATCACCATCGACTCACCGAGCAGCGAGGCGCCAAGTTCACTCAAGAAGCCGACCGTCTTGACTTTGCCCATGACCTCGTGCGGGTCGGGCAGGCCGCTGACCTCTGCGACCACCCGCACCGCCTCTACCAAACGGAAGCTTCGGCGCTCGGTTTTGATCGTGAGCAGGCCTTGGCTGAGCTCGACCTCACCGTTTCCGAGCCAGCGATCGAGCGCCTCTTGCGGAAAGAAGACGCGGTTTTTACTCATTCAGGACGGCCCGGCCAGAGGAGCGAGCTCCGGCCCGAGCTTACTCCCCCGGCCGCGAAACGGCCAGGTCGCCCGAGACGAGTTCGCGCTTGGATTCCGTCACGAGCGCGATTGAGCTGTATTTTTCGGTCCGAAGCACGCGCAGCTCGGCCACGGTATCTTCCGGGAATTTGTTCTCATCGCCGTGCATCGGCGTGTCCTCGGCGCCGGCCTGCTCCGGGGAGTTGATCAGCATCCGGCGGCGCTGCATTTTCGAAGCGGTGGTCAGGCTGGCCCGCCAGCTGTCTCCCTTGCGCAAGACGAACAACCGGCTGCCTTGGTGCAGGCCATCTTCGCTGCCCTTGTCCAAGAACGCGATCTGATCCCGCGCGATGTACACGTTCGGGTAAATGCTGGTCAGCACCCGCGCGGATACTTTCGCGCTGGTCTTGATCGGCGGTACGACGTCGAAGCGCCGACCGACCGGGCCGATCAGGGCGCCGCGCTCGACGACGTCGACCGATTCGGTGAGCATGGCGCGCGCCACGCGCGTGTCCGGATTGAAATCGATCACCTTGACCGTGCCGCGAATGGCGACGATTTCACCCGGTGGCTTGCGCGCCCCAGCGACATTCTCGGGTTGGCGCACGGAGTTGAACACGGTCAGCTCCTGACCTTTGCTGACCATCACGCCCGGACGCAAGACCAAGACGACGTGGTTGCCCTCTGCGAGCATCATCTGCTCTTCATCGGAGCCCACGAGCTCGCCCCAAACGTCACGTTTCGGATCGCCGATGTAGCCCTGATCGCGCAGAAAGACGGTGCCGCTCACGACCTGCCCGCGGCGATTCAGCAAGGACCCACCGCCACCAATGGTAGTGGTCTGGCGCGGAGCCAGTGCCCGCTCGCCGGCTCCCCCCGTGGCGCTGGTCAGCCGCAGCTGATCGCCCGGGTAGATCCAATGCGGATTGGCGATCTGCGGGTTGTACTTCCAGACCTTCGGCCAGGCCCACGGGTTCTGATAGTAGCGGTTACACAGATCCCAAAGCGTGTCCCCGCGCCGAACCAAGTGAATGTCCGGCACCGGTTCGAACGTCACTTGTGCGTCGTCCGGCAGAATCGCGTTCGTGCCCAGCGAGCCGCGCGCGGCGTTCGCGCCGGCGTCGTCCGGCGGCGCGTTCGTCACGACCACGCTGCGCGCGGCAGCGCGCTTGCTACTCTCCCCGGGGTTGGTCGCCGACCAGATCTGGGTCGAGCCGTCGTTTTGCGGTGCGATCACGACCGCGCCGCCGCCGTCGGCCGGCAGCGCTGGCGTGGCCCGGTCCGGGCCGAAACCTTGAGCTCGGGCGACCTCTGCCGTCAAGGTGAGCGCGCTCAATGCGGCCAATAGGAAGCCTCGCTGCATGACTTGTGTCCTCACCGCTTGCGCTTCGAGTTATCGGAACCAGAGCTTAGGTCCGTACGGGAGCCGTACACGCGGATCATCGGTCGGGGAGACTGGTCGGCCGCAGATTCTTCCGGTCGCAGCGCCGCGGTCGGCGCGTCCGCGGGCGCCTCGCGCGCCTCGTCGCCCGGTTCGAGCTTGACCACCATCAGCGGCGGGCGCCCGGAGTTCGTGGCTGACTCACCGACCGGGCGGGCCGGCGGCGCGCTTTCCTTGCGCATTTCCAGTACCGCCAGCCGCTGCTCCAAGCGATCGTTGTGGCTTTGCAGCTTGATCAGATCTGACTGCACCGTGGCCAGACGCTTGCTGAGCTCGTCGTGACCGCCGCCGCAGGCGATAAGACCCGAGGCAGCCGCGAGCAGCGGAAACCAACGGAAACGGAGAGGGAGGGAACGCATCGCGAAGGATCGTAGGGCGTTCACCAGTTGCGGGCCAAAAGACCCGTCGTCGAACCCCCGATGGCTTGGCGCGTCATGGTAATTTTCCTTGCGAATCCAATTATTTACGCACCGTTACTGGACGAAGGTCCGATCGCCCCCTAAGGTGCGCGGGTGGGGTTTCGTCGCACCCGTCGCAATCCGAACCGTCCCAGGCCGAAGCTCGACCTACGGAAGACTTTGTTCGTACTGCCCAACCTCATCACCCTGGGCAGTGTGTTTTGCGGCTTCAATGCAATTCGGCTCGTCGCCAAAGAGACGCCGACCGAAAACGACGTGTACCGCGCAGCTGTACTGCTGATCTTCGCGATGCTGTTCGACATGATGGACGGCCGAGTCGCGCGCATGACCAAGACGCAGAGCGCGTTCGGGCTGCAGCTCGATTCGCTGGCCGACATCATCTCCTTCGGGCTCGCGCCCGCGCTGTTGGTTTACAAGTGGGTGCTCCACCGGGAGCCCATTCCGGGCATCCTGACCGCGTTCATGTTCGTTTCCTGCGCCGCCATTCGGCTCGCCCGCTTCAACGTGTTGAGCTCGAGTCCCAGCGGCGCGCCAACCAAGCCGGGCAAGTATATCTTGGGGCTGCCGAGCCCGCCTGCCGCCGGCATCTTGATTTCGTTGATGGTCGCCAACCACGGCGTGGGCGGCGCGCTCGGCGCGGAGCGCTACACCCTCTTGCTCTTTTGCGTGACGATCGGCTTGGGCTTGTTGATGGTCTCGAACGTGCGCTTTCGCTCGTTCAAGGAGCTCAAGGTCAACACCGCAACGCTCTTGTTCGTGCTCTTCACCGTCGGCTCGAGCGTGTTCGTGTGGCAGCGCTTCAAGCCGCAGTTCGTGCTGGTATGGCTGCTCAGCGTGTACGTGTTCATCGCGCTGGTCGAGACGCTGCGCGTGCTTTCTCGTCGCTTGCGCGGCTTGGATGAGCGCACGTCGGTGCCGCCGCCGATGCCGCACTGATCATCTTTCGGTCGCGCGCCCTGCCAAAACATCTGCCATCATGCGCCGATGGTCGAAGTCCTCATTGGAATTCCGTTTGGGTTCCTGCTCTGGTTTTTCGTGCGCTACGGCGTATTGGGCTTCTATACGATCGGGCCCAATGAACGCGCGGTGATCAGCACCTTCGGGCGCGCGCAGCGCACGGGCATGAGCACCTTGGAGGATCCGATGGTGGAGACCTTGCGCCCGGACGAGCGCGAGCGTTACGCCTATCCACAAGTGCGAGTGATCGGCCCGGGCTTTTATTGGAAGCTGCCTTGGCAGACGGCGCACAAGGTTTCGGTCGCGACCAATACCGTTTCGATTGCCTATGATCCCGAGGATCCCTCCGCCAACAACAGCGGACAGATCTTGGACGCGGTGACGAAAGATCAACTCAATACTGGCCTGAACGGGCAGCTTCGCTTCACGGTCTCGGAGCGCAACCTGTACGCCTACATCTTCGGCGTGAAGCGTCCGATCGCGCACATCATGGGCTACTTCGTGTCGGTGCTGCGCGATCGCATCGCCAACTTCGAAGCGCCCGATTCGCAGCTCGCGCTGGGCGCGGTCGAAGCCGGGGGCGAAGTGGGTGCGGGCGTTCAGGGCATCTCGATCAATGATTTGCGCAAGAATTTGCGCGATCTGAACGATCACATGGCAGAAGACTGCGCCTCCGCGGCGGCCCGCTATGGCATCAGCTTGGACGCAGCCTTGATCACCGGCATCGACCCACCGCTCGACGTCGACTCCGCGTTGGCGGCGATCAACACCGCTCACAATCATGTCTCGAGCGAGATCAGCCTCGCGCAGGCCGCCGCCGATCAGAAGATCGTGCAATCGCGGCGCGCGGTCGAGATCGAAACTTTGAACGCGCAGGCCGAGGTCGAGCCCCTGCTCACGCTGACCGCGCAACTTCGTCTGCTACGAACCACGGGCGAAGGCGCCATCGCCGCGTACGTGCGCAACGCCAAGCTCGGGCTCCGGCGGCGCACGCGGCAACTGGTGCTCACCGCCGACCAGGAGACACGCTGATGTTGTTTTTGACGACCGTCGGCATCACCTTCGTGAGCTGCTTCTTCGGCGTGCCGATCTTCCTCTTGCTGGTGCGGCTTTTGGGCGTGTACGTCGTCGTGCAAGAGCGGCAGTGCGTGGTGTTCGAGCTGTTCGGTAAAGTCCGACTGATCGAGAATCAACCCGGGATTCACTGGCCCTGGCTCAAGATGGGCCCGTTTGCGCCGCTGGTCTCCTTCTTCGGTAAAAAGCGGGTCGTCGATCTGCGGCTCGACCAAACGTATCTGCGCAGTCAGCCCGTCAACTCCGAAGAAGGCGCTCCGATGGGCATCGGCGTCTGGTGCGAAATGTTCGTCAGCGACCCGCTCGCCTACCTGTACAAGAACTGGGATCCGGTCGGCTCGCTGCGCGCGAACGTATCGAATGCGACGGTGCGTTGCTTGAGCAACATGAAGCTGTCCGAAATGCTCGAGACGCGCCACGCCATGAGCCAGATGGTACGCGAAGAGGTGTCCCTCAAATCACGGGAGTGGGGCTACATGCTCGGCAGCACCTACATCCGCAAGGTGCATTTCCGCGATCTAGGCATGATTCAACAGATCGAACAGAAGGTGGTGAACCGCCTGCGCCAGGTGACCGCCGCCATTCAGCAAGATGGCACCAACCGCGTGAACGTGATTCGCTCCACGGCGGAACGCCAAGCAGCCGTCGCCTTCGCGCAAGCAGCAGCGACGCGACCGCAGATCGTCGGCGCTGCGCTGGGCGAAATCGCCAAAGACCCGGTGATTGCCACGGCCCTGTTCGATTTGCTGGAGACGCAGAACCTGCTCGCGAGCCCCAACCTGGAAGTGAGCGTCTTGCCCGAAGGGACGCAATTCGTGGCCGCAATTCCCGGCACGAGCGGACACCCCGGGCGCTGAGCAGACTCTGGGCCGAGCCGGCGCGTCGAAGCGCGCCGCTCAATCGCGCGCCTCGACTCAGAACGCGCTCACGTGGTCGGCCGAGTGCTTTCGATAGGCCAGCCATCGCAGTTCGATCGGAGCATCGCCGGCTAGGTTCGAGAATAGATTGCGCCCTTCTGCCCAATTTACGTACCAGGGCGTTGGTGGCCACGCTTCTTTCGGCAGGTGGGCGCGCTCATACCCTAGGCACGCTTCGTCTCTCGAGATGACCAGGCCGAGTGGCGCCGTGAGCGCCTCCAACTCCGGGCGAGTGAAGAACGTCGACCACACGCTTTGCGCGGTTTCTTGGGCGACTGCGTCGGGCCGGTAACCGTCTCTCGCGACAAAAGCGTTGAACAGCAGCGTACCGCCTGGCGCAAGCGATCCGACCAAGCGTGACATGGCGCGCCCAAAATCGCGCTGAGAGAAGTGAGGGCTGACCTCGGAGAGCACGATCAACTCATAGCGCTCCGCGCCGAAGTCGCTTGCTTCGAGCAAGATGTCTTGCTCGAACAAGCGAACCGCGAGCTCTTCGGCTTGCACAGCCTCGCGCAGCTGTTTGGCCAGCGCGGGAACGGGTTCGATGGCATCGACTAGATATTGGGCCCTCGCCAAGGGCAGCGTGTTCCGACCACCGCCGGCCCCGACGTCCAATACGCGGATTGGCCCGCTTTCCGCCAGCGCTTTGGCGAGGTGCACGACCATGGCATCTGGCTGACTGCCAAATGGCTGATTGCCCGCCGAGCCTTCCAGCCAATCCTGGTACTGCTCCTCGAGCGATGGAGAGACGACGGACATCGTGCAATCGAGGGCCAGCGGATTCGACTCCGCTGGCCGATAAGCGAACACGAAGCGGGCATAGGGAGAACCAGCGAAGCCCTGAACCACGCAATCGTGGAACGCGCGGCGCATGGCTGCGACCTCCGCCGGCCCGAGCGGGCGATCGAGCGTGTCGAACAGTTGCATCAGCTTGGAGAAGTAGTGCTCCGAGAGCGAAGGGATGCACGGCGCCGAAAAGCTCCCTGCAGCGACGCTCCGTCTTTTCAGGCGCTCGACGATTGCAGCGCGGTTCTTCGACACGCTCGCTGAGTGCACACCGCCGCGCTGTAGCCGTTGATCCGAGCTTTTCTTTGCCACGACCGCGCCATCATTCGTGTCTCAGATGACCCTTTGGTGACGGGGCAGCAACGTCTGACTAGCCGCGCGGACTCGCCAGCATCTTCTTCAGCTCACCGCTTTCGACCAGGGGCACGAGATCTTCGAACCCGCCGATCAGCACGCCGTCGATGAAGATCATCGGGAAAGTGGGCCAGCCCGTCCACATCTTCAGCACCAAGCGCTTCCGCCACTCACTGAAATAGCTGCCGAGGCCGAGGTACTCATAGCCAATCCCTTGGCTGTCGAGTAAGCGACGCGCCTTTTTGGGAAAGGGGTTCTGCGCCATGCCCACCATCACCACTCGATGCGCGGCGATCAGAGATTTGACCTGGTCGACCTGCTCCCTCCGGTAGTTGGCGATCTTTTCGCCAATGCTGGGGTGGACCTTGGCTTCGGGGAAAATCTCGCGCATCGGCGTGGCTAGCATGTGGTTATGGGAGCTTACGTAGCCAGCGGCAAAGAGGTTTCTCGGGCCAATTTGGGCTCGCGCAATCCGCCTCTTGCCGGCCCCCCTAGCCCCGAGCGAGCCATGCTAAACCCTCGACGCTTTGTCTCTCCTCGAAGTCGCCAATCTGAGTTTTGGGTATAGCAGCGAGCGCCTGTTTCAAGGGGTGAGCTTTCGGCTGGAGCTCGGCGAGCGCGCCGGGTTGGTGGCGCCCAATGGCGCGGGCAAGAGCACGCTGCTGCGCGTGATCGCGGGTGAGCTGGACGCCGACGAGGGCACGGTCACGCTCAAGAAGGGCGCAGTGCTCGGCTACTACCGCCAGGGGCACGAGACCCGAGTCGAGGGCAGCGTGATGGACAACTTGCTCGCAGGCTTTGGCGATCTGCTCAAGATCCGCCATGAGCTGACGGCTGCGCAAGAAGCGGCGGCCAGCGGCGACGCGGCCGCGCTCGATCGCCTGTCGGCCGCGATGGATCGCTATCAGCACTCAGGCGCCGATCAGCTCGAGCGCCGCGTGGAGATGATCGCGATGCGGCTCGGTTTCAGCCAGAGCGATCTGGAGCGCGACGTGCGCACCTTGTCCGGCGGTGAACGCGGCCGCCTGTCACTGGGCGTCGTGCTCGCGGGCGAACCCGAGCTGCTCTTCTTGGACGAGCCCACGAATCACCTCGATTTGGAGACCATCGAGTGGCTCGCCAACTACTTGGTCGGTTGGCGCGGCGCCGTGCTGGTCGTCTCGCACGATCGCGCGTTCTTGGATGCAGTGTGTCCGATCACGATGGAGCTCGGGCGCACCACTTTCCGCAGCTATCCCCTGCCCTACACGCAGTACCACGAAGAGCGCGCCGAGGATCTCGAGCGTGAGCGCCGCCTGGCCGAAGAACAAGCCACGTTCATCAGCAAGACCGAAGATTTCATCCGCAAGAACATCGCGGGTTCGAACACCAAGCAAGCGCAATCCAGGCGCCGCATGCTGGACAAGCTCGACCGCATCGAGCGGCCAGAAGACGTCTGGGCGCGCGCCGAGCGCATGCGCTTTCGCTTCGCCGAGACCCCGCGCAGCGGCGACATCGTGCTGGACGTCAAAGGCGCGGCCGGCGTGCGCGGCGACGCAGAGCTGTTCCGCGGCTTCGATCTGCTGCTGCGGCGCGGTGATCGCTTGGGCATCGTCGGCCCGAACGGCTGCGGCAAGTCCACCTTGCTCAAGTTGCTCGCGGGCAACGGCGAGCCGAGCGACCGCGGGGACGTCAAGCGCGGCACCAACCTATACGAGGGCTACTTCGACCAGCACCTCGGGTCGCTCGATCCGAAGAAGACCGGCGTCGACGAGGTGCGCAGCGTGCGCGGCGATCTCAACGCCGATGGCGCACGCGAGTACCTGGCGCGTTTTCGCTTCTACGGGGATGACCCGCTGCGTCGCGTGTCGAGCCTTTCGGGCGGCGAGAGCACGCGCCTGGCGCTGGCCAAGCTGCTCTTGGAGCCACGTAATCTGCTGTTCCTCGATGAACCGACCAACCACTTGGACATCCCCGCGGCCGAGATTCTGGAAGAAGCGTTGGTCGGTTTCGAAGGGACCGTGGTGCTGATCTCACACGATCGCCGCTTCCTGGAGACGGTGACCACGCGCACGGCCAGCTTCGGCACGGGCGGGATCGACCTGTACGACGGCGGTTTCAAGGACTATGCCGAGGCTAAGTTGCGGAAGCTCGCGGCTGAGCAGGCGCGCGCCGCAGAAGCCGCGGCGGCCGCCGGGGCGAACGCGCGCGGTGGCGGACGGAGCAAGCCCAAGCGGGACAAGGCGCCCGGCCGATGATAACTTTGCGGCGAATGAGTCGCTCCCTCTCGCATGCCCTGGCCTTGCTGCTCGCGCTCGGCGTAGCGCTCGGCGCGTGCCGCAAACAAGCCACGCCCCCGCCGAGCGACGAGACCGGCGCCGTACCCAAGCCGACGGAGCTGCCGCCACTCGAGCTCAAAGAGGACACCGCCAACCTGCTTTTGACCTGGATTGACGACAAGGGTGACTTTCACGTCGTGCAGAAGCCGGCGGAGGTGCCGAAGGAAGGCCGCGACCAAGTGCGCGTCGTGGTGACCACGCGCGAAGAAGGCACCGGTAAGCTGGTCTATGTCTCGAATTTGAATGAGGTGACGCCCACCGGCGCCTACCGCGTGAAGACGATGACGCGCGCGGCCTGGGACGAGCTCGGCGCGGGCAAACGGAAAGCGCGGCTCGAGGCGCTCGCGCCCAGCGCAGTGCCCGCCGCTGCTGAGCCCGTGCCCGGCGCTCGTGATGCTGCCAATGCCCCCAAGAAGGCGCTGGTGAGCGGGATCTCAGCCACGATCTACGGCGCCTCGTGGTGTAAGCCGTGCCACGACACCGCGAAATACCTGAAGCAGCGCGGCGTCACCGTGGTGGACAAAGACATCGACGAGAACCCGGTGGCCGCCGCTGAAATGCGGCAAAAGCTGGAGCGCGCCGGGCGCTCGGGCTCGAGCATCCCGGTGATCGATCTGATGGGGCAAATCCTGGTCGGCTTTAGTCCGATGGCGCTGGATCAAGCCATCGAAGCCGCGCGCGCCTCGAAACCGCTCTGAGCGCCGACGACGAACCCCTCCGCGCCGCGCCGCGCCAACTTGACGAGCCCTGGTCCGGGACCAACGCTTCGCGGGCATGGCGGAGCGTCAAAACGCGGCAATTGAAGCTGCGCAGGGCTACTCCATCCGAGTCGCCTCGCGGCTGACCGGCGTGCCCTCGGACACGCTCCGAATGTGGGAGCGCCGCTACGGCTTCCCCAAGCCCGAGCGCAACGAAGCGCAAGTCCGAGTGTACACGGACGCAGACATCGAGCGTCTGGCGCTGATCTCGCGCGCGCTCAAGGCCGGCTATCGCTCTGGAGAGGTGGTTCACCGTAGCTCGGAGGAGCTGCGCGCCTTGCTCGTCACCTCCGCGCGCGCCGAGTCCGTGAACGACCGGCGCACGCCCACGATCGATTCACTGCTGAACCTGCTGAGCCAGGACGATCCTGAGGGGCTACGCGATGAGCTGCGGCGAAGCGTCGCGCTGCTCGGACCGAAGCAATTCTTGACCGACGTGGCGGCGCCGCTGGTCGAGCAGGTCGGAGTGGCTTGGGCCGCGGGGCGGCTCGCGGTGCGTCACGAGCATCTGCTCTCGCAAGTGCTATCGAGCAAGCTGCGCTCGCTACTGGCCGCGTACGACAATCACTCCGCTGGCCCCGTGGTATTGCTCGCGACGCTCACGGACGAACAGCACGGGCTCGGCTTGGACATGGTTGCTTTGTATCTAGCGCTGGCAGGAGCAACGCCGCGCCTCCTCGGCGTGAACACGCCACCCGATCAAATTGCCGAGGCCGCCGTCGCCTTGTCGGCAGACGTGGTGGGCGTGTCCATCTCCGAAGCTTCGGATCTAGCCCTGACCGACGTGCATCTGCGGCGCGTATTGAGCTCGCTGCCGAGCCGACTCGAGCTGTGGGTGGGCGGAAAAAATGCTCGTAAACTGAGCTCGCGTAACCCACGCATTCGGCACGTCGTCACTTGGCAGGATTTGGACGAGGCCATGGCGCGCGTGCGGGGCGCGGGCGGCAAGGGCTAGAGATCGCCGCTGCCGTTCCTGCTCCGCCCCCTTTCCCGCGCCGGGCAGGCGCGGCCGCCGCGATGAATGTTTGCCTGCCCGCGCTGGCCACAGCGTCGCTCCGCACTGCCAGCGCGCCCTTTTCCTCGCGGCCCCCCCAAACCCAACTTCAAAGCAATTGCGGCTAGGAATTTATGCGTGGCAGGCTCGCTCAGCTATGAATCTGACGCAGGTGAGTCGCACCCTCTCGGAGCAGGTCTCGGGCCTCTCGTTTCGATCGCCAGTGGCGTACGTGTACAACCCGCTCGAGTACGCGCGCGCGCCGCACGAGGCGTACCTGAAGCGCTATGGGAAGGGACCGAAGCGCGCGCTGCTGCTCGGGATGAACCCCGGGCCGTTCGGGATGGCGCAGACCGGCGTGCCATTCGGCGATGTGACCATGGTTCGAGATTTTTTGGGCGTGTCGGGCGCGGTGGGCAAGCCCGGGCGTGAACATCCCAAGCGCCTCATCACCGGCTTCGAGTGCACCCGCTCCGAGGTCAGCGGCACGAGGCTGTGGGGGTTTGCGCAGAGTCATTTCAAAACCGCCGAGCGCTTCTGCGCTGACTTCTTCGTGGTCAACTATTGTCCGCTCGTGTTCATGGACGAGGGCGGCAAGAACTTGACCCCGGACAAGCTGCCCAAAGCCGAGCAGGAAGCGCTGTTTCGTGCGTGCGATGGGGCGCTTCGGGACATCGTAGCGACGCTGAAGCCAAAGTTCGTGATCGGGGTGGGCGCCTTCGCGCTTGCCCGCGCACAGCGCGCTTTGCCCCATTTTAGCGGCAAGCTTGGCACGATCCTGCACCCGAGCCCGGCGAGTCCGAAGGCCAACCGCGGCTGGGCTGCGATCGCCGAGCAGGAATTACGCGCTCTCGGCGCCCTCTGAAGTTCAGCTCCGGGGATCTTTCAGTTGGTGCTTTGCGAGTTGCGCGCTTGCGCACTAGGCTGCGCCCCGAACAATGCTGTTTTTGCCTAGTTTCACTTGGGACGTCGACCCGGTCTTCTGGCGTATCCCGCGCGGCGCCGTGGCCGGGACGATCGGCGCGATCGGGCTCTTGATGGTGCTCTATGGGCTCGCCAAGAAAGAGCGTGAGCAGCTCATTACCGGCGCGTTCTTCGCCGGCGCGGGTCTGTTGATCTTTCAGCTGATGGGCCCGATGGTCGAGCTCCGCTACTACAGCATGCTGTTCGTGGTGGTCTTCCTCGGCGGGCACGCGCTGCTGAATTGGCAGATCAAACGCGGCGGCGGCGGCCCAGAGGTTGCTGGCGACTTCATCGTGTACGGCGTGCTGGGCGTGCTCGTCGGCGCGCGCATCGGGCACGTGCTGTTCTACGATCTGGAAAAGGCGCTCGAAGATCCGATCTGGATATTCAAGATCTGGACCGGTGGTCTCGCGAGCCATGGTGCGGTGGCGGGCTTGATCATCGCCATGTACCTGTTCACGAAGAGCCGTGGCATCCCGTTCTTGGAAGGTTCCGATCGCTTCTCATTTTCGGCGGCGCTGGGCGCGACCGTGGTGCGCATCGGCAACCTGTTCAACTCGGAGATCGTGGGTCGCGTGGTTCCGGACCAGAGCTGGGGCATGCGCCTTCCGCGCAATCCCCCGGATCACGGCTTGAACCCGCTGCCGCTCCGCTACCCGAGCCAGCTCTACGAGATCGCCCTCGGAGTCGCGGTGTTCGTGGGTCTTTTGATCGCCGACCGCGCCATGGGCAAAGAGAAGCGCCCGCGCGGCGCGATGATCGCCTGGTTCTTCGCGCTCTATTTCACGGGTCGGCTGTTCACGGAGTTTTACAAGGAGATTGAGGCGCTGCCCTCCGACTCCACGATCAGTATGGGTCAGTACTTGAGCATTCTGCCCGCCTTGCTCGGCTGGTACGGCGTGTACTGGACCATGAAGCGCAAGGAGCCGTCCGGCTGGGGTGATGCCTTGCCAGCAGAGGACGAAGACGAAGACGACGCGGACGATGAAGATGACGCGGACGACGAAGATGACGCGGACGACGAAGACGACGAGCCCGTGGCGACCCAGAAGTCAGTTTCGGCCGATCCGGACGTCGAAGCGGAATTCGAAGCCGGCAAGCTGAAGAAGCGCCGCGAAGAACCGCAGGAATAGGCCCGCGCGGCGAGCGTGCTCCGCGCAACACGCGGAGCACGCGCCGGCTGGACGACTCAGCCGAGCTTTGCCTTGATCGTGATCTCGGGCACGCCGCCCAGCGCTCGCGTGATCGGGCAGTTCTGCTTGGAGAACGCGACCTTTTCGTCGAACAGCGCCTGCGAAGCGCCCGGCACGACCGCGTTCGTCTCGAGCTCGATCTTGGTGATCGCGGGCCCGCCGCCGAGCTCGCCCAACGTGACCGTCGCGCTGGTCTCGATGCTGGTGGGCGGGTGACCTGCGGCCGTGAGTTGCGCGGCCAGGAACATCGAGAAGCAGCCGGCGTTGGCGGCGCCGATCAGCTCTTCGGGGTTGGTGCCGGTGCGGGCGCCTTCGAAGCGGGAGAGGAATGTGAACGGCGCATCGAAATAACCGGTGCCGCCCTTCATCGAGCCGGAGCCCTCCTTGAGAGTGCCCGTCCACTTGGCTGAAGCTTTAGAGATGGCCATGATTGCTCGCTCCTGTTTGAAAATGATATCGACGCGGAAGCCCCGCGCGCGCCCGTAATAGAAAACGACGAGTCGCCAGCGTGACGTCCCGAGGGGGACTAGACGTAATGCTGTCCTAGCGATCGGTCAATGCGCGCAGAGCAGGGGTCGCGGACTACTGAGGACCAGCCGCGGATTGTCCGGGTCGAAAATCACCTTGTCACGCGGGGAAAGCTGGGGATGGCGCTTGAGCGAGCGCGCCAGTGCGTCGCGAAACGTGCCGCTGGTGTCGATCTGGACGCGCTGGGGGGACAATGAAAGCGGCAAAAATAGCCCGTCCCCTCCGGTTGCCAGGTAGTCACTCGTGGCGACCAACAGCGTTTCACGATCCGAAACCGCCTTGCCGTTGTCTCGTGTGAGCTTCAACTCCGCGCCGGATTTTCCGCAACGCGCGCTGACTCGCATCCCGCTCAGTGAAATCAAGCCGTGCGCGTCGTGTTGAAGGTGCGTCAAGATCACGGTCTTCAGCTCGGCGCCGGTCATGTGAATCTGCGCCACTAGGTTGTCGAAGGGCATGGCCTCGAACAACTGCCCGTAGCTCAATTGGCCCGCGGGCAAGTCTGCGCGCAGGCTGCCGCCGTTCAAAATGGCGACGTCGGATCCTGCCACCGATTCACGCAGGAGATCGGCAAATAGGTTACCGAGCGCCGACTCGATCCCGTGGTCGCAGGCCATCGCTTCGCTGACCGTGCAACCGAGCGGCGCTTGGCGAAAGCTCTCGGCTCGAGCCAGCGCGGGCTGAATGACCTGGGCGATCTCGGCATCTTCGCTGGTTGGTTCCCCTTCGTAGTCGGTGAGCGTGCAGGGACCGCCTTCGGTCAGCCGGGGGCACAGCTCATGAGGAGGGAAAATCTTGCTTTCGAGCACGCGGTGGGTCGCGCGGTCCAGCTGTAAATCAATGCGCGAGAAGGCGCTGCCGCGGGCGTAGGCTTCGACGATCGGAATGCCGTTCACGAGCTGCGCCACGCCCGCGTGGGTGTGGCCGGCAAAGATGGCGTCCACGCTGCCCGCGGGCAGCGCGCGCGCCACGTCGAAGATTTCTGCGTCGGGCTTGCAACTCCCCAGATCCGAGGGCTCGCTGAAATTTTTGCAGTCAGCCCCTGCGTGAGCCACTCCGATCACGAGTTCCGCGCCTTGGCTGCGCAAGTTTCGGGCTTCCTCCGCCAAGGCAGGAACCAATGGCTCGACGTCCAGCCCAGCGAACCACGCGCTCATGACGATGCTCGGGGTCTCGCGCGTCAACAGACCGACGAAGCCGACTCGGACGCCGCCCACGTTCAAGACCACCGAGCGCCGGAGCTGCTCCCAAGGTGGTGAGGCGTGGCTGCCACGCACGACCAAGTTCGCCGACAGGATCGGAAAAGATGCTTCACGGATGCGCGCACGAATGGCGCCCTGCGGATCGTCACTGCCAGCCGCGGGGCCGAAATCGAACTCGTGATTGCCGAGCGTCGCGACCGTCATGCCCAATGCGCGGTAGGCCGCGATCACCGATGCCCCCTCGGTCAGGTTCGATTCGAGCGTGCCCTGGAACATATCGCCCGCGTCGACCAAGGCGACGGCGCCGCCGTCCTTCGCGCGCGCTCGACGCAGGTTGGTGGCGTAGCCGGCAAAGGCCGGCAGCGCGCGCAGCCTGCCATGCAAATCATTGAGCCCCAGAAAGCTCAGCACCAGCGGTGAGGCCGGAAGCGCTGGCCGTTCGGGCTGAGCGACGCTGGCGATTGGCGGTTTGACGTGAGCTTTTGGCCTCTGAGGTTCGGCGCACGCCGCACACAGCAGGCCAGATAGCCCGACCAAAGCGGAGCGAGACAGCGGCATTCGACGCACGGCAAAACCCACTTGGGGCTAGCTTTGTTCCAGCAGCCCGCGCAGCCGCGCAGGGGCGATGCGGAAATCACGCTTGCAATACTCGCAGGCGATTTCCAAGACCTCATTGGTCGATAGCAGGTGCTCGAGATCGTCACGGCTGAGGCTCGCGAGCGCCGAGACGACGCGCAGCTCGTCACACCAACACTCGAAGCGCACGGGGCTTTCTTCCAAGCGCGTGAAGGGCATGCCGTAGAGCAGCTCGTCGAGCAGCCAGCTGGGCGTGAAGGCGCTGTCACCAAGCTGCGGATCGATCGACTCGAAATCCCGCAGGCGCTCGGTCATCACCATCAGCGGACCGCGGCCGACCTCTGGCAATAGCTGGACGATGTAGCCGCCCGCGCTGCTCACGCGAGCCCCGTCGAACAACGTCCCGACTGCGAGCATGGAGATGACCTGCTCGGAGGTCTGCATGTAGGACATGAAGGAATGCGAGATCCCGCCGTCCTTGGGCACCTCCACCACGCCCTGATTGATGCGCCCGCTGCTCAGCGTGCGCATCAGCTGCAGCACAGCGCCGTGCCCGAGGTCGATTTCTTGTGCGCCGCCCTTGAGCTGGACCAGGCCGCGGGTCTGGCCGGAGGGGTGTGAATCCGCGATCAGGCTGCCGCTGCCGCTCGAGCCTTTGATGATGCCTTGCACCCGCAGGTTGGGGGCCATCGTTTCCCGGAACAGGATCGAGCCCGTCAACAGATCGCCAAAGTGGCGGGCAGTCTGCCCGGTTACCCCCTGCGCCTCGATGGCACCGCGCACGGTCTGGGTCGTGCGCGCGGTGATGACGCGGAAGGCACCATCGTCGGTAATGGCGCGGAGTACGGTGTCGGGCGGCTCGCTCACCCGTCAAATCTAATGCCTCGAACGCAGTCTGCCCAGCCCCGAGTTTCGGCGCGGACGCCTGCGCGTGGCTCCTGGCCGATGTTCCGCGCTATAAGGGTTGGCGATGAGCCCGAGCGAAGCCCAGCGCGCCACGTTGCTGGTATCCTGCCCCGATCGGCGCGGCATCGTGGCTGCCCTGGCGCAGGTTCTGTACGGCCACGGTGCGAACATCGTCGATTCCGACCAACACACCGACGCGCTGGCGGCGCAGTTTTTCCAGCGCGTGCATTTCGACCTAACGGACCTACAGACCGACCGCGGCACGCTCGAACGCGCCATTGCGGAGGTTGCCGAACGTTTCGGCATGCGTTACGAGCTCCGCTACCGCACCCGCAAGAAGCGCGTGGCGCTGTTCGTTTCGCGCTACGATCACTGCCTTTACGACCTGCTGCTGCGTCACAAGAGCGGGGAGCTGAGCTGTGAGCTTCCGCTGGTCGTCAGCAACCATCCGGATCTTTCGCGTGTCGCCGAACAATTCGGCGTCGACTTTCAGCTGATCCCGATCACGGCGGAAACCAAGGCCCAAGCCGAGGCCGCGCAGCTCGGCGTGCTGCGCGAGCGAAACATCGATCTGCTGGTCCTCGCGCGTTACATGCAGATCCTGAGCGCAGAGTTCGTGGCTGGCTTCTCGGGAAATATCATCAATATCCACCACTCGTTCTTGCCCGCCTTCGTGGGCGGCAAGCCGTATCACCAAGCATACCAGCGAGGCGTCAAACTGATCGGCGCCACCGCCCACTACGCGAGCGCAGTGCTCGACGAAGGGCCGATCATCGAACAAGACGTGGTGCGCTGCTCACACCGCGACTCAATCGACGACCTAGTTCGCAAGGGACGCGATCTGGAGAAGGTCGTATTGGCCCGTGCCGTCCGCCTGCATTTGGAAGACCGCGTGCTGGAGTACGGGAACAAGACGGTAGTCTTCGACTGATCGGGCGGTTCTTCCGCGCAGGTGTTTCGTAGGCCCCTCGCGGGCCTCACGATCGTCACATCTTTGACCGGCGAAGGACGGCGTCGGCGCGCGCATCTGGGAGGCCCCGTCGCCACCGAAAACTACACTGTGTAAACACAGTAAACTCCGGCCGCGAAAAAGGGGTGTCTGCAGAGAGGCGACCAGCACCAAAGAGCTGACGAATGTGAGCCTCACCCCCACATGCCGGCCCCGTTCGGGAGTCAAAGAAAGACGGTGGAGACGTCGACGACTATGGGCAGGCCGTGGGGCTGGCAAGGGTCGCGCCTGCGAACTTTCGCACCAGCGCTTGCACCTCGGAAGCGGGCACCATGAAGGACTCGTACTCGTACGGCGGCGTGAACGCGGTGCCGCTTCCCTGCTGGTTCCCAGTGCAGTTTTCGAACAGGTTGCCGACCGCCTCTTGAACCGAACCCGCTCCAGCCTCCTTACCCAGGTCTATCGGTTGGCCTTGGCCGATGAAGTGGTTGTTCTCGGTCAGCACATTGCAAGAGTAGCCGTTGGACACTCCGAGGACCGAAGCGCCTACCGCGTCGTCGCCGGTGTAGAGGTTGTTGACCACGTGGATCTGACCGTAGCGGCAACGGGGTTGGCGTTGAGCCACGGCCTTCCACCAGTTGAACATGAACGTGATGTCCAGCTTGCCCTCGCTCGCCGGCTCGTCGTCGGAGGAGGCGATCAGGTTGGATAGATTGTGGCTGTTGCCGGGGAGTGCATAGCCGAAGATGTTCCAAGTGAACGTCACGGTGTCGGCGCCTTTCACGACATCGGCGTTGCCGTCTTGACCATCCCAGAATTCACAGTGGTCCACCCAGATGTTCTTGGAGCTGCCCTCGATGCTGAGGTTGTCCCAGGCCTGATCTTCATTCGATCCTGGACCGCGAATCACGATGTTGCGCAGGATGACATTGCTCGCGCCGTTGATGTGAATCGCCGCCTTGAGTTGGGTGCCAGCGCGCAGACCGATGATCGTCTTGTTCGACTTGATCTCCAGTCGATTACCAGAGGTGCCGGACCATCCGCCGCCCAAGGTGCCATCGACGTGGATCACCCGTGCTTGGGCGTCTGCTGCGTACTTCGCGAGATCGGCGAAATTACTTACGACGATCGGAGCGACGCTGCCACCACCGGTGACGCTCGCCGCGCCGCCGGTCCGTCCGGAGCGGGTAGCCCAGCCGATGGGCTTACATTGATCCTTACTGGCGGTGCCGGTGGTGCCGCCGCTGGCGGTAGCGCCAGCAGCGGAGGTCGTGCCGCCGGTAGCGGTCTTGCCTCCGCTCGAGGTCGTACCGCCGGAAGAAATTGCCCCAGCGGCGGCGGTCGTGCCGCCCGCTGCCATCGTCCCTCCGGCAGCCAGCGTGCCAGCGGTAGAGGTCGCCCCCGCGACGGCGGTCGTGCCGCCCGAAGTGGCTGCACCGCTGGTGCCAGCCGCAGCCGCACCACCGCTCCCTGCGCCCCCATTGCCGCTCGAGTTGCCACAAGCGCTGCTCAGCAGGAGGCCGAGGCTCGAGATCATCAAGGTGCGAACGGGGCTCGAAGAGTGGGGCGTCACGGGGATCTCGTGGAGTTGCGTCAGCCGGCGGCGGGCGATTCACAAATCTCAAAGAACGATCTTAGTTATCTAGCTTTGCACGAAGCCCGGCACAACGCCTCAAGAGCGCCTCGATCTCCGAAGCTCCGTAGAGCTCGGATTTATGGAATTTGCCGGGGTCGAAGGAAGAGAACGTGCTGCCAGTGGCCGCCGGCAGGCGGATCGTCACAAAGGTCTCCGATGTGGGTGATCGATTCAAGGGCGACTTGTTCGAGCACAACGGAAGCCGATGAATTTACTTCTCTCGTCCGGCAAAGTGAAGCTTCTCACCATTGAGCGCAGCATTGTCCCCGGTTCGGAATTGAAAGATCCGCCGCGATAGACACGATACAAACAGGCCCTGGAATCGTGGAGCGGATCAACCAGCTGACCTTTTTCGGCATCATCCTTATACGCGTTTGCCTCGTAACAATCTGCGACCCACTCGGCGACATTGCCGGCCTGGTGCAGCGTTCCAAATGGTCCGGCGCTTTGCCGATACGAATCCACGGGCGCGCGATGCGGGTACGCCGCGCGCTGCGGATCAGGTGGCTCGCGTCCCCAAGGATATTGGCGTCCGTCTGTTCCTCGAGCGGCGTACTCCCATTCTGCCTCGGTCGGTAGCCGCATGCCCAACGACTCGCAGAACCGCTTTGCCTCAAACCAGCTCACACGCGTAGCCGCCTGATCTCCTTCACCGATGTGCGCGCGCTGGAATTGACGGTATTCGGCGTTTGAAACTTCGCGCTTTCCGATCAAGAACCGACTGACCTTCACGCGGTGTCGCGGGATCTCGTCGTCGTAGGTGTTGCCGTCGATCACGATTGCACCCATCCAGAATTCGCCGGCAGGAACTTCGACCAATTCGAGCAGCGGAGAGCTCGCCAACGGCGGGGCGACAGGGCGAGCCGAGACGACAGGCGGCACCGAGTCGACCGGTGCGGGCGGACTTAGCGTCGCGCTAGCGCTCGGCACAAGTAGCGGATCGGCCGTAGGCTCCGCCGGGCGTCGGCGCGCCCAAGCCCATGTCATGTAGAGCACTAGAGCCGGCACACCAACCGCAACGCCAGCTAGCCACGTGAGCCGCTTTCTGGTCACCGAGGCGCGTTCGCTCGGTATTTCCGGGAGAGAGTGCGCCTTTCCATCGATGCTCACCGAGGGTGCCGGTGCGACCGCGTGGCTTAGGCTCTGATAGAAATCCGGCCCGGGCAAGCGCCCGTCTCGCACGTCGTGGTGGTGCGTTGACTCGAGCGGGAAGAACTGTTCACCCTCGAGCAGCAGCGGGAAGATGTCTTTTTTCCGTCGAAGCGCGCGGAGCACCTCGTTCTCCACCCACTTGGATTGGCGAGCTGCGCTCGTCATGACAACGATGACGGCGCCGCAATTGTCCAGATTCGCTTCGATCTCTTGCGACCACTTGCGACCGGGATTCACGCGCAGGTCGAACCAGATTTCAAAGCCCTTCTTCGCCAATGCATCCGCCAGGCGCCGGGCGTACAATTGGTCGACGTGGCAATAGCTAATGAAGATGCTGGCCACGAATCCTCGACGACAGCATGAGCTACATGCGCCCGGCAGAGACGACAACGGGGCTAGCGCTGGTCATTTTTTCACACTCCGCAACCTGCGTGGCAGCTTTCTCAGCGCTCGCAACGGATACGGTCGGCGTAGCTCAGCTCGAAGTCAAGGTCGCCTGGCCCGGCGGCGACACCTCCACCCTGCTCGAGGATCGTCGCGCGACGGCTGACAACTGATCCTCGCGGGACCGAACGGCCGGGCCCGCCCTTGGACGGGGCGCGACGTGATACCGAATGCAAAAGTCCGCCACAGCGGCTCTCTCTGCCCTCCCCGTCCCCAGAACCGGCGCTCCCCCCTCGCGCTCTTTCCGCCACAGCGGCAGCTCCAGCTTGCCCCGGCCAGCCACTCGGTTAAGCTGCGCTCACGCTCGGGGCGCGGTCCCAACGACCGCTGAGAAGTACCCGTAGAACCTGATCCGGTTTGTACCGGCGTAGGGAAGCGCGCTGAAAAAATTCGGCGTTCGTCCCGTCGCCCAACGAGGAAGAAACGAATGTCGACGAGAACCCTACCGCTGCGTGGCGCCGCAAACCCCTCCAGTCTTCGGGATGGCACCAACCCAGGCTCGTTCGCGAACGCGCCGAACCTCGGCGGGGCGCTGACGTTTTCTTCGCCCGACACGCCCGGCATGCCGCAGCCGAGCGACAAGACGGCTTGGGATTTTCTGCCGCCGGGTTGGCGTCGCGACGGCGACCGCGCGATCGCTCCGGCGGGCTTCGTTCCGATCACCCAGCTCGAGCACGCGCGGCTCGGCACCGTGACGCCGGAGATGAAGCGCGTCGCGGAGCGCGAGCCGCACCTGACGCCGGAGCAGGTCCGGACCGAAGTGGCTTCGGGGCGGATGATCATCCCGGCCAACACCCAGCATTTGCGTCACGCGCTCGAGCCGATGTGTATCGGCCGCGCCAGCAAGACCAAGATCAACGCCAACATGGGCGCTTCACCCGTGTCTTCGAGCACGGATGAAGAGGTCGAGAAGCTGAAATGGGCCGAGCGTTGGGGCGCGGACACGGTGATGGACCTTTCGACCGGCGGAAACCTGGACGAATGCCGGCAGGCCATCATCAGCAACTCCCGCGTGCCGATCGGAACGGTCCCGATCTATTCGATGATCATCGGGCGCAAGATCGAAGATCTGAGCGTCGAGGTGATCATGGACAGCCTCCGCTATCAGGCCAAGCAGGGCGTCGACTACTTCACGATCCACGCGGGCGTGCTGCGTGAGCACTTGTCCTTCGTGCAGCGACGGTTGATCGGCATCGTCAGCCGCGGTGGCTCCTTGCTCGCCAAGTGGATGCTCGTGCACGGCAAGCAGAACCCGATGTACACGCACTTCGACGAGATCTGCGAGATCATGCGCGAGTACGACGTCTCGTTCTCGCTCGGTGACGGCTTGCGCCCCGGCGGCTTGGCCGACGCCAGTGACGACGCGCAGCTGCGCGAGCTGGAGACGCTGGGCGAGCTCACCGAGCGGGCTTGGCGCAAAGGCGTGCAGGTCATGATCGAGGGCCCAGGCCACGTGCCCTTCGATCAAATCGAATACAACATGAAGCTCGAGCGCAGCCTGTGTCACGGCGCGCCGTTCTACGTGCTCGGTCCGCTCGTGACCGATGTGTTCCCCGGCTACGACCACATCACTTCCTGCATCGGCGCGACGGCGGCCGCCTACCACGGCGCGAGCATGCTCTGCTACGTGACGCCCAAAGAGCACGTGGGGCTGCCCAAGAAGGACGATGTCAAGCAAGGCTGCATCGCTTACAAGATCGCCGCGCATGCCGCAGACGTCGCGCTCGGCATCCCCGGCTCGCGTGACTGGGACGACTCTCTGACCAAGGCGCGCGCCGCTTTGAACTGGGAGAAGCACTTCGAGCTGGCGTTCGACGGCGACACCGCGCGCGCGTTCCATGACGAAGATCTCGACGTAGATACGGATTTTTGCGCCATGTGCGGGCACGATTGGTGCTCGGTACGCATCTCCAAAGAGATCGTGGAGTTCGCCAGCGGCAAAGCCGACGGTTTCGAGCGAGACAAGGTCGCGCAATCGGCCGCATTGACGCCGGAACAACGCGAGATCCTGGAGAAGCGCGGAGTACTGAGCCCGGAGGAGATCCACCGCCTGGCCTCGAAGACGCGCAAGGCGGTCGGCGCGGACAGCTCCAAAGGCTCGTGCCATTCGGACTACGTGGAGCCACAGACCGCGCAGCAGATCCAGGAGCAGCGACTCGTCCAGCTGCGTACCAAGCCTGAGGTGACGGCGGCGGAATAACGAGCGTCGCCATGACCGACGCCCCCCACCGTCACGTGTTTCACATCACCGAGCGCGGCGCTTTCGCCGCCGCGCTCGAATCCGGCGCCTACGAAGCCGAGAGCCTACAGAGCGAAGGCTTCATTCATTGCTCGACGCGCAGGCAAGTCTTGCGTTCGGCCGCTCGCTTCTTCGGCGGGCGCACGGGCTTGGTCTTGCTGTGCATCGACCCCGAACGCCTGGGCACGCTCTTGCGCTACGACGCCGCCGACGGCGAGGACTTTCCGCATTGCTACGGCTCGATCCCGCTCGAAGCGATCCCGGCCGTGATCGATTTTCCGTGTCGCCCCGACGGCAGCTTCGAATTGCCGCATGAGGTCGAGCTCTTGGCGGACTGACGACAGCGCGACGCCGAAGGCTGGGTCGTCACGCGCCGCGGCGCGTGACCATCAAAAATTCATGACCGCAGCGCGCGCCGCCTTCGGCGTGCTCACGTCTTTGTACAGGAGTGGGTAATCCGCGCGACCGGCGACGGGTTCGTAGTTCAGCCAGCTGCGTTCATCCGACACGCCCCAGAACGTGACGCTCGTGACGTTGTCCTTGTATTGTCGGTAAACCGCGAAAAGATCCGCGAAGCGTTGCGCCTGCGCCGCCTCCAACTCAGCCGTGTATTGCACCTCGGGAGATGCGACGAAGCTGCCCGTGCTATAATCCTCGTACACGGTCACGTCGAGTTCGCTGATCTTGATCTTGTAGCCGGCGGCGACGAACTTATCGAACGCGCGCCGGAGATCATTCGCGCTCGGCCAGGTCATGCGCTCGTGGCTCTGAAAACCGACGCCATCGACCTGAATGCCTTTGGTTTTGAGCCAGGCGAACAGGCTCAGGATCTTGTCGGCCCTCGAGGTCACCAGGTAATCGTTGTAATAAAGCTTACCGAGGGCGCTGCCCGGCTCGTTGGCTTCGAGCGCGTCGTAGGCGTATTGGAAAGCCCAGTAGATGTACTCTTCGCTGCCGAACAGCTCGTACCACTGCGAGTCCTCCGAGCCGTCGCGATACACCTTGCCGGAATAGCCGCTGATCGCCTCGTTCACGACGTCCCAGTTGTCGACCACGTCCGCGTAGCGATTGACCACTGCTTCGATGTGCGCTTTCAGCCTGGATTTGAGCAGCTCCAAGCTGCTCGGATCGCCCGCGCTGACTCCAGCAAACATCCAGGCCGGGGCTTGCCGATGCCAAAGCAGGGCGTGCCCGGTCAGCTTCATGCCGTGACTGCGCGCGAAATCCGCGATGCGATCGGCCTCCGTCCAATCGTACGTGGCCTCCTCCGGGTGGATGTTTTGCGCCTTCATCGCGTTTTCGCAGGTGAGGTGATTGAAGTCGCGCGTGACGGTTTCGGCCGCGTTGTCCAAGTGCCAAGCGCTGACCGCGGCGCCGATCGGGAAGTAGTCCGCGTACGTCTGCGCCACCGAGCCCGCGAGGCTACCGCCGTCAGCTAGCTCGCCGGGAGGCGGCGCAGCGGCGGACTGGGAGCCGCCATCACAGCCGCTCAGCAAAGAGACGCTGCCGACGAGCGCCACGGAGCACAACCAAACACGGGCGAGAGCGAACCTGAGGCGGGGCATGCTGGGATCCGGAACCGGTTCCAGTTCCTGCCACAGCTTCCGCCAAATGCAAGGCGCGGCTCGCTACTCGGCGGCCACCAGGATGTCGCCGTCGGCCGAGTAGTAAAGGCGGTCGCATTTGGCGTCGGGAACGGCGCCCGTGCGCTCATCCAGCTCGACGACGGTGTAGAGCGGCGCGTCCGGGCGATCGCGAAAGCGCGCCATTTGCTTGCCGCTGCCTTCGTCGACGTAAAACAGCGTGCGTGAATCGCTGGACAGCCCGCTGGGCAGAGGGCGCGTGGCGCTGGTGCCATCGAACAAATTCTGGCTGATGCTCTCGGGCATCGCCCAGCTCGACGTGCTCCACACGGATTGGTAGACCACGGCAATGCCTTCGAAGCCGCTGGGAAAGCCGGCCGACGGCTCCGGCGTGAAGGCGGCGAAGACGAATGTCTTGCCGTCCGACGCCAAGACCGGAGCCGCGTAGTGCTGCATGGTCTGGATCGACCGCTGGTTGATGCCGGTGAAGGCCGATGTGTCTGCCTCGTCGGCGAACGCCGCGCTGCGCGAGGCCCGGGTGAAGGCGGCAAAGCTTTGGCCTGTCGTTGCCAGCAGCACCAGCGTCTTGCCGTCAGCGCTGAGCGCGACACCCGCGTCGACGCCGTACCCATCAGGAATGGTCAGCGTGTCTGCCTCGCCGAAGGCGGCGCTCTTGAGATCGCGGTGCGCTCGCAGCGCAGCGCCGTCGCGCAAGAACAAGATGTCCAACTCATCGGGCGTGATCGCCAAGAGTCGTTCGTCCGCGGCGGTCGAGATGCCCTCGAGCGGCGTGGCGCTCGCCCAAGTTGCGTCCTCCGAACAAGCGCCCGGAGTGACGGGGATGATCGTGCCTTGCTCCAAGCCGCCCTCGCCGCCCGCACCGGACGAGCCGTCCGCGCTGCCGGCGGCGCCCGCAGCGCCGCCCTCGATCTCGCCGCCGCCGCCGCCATCCGTAGTCCCGCCGGCGCCACTGTCGCCGACCGGCGAACGCCCACCGGCGCCACTTCGCGACGACGCGCCGCCGTTGGGTAGCGCCGGCGCGTGATCGTCCGAATTGGATGAGCAGGCGACGCCCAAGCAAACCGCGATGCCCAAAGCCGTGAGCGTGTAGCGATTCATTCGGCCGGCACGCAGCTGTAGTTCTGACGCCAATTGGTCAAGGTAGGGCTAGCAGAGAGCGCATCGTTTGGTACCATTCGTATCGTCACCTTCAAGTATTGTTGAGACTTGAGGCCGGCTGCGAGCAAGAGCGCTCCGACATCGCTGCCCACCCAGCTCGTATTCGGGGCGCCGCTCGCGGTGCCGAGCTTGACCACTCCGGGAATGCTGACCATCGCGGGATAGAGCGGCACGGTGGCAAAGTCAGTCCCTTTTGCCGAGGTCTGCGCGTAAAACTCGATCTTGGAGTTGGCGCTGGGCGTGATCGTCTGCCAATCGAAGAAGCGCCACACGGCTTTGGTGCCCGCCCCACAAACGGCCTGGTAGTTGCGCTCGAAGTTGGCCGGGGCGGGGAGCAAGATCGCTGGCGGCGGCGAGCAAGTGCCGCTCAAGCAGACCGAACCGATGCAACAGTCGTTGGTGACGGCGCACGCGCCACCGTTTGCCACGCACATGCCGACCGGCTGCGCCGCGGTGCAATGGCGCGTCGGCGGATCGCTGACCGGCGTATCGATCTTGCACACGGCGGTCCTCGGACTCGCGAGGCCACCGCAGCAGTCCTCGTCGACTTCACAGCTGCTGGTGCTGCCGGTGCCGTTGCTCTTACAGCTATCGAGCACCCAGAAGCCGCGCTCGTTCAAGTAGTTGGCGCCCGAGGTGCTGAAGTTTTGGTTCGGCAGCATGAAGGCCGGATGACTGCGATCGGCGCCAGCGCTGGGCACGTCGTCCACCGCCGAGATCCAGAGCGCGCTCTGGAGCTGGGCGGAGTTCATCATTTGCGTGTAGCTGGCGGTGTTCGAGTAGTCCTGCTGAACGCTGGCCAGATTGAAGGTATTTCCGTACGGCCTCGTACTGGTAAATACCACCCAACGATATCCACCGGCGGCCTTTGGAGACACGGTCGGCTGGTAAGCCTTGTTAGCGTCGACCGCGCGCTCACCGGAGTTGAGGGCGGTCAACGCGACCGGTGTCGGGGGAGTACCCGCCGAATCCACGGACCAGAGCTTGCCTGGATCTTCGAAGTAGTTGGTCGGCCCCATGTAGCCATACTTGGTCCAACCGGCGTTGGTGCAGCAGGCATCGGTGGGCGTGGTCGTCTGATAGATGATGCTGCGTGAGTCGCTCTCGAAGGTCGGCCACTTCATGACATCGCCGAAGGGCCAGGTGTTGACCAATGAGCGGCGACCTTTGAACAATTTGGCGGTCTGGTCGAAGTCGAAAATACTGAGGCCTTTGCGCCAGCCCGCGCCGGCCGAAGAATCACCGTCGACGAAGACCAGCTTCTTCGCATCCGGGGAGAAGCTCGGCACCATCATCGCGGTCTTACCCAGGCCCCACACGCCAGGAGTTGCTGCGCTGACATCGAGCGGAGGCACGCCGCTGGCTTGTGGTGTTTGCCAGGCCGCATAGCTGCCACCATTGCCGTTGTCGCCGCCATCACGCATCGTGCCGGAGCGGTTCACGTCACCCGTGGGCTTGAATGCGGACTGCGGGATGGCGGTCCAAGCGGCCGAATTGCAGTTCACCTTCCATTGCAGTTGGACCGACGAGTTCCCGGTCCCGTCGTACCAGGCAAACTTGAAGTCATGGTCGCCGGCCTCCAAGTAGGTCGCGCCGTAGAAGGCTGCGGCAGTCCAAGCGCTGGCGACCCGGATCTGATCCAGCCACAACCGCCCGCCATCATCGACGCTGCCATTCGTTTGGAACTCATACACGCCGCTGCAGGGCGCGCTGAGCAGGCCGGTCCAACGGGCCGAGATGCTATCGCTGCTGGTCAGCTGCGAGAACTCGGTGCGGCCGCTGCTGTAGTTGTTGTAGATGGTCGAATCATAGCGAGTGAAAGCGCGCTGCACGGTCGGGTTCTGACCCAAGCTCGTATTCGCAACTTGGTCACCGTAGTAGCTCACGGTGAGGCCGTTGGTGGGTACGACATAGCTCGCGGGCGCGTACAGATTGGCGGTTGGGATGCGCTCGTTCACCGTGCTGTACTTCCAGCTCAGCTTGAGCAACGCCGAGCCGGTCTTATCGGCATACTCGACCTTCAGCGGGTACAGCGTGCCCTGCGTCATCGCGATGTTGTTGCTACAGGAGTTGGTGGCAGTGGTGGCGACGGTCAGCACCGGGGTTGCGCCGACCGTGACCTTCACCGAATCGTTGGCGTCCGCGCACAACACGACGTTGCCCGTGTAGGGCGACTCGATTTGCCCCTGCCACACGGCGCTCCAGTTGTCGGTCGGCAACGTCGTGATCTCGGTAGCCGCGTTGCCCGTGCCCCAATCGGCATAGATATCCGGGTCTAGCCGCTGCAGCAGGACCGAGCCGGCAAAGTTATTCGTCCCGTAGTAGCTCGCCTCCAGGCCGTGCGTGCCGTCGTTCGGGTAGAGTTGGGCCTGGGGCACCAGCGAAAGCGGGACCTTCGGGCTGCTCCACCAAAGCTCGATCTCGGAGTCACCCGAAGTGTCTGCCTGGTCGAGCTGGATCGATACCTTCGTGCCCGCGGTCATCGCGATGGTACCGGTAGAGCTCTTCAACACGCCTTGATAACCCGACTGGTCGATCACGGTGGTACCGTTCACGATCAACTTCACCGCGTCGGTCGAGTCGATCTGGAACGTATACGTCTCAGTGGTGAGGGCCTGGATTTGCCCGGTGCGTCGCACGGAGTAGTTGGTGGGCACCAAGCCACCGGGGCTGTTGGTGTCGAAGTCGAAGTTGACGATCGGATCGATCCGCTTCCAGAGCGGGCTGGCAGTGGTGAACGTCGTGTTCGGGTAGTACTTCGCTAAAAGACCCGTACCAGTGCCACCCGATTGGATGGTGGTGGGAACGGTGAACTGGCGGGCAGCGTTGATACCGACCAATGCCTGATCGGTGTTGCCCCAAGGATTGTTGGCGGCAAAGACGTACGAGCCATCGGGTGTGAGCGGCGCCCAGGCGAACCCGCGCCAATCGTCTGCGCCGTTCTTGTACGGATCGCGCGCTGGCGAAGGCACGAAGTCGGACATCGGATTGAGCACTCCACCCGATATTTTCGACAGGCCGCCGTTGGTCGCGCTCCAAGACCTGTCCGCGGTGGCAAAGTAGTTACCGTTGGCGGAAACCGAGTGGCACACGGGGCAGGCGTCGACCGTGGCGAACGCGCTCCTGGCCAACGACGGCGAGCTCGGATCGGCGACCATCATCGTAGTCGCGCCGCTGCGATTGTATTGCGTGTAGTAGATCAGACCGCGAACCGGGGCCGAGCTGAAACGGAGTTTGCGAGTGACTGCGGGAGCCGGCGTAGTGCCGATCACGCGCTGTACCGTGAACGAGACTTCGGCGCCTTTGCCGGAGTTCTCGAGATCTTTCCACACCGACGCTGGGATCGTAGCGCTCGGCGGACTGGATTCCGCGATGATCGTGTTCCAGGCGAAGGTCGCCGTGCCCGTCGCGGGATAGCGCAGCGAGATCTGCACCGCGCTCGCGGCGGTCCCGCCGGTGTCCCACTGAATCAGCGGTGGGATGACGCCGAGCGGCAGCACCGTGTCGGCATACGGGTAGAGGACCTTCATCGGATCCGTGCCGGACACCGGCTTCGCGAAATTAGTGACGGCGTTGGGCGGCGCCTGCGTGGAGTCGGTCGCGTTCACCTTGACGTTGAGCTTGCCGGTCGCGGAGAACTGGCCTGCGTAGGCCGTTACGTTGAGCGTACCTGGAACCGCGCTGAGCAGGTTCACCGCGCCGGCAGTCACGGTAGCCACGTCGAAGCGATCGAGCGACCACGCCGGCGTGATCACACCCGAATAGCAGCCAGCAGGCACGAGCGAGACGCTGAACGTCGGATTGGCGGGCATCACCGTGAGACGAGCGCGTTTGCCGTTGACGTCAGCCATCACTTCGGGCGGAACGATCTGCTTGGCGATGGTGGCCGAGCTCCAGCGAAAGAACACCGCGCTGCCGCCCGTGGCCTGATAGTACTCGAGGCGAAAGGTGGCCGGAGTGCCGGCGGTCAGATTGATCGCGGGCGAAGCGTACTCGGTGGTGCCCTGGTCTATCCATTTGTCGACGACCAGCGCGCCGTTGATCCAGAGCCGAACCCCATCGTCTGCCGCCGCGTAGAACGTGTATGCCTCGGTCGTCGTCGGAATGACCGAGCCGGTCCAGCGAGCTGAAAAGTTGGTCGCGCCGATGCCGGTCACCCCGGGCGCCGCACCATTGTAGTTGTTGTTGATGTTGGCTTCGATGCGCGTCGTCGTGGCCGTCCAGGTGGAGGGGATCGAGGTGGCGGTCTTGTTGATCTGATTGAAGTATTCGCCCTTCACGTACGAGGAGTTGATCGCTGAAACCGTGATGTCCTGCGTGGCGGGCGTGATCGCCAGGCTCGTGCAAGTCGAGGCCTGGGCGAGCGGAACGTTCGCCTTGATCGTCAAGCCGCCGTCGTAGGTGAACGGGCCGCCGTCGAGGTTCAAACCCGTAGCGTCGTCGATGATGCGCTGGCAGTACGGATCGCAGGGGTTGTCGGTGCACGCGGTCGGCGAGCCCAGACCTTGTGCTTGCTGACCGCCCGCGGGCGCGCTGAGCGTCGCGATGCGATCGCCGATACATTCGCCCCAAGTGTTGCCGTCGCACGTGCGCTTGCCCATCGTGCAAGACACGTAATCACCCGAGCGTCGCTCCACCTGACCGCAGTCGACGACCTCGTCCGCGTTCTCACAGGCGCAGCCCTTGTTGGGCGTCTCGCACGGGTCCACCATGGGCAACGGTTTGTCCCCGGCGTCAGCCACACCCGCGAACGGCAAGTCCTCGCGTCCGCCGTGTGAACAAGCGTTGCCGAAGGCGAGTAGCGCCAAGGCCAGTGCCCAACCAAGTGGCTTCTCGAACATGGATCTCCGTAGACAGTAACGGCCGCTTTGCCGGCTAAGTAACGAGCTTGCCTGCAAGAATCGGGACACGGACGATCTCGAAGACGCGACTAATGTGGGCCAATTGCCTGAGAAAACGGGGGTTCGCTCCCATTTTCGCACATCCACGCCGAACCCCCGACACCCGCTTCGGGAGTGGTTACGCTCGCGCCGGCTCAGCCGAGGACGTCGGCGATCACGTAGCGGCCAGGCTTCTTTCCAGCCAGAAACGCTGCCGCGCGCAACGCGCCGTGGGCGAACAAATCGCGGTTCGAAGCGCGGTGAGTGAGCTCGATCCGCTCGCCGTCACCGAGTAGGTAGACGGTGTGGTCACCGATCACGTCCCCACCTCGTACGCCGAACACTCCCACCTCGGCATCGGTCCGCGCGCCGACCTCACCATCCCGACCCCGCAACTCACGTACGTCAGGCCGCACTTTTTTCACGGCTTCGACCAGACGCGAAGCCGTGCCGCTGGGCGAATCGATCTTCTTGCGGTGGTGGAGTTCCACGATTTCGACGTCGTAGCCGAGACCGAGCCGACGCACCGCGAGCTCCACGGCCTCCGCCAAGACTTGGATGCCGAGGCTCATGTTTCCCGCCGCCAGCACGGGCACGACCTCCGAAGCTTTGTCCAAGGCGCGTTGCGCCCCCGCATCTAAATTCGTGGTCCCCGTGACGATCGCGACTCCCTGCCGAGCAGCCAGCGACGCCAACTGCGCTACGGCCGACGCGGTCGAAAAATCGATCACGACTTCGGCTCCGAGCAGGGACGAGGCGACGTCCGGACTCGTGACCACGCCTAAAGACCCGAGCCCTGCGAGCTCGCCCAGATCGCGACCGAGCAATCGATCCGAGCTCGAGCATGCAGCGCCGACGATCTCCAGCTCTGGGTGGTTCTGAGCCAGGCGCGTGATGGCCAAACCCATACGCCCCGAAGCGCCGTGCAGTGCGAGCTTCACGACGCCTCGTATTCGGCCATCACCGCGCTGAGCCGCGCGCGACACTCGGCAGAGGCTTCGACGAGTGGCAGGCGCACGCTGGCGTTCATGCGGCCCTTGAGCGCGAGCGCGGATTTAGCGGGCGCAGGGCTGGCCTCGGCGAACATGGCCTTGTTGACCGCGAAGGCCGCCACCTGCTTCTTGCCGGCCGCGCTCCAGCGCCCAGCGAGCGCATCGCTGACCATGGCGCTGACTTCTTTCGGGTACACATTGCTGGTCACGCTGATCACGCCCGTCGCGCCGACGCTCATCATCGGCACCGTCAGCGCGTCGTCGCCGCACAGGATTGAAACCGGGCGTTTTGCGCGGGCCAGCAGCTCTTGGCAGTAGAGCACGTTGCCCGTCGCGTCCTTCAGGCCGAGCACGTTGGGGCAAGCGTCGAGCAGGCGGAGCGAGCTGTCGACGCTCAGTTCAACGGCGCTGCGGGCAGGAACATTGTACAGCACGATCGGCACGCTGACCGCCTTCGCGATCGCGCACACGTGCTGAAACAGGCCTTCTTGGGTGGGCCTGCTGTAGTACGGCATCACCACCATCACCGCGTCCGCGCCCGCCTCGACGGCAGCCCGGGCGCCCTCGATGCTCTTCTTGGTGTTGTTGGAGCCGGTGCCCGCGAGCACCAGCGCGCGCCCCTTGGCGATGCGTTTACTGCGCACGATCAGCTCCCGCTGTTCGGAATCCGTCAGTGTGGGCACCTCACCGGTGGTGCCGCAGGGTACGAGGCCAGCGATGCCGCCTTCCAGCTGCGCTTCCAGGTGCTTCTCGAATGCGACGAAATCGACCTCGGAACCGTCGGGCGAAAACGGGGTTACCAGCGCGGTGTATGCGCCAGAAAAGCTGAGCTCTGCCATGGAGGGCTTCTTTTCCCGCGTTCTCGGGCGCAGCGCAACCATCCGGCGCCGCTTTCGCGCGGCTTTGCCTGGGCAACGCGGGCAAAGCCGCCGCTTTCGCGAGTATGACAGGGTGCGCCAAATTCGGCGGAATTGACCCCGTGACAACCCCGGGTACTATCGAGACCCCGGTTCGAACATGGCCTCGATTCTACCCGGTCGTCGGACCGCGATATCACTGCCGTCCGAACGGCCCAAAGGCGCAGGTCAGCCGTGCTTGGTCATCATCTCGGGCGCCGAGATGGGCCGACGCATCGATTTGACGCACGAAGAAGTGTCCATCGGCCGCAGCGACCAGTGCACCGTGTGCGTCAACAGCGACATGGTGAGCCGGCGCCATGCGGTCATCAACCGCATCCTCGGTCACTTCATCGTGGTCGACTTGAAGTCGACCAACGGCACGTTCGTCAACGATCAACGGATCGAGCGGGCCGAGCTCAAAGACGGCGACCTGCTGCGAACTGGCAAGACCGTGCTGAAGTACCTCGAGAACAGCCTCGAGCTCGAGTACATGCAGCACATCCTGAGCTTGGCCGCGGTCGACTCGTTGACGGGGCTGTTCAACAAGCGCCACTTCGACGAAGTGTTCGGCAAAGAGGTGGCGCGCGCGGATCAAACCCGAGAGCCGCTCAGCTTGATCGTGCTGGACATCGACCATTTCAAGAAGATCAACGACACCTTCGGCCATCCTGCGGGCGACGCGGTGCTCAGGCACGTCGCGTCCGTCGTCAAGAGTCAGATCCGGCCGAGTGACACGTTGTGCCGGGTCGGCGGTGAGGAGTTCGCGCTGGTTTTGCCGCAGACACCGCTCACCTTGGCCACGCAAGCCGCGGAGTTGATCCGCGTGGCGGTCGAAGACACCGCTTGCGACGTTGCGGGTACGATCATCCCCACCACGCTCAGCCTCGGGGTCGCGCAGCTCGGCCCTGGTGAGATACCCGAAGGGCTGTATCGGCGCTCGGACGAGCGGCTCTACGCAGCCAAACATAGCGGACGCAATCGCGTCTGCTAGGGCCAGCTCTGCGCGCTAGCGCGTGAAGGAATCGATCAAATCGGCCAGCGCCGGATAACGCATGGTCAGCTCGGTGCGTGACGGCATGTTGAAGTCCGCGAAATCGAAGCCCGGCGCGACCGTGCAGCCGCACAGCGCGAAGCCATCACCGATCACCCGCGCCGCCTGCAACCTGCCGGCTGGCACTACCCACTGCGGGCATTCGCCGTGTTGCAAATTGGGACCCAGCTCGACGCGTTGATGCAGACCCGCGCGCGAAATGGTGTGAAGCTCCAGGGTCGCGCCCAGATAGTGGTGCCAAACTTCGTCGCTGAGCACGGTGTGGAAGGCCGAGAACTCACCCGCCCGCAGCAAGAAGTAGATCGCGGTGGAGGCGGCGCGTGAGACCTGCGCAAACGGGGCGGGAACGATCGCGGAAGCGCGAAAAGTCTCTCGGAAGAAGCCTCCCTCGGGATGCGGAACCAGGCCGAGCGCCGCGATCACCTCATGGTCGGTCAGTGAGTTCACGCGGTCGCGCGCTTCTTCGGGATAGCCGCCGGTCGGGTGTAACGCAGGCCCGGGCCTGACTTTTGGCTCAGGCATTTGGCGCTCAACGCGGCGGCAAAGCGGGCGCGCGCCGGCTCGGGCAGTCGCAAAAGACAATTACTCGCGAACTCGGCGTCGGCTTGGCAGCGAGCCAGCAGGCGGGCGACACGCGGTCCGTGGATCCGGCGGCAGTCCGCGCAGATCCCCTGGTCCACCAAGGCCAGCGAGCTGCAACAGCGGCACGTTTCAGGGGCGGGCATGGCCCGAGCCTTAGCGGAGCCGGCAAATGATGGCCAAGTTCTGGCCTGATGCGCGCGAAAAAAAACGCCGTCGAGCGGCGCGCGGTGGCGGAAATTGTCCACCGCCCTGAGCCAAATCCGCTAGCTTCGGCCGATGGCACACGACGACGACCACGACCATGTTCATGACGAAAATTGCGACCATGAGCACGGTGATGATGAATTTGCCGAAGAACTCGAAGAGTTTCTCGGTGAGTTCCAAGAGCTGCTCGGCACCGACCCCGAGGCCGCCATGGAGCTCGTGGAGAGCGTCGACGAGTCATTCGCCGCGCACCCGCTGATTCGCATCGCGCACGCCCACGCGGTTTGGGTGACCAAGGGCGCCGCCAGCGCGCGCAGCGAGCTCGAAACGCTGGTCGCGGCGGAGCCTGACTTTTCGGACGCGCACTACGCGCTCGCCGACGTCTACGGCGAGCTGAAAGAAGACGCGCTACGCGTCACGCACTTCATGCGCGTGCTCGAGCTCGACGAGAAAGACGACGAAGAGTCCGGCTTCGACGCCAGCGGGTTCCAAGAGCTGATCGTGAAGAGCGCCGAAGCAGCGCTCGCCGGTCTGCCCTCACCCTACCTGGAGCGCCTGAAAGGCGTCCCCGTACTGCTCGAGCCACGCCCGAGCGCGGTGCTGGTCAAGGAGGGCTTCGACCCGCGCGCGCTCGCTCTATTCGAGGGCCCGACGCTCGACGCGCCGCCCGGTGAGGTGATCTCCGCCCCCACGCGGATCGTGCTCTTTACCGCGAATTTGCCGGCGGAATTCGAGGACGAAGAGGAGCTGGCCTCGGAAATCGAGATCACGCTCTTGCACGAGATCGGCAACTACTACTCGCTCAGCGACGAAGAGCTGGACCGCCTCGGTCTGGAATGATCCTGAGCCAGGGCTAGGAAAGCGAGCGCGGCTCGCGTCGGCGCGAAGGCGCGCGGCGTGAGCGCGCCGACGCTGCGCTGAGCGCCGAACTGCTCGAGCCCGAGCACGCGCAAAGTGCCGCCCTGCCGCTCACGCTGCACCGAGAAGCGCGGCACGATCGCCACGCCGAAGCCGAGCTCTGCCAAGCGCTTCAGTACCTCTACGCTGCTCATCTCCATCGCTAGCTCGATCCGCAAACCTTCAGCGGCAAATGCCAGATCGACCAAGGCCCGCGAGCTGGTCGTGCGGTCGAGCAACAAGAGCGGATGCAGCGCGAGCTCACGCACGCCGACCTGACGGCGTTTGGCCAAAGCGTGCCCGGGCGAACACACCGCCACGTCCTCTTGCGGCGCGAGCTCGACGCAGTCGAGCCGCTCGCCGATGGCACGGCCGGAGACCGCGAGTGAGGCGGGCAACGGCAAGCTGACGATGCCCAGGTCGACCTGACCCTCCGAGACGCGCTCGGCGATCACCGGCGAAGGTCGATTGTCGATGCGCAAATCGACCTTCGGGTAGCGCTCGCGAAAGGCAGCGAACACGGGCGGCAGGAAATAGCAGGCCAAGGTATCGCTGGTACCGAGCACCAACTCGCCCGAATCGAGCGCGCTGAGGCCGGCAAGTTCGCTCTCGGCCAAGGCCATCTCTTCGAAGATCCGCGTCGCGCGCGCGAGCAGCGCGCGCCCGGCGTCGGTCAGTCGCGGGCGATGACCATCGCGCGAGAACAGCTTTTGCCCCAGCTCGCGCTCCAGCAAGAGCACCGCCTGGCTCACCGAGGACTGCGTTTTTCCGAGTTGTTTTGCGGCCTTGGAGAAACCACCGGCCGTGGCGACCGCACTGAAGGCGGCCAGCCGCGCGCTGTCCATAATCATCGCCATTTCTTATCAATTATATCATTTTCTATTGGATTGCATAATGCCAGCAGCGGGCCATGCTCGGCCGATGATCGTCATCCCGGGTCGCGCAGCGTTGTCGGTAGGGCGTTTGGCCAAGCGCCTCGCCAAAATCCAAAGCCAAAACCCGGCGCTCACCGCGCTCAGTGCGCGCTTCGTTCATTTCGTGGATTTGGGTAACGCCGAACTCTCCGCGGACGAACAGCAACTGCTCGGACGGCTGCTCGAGTACGGGCCGCGCGACGCGAGCGACGCGCTGGCGGGCGCGCATTACTTCGTGGTCCCGCGCTTGGGTACGATCTCTCCGTGGGCGTCCAAAGCCACCGACATTGCCAAGATCTGCGGTCTGGCCCAAGTGCGACGCGTCGAGCGCGGCGTCGAGTACGTGGTAGCGGGCTCGATTCAGGACGAAGCCGCGCTCGTGCGCAGCCTGCACGACCGCATGACCGAGTCGGTGCTCCGCAGCGAGACCGAGGCGGTCCAGCTATTTGCCCGCGCGCAGCCCAGGCCACTTTGCAGTATCGATCTGCTGGGCCTGGGACGGAGCGCAATCGAAGAAGCCAACCGGACCCTTGGACTCGCCCTGGCAGCCGACGAGATCGAATACCTGGAGCAAAGCTACCGCGCGCTGTCGCGCAACCCCACCGACGTCGAATTGATGATGTTCGCGCAGGCCAACAGCGAACACTGTAGGCACAAGATCTTCAACGCGGACTTCGTGATCGACGGTGAGAAGCAGCCATTTTCCCTATTCAAGATGATCCGTCACAGCACGGAGAAGAGCCCCGCTGGCGTGCTCTCCGCGTACCACGACAACGCCGCGGTGATCGAAGGCCACAGCGCGCCTCGCTTCTTTCCGAATCCAGAGAGCGGAGTTTATCGTGCTAGCGATGAAGAGCAGCACATCTTGCTCAAGGTCGAGACGCACAATCACCCGACCGCGATCTCACCGCACCCTGGGGCTGCCACCGGCTCGGGCGGAGAAATTCGGGACGAGGGTGCTACCGGCCGCGGCTCGAAGCCCAAGGTCGGCTTGACCGGCTTCTCCGTCTCGAACCTGCGCTTGCCTGGCGCGCTGAAACCTTGGGAGATCGCCTACGGCAAGCCGACGCGCATCGCCTCCGCGCTGGACATCATGCTCGAAGGCCCGATCGGCGGCGCCGCCTTCAACAACGAGTTCGGGCGTCCGAACTTGACCGGCTACTTTCGCACGCTGGAGCTCGAGGCGCCGGGCCCCGCGGGACGTGAGGTGCGCGGCTATCACAAGCCGATCATGCTCGCGGGCGGCTTCGGCCATATCCGCGCCGGCCACGTCGAGAAGGGCATTATCCCCGCCGGAGCCGCGATCGTCGTGCTCGGCGGACCCGCGATGTTGATCGGGCTGGGCGGCGGCGCGGCGTCGTCCGTGAGCTCCGGCGCTTCACACGAAGATTTGGATTTTGCCTCGGTGCAGCGCGACAACGCGGAGATGCAGCGCCGCTGTCAGGAAGTGATCGATCGCGCTTGGCAGCTGGGCGACG
>Ga0247760_1000326_pt1 | contig 52760 bp, 45 predicted proteins | sample UWRJL171409R4_FD_179936 | JGI IMG/M metagenome (GOLD analysis project Ga0247760, IMG submission 179936) | Plant litter microbial communities from Arlington Agricultural Research Station in Wisconsin, United States - UWRJ-L171-409R-4 | ecosystem: Environmental > Terrestrial > Plant litter >...
GGGGATGATGAGACTGAGGATGCGGTTGCGGCAAGGTTATCGATGGTGCTGCACGAGGAAGTTGTGAAGCCGCTAGGGAACGTGAGGATATAATTTGTAGGAGAGTGGGGGGAGGTGGTGATGATTATGGATGCTCTGGATGAAGGGTCGGGATGTTGGGTACTCTGTACACCTACCATGGGCAGTCACCAACATGAGTCATTGCGCATATAAGGGGCGGACCGTCGGCAAACGCTCAGATATTTCCACCATCCCGGTATTTGAGATGTGACTTGGCTTCTCTGGGGCCTCGGTATGATCGTCTTCGTGGCTTCTATATCGTCCTACACTGCTGAGGCGAAGATGCGAGACAACATTGAACGCCAAGCATCACCTTTTCTGAAGATACATCGGCTTTTTGCTCCCTCAAACTGAATTCTAGCTGCCGATCAGATACCAGCCACCCAGTAAGGTCAAGGGTAAAGTAGCAGCACCCCCGGGCCGACAGTCAAGCTTTTTCTCGTGCCGCCTCTTCATCTATCAACGACATCCAACAGGTGGCAGATCCAAACCCACACTTCGATTTGGATCTCTGTGTTATTCCCGTCCCACTGTTCCATCATTCGCTCCCTCGGTTGGAGTAAAGCGGCCTTCTCCAACTGGACTTCCCCTCAGTCGTATCAAGTAGGGGTTCCAACGACGGACCGCGCAGTAGCTAGGTATTAGGCTAAAGACGCTGGGGTGCGTGTCTTGATGCTACTTTACTATGGTAAAGACTGGCACCTGGGACTCAGAGACATGCCACTCCGCGTGCCTTAATTAAACCTAAACTAGGTTTGGGTAGGCATGGTGGCCTGTCGGGTCGGGTAATGTCCCAAGGCGAGGCGGGAAGGTCGCGTACCTGGGCATCTGTGAATCTAGTCGCGAGATGGGGCGGCGACGGACGGGCGGGTGCACTGGGGTTGGTTCGTCTCGAACCGTGAATTTGGGTATGTCTGGGTTTTGGCATCGAGTGGTTATATTAGCTGCCTTTTCTTGGGCTGCTGGCATCTGGCGTGGGAATGTCCTCTTTTGTGTTTCCGAGTTCAGGTTTTGAGCCTTGACCGTGAGTTTGGATTCAGTTTATACCACGATGCTCGGCTGGGTGGTAATCATTGTGGGACTGGCCTCGCTCGCGGCTGGGGTGCCATCGCCGAAGAGCTTGAAGTCCGATCTCACGATCTTGATCAACAACGATCTGCAAGGTAAAGAGGTCTTGGTGATGTGAAATCGGGGGACATGGCTGACAGTATCGCAGGAGCGAGTAGCCCCTTTTCAACATCGGGTGTCATACTCCTGGACCCAAGGCCGTATAGCGATGCGTTTGATGCTTGTCGGGCTCTCGGCGAGCAGATATGGTCTCCTGAGCTGAACACGGCAAGCATCAAGCCAAGCCTTGACTTTCTCGCGTACCAGGGGAAGATCAGCGCCACCTCAAGGCTCTGGGTTGCTGCGATTGGCAACGACACCAGGGCGTTGGATACGTCTGGAAAAGTCTCAGGGGCGGATTCGGCATTGCAGCTCCCGGTTCTGTGCACACAGACAGCGCCGTATTCGAGCAAGGGGGTTCAAGATACCAGTGAGAAGTGGCGAGTTGAGGTCGAGGCTAATAACCAGACGCTTTCCGGGTAGGCCCATTCTCGGTGTTTCCTTTCATCAACCCGAGCTGAGACTGATATTGCACAGATACCGTGACCGACTGTCATTCCGCTTCTTTGGTATCCGTTATGCGCCCCAGCCCAAGAGATTCACATACCCGACCCTGTTCCAGGGATCGGGAGAGTCAGTCTCCGCAGTGAACTTTGGCTCCCAATGCGCTCAGGGGTCGTCTGGGTCCGGGAGCGAGGACTGCCTCTTCCTCAACATCTGGACACCTCACCTCCCTGCCCCTGGTGCCCAGACAGAAAAGAACAACCTCAAGCCAGTCGGGTTCTGGATCCACGGAGGGGCTTTCACCGGCGGGACTGCCAACGATGCCACCTTCGACGGCGCCAACATCGTCTCCCGCGGTGACATGGTGCTCGTCGCCATCAACTACCGCCTGTCGACCCTTGGCTTTCTCGCCCTCAAAGATGGCATCACCAACGGCAACTTCGGCCTTGCCGATCAAATCACCGCCCTTGACTGGGTGCGTACCAACATCCGCTCCTTCGGGGGTGACCCCGACCGCATCACGCTCTTCGGGCAATCCGCCGGCGCCGGGTCCGTCCGCGCCATCATGGCCTCCCCTAAAGCCACGGGGAAGTTCTCCGGCGCCATCCCCCTCTCCAACCTCGGCGGGATCAACTACGGCACCACCTATTCCCAATACTACACCATCGACGAGCAACTCTCCGTGGCAGGCAACGCCATCCTCTCCGCCGCAAACTGCACCCTCGCGCCCTCCCAAGTCGACTGTCTGCGCGCTCTCCCCGTCCCCGCCCTCCTCGCCGCCGGAACGGCCCGATTCCTCGTCCAAGACGGAACCTACCTTACCACCCCCTCCCTACCCCTATCCGGCTCTTCCCTCCCCATCTCCCTCATGATGGGCACCACCCACGACGACGGCGCAGCCTTCATTCGATTCCCTGCCCCAGACACAACAAACACCACGACCTACCTCCTCTCCCAAGGCCTCCCCCCGGTCTCGCCCACCCTCTTCCCCCTCCCCCCTTCCATCCAAGGTACCACCCCCAACACAACCCTCGCGATCTACAACACCTCCTCCCGCGTCGCCACCGACGGAATCTTCCGCTGCGTCGACCAAGCCACTGTATATGCACTTACCGCCGACAGAGGCCGTGTGCCAAAGGGGGTGTACTATTATGAGTTCGACCGCACGTACCAGACCACAGGGTGGCCGCAGACAGATGTGTGCGAGGCCCCGAAAACGGCGGCGCACCCGTATGGGGATCCGTCGTTGCCGTATTTTAGGTGTCATTCTGGGGAGCTGTATTACGTTTTTGGGAATTTGGCGGGGCGGGGGTTAGCGGTTAGGTGTGTTTTTTTTTTTATCTTTTTCATTTTCAGGGGGCTCTTTTCTTGTGGAGGGGATGGCCAAGGCTGTTTTGAGAGGCCCCCTTTTATATGGCGGTTTATGTTGGTTGGGGATGCTAGTGGCTGACGCTTGAACAGAGACGACGCCGACCTCCCCTTCTCGCAGCTGGTGCTTGACCTGTTCATATCCTTCATCCGAACGGGCAATCCAAACCCGGAAGCAGGGTATCTTTCCGCTAGGGGGTATGATGGGACGAAGAGGCGCTTGGAAGAAGTGGACGGGGAGTGGACCGCAGTAGTGAAGGGAGATTTGCGGATGAGGGTCTTGGACTGGAAGGGCGGGAGGAAGATGGAGGGATTCAGGGAGCTCGAGCAGTGTCGGGGGTTGGGGCTGGACGTGGTGGAGTATTATTCCGGGTTGTGAGGGGTTATCAGGTAGGTAGGTACTATTCGAGCTATCGCCCATTTGATAGTTGCTACTATCCCGCAGGTAGGTTCCGTAACGCTGTTCATATCGGAATTCCATCCTGAACGTACTTCACCCCTTTCTGTCTGCTCATGTTCTTACCATCCACGAATTGATACTTACCTAAGGTGTACCCATTCTGAATTCCATATATCACGGTAGGTCTCATATGTCGAGAGAACTGTCGAGAGAACTGTATCGAAGAAGGCCGTGAAGGAATTCCTTTGGTAAGAGAGTGCCCATTCCTGGTCAATTGGACTCAACTTGTCGTTTCTGCCCGAGATACCACTCACTTGGGGCTTTGCTGGCCCAAGAAAAGGACCAGAACGGAAGGTTGTATTCCTCCGAAAACGTGTTGCGAGGGGACAGCTTGCAAGTCCGGCGCAGATAGGCATGAAGCTGGTCCGCTTCCTCGCCCAATAGCTGTGAGAGTAGGGCGCGGCACTGGCGGATAAAATTTTCTTCTCTCATGTAGACGGACTGGTTCGCGATGAACATCATCCCATTGCTAGACCGGGCGTGGCAACGTTGAACCTCGCGCTCCCTTTCCGGACTCGCAGGGCCCTATCTCAATAGACCTGAGATCGTCGGCGCTACCGCCTTGCTGGTAGTTGTAACGTATGCGATCCCGGCAAAGCGCCCAGGTAACCAACAAGAGCTCCTCAAAGTCGTGGGGTTGCCGTTGGAAATCGATGACAGGACTGCCGCTCCCAGTCCTAGGAGACAGGCGGTAGAAGGATGTCTGCTGACGGCTGGGGACACGATCGAACACGACTGCCGCGTTCCGCCAGAGCCAGTGATTCACCATTGGGAGTAATAAAACACTCATAGTAATAGAGGTGTGTATCACGCCGTTCGACGTGTTCCTTCTTAACGAGGCGATACTTGCAATTGATCCGTCGGTTCTTGGCACGCCGTATCGATTTCAAACGTATCTCGCTTCGCAGCCGATTCACCTAGAAGTTCTTGCAACGGGGTTCGGGCCATGGCTCTCGGAACCGGATTTCCACGGATTTAGGGGCCGCCGCTTTCATTGAATCAAGAACCTTGTGGACGTCGCACGGTTTCGCACGCATGGTGAGTAGGGAAGCGAGATGGTAGCCACCCTTGGGCGCCCTGAATTCGACGACCATTTCACGGGGTTGGCAGAGCTTTAGTCCTTGTAACAGCGCTGAGTCGAGGTCTCTGGTCGACCAGGCATATCGTTTCCGGGCCCGGGTTGCCTCAAGTTCGAGCCAATACCTTTCGGAGCAGCGGCCGTTCACAACGATGACAAGCTGATCCAGCTCGGTAAACTTGCCGCTACCACAAAAGACAAAGCCGGCAGGTAGTACGGAAATAACTTCAGCGCGCGTACGACGAGCTAACCGGAGAAGGGTGCTGAGATCTTCGATTTCGCCAACAGCTTCCCAGATCAGGAGCCTCAGCTCCGGGGGGAGCTCTGAGAGTGTTGCCATGTCCAACGTGGCGGGATATTGAATGGGCTATGAAATCAGAGTGATCGGCCTTCTCGATTCGAATCATTGAGCTCGAGGAATAGCTCGCGCTAGTTATTTCATATTAAAAGGGTTTAAAAACGATCAGATGCTAAGGTTCTGAACACCTCGGATGTATACCTACACGCGAGAGGCGTCCATCAGAGGACCAAGCCTTTTCAATATGATGGGGGAAAAGCCCCATCATCGGGAATACCCCTCACATGATATGCTCTCATATCTCACAGGGAGAAGCTATCACAATTCCTTTTCAGCAGCAGTTGTCATGTCAAGATTGGTGACATCACCGTTGGGGTACTTGAGGTAACGATTATTTATCGATAACGTTAGCAATTAAGCAGCGCGAGGGTGCCCCCAAAATTAACGGTTGCCCCACTACCGTCGCGTGCAAAACGCGGTTCCCAAGCCCCGTTTAGTGCCTGCGCGAACAATCGACAGCCTGCTCTCCTCCCTCGGGCCATGTTGGGCTCCGGCTTTGTCCAACCCATTCCCTGTAGGAACGATCTGTCTCTTGAAGAGACTCTCTTTAAGAGTGAAGATGTCTGTAACATCACCTCTTACCTCAGCGGAATCGCTCTCCACCCCCGAATCGTACACGACCGCCAAAGACTCGCCCTTCCATGAAGCCGACACCACGGGTATTAGTAGCCCTGTCGTCGAGGACCGCGACGAATCGCCGCGATTTCGCCATGCTGTGCACCCTATCCACGAGCTGAAGGGTCAATGCCAGATCCAGCTGGAGGAAGAGCTCTGTAAACTCCACCAGCCGAACCTACCTAGCTTGGACTACCTCTTCTAACACAACGCAGTCCTTCCTGTCATTCTTGTGCTGGATACCCTGCTCGCCGATGGCACCGTCACAAGGCCCTCAAAACATCCAGCCCCCGCCCGGGTGGCACCTCCGACCCAGCTCGCATTCCTGAACACTCTCATAATACACCCGTCATATACATCACGGGCATCCGAACCCACCAACCTTCACGTCGCAGCACGCGCCCTTGCCTATCTACGCGGTGTCCTCGAAATAACAGGACCCATTCACGCCAACCTACGCTACGCTTTTACATTCAATCGCCGCCCCAGGCGCGACGGCCGGGATAGTCGTAGTACCAGTAGGTACCATACCCGCTACAGCAGCCCCCCCCTCCACGACGACGAAGCCAATAGTAGTGACTCCGACAACGTCGAGGGAAGGCTCGCCAACGAGCAGAGCGTATGGCAAGGCGCGGGGAACTTCTGGGCTGCACTGGGCTGGGCGTTTCGCTGCGCAGCGGCACATCCAGAACGATGGCGGCACTGGAAGGTGTGGCTGGAGTACATGGTGGACGTACTGGAGAAGGACTGGGACGAGAGGTTCGCGCTGGATGCGGAGCAGAACGGCGTCGAGGGGAGCCAGAGCACACAGGCAGGGGAGTGGAAGATGTTGAACGAGAGTCTGCTAGTTGCGTATTTCGATGACCTGCACCGGGGAGGGGATATCTTGAAGGGGGTGCTGCGGGCGTTGATGGCATTTACGGACGATGATCCAATCGATAAGGGCGCGTACCGGGAGGTGTTCGAGCGGGAATTGGCTGTTATCACAGGCAATAGCAAGCGAAAGCGCGCGGCAACAACGGGCGAACCGGAGACGAACCAGCTTGGCAGCTTGATGGATTGGGCGGAGGAGGACGATCTCGAAGAATCCGAGGACGATGAAGACGATGACGAGTTCACGAGCCGGCCAAGCTCACCTTCAATCGGGAAGAAAAAGTCGGCACGGGTATCACGGGGCAAAAAGGCGAAGCAGGCAGGCTCCTCGCCTTCCGCCGCAATCTTCCGAGTCACCGAGGGCATGGCCGACTCCGTCTCAATACGCCTCCGAATATTCCGCCTCCTCTCGGCGGCGGCCTGCTACATCCCGGAGCGCTTTTGCCCGCTCGCGGATCTTTATGACAAATTCGCCGACCGTGTCTGCAATCTGCCACTCGCCATGTTCCGGCCGTTTATTGATTCCCTCTCCTCGATCTCCGTGACCTCTGTCTACGTCTCACTCTATCGCCGCTTCGCCGAACGGCTGCTGCCGAACAATTGCCCTGACCCGAGTGATGTCGATAGTTCCACAGACGAAGCGGACGGGCTGTCATTCGATCTATTGGGAAAATGCTTCCTTCCATTTGCCGCCAGTCGTGTTATGGCGGAGGATAACGCAAAATTATCCCTGATCCTGGAGAGCATGCTGTGGTTTATCTACCAAAATAGCCCGGTTACCAAGGCGGAAGCAACCCGCTTGGGTAAGGCCGCGGAAAAGGGGATTAAAGCGCGGGAGGAGCGAATAAAGAAGCGGAATGCCAACGTCTCGGCGGCCGACAGGGAGGCGAGGGAGGTTTTGCAGCGATCGGCTAGGAGCATGAGGATATTCATCCAGGTTGCGGGCGGAGACTCCAAGGCACGATGATGGGTCCTGGGACGTGTACCGCTTGAGTTTTGTTGGGTTCTTTTCTTCAAGGAGCCGGGGTCTTGTTTCGGTTCGGATTTATTGATACCCATCTCCAGAGCATGTACAAAAAGCAGAGTTTGTCTCATTTCTTGTTTCGTTTCGGGAAATCGGGCGCGGGCTTTCAGGTAGACTATATTTTCACTGGTGACGTATCAGTTATCAGGGGTAGGAGTTTTCCACACTGGGACTGGTTCGGCGGTTGCCATGACTAAGGGTTATGAAAGGAGTGACCTGGACAAGGAGGCATCTTATACACCTGAGATAAATATGTATGTGGTGCCTACTGGTGACCTCGAGCGTCAGGTTTCTCACTTCAGCACCTTTCTACACAGCACTCAAATCGCTTTACCGCATATCTATACCGATAGGCTCAGCGGCCGTATAATACAAATCAAATCCAATAGTGATGTTGACATCGCTGATGAGAATAACCCTAACGCCATCCCCTTATTCCTTTGACAAACGCCAGTCCGTCATGACCATGCATGAAAGGGTATCCGTTTTGCCTCCCACCAGAGAGAATAACGCCGTTCCACGCCAAGTTCCGATCAACAAGCCAGCCCGACAAGTTACAACTGCTCCAGCCAAGTCCAGACACTGCTGCCACCAGACTAGTCAACGCGCTTCCCGTTAGCTGCGTCCTCCATACGGTGTGGGCAGTTGTGTTGGTTCGCCAGCTCCCACTCCTTTCGCTCCTCCGCCATCGCGCGAAAGTCGTCTTCGCCAAGATCGCTCGTCTCCTCCATCATCTTGTCCAGCTCGGCGTATTCCCCCTTTGGGACGGCCCATATATTTTCGCGCAGCCGTTTATGTCGCTCGCGGTCCTCCTCAATTCGCTGCTCAATCTGTCGGCGGTCGAGCTTTGGCGGCGCGTTAGACCGGCGGGTCGAGTGCGGTGCTTGCTGAGAGTGTGACGAGTCGCCGAGGGCGAGGTCGCCATTAGCGGGCGAAGAGAGGGCGAGGTCTTGAGATGAGGTGTCGCGGTCCCTGAGAACCTCCTCAATCTGGGAGACGGTCTGGGATTCGAGGAAGTTTTTGCTCTGGAGGGTCTGGAGGACCTTGCGGGTGACCTTGATGTTGGCGGCGCCAGATCCGTCCTCAGGGGCCACGGCGTCGACAACTCTTATGATATCGCGCTGCATCATGCGCACGTAGTCGCCGTGGCCCTCGCGGTGGGCCATGTCGAGGAAGTGCTCGATAAAGTACATGATGTTGGCCCGGGTGTTCATGCCGTTCCGCTCGAGCTGCTCGAGGATGCACGAGTGCAGGTCCTCGGCCAGGTCCTTGTGTCGAAGGGCATACTGCGCAGCTTTCTGCGCAGATGTTACGGAGGCATTAAGTCCTCGCAGCTGGCTCGTGAACCGCATGCGCACTTCGAAGGGGTCCGCCATTGCGCAGAGTTGTGCGAATGTCTTCTTTTCAGATTCTGATTCCTCCTCGGAATCCCAGTTGAACTTAAAAAGGTCCTGGTCCCTGTACTGTCCGTATTCCATCGGCAAACCTATACCCTGCGTGTGGGAAAACGCTAGCCCTTTAGGGAAGGCGGTGAGCCCCCCAGTCGCGTCGATAGCGTCCGATAACGGGAGCTTGGTGGGGTGATCGGGCCCAATATTTTGGCAATGGAACGTTCGTGGTGGGGCAAATAGGCCCTCTCCAGTGCTGGTTGATGAAGGCGATGATGAAGAGAATGGATTCTGCGTAGAAATATCAGCTGTGCTGGTGATTGTAGTTCACTTTGTGTTCATGCTCAATTTGATATGTTTTTATCGTAAAGTCATTAGCTGTCCACTGTCTTGGCAAGACTATCCGTAAGCCTCCATCCTGCCGCCGCCGACTCATATCTTCTCGTTTGGTGAGGCGACACTTCCGCCCCTTTACCCTTCTTTGACCGACCCTTCTCTCCTACTCATCATCCCGTTTCTACACTGGCACCTGAAACACAACTACGAAAAACACACAAACCGCAACAATGTCTAGCTCAACAAACCTCACAATCAACGGCAATGGCTCCGAGGAGCTCACCATGGCCGTCCTCGGATGCGGTGAGTCGCCCCTGCCCCTTTGGGCCACATAGCCAGATCGTCTAACACGACATAGGAACCATGGGCATTGCAATCCTCTCGGGCATCCTCACTTCCCTCCAGGACATGCAAACTGCGGCCAACCCCCTCCTCTCTTCCACATCCGGCACCTCCACACCGGCGGAGGAGCTCCCCACACGCCTGCCCTCGCGCTTCATCGCCTGTGTGCGCCGGCCCGAGAGCGCCAAAAAGGTCAAGGCCGCGCTGGCCTCCTACCCCTCTTCATCCATCACCATAGTGCAAAACGACAATGTGTCTGCTGCGCAGAAGGCAGAGGTCGTCATCCTCGCCTGCAAACCGTACATGGTGAATGAAGTGCTCAGCGAGCGCGGCATGGACGCCGCGCTCAAGGGCAAGCTTCTCATCAGTATCCTCGCCGGCGTGACGGTTCCTCAGATCGAGGCCATCCTCGGTCCGGATTCAGGCACCCTCATCGTGCGCGCCATGCCCAACACAGCGTCGCTGATCCGCGAGTCCATGACCGTGATCGGTACCTCCTCGCCGCCCCTCCCTGTCGAGAAAGCCGGGCTCGTGACCTGGATCTTCCGACGCATCGGTGAGGTAGTCTACCTGCCCCCGACGACGATGGACGCCTGCACAGCGCTGTGCGGGTCCGGGCCGGCCTTCTTCGCGCTCATGCTCGAGGCCGCCATTGATGGTGCGGTTGCTATGGGTCTGCCACGTGCTGAGGCCCAGCGCATGGCGGCGCAGACGATGCGCGGTACCGCTGGGCTGGTGCTGAACGGGGACCACCCCGCGCTGCTGCGCGACAAGGTCAGCACCCCCGGCGGGTGCACCATCGGCGGGCTATTAGTGCTTGAGGAGGGCAGGGTCCGCGGTACTGTTGCGCGTGCGGTGCGCGAGGCAACGGTTGTAGCGAGCCAGCTGGGTAAGGGTGTGCAAGGCGTGAATGGCACTAGGTTTGGCGGGAGTCCCTTCCAATAGAGCATTATCTTGTTTCCCTTTCCGGCAGGATCACAGCAAATACCCAGCTGCTTAGAGCGGGAGTTGTGTGGTTGAGGTCTAAAGCCGTATACTTGTCTCAGTTTTTCCGACTTTGCGCGGAGGTATAGAGGTGAAAGGACTGGATAGATAAAATGTTACATTTGACACTTTCTGGCCAGGTTGCGCATTGCCGTCTCTCAACAACAACACCACAGCATGTTAGCAGCGTCGAGATAGTGACGCACAAGCAGCCTCTCATTCCGTTATAACCATCACACATATTACATACACTCATTTTCGTACCGACGCACCCTGTCAGGGACCACTCAGCCACCAACCGCATAACCTGACGGCTTCAAAACCCCATGATAAATCATTAGCCACCTATTTCGGGTACATGAAGCAATCATCAACGCCGCTGACCCTCGATGCTCCCGCTTTTCCATGCCCTAAACCTTTTGTTTCTTGGGTGCTACTTCCTCTGCGTCCTCTCCAGCTTTGCGTTTCCCGTTCCCGTTTGCGCTGCTTGTCGCATCGTCCTGGTAGCGTTCCGCCTTGACTAACAACCGAGCAAAGTCGAACGCCACACTCGCCACTGTCTCGTTGAGTTTTGTGATGCGCTCGGGGATCTCCAGCTCACCGAGTGCGTCCTTGTTGTGCCGGTATACTCTCTGCTTCACCATCAGCTGCCAGAGCCGGTACTCATGCTCCTGTAATTCACTAGGCTTCGCGCGCTTCGTGTCAGGTTCGATGCATGGTCGCACGGAGTCTGCCAATTTCGACATCAGGTGCATCTCGAGTACCCGGGCGAACTGTCGCGGTGCGATCTTGGCCTTTCCCCGGACAGCGTCGGCTGCTACTCGGTCCACTACGTTGCTCGGCGCAACGCCGTTCTTTCCAGGGATCACGATGCTGGTGTCGATGTGAAGAGCGTTGAAGTCGGGCTGTTTGCGCAAGAAGTGCAGATCGGCGATGTCGCGCATGTCATCAAAAGCCTCGTTGGGGTCCTCGACTGTAATCTCCACCGTTTGCGGGTGGTGGATGTATTCCTGGAAGATGATGTTGTAGAATTTGGGACCAAGGCCCTTTCCTTGGAAGGGTGGGAGGATGATGAACTGAGAGATTCTCGTCCGGCAAGGCAGCTGGGCCAGGTCAAAGTTCTCCTTATCAAGGGCAAGATCCTCCAAGCCGGATGTAAGACTCCCTTGCGACGGAGATGCGGGGGGTGTCGGCATCTGATAGAGGAAAAATCGGTAGACGGTGCTGTAGCCGTTGAATATGTACGAATTGCGATCTGGCTCGCCAGATACGGGTTTCTTTTCGTAGAGGAAGAAAATAGTCCACCGGTCAGAATCCGGCTCGTCTGTCGGAATGTAGGTACCGCCCTCGATCAACAGCGGGACAAAGATCTGAATGCGCTTGACCAGCTGCTTGACCGCAGGGTCTGCAAGACTGCCTTTCCACACCTCGTATGTGGTATCATCTCTGGTGAAGGAAGTGGCCAGTTGGCCAGGGGGTGTCCAGTCGGCGCGAGTCTTTCGGATGACATCATCAAACTCCTTTTTCTTCTGGAAGGCGACCTCGGGGAGGTAGTCCTTGAGGACCGCCACTACGTCGGTCGCTTCTGTCTCCCCAGTCGGCTCGAACTGTTTGCGCCATTTGACCTGCAAATTCGGCCGCATGTCATTCGCATTGAAGGTGAGATTCACCTCCAGGCCCTGGTAACCAAAAATCTGCTCATCGTCCCCAAAGATTGAATAGGCGTGAGCGGGGCGGAAGCTTTGGATCGCTCTTGATTCGAGTCTGGTAGGCCGAACGAGCGATATGACAAACGCCTTTTTGGCGGACACCGACCCTGTTTTTGTAAGTACAAGTGCATATGTGAGTGGGCTCGGGAATGCGATTTCTTACATTCGTCACCCCCAAAGTTCGACATGGTGGATTGTGAAGTCTGAGAGTCCGCTCCTGGTTACGATGCGCCTGGAGGCCTTGGGACCTTCCAAGGGCGCGAATTCTGGGGAGAATTTACTTGCAATTTCGCAGTTGGCTTCTCGGGGGCTCCGAAACGTCGGGTTTAGCAGGTAAAGGTAAAGTTTGTTTGTTTGGAATTGAAAGCCAGTTCTGAAGTTTGAATACTGGCGATACTTTTGCGCGCGCAGTGTGTCGCGTCGCGGTTCAATTCTGTAAGTTGAACGCTCAGACCATGCGCTTGGCGATTCTGCCCCACTTAATGTTTGTCTCGCACATTGAAGGTACGGCATCTTTTGATGTATCCATCTTGGTCAACTGCCTACCTACCTAAGATCGTCTTGATGATGTTCAATCTGAGAAGGCTCCCTGTTACGAATCCCGAGCTGTATGATAGCCCATGCTCCTATGGGGGGTTAAAGTGAACGAATTCGACCTTCGTGAGGTACATCGCACCCCGGGCTAAAACGGGAAGCAGGGGCTCAAGGGTGACCAGGGGGATGGTCGGCTCATTGGCCGGCGTTGGTGCGGACAGCGGCTGCCGATCCTGCCAATTGGCTTGTTGAACAATGGAGGGTCTCGTTGGAGATATTTCCCGAATACATAGTGTTCTGCAACATCGTTAATTGGGCTTCGTTGTCTTTACTTGCGTGCTCTTGCCGATGGAATCCACGAGAGCCAGACCATTCCTTTGATCGTCTAGGTTTTACTGAAGCACCATCATCCAAGATGGGTGGCTTGCTTATTCTTCTGGCCCTCAGTGTGAGTTGCGCCCAAGACCCGAGACATTTGCGCTTCGCCGCGATGATCGCATACAAGTTACTGACCCGAGTTCCGGACAGGTGGTGATGGCCTTGGCGTACGTCGAACCATTCGGGAACTACTTCCTTTCTTATGTGTATGGGCGCGAGCTGACAAGGAGTTTCGCGACAGTTCCTTTTTGGCCGGGGCCCTTCCACTGTCGATGAGCCTTTCGCAGTCGCAGCTGCGATTGATATCGAGTATCGGCGTCGGAATATTGGTGGGAACGTCGCTCATTGTTATAATACCTGAGGGTATCGAGGCCGTCTCTTCTGCGTCAGAAGCAGGCCGTTCGGATCCAAACAAGGCACGCCAGATTGTGCAATCGAGGAGTTCGGAGGTTGTATGGGAACGAGGGACGAATGCGCCCCACGGTGGCGATGAGATATATGAGCTTGGGAAGCGGGAGTCGCAAGACGCGACTAACCTCGACGCCGTGATCAGGAGCGTAACCGCGGTTGGCGCGATCAACCGCAGGAAAGGGGACGAGAAGGACTCAGACGAAGGGTCTCCGGCACATCCTCCCGAGACCCACAAAGATGCCCACAACGAACGGCATCTGCCAACCTTCGAGATTGGCTTCTCCCTTATGCTTGGGTTCGTGCTCATGTTCCTAATAGACCGGCTGCCGCGACATGCGACGGAGAGGTTCCAAGGTGCTCCGGCAACAAGACACATCAGCCTCGATAACCTCTCGACCTCTAGCGTCACTGGAGATGAGGAGTCAGAAGGCTTCTTGGGCTCTCTCACCCCGTCGCCCAAACAATCTCGCAGTCTTGCTACTACGACGGGCCTTGTTATTCATGCGGCAGCGGACGGCATCGCGATGGGCGCATCAGCTACAACATCGAACATGAAACTCGGCTTTATCATCTTTGTTGCCATCATGGTACACAAAGCTCCCGCTGCCTTTGGCCTTACCTCGGTGTTGCTCAAGCAGGGTCTTTCAAAGAGAGCTGCGAGGGGCCATCTGATTGTCTTCAGCCTTGCTGCCCCATTTGGCGCAATAGCGACGTACTTGATCATCTCGATGGTAGGGGGCAACATGGAAGGCCCTTCTGGTGAGTGGTGGACTGGCATGCTGTTGCTCTTTTCCGCCGGGACATTCTTGTAAGCCCAACCCTTTCCGTCTGACAAGTGAGAAGTGCTGATAATTGTATTTTGCACTAGGTACGTCGCGATGCACGCCATGCAGGAAGACGCCCAGACTCAGGGTCATGATCACCACCCCGGTATGAACGGATACCAGGACGCTGGCAATGCTCAGCGAAAGCAAGCAAAGCCGCAGATGCGGGACACTCTTGCAACAGCTGCTGGAATGCTGCTCCCGCTTCTCACACAATTTGGCCATCACCACTGATCTGGCCCATCAAGGAAGGGGTGGCGTTTGGTCTAGATGGGGCTCATGTACTTCATACGCAACGGGCATGGAATTTTGCGACTGGTGGCAATGTAGAAGATTTTGTATTATTTAAACTGACCAGTGGAATTTGGTTTATCACTTCTGCGAGGGAGAGAATTGATGAGTGTCGAAATAAAACTTGACCCCTCACTGTGTTGTGGCCCCCTTACCTGCGGCCAGAGCGACGCCAATGACGAGGGTTTATTCGCCGTATTTGTCGGCGACAGGAAACTCCGCTGGTAATATCCGACGAGACGAGGCGACCACGAAGTTTCAGCCAGCTCTCAGGGAGAGCTTAACTGCACGGAGGGGGCGCCGCGCGTGGTGGGAGACCGAGATGTTTCAACGAGAGGGAGCTATATGTTTGAGTTAGAATAATTCCAGGGGCTAAATCCCCCAGACAGATTAGGGATGGCAGAAGGGGTGGTTGCGTGCCACAAATCCCGTCGCCGTCCACTTACACAGGGCAAGAGAAAGCCTAAGTGATCAGAACAGGAAGACGAGGTTCAAAAAGCTCGCAAACTGTGTGGGTTTCCGCCCTTGCCTGCTGTGAGATCTGTGATCGCCCGACACCGACAAGAGCAAGCGCATCAGGGATGACGACAATGCGTCCAGACCGGACGGAACTTGCTTGCATATGTTGATGGTGATCTGTGATCTCCCTTCTACCGTGGCACCATGGTGCTCCGCAGCTGTCGGGTGACATGTCATCATCTGCAATATGGACCACGCTGTAGGACTACTGGGTTGTGGGCAATGGTCTGGTTTTGGGAGGGTCGATTATTAACAACCTGGATGCTGCAGGTCTTGGAGGTTTCAGTACCCCCTAAAAAAATAAAAAAAAAGAGACTCGGCACCATCATGAATTCGGACCTTTCTCGCCTCCGCGCATGACACGAAGGTCTGGAGACCATGTCATGAATGGTCTATTACTTCTCCCTCTCATGTCAAGCCTAATCCTCGACTCGTAATCCGGCCTCCACGCAACCTTGATTGCTCGGTGGAACGGAATGCGGAGCGCTGGGCTTGCAGGCCCGCGGCCGCGCCGTGGCTTCATGCAGCGACAAGGTGCCTGGTCAGTGGTCCATCGCCCGGCTTTCCCGTTAGGAATGGCGGAGGCGTTCGGTTCCTCGATCGTGGGCCGAAAGTATGTTGGGCGTTAGCCTCGGTGTTTTGGCATCTCGAGGCATAGCTAGACAATATTACGTGATGGGCGAGCGCGTGTGTGGGCAGTGGCTCTGGAGGTCCAACACTCACTGGGCTCAGATCTGGGGGCTGCGACACATTTGGTCTTGTCGGTTGGAAGGGGACCCGTCAGCAGCAATGTGTGTTCGCAGCCCTTCTATCGCCGCTTGTTAGATGTGGTGTGCCGAATCCTTCGAAAGGACGGCCCGCCTATTCATCCAAGGTGCGGTTCCTGCATTCTGCACCCGTCCATTGTTAGAAAGTCGCCGCTGCTTCATGTTCCCAGGTCCTGACCGAGTCTTGTCGAACCCGGATTATGGCCTCTTGGACGGATGGAATCGGAGGCACTCTTGGGAAGGCTGCGAAGCTGAACTCTTTCGGGATCCATGGTCGATGGTCCCCGGCCCCGCCGTGCACGACACGCGCATTGCCCAAGCGCGGGTGGGTGGTGATGTACATCGAGCCGCGGCGCCTGCGCATGTCCTAGCCTGCGGCATGTCTTGGACCAGTTGCCAATATTGGCAGTGTGTGTGTGTGTGAGTCGCCCACCGGCTTGCGCTCGGCATACCTGGCCGGCTTCGACCAAGGCAAGTCGCAAGTCCTGCGCTCTGTCCATCGTGGGCACCGGACAGCTGGAGCTGGTATCTGGGGTGATCGTTAGGAATGGAGTCCAGTCACCACCGTACCTACACCTCATGCGAGGCCCGTCTGCCCAACGGACAACGCATGTCAGAAGTCATCGCTGCCGCCGCCAACAAAGCGATGAGGTGGAATGGTGTAGGGCCATAGCCGCCTATCACACTGACGAGCACACGCAGGGTCGAACGGCCTTGCGATTCGAGATCGTGGCTCCATTTGGCGAGTGCAGGGGCCTGCTCGTAGGTGGTTGTGCGCACTGTCCACCCAAGCCGAGCCAGACAGCCATCTTGGCAGATTCCCCCTGCGGCGAGTGGGGCAGCGATGCGGTGCAGAGACCGCCTGCAATTCGCGACCGGCCCCCCCTCGAACTCGCCTGATGAGGTGCTCCAGTGCCACTCAAAGCGGCGGCGCAGGCCTGACCCCGAGGTTAGGTACTTTGGTACCCCAGAACCTATCCCGGCCTCGCGAGCCCACCCAGCACTCCAGCCCGCAACTTCCGTCTCCCCATTCGACCAATCTGGGGGTGGAATCGAGAAAGGGCCCTCCCGCCTCTTATTTCTTGGAATCCCAGCGCCGTTCTCCAGCGCCTGCATCATATCACACCCGATGCCTGACAATCGACTCTGGGATCCCACTCGCACCGCACTCCCTCCTGAGCCACCGGCTGCTTCCTCGTCGACTCTGCTCCCTCCCATCACTGTACCTTTGGGAATGCCGCCGACGGCCTAGGCCGGGACCAAGAGCTTGGCCGCAATCGATTGCCCTCAACTCGTCTCGTCTCTCTCTGAAGCGGTGTCTTGGATGTCTCGTTAGCCAAAATCGTTTCGCCGCCGACCTCCTCTCCCTTCCTCCCCCTCCACACCAGGAACCGCCAACTGCCACCTGGTCCACCGCCTTTGCCCTCAGCAGCATCTCGCTTCCGCGAGCAGTGTGAATTGGACGCCTTCTTTCCAACCCAACTGCGGCTTTCTGCGTGAAAGTGTCGTTTGCTAGCCACCGGCGCTCACGTGGAGTTTTGCTGTGGTGTCCCTGCTCCGACTTGACTCGGGTGACCTTTTAGGTGCCACGGTATCGGCAGTTTTCCGCGTCCTTGGCAAACCGCGAATCGTCGACCAGCCTCTCTCTGTCGGCGACGGAGCGGCAATCAACAAACCGGCTTCAGGATACGTCACGACTCACGTATTCCTGTACCCAGGCGAACTCCTTTTGCCGGCCGCGACTTGCATACTCGACGGCGTATCCTTAAAAAAGGCGTCTCGGCTCCCCCGACTCGACGGTAGCGAAAACGCCAGGCCTTGTTAGTGTCGAATTTGACGGAGAGGAACCGCTCGTATAATATATCGCAAGCATGGCGGCGTACCCGAAATCTCTCAGCTTCTCTGAAAGGAGAGGGAGCACCTTCGATAACGAGCTCTCGCTCAACACGCATGTCTCCAAAATGCCACAGCAGCGGCCAAGAGGCCCTCCAACCCCGAGCATGAGCACGCCAGCTGCCGACTTCGATCAACAGCTCACTGGGTCACCTCCACCACCGCCGACTCCCGCCGCTTCCCCAGGCCCGTCACACACTCGGCCGAACTGGAGCGGTGGCGAACACGCTGATGACCTTTTCATCGAGGAAGTGCGTGGATACTTTGCAAAATGCTCCAGCCCGCAGCGGACGCACATTCTCACCGCTTTGTTGAACGTCTGCACGAGCCAGCAGCTGAGCTTCGTGCATCAACATGTCAGCCCACTCCTAAAGAAGGACCCCTTTACCAGTCTGCCGGATGAGCTGTGTCTCCGGGTATGTGTCATCCATGTTGGAATTTTGAGAAGTCGGTATTGACAGTTCTAGATCCTTTCGTTCATTGATGACCCCAAGGTGCTGGCACGCGCATCCCAGGTATCGCGGAGGTGGCGCGATCTTCTCAGCGATGACATGACGTGGAAGAATCTATGTGTTAAGCATGATTACCAGAGGAGAATGTCCGAAGTGAATCATAACCCCCCTATGCAGTTCTCTCCCCTCCCAACTGCTAGAACCGATGTCTTCGCATTCGAGTCTCAAGATGCCGATACCGCAAGCCGCGGCTTGCCCAGCGCCGCCCTCCCAAGCGCAGGACCAACCACCGGCTCTATGAGCATAGATGGCAACATTCAGTTCGAAACACCCAGGCCCAGACTCAAGTCGTACAAATCGCATTTTAAACAACGATACCTGGTCGATGCGGCATGGCGAACCGGCGGTCGCAATATCTCGAAGAATATTACACAAGAAGCGGGTGTCGTGACAAGCCTCCACCTAACCTCCAAGTACATTATTGTGGCACTTGATAATGCCAAGATACACGTCTTTGACACCGAGGGCAACGCGCAGCGAACCCTCCAGGGCCACGTAATGGGCGTTTGGGCTATGGTTCCCTGGGACGATATTTTGGTCAGTGGAGGGTGTGATCGAGATGTGCGTGTATGGGACTTGACGACAGGGTAAGTTGTGGCAGTTTCAGGGGTATCCGATCACTGCTAACCACCATAGTGCCTGCTTACACACCCTGAGGGGACACACCTCAACTGTCCGCTGTCTAAAAATGTCAGACGCCAACACTGCGATATCTGGGTCCAGAGATACGACTCTCAGAATCTGGGATATCCGGACTGGCCACTGCAAAAACGTTCTCGTGGGCCACCAGGCCAGCGTCCGCTGCCTTGAAATCCATGGCGATATTATCGTATCTGGCAGCTATGATACTACGGCCAAGGTGTGGAGCATCTCGGAAGGCCGCTGCCTTTTTACCCTCCAGGGACACTACAGCCAGATCTATGCGATTGCATTCGATGGCTACAGGGTGGCGACTGGAAGCCTTGACACTAGTGTTCGGATATGGGATGCCAAGTCTGGGTGAGTGCCTTTGAAAACTGCGATCCCAGCCTTTGCTAATCAGCATCCCTTTAGTGAATGTCTCGCTGTGCTGCAAGGCCACACGTCGCTGGTGGGTCAGCTCCAAATGCGCGGTGGGACTCTGGTGACGGGAGGAAGTGACGGATCCGTCAGGGTCTGGTCACTGGAGAGGTTCTGCCCGATCCATCGTCTTGCCGCCCATGACAACAGCGTTACGAGCTTGCAGTTCGATGATACCCGAGTGGTGAGCGGTGGTAGTGACGGGCGGGTGAAGGTCTGGGATCTCAAAACGGGCCACTTGGTTCGGGAGCTCATTACACAAGGGGAAGCTGTGTGGCGCGTTGCCTTCGAAGAAGAGAAATGTGTCGCCATGGCGTTGAAAAACAGCCGGACAGTCATGGAGGTAAGCTGTGAAATACCGTGCAGCATTCGTCTGGATCTAACGTACTTTAGGTTTGGAATTTTTCGCCACCAGAAGATGCTCTGGCTGAGCGCCCATCCTCCTTGCCACAGCGGGAGCTTGACGACCCGGTACCTGCACGACCCCTAAGCGCGATTTCACTAGACTTCCCGAGATCGACGAACGTAATGCAGGACGTGGAGATGGCTGATGCCGGCCCTTCAACAGCACCGTTGCAACGGAGGAGCTTCTTCCACAGCGACTTCACTGGCGGGAGGTCGAACTAACTTAGTCACTCTGTCCACGATATCTTCGAGATACCCTGGTTCGGTATTTGCGGCATTTTAGTACTCGGTCACTGGGTCGCTCAGCGCGAGTGAGGTGCCCTGGATTCCTCTTTTCTTTCAATATCGAAACAATCACAGCTACGCATACAGCACAAACTCCCCACATTTGCCTGGGTGAAAGCAGGACACAGGCATTTCTGGTGTAATTCATGAAAATAGGGGAGGGGGGACAGAGCAAGCGTGTGATGGGATGAGGATGGGCATTGCTATGGCGTTTACAAGTTCTTTTTACAATTCGAGATATCTGTTCGCGTCTGTCTGGGAGAGAGCATGGTTGGTTCTACAATATTTGGGGATTACAATGGATTGTTATAGCATTGGGCGGTTGGCGGTGACAATAAACAGCAGGATATACCATTTTACGTGTGGTCCACAGAATCGAAGGGGGGGGGTTGGGTGGCATGCGATGATTTCTCTTTCGTTGACGTCGTAGCTACGGCGTGTGATATTATCAGCCAGGGCTTGCTATTCGGGGGAAAGCCGGATGTGGGCTCATCCAGCGCCCTGCGCATGGCGGGAGCAGAAAGATGGACGAGAGCCTCCGAATAGTTGTGATTTGATATCAAGTCATCCTCATAAGTGATCAGTGATTATTGTCCTGAAGTATATGTAGATCATAGACTGAGCTGATAGCTGATACTGGCAGGGACTTGGGGTTTACGGGAGGTGTCTATTTGCACCGTAGCCTTCATCTATTTGTACCGTATCCCCAATGTTGAAGTGCGTTCCTAACTGGTACGGCAGGCCGTATTCATCTGAAGGAGATATTTGTGCATTTCTCCAGAGTCTTATTAGAATGCAACCGAGGTCTTTAACAATGCGAACAAGGCCTCTAATGGAATAATTTAAGCCTTACTGTTGTACCATATAGTGTTTGGAGTTTCTTCAACGCATGTTACTATTACGGTACATATAGACGGAGGCTACGGTGCAAATAGACATTCTCCTTGAAAGACACGTCGATTTCAACCTCTCAGTAAGGTAAGGTACGGGCTTTCCGGGTACCAGCGGTTCCATCCGGTGTTTCCCCACCGGCTCCACATTTACCTATCCCCAACTTCAGACTGAAATACTGGAGATACACCAGCAGGTGCCGTCATTACTTATGAGATTAGTTAAGTAGAAGTGGACATATCAATTACTAAGGTAAAGACTGAACAGAGCTGTTGGTTGCAAACTGGAAACGCAGAGAGCGAGTTGGTGCCGGACTTGCAGCTGTCATCTATCCATGCTAGGGCCGATCGCAAGGCACAGTGGAGCTCCGAACCGCAGCCCCCAACCCAGCAGCCGCCAGAAGAGGCTAGTGTGCTGTTCAACAAGCTGTCCCAACGCCAAAAAACTGGGTCGCATTTTTTTGCTCAAAGTTCACTCAGCTCTCCGTCCTCTCCGATCGCCGTCCCTGAAATCCAGGTTGCAAGCAGGAACCTCTGCACTCTTTTCTCGGACCTCCACCTCCTCCGGGCCATCCTCACAACAACCACAAGATGTTTTCACGAGCCGCCCGACTTACGAGGGCAGTGCCCACCCGCATTGCCGCGCCTCGCGCTGCTCCGGTGTCGTGTGTCGCGCGGAGGACCGTCACCACCAACGCGGCATCGGCGCAGGTTGCGAGCCCTGTTCCCGAGGTGTGTTGTGGCCTATTGCTTGAAGATTGAAACCCAATTGGACCTGCGGGCAATTGGCTGTTAGATGTTTTGCTGACTGGACATGGCAATGGACAGTCGGAGGATGAGCCATTTCAAGTCACCCTCAGCGACGAGAGCTTCGAGACCTACGAGCTCGATCCCCCGCCATACACCATGGAGGTTACCAAAAAGGAGCTCAAGCAGATGTACTACGACATGGTCGTGATCAGGTAAGCCATCACCCGCCGTCAATCGGTCGCCCGAGTCTTGATGGTTGACAAGCCGGGGAAAACAGACAAATGGAGATGGCCGCCGACAGGCTATACAAAGACAAGAAGATCCGAGGTTTCTGCCATCTGTCCACCGGACAGGAGGCTGTCGCTGTCGGAATTGAGCATGCGATCGAGAAGACTGACGATGTCATCACCTCGTATCGCTGCCACGGCTTCGCCTACATGCGCGGCGCTACCGTCCGCTCTGTCCTCGGCGAGCTCCTCGGCCGTCGTGAGGGTATTGCCTACGGCAAGGGTGGTTCTATGCACATGTTCACCAAAGGCTTCTACGGTGGCAACGGCATCGTTGGTGCTCAGGTCCCCGTTGGCGCAGGCCTTGCATTCGCCCAGAAGTACACTGGTAGCAAGAGGGCTTCCGTCATCCTCTACGGTATGTACGCATTGGCTGGTTTAAAGAGAATATGTGCTGACTTTGGTTATGTTTAAGGTGATGGTGCCAGCAACCAGGGTCAGGTCTTTGAGGCTTTCAACATGGCCAAGCTCTGGAAGCTGCCGGCTCTTTTCGGCTGCGAGAGTAAGTTTCACCTTTCTATTGGGCCTACAATCGCGGACTAACAAACCTTGACAGACAACAAATACGGCATGGGTACCTCTGCTGCTCGGTCCTCGGCTCTGACCGACTACTACAAGCGTGGACAGTATATTCCTGGCCTCAAGGTCAATGGCATGGATGTCCTGGCGGTCAAGGCCGCTGTGAAGTATGGCAAGCAGTGGACCGCCGAAGACAATGGTCCGATGGTTCTCGAATACGTCACCTACCGCTATGGTGGCCACAGTATGTCCGACCCCGGTACCACTTACCGTACCCGCGAGGAGATTCAGCGCATGCGCTCGACCAACGACCCCATTGCCGGCCTGAAGCAGCACATTCTTGACTGGGGTGTTGCCAAGGAGGAGGAGCTCAAGTCTCTTGACAAGAAGGCGCGCAGCCACGTCAACGAGGAATCTACCATTGCTGAGGCGATGGCTGTTCCGGACGCCACCCCTCAAATCCTGTTCGAAGACATTTACGTCAAGGGATCGGAGCCCGAGTTCATTCGCGGACGGACACTGGATGAGAATTTCTACTTCAGCAAGTGAAGCAAAAGGGTCCGCCGGCTGGGATCATGATTCCCCACCCACCCGATAGCACCTGAATTTCGCACTACAAAACACTCATGTGGCGGTATCGCTAGGCGTCGGTTCTTTATTTTTTTGTGTTGTACATTATCGTAATTAGGTAGTGGACCAGGATGGTAGAGGTTCCTAGAAGGCTTTGTTATTACACTTTGAATTGCCCGGATGTTTCTCGATCTCGATTTGATGCCGTTTAGCAAGAGAACCATTCTTGTCTCTCCAATGGTAGCCGGCAGAATGTCTTGACCGCCCCGATTCTTTTGTTGACTGAAAGTGGGTCCAGCGCCAATTGGCGCGCCAGCGCGGGACAGCTCCAAAAGCTTGACCCCAAGTATTTCGAATCCGTGATCCACCTGCAGAATCGTTGGACTGAGTGGGAGTGCTTGTCCGAAAGAAAGCGGCTTGCACCGTTCGCCAGTTCACGAGTGTCGCACCCTAACATACTATTCCAGCGAAACAGATCACGTCGAGGATCCGACGTCCCGGAACCGAAAAATATGTTCTGAGGCTCGATCGCTCCCCTTTTTCGCGTTTCCCGCCCAAATCTACCAGCCATGTCCGACCTGCACGCGCTCGAGGCCCTCCAGGCCCTGCACGGCGAGCTCCTCGCCGTGTGCCAGCACCGCTTTGAGGGCCTGCAAACGCTGGAGCTGCTGCTAGAGGAAAACAAGAAGGCGTTCGAGAAATTTTTGGATAAGAAGTCGCGTAATCAGCAGAGCAGGGAAGCTGTTGGCAAACGTAGGCTGCTCCTGTCCTTGGAAGGGATTGAAGATGGGAGGGAAGAGATGTTTGCTAACGGCTGTGACCATCTTTAGGCCAGATAACCCTCGGCGAAGGCGACGATGCGGTCGAGTACCAGATCAACAGCGAATTTATCGATGACACGCTCAAGATGGCCGAGGAGCTTGACCTTGATGAGCTCGAGGCGGCGCGCCTGCTACTGGATGCCAGTGCCGAAGGCGACCCAGAGGCGTGGGGCCGCCCGCTGTGGGAGTGTGGCATGCTGCGCTTTCACCAGGAGCGGCGCTTTATGCTCGACTGCATGCGGCTCTTGATCGAAATTGTGGCCGATGATGAGATCGAGGAGACCATGCAGTCGGCGTTTGCCGAGCTGGTCGAGAAAGTGGTCTACCTGGTACCAGAGCCGGGCAAGGTGCGAAACGAAAAGATTGTACCCAAGTGTACGCAGGCGATGCAGGCTGTCCGGCAGGGGTTACAAAGTCATGTCGAGCGCATGACAGCCAAGACGATGCTGGCGCAGGCGAATCTTTTGACCAAGGTTGGCGAGCAGCAGGAGGTGTATGAGTTCGTGAGGGTCAGCATGGTGGAGCAGCATGAGCTGTTGTCGGTGATCCTGTGTGCAGCCATCGAGAAACGCCATGCCGATATGCGGGATTTCAAAGACTTCCTAGCGACCCTAAAAAGGGCAGATAAGTATGATCACTTGCTCGGTAAGTTGCTTCATGTCCCGACGCTGGAGAGTGAAGGCTGACAGTGTTGGCTAGTTCATATGTTCCCAATTCTGGGGACGTATATCACAGTCTTTGGGTCGTCCGAAGGGATTGGCGACATCCAGGTATCGCGTGACCTGAACAACATGATTTGCCAACAGTCGGAGGACGATACATGGACGATACCAAGTCTCCGTGCAGCAGTCCGAGCATGGTGGATTGCTGAGTACAGTGGGTGGTATCTTGACGATACCCCAGTCTTCAGTGTTCCAAACATCGACCTCGACAAGGAAGACGAGGAGAGAACGCGACAATTTCTGGATGCGCTCAAAGATGGCGCGTTCGACTTTATTCTCTCTGTGGCCGCCGACTGCAAGTCACAAGACTGGCAAGATCCCTCACGACTGGGAATGCGACAGTGGTTGCAGCGGAAGTCTCCTCCTTTGGCCTCTGACTATCCCCAGCCATTTACGACCTACTTCCAGAAGTGCCTAATGGTGCACTTGGAGGTCTTGATCGATGCTTCGATCTCCAACCTTCCGGATATTCTTCGCAAGCTGAGGACAGAGGAGGACGAACAGCGCCAGCTCAGCCAGACTCATGAGCAGGATCTCGATCTGGAGCGGTTCCTCATCATCATTGCATATGCGTACGAAGGCAGGCCGGACGCGGCAATGTCGTTCTGGGAGGATCCGGAGAGCAATCTGGCGGGATTCTTGCAGTGGGCTTCAAGGAGGGCTTCGACGCCGCTTGTCAGTGCTTTTTGCGAGATGCTTCAAGCGCTTTCCGACAACGAAGAATGCGCAACAGCCGCCCACCTATTCCTATTAGACGAAGGCCACCATTCTTCCGGCAAGATGAAGCGATCCCAGTCTCTGACCTGGAATCAAATATTTAAAGAACTTGACTATTTCACGGCTAAGCTCCGAGACAGGCCCAGTCCAGCTCAGTCGCATACTGTTATGCAGCGTCCGGGCAGACCCAACACCGATCAGGCGGAAACAGAGCCCGAGTCTGCAATGATGCTGGAGTGCTACCTACGTTTGATCGGGAAACTTAGCACCGAAAGCGAGGTCGCAAGACAGAAGTTACTAATAGACGAGGAGATGCACTTGCCCGATACACTATTCAAATTGGCTAGCAGTCTGATTCCTCCTCGGCTCAGGGCTTCCGCCTTTTATGTTCTCAAAGCTCTGATGACAAGAAAGTCGCAGCCTGAATGCGACACCATGTGGCGGTTTGTCGACAGTTTGTTGACGGGCGGCTATGGTCTGCAAACCATACAAGGAGGTCCCGCTAGAGGCGCCCTCGCAGCCCAGCAACAGGATCCAGCAGCACTCATGGAGGCATTTCTGGCACAGTTTAGCGAAGGGTTTGACGAACCTAACGCTCTCGTCCAGCTTTTTACCTCCCTTTTACTACCAACAGAAGAGTATGAAGGACTACACGATAGTCTACCGTTCCCTGAGGACTTGGGCTCTCATTACAGGATACCAGGCGTTGAGGTTTACGTTGACTTCGTCATTGGCCACTTATTCGCGACCACATCCAAGGACATCACCGACCCAGCCCAGCTCAGGTTCCTGCGGCTCAGTTGTCTAGACTTTGCCATGACATGTCTGGCGACGTTTAACGAGGACCTTATTGTCCTGGGCAATGAGACAAACATCGCCATTGACGTGGCCATGTCCACATCCGACCTGGCAACATATGTGCGCCTCCATCCATTCGCTCGTGTGATGGAGTGGATGTTCAACGAAAAAGTTATCACAGCGTTGATAAGCACCATACATCAAGACTCGGGCGCACTCAGCATGGCCGGTCCTGACTCTCCGCTCGTTGAGAGCATTTTGCGGTCCGTGGAGGTTATTCTCAAGGTACTGGAATTGCAAGATACATACCTCGACCTGGTCCGACCTATTATCCGGGCGAGCGCATCCCAGCGAAGAGCACCGGTAGCAAATGCAGCATTCGCCTGTTTCGAGGATGGAATTATGAGCCATCTGGCCTTGGTGGTTGATCTCGGCCGCCTGTGTGCGCTTCAGAATCCTCCTCTGACATTGGCGTGCCTGAAGCTGCTGGAGAAGATATCCACGTCGTCCAAGATCATCTCGGCCTGGAATCCCGATTCTGGCCGGGCGGGGCACCGCAACAAGGCTATCGTCCAGCTCGAGAAGAATGGCGAGAACGAGACGATAGCTGGTGCGCTTTCTGGTGAAATCGCGACCTCCCTCGATCCAATCCTCGAATCAGAGTCGCCGAATTACTCGATCAAGATCTTCATCCTTGATTTCCTCTACGAATGTCTAAAGGCAACGCCGGACAGGCCTACCATTGCCCATTTGCTCTTAGGATTTCACTGCGATCTCAACGCGCTTAGTATTGAGCAGCGTGGCGCCTTCGACACGCAGAAGTCTCTCTTTCATAACCTTCTATCGGCGCTAATCTCCCTTTCAGTTTACCAGGAAGACCGCGGCGGCATGCGTGGCTACTTGATCGCGCTGAAATATCGAATCCTGCGTGTTCTTCAGATTCTGTGGTCTTCCCCGCTCTCATCGCAGTTGGTCATTGAAGAGCTGAGGGTAACTAACTTCCTCTTCCACATGCTGCTTCAGGAGGTGCAGATCAGCCCAGGTCTGCTTTGGGACGGCGTTGAGACAACGAATCCCGAGTTCCCCCTTTCGGACGCGGCGGTACCGTACGTCAACTTCCTTGGTGCCCGGGCAATGATTTTGGAATACGTTGGCAAGGAGCTCTGCAGCGTGTCGCAAAAGCGGATCCCTACCCTCAAGCGGCAGATATTTGACGCCTTGAACGGTCAGATCAAAGCCGATGGGGAAGAACTGTCGAGGATTCCCAACGTTTTTGACTTCTTTGACTTTTTAAGTCTGAATGGTCAGTGGGATATACCCATACCCGAGTTTGTTTTCAACAAAGATCTCGATCTTAGTGCTTGCGCTGAGGAAGACCCGGTTGCGGGCCTCCAGTACAACGTGGAAAAAGTCATGGAGGTGTTGGCGCTGAAGCGGAACGAGGCGCGGAACACAGGACAGATCGTGCCCCAACAGCAGCTCGCCGCGGTCGAGAGAGAAGAGGCACTGCTGATTGAGTATCTTGTGTTTTCTAACCGCCAACGACAATATGCCTCATCACGTCTCAAGCTACTTCGAGCATGGACCAACTTGTTGCTGGTCATGTTCGAGTCCAACGACTTCACGGGCACCCCCAAGATGGCTTTCCTGCTCCAGGCCCTTCAGGCTATTCTCCCGAGTCTTGAAGCCTACAGCTCCCTGAGCGCGGCTGAGGCATACGAGCTTGCCCGTGTAGCCAAGGTGCTGCTCTTCAAGCTCGATCTTGGCGAGGACCCAGTGGCTGTGGGTGCCGACAAGGAAACTTTCACGATAGGTAACCTGATCAGTGACAAGCTCTTCCAGCTGTTCCAGATCTGTCTCGACTCCATCGGCAAGTGGGCTGGCAGTGCTGAGCTACGCGCCCTGTACTACAGCATCTCGTATCGCTACCTGACGGCCGTGGTTGATAAGGCCGCCGCAGGCCACGTAAGGAAGAGCGACGCGACCACCACGCGCCAGCGACATCGCACCCTCAAGACCATCCATGCACATGGCGAGCGTCTTCTGAACGTCATTTGTGACGACGCATACGGTAGCGACTCAGTATGCCAAACGGCCGCCATGGTTCTGCTCGGTGCGCTGGTGCATATCGGCCGCACTGACGACGATGCCCATGTTGTCGAAACCCTGAACCGCCTCAATTTCGTTGGCGTCCTGGTCGACAGCCTCAAGACCGTGCTAGTAGATTGGCTCACCATCATCGCCGAGGGCAACGCCGCCGCCGAACAGTACACACATGCTAAGCTAGCTCTGCTGCTTCAGCTGTGCCAGACCCGTCATGGGGCCAAGTTCGTACTACAGGCAAACCTATTCCGCGCCCTAGAGACGTCTGGTGTGTTCGCCGCCGACCCAGAGCTTGAGATCGACGCTAGGAATACCATGGCCCTCGAGAAGCACTACACACTGCTCGTCTCTCTGGCCCGTATCGTGGGCGCCGCCGTCCTTGCCAGGGGCGCGCACAACGTCCTGCAGGGGCGCAGATTCCTGACACAGCATCGCATGTTAGTGGTGCACACACTCAAGAGGAGCGCCGGTATCGGGACCGTCGGGAACGGCGCGAGAAGCGGCAACGCGGTAACAAACGCTGGGAATGGGGAGGCGCAGGCCAAGCTCGAAGAGAGGATCGAGGAGCTGGCGGAGGCATTCATGTTGCTGATTACCGCAACAGGTTTCTTGGAGGTAAGTTTTCCCTAGTATTCCCATGATTTATCTTTTGCTGACTGGATTGGTTGTAGTTTGAAAATGACCAAGCGCCGGCGGAGAACCCAAGAGCGGCAGCAACACTATTCCACTAAGGAAGAAGGTCTTTTCCAGTAACGTACTGCGTTGTTCGTTTTCATCTGGCTGGGGCGTTTCGTGGCATCTAGTATTGGTCACACCTGCTATTGGTAGGAAAGGGGTATGCTTTTTTTCTGTCTGCCTGGAGACATCAAACAAAAGTTGTCACCGTGGAGAGCCGCTTCGGCCTCAGCACAACGGGAAAGGGGGATTTGTACAGAGATATCGCTGGAGTGGGGAGGTAGCTTAGCATATATTCTGCAAGCGCAATGAACGGAGGCAGATTTTGTGAAGGGTGTTTACTTTTCCTACACGAGTTGAGTATCGCCATGTCTGATCGATGATCAACCGCAGTTGATGATCCTCTGGACAAGTTCTGTGATAAAATGCAAGACGAACGGCCACTCTAGTATTCACAGACAAGACTAAAACAAAACAGGGAATGCCAGTTTATGAGAAAGGGTATCTGGTACTACGATGAAGAACAAAAGCCCGCACCATCCCTCTATATGCCCAATGTATTTGCTCCCGATGCAAGCAAACCCCGAGACCTGAGAACTCCGGCATATCCCATGCCCCCCTTTGTGCCCCCAACGCAACAATTACAGCCTGCAACATATTCAGGGAAAATCGTCCCCAGTCTCGTCAACTGCCTGTCTTCAGAGACAAGGTAGCGTATGGATGTGATTGCTGCGCAGTGACGCTTAATCCAACTCATACCCCTCCGCTCCTCCCCTCCATAATTGTCGTGAGACCACAGAGCACCCCGGCAGGTTTTCTCTTCGCGATTTCGACCTCGCTCAGTCGGACCAGGCCAAGAGCCGTTCGCAAGTGAGTCCTTGGCCCGACGGGTCAAGACTCCTTTATTGTTGTTATGAGTTTGCTGTACGTTTTCCCAAGCTCTTTCTTGTTGTCATCTTTGGCTGCAGAGGGTAATAACCTTTCGCCTTGACTCCAAACTTCCCGCTCGCTGGACGTGATTCGACCTTTTGACGGCATATGGGACAAATCTTCTTCGAGGCGTCGATATGTAACGAAGAATGCAAACACTCGCCACAAAATAAATGACCTAAACGCAAGAGTTAGAGAGCTTTCTATTTGTATAGATCTGAAAGACCTTACCACAGTGTGTGACTGTCAAGCTAGAAGAGTCGTCCATGCAAATGACGCACTGGAATTTGCTGAGCTTGACCTCGTTCTTCGGTTTTTGGGGTACCAGCGACACCGGAACTTCTTCTGTGTTGGCAAGGTCGATCACATGGAAGTCCTCGCCGAATATGTCGTCTTCAGATTTGAGAATATCTGTAAGCTTTCTCTTTCGTGTAGTCGAACTGCTCTCTGTTTGCGCAGGTGGCTTGTGGCCACCAGAGCGTCTGGCGCCCGCGGTTCCTGTGCCTTGCCTAGCTGGCATTTCGAAGCTGTCGGAAGACGGAAGAATCTGGGTTTCCAGCGATGGCTCGTTCTTGACGCCGCTCCCGCTTGGTGGACCGTCCGTAATCGTACTTGGTAGAGTTGCCGAAACTCTCTGCCACGGGGATGATACCGGCGCGGCGTTTGCAGTTGTATTGTGTTCACGGGTGTTTTCGCCGAATATGGACGGGCTCGAGTAGTTGCCGGTTGCGATTTCGTTTATAAGGTAATCGTCGCTGTTTGCTTCGCGTTGGCCAGGCGTCGACGCCCTTCCCAAGAAAGTAGGGAGATTCCAAGAGAGCCTCGAGAACGGGTCAGCAGCTGCAGTGCTCGAGCCTGCGTCAGAGGGGTTGCGGAGGCTTGAGAGCGACGGTAAGATAGGATGGGGGACTGGTGGGAGTTGAGAAGGATGAACCCGCGGGCGGTTGGCGGGGTGAGCCGGACACAGCGGAGGGTGACCTATTCCGAAGCGAGTGGCGGGGGTGGCAGAGGAGAAGGGCGAGGAGGCGGAACCGACGTCGAAAATAGAGGAAGGGTTCCCAGCGACGAGCCGTCGAGGGCAAAGCCCGCCAAAACCAATCTCTGCAGGAGGCGCGAAGGCTCCAAGTCGGTGAAACGGCGAGGCGCCAAAAGCAGATACTGCAGTTGGGAATGGGAAGTCTTGTGGAGGATTGATGTTAGGGTTCAAGATAGGCTGGCGGGATGGGGGATGGGCTGATCGGGGTGTGAATTAATTGTCAGGAATACCTTCGAAGATGTCGTCAGGAATGGAATCAAAGAAATCGTCTGCCATGACTTCCCCAGGTTGAAACCACCGTACGAAATCGGCCGTGGATGTCAGCGGCGAGAGCAGGGCACGGGCAGGGTGCGATTTGTTATGCGAGTTTCCAGAAGATGGGTGGCGAGTCGCATTCACTGCATTGTCATTCACCCTTCGATCAAAGGGGTACAAGTTTTCGGGGCAGCCAAAGGCCTCCACGATTCTAGGTTTGGGACTCGGGGTGTGTGGAAGCCACCATGCCAAACTTGGGACGGGAGGGAGGAAAGGAAAGCGCGCTGCTCGACTTGTAATTAAAACAAAAACAGCTCGCCGATTGAGGGGCTGCGGCTCTTCGTCGACACGCTGGGAGAGGCGCGCGGCCGGGCCTCTTGACGACCTTCAAATGGTCAGAATCCCGCATGCTTGTGATGCTCCCCTTGGTTTGGTGGCGGCCATGTTGGCTGCCTTCCTGCAGCCGATAAACATCATTGAAACAACAGCCCGCGTCTCCGACCAGCTGAAGCGGGTTCCGCCTCCGAGCGCCAGGCTACTGATGAGCATACAGCTCACGGTGTGGCAAATAGTTACATTTGCTTGATCCGAAATCCGATTGTGTGAGTCTTGACGACCTCCATGGCAATTCTAGTAACTGTGAGGGTCCGGAGTCCGGATGGTTTGGGGGGGGGGGGATAAACCATCGGATAGCCTGTCTGTACCATGAACGAAATGTGTAACCTCTCCTCGCTCTCATCGCGTGATGGGATTGTGTGGAAGCTCACAACCTAGCGGCTGAGCTGAGCCCACACACAAACTAGTTCAAGGGCCGGCCGACTCCTTGGCGGTGCCTCTGGTAGGCTTAGCCAGCCTGCACTTCCCCCACTTTTGGGATAATACGGATCCCTAGTGTCTCCTGTTTGGTTCCAACAGATTTATGAAGACCCCGCCTAAAAGTCAGGTCAAGACGGCAGGTTCCAGCGAGTCGCGCTCAAGCAGCCAGGGTCCTAGGTTGCAAGGGTCGCGCAAACTTCAGCGGAGGGTTCCAGTTTCCAGAGTTGTCGATTCCTGACAAGCGTTTTGTAATTTTGTCATCACGACGTCGATCCAAGGTTGGCGTCCAGCTCTTGCGACACCACGATGACTTTGACGTACGAATTCTGCCGCCTGTAGAATGCTTCATTCCATCGGCCGCCATGTCGCGGCGCGAGATGGGACCGTCGCGACAGCCGCATTTATTCGGATTGCACGGCACCGCGCCGCGCATCGCCTCCAGCGATGGAAATCGACTGTCGCCCTCTCGGTACCGACCGAGCCACGATACAATGAGATCCAAGTCCAGCAACTGAGCAAGCACCTCTACCGCCAGATCTTTCCCGAAGCACAAAACCCCAAACCGTCGCCTGCGCTGATCGAGCTCGCAAAGGACCACCTGCGCCGCCACGACCTGGAGGGCAAGAACACGGACAACTCACCTCCCGTCTCCTTCGACTTACCGCCGCTGGCCGGAAAGACTCTCGATGAGCACTTCCACAAGCTGGGCGTCGACGCCGGCGAGCCGTTCTTGACATACGCCAAAGACTTTGCGCGTTCGAGTCTCCCGCCCAAGCCCAGGAAATGGGCGCGCCGCAGCGGTTGGACCAAGTATACCGCCGGGGGCGTCATCCAGGAAGGTGTTGCGCCCGAAGGCAACATGCTTGCCTTCGACACAGAAGTGATGTGGAAGGAGAGCCCCTTTGCCGTCATGGCATGCGCCGCCAGCCCTGACGCCTGGTACGTATGGCTGTCGCCATGGCTTCTCGGAGAGACGACCAACGAGCGGCAGTTGATTCCGCTGGGTGATCCGACAAAGGAGAGGGTGATTGTGGGTCACAATGTCGGCTACGATCGCGCGAGGATATTGGAGGAGTACGATCTCAAGCAGACGAGGAACTCGTTCCTCGATACCATGTCGCTGCACGTTGCCGTCAACGGCATGTGCTCCCAACAGCGACCAACATGGATGAAGCACAAGAAGAACAGGGAGTTGCGAGACAAGATTGCCAGAGAGACATCCAACGTTGAGCTCGCCGAGCTGCTGAACAACGACGCCTTGAGCCACGAGGAGGAGGAGCTTTGGGTGGAGAGGAGCTCGATTAACTCTCTTCGGGATGTCGCCAAGTTCCATCTAGACATCTCCATCGATAAGGAGATCCGCAATTCCTTTGGGGAACTAGACCGGGAAGGCGTCTGTGAAAAGCTCGACGAGCTCCTGACTTACTGTGCCGCGGATGTCGCCGTGACGCATCGTGTTTACCAGATTGTCTTTCCCAATTTCCTCCAAGTATGCCCTCATCCTGTCAGCTTTGCTGCGCTGCGGCATCTTTCATCCGTTATTCTACCCGTCAATAAAACGTGGGATTCGTATATTGCGAACGCGGAAGCCACTTATCACACGCTATCCAACGCGGTTCAGGAGCGCTTAATACTACTCACCGAGCAAGCGTTGGAGATCAAGAACGATCCCGAAAAGTGGAGCACCGACCCTTGGATGCAGCAGCTGGACTGGTCGGGGCAGGAGATCAAGATGGTCAAGGGCAAGAAGAAAACGGATCCGCCCCGACCTGCGTTGAGGCAAAAGAAACCCGGTATGCCAAAGTGGTACAAAGACCTTTTCCCAAAGGCCGAGGGCCCGATCAATCTCTCGGTGCGAACGAGAATGGCGCCGCTGTTACTTCGGTTATCGTGGGCTGGTTACCCCTTGTTTTGGTCCGACACGTATGGCTGGACTTTCAGAGTTCCGCGAGCTGAGGCAGATAAATTTGTCGTGAAGCAAATGACGCCGTGTAACTTTGAAGACGAAACCGTCACAGCCTTGAAGGAGGACTACGCGCATGTCTACTTCAAGTTACCACACAAGGATGGCCCTACTGCACGGTGTGCCAACCCCATGGCGAAGAGCTACCTACCTTACTTCGAGAACGGTACTCTCTCGTCCGAATACTCGTATGCGAAGGAAGCGCTCGAGATGAACGCCTCATGTTCGTATTGGATCAGCGCGCGGGACAGAATCCGATCTCAGCTCGTCGTCTACGAGAATGATCTTCCACCAGACGCGACGGAGAAGACCGCTCGGAATAAGTCAGAAGACGAGCCTGCTATGGGCTTTATTCTCCCGCAGGTTATTCCCATGGGCACCATCACACGGCGCGCCGTTGAAAACACATGGCTGACAGCATCTAACGCCAAAAAGAACCGTGTTGGCTCGGAGCTCAAAGCCATGGTGCGCGCGCCACCGGGCTACACCTTCGTGGGAGCCGATGTTGACTCGGAGGAATTGTGGATTGCATCAGTGGTTGGTGACGCGACATTCCGAATTCACGGTGGCAATGCCATTGGCTTCATGACGCTTGAGGGTACCAAGGCAGCCGGTACGGACCTACACAGCCGGACAGCGTCAATCCTGGGTATCACGCGTAATGACGCCAAGGTGTTCAACTACGGACGGATTTACGGCGCCGGGCTCAAGTTTGCTGCCACTTTACTGCGGCAGTTCAACCCCAACCTCAGTGAGAAGGAGACATCGGCGATCGCGGGCAAGCTGTACGCGACAACGAAGGGCACCAAGACGAGCCGCAAGGCGCTGCACAAGCGACCGTTCTGGCGGGGCGGGACAGAGTCGTTTGTCTTCAATAAGCTTGAGGAATTCGCCGAACAGGAACGCCCGCGCACACCCGTACTCGGCGCCGGCATTACCGAGGCGCTGAATGGCCGTTTCATTAGCAAAGGGGGATACCTGACCTCGCGCATCAACTGGGCAATCCAGTCGAGCGGCGTTGATTACCTCCATCTCCTCATCGTCGCCATGGACTATCTGGTGCGGAGGTTCAACATCGAGGCTAGACTGGCCATCACAGTGCACGACGAGATTCGGTACCTCGTGCGGGAGCACGACAAATACCGGGCGGCCATGGCACTCCAGGTAGCGAACCTATGGACCCGTGCTATGTTCGCGCAGCAGGTTGGCATTGACGACCTGCCGCAGAGCTGCGCGTTCTTTTCGGCCGTGGATATTGATCCGGTGCTGCGGAAGGAGGTAGATATGGACTGCATCACGCCAAGCAACCCCATACCTATCCCGCCGGGAGAGAGCATCGACATTATGGGGCTCCTCGAGGGGAAGAGCGCCGAGGCGAGGCTGGACGAGGCCATCGTGCCAGATGAGAAGTACCGACCGCGGCTGGAGGACATCGCGTACGAACCCAGGAAACCCGTAATGCAGGAGTTGAGGGAAAGGGAGTCGATCGGCGAGGAAGAGGAAATTCGCTTCATCAAGGCGCAGATCGTTGGCGACGAAGCCGGCCTGCGCGATGTCTTAAAGGAGACGAAGAAGCCTGCTGCGCCTGCTGCGGCAAGGCCAGCCAGTGGTTATAGGACGAAGAGCGTCCTTCCGTATATCTCCCAGCCGAAAATGTTGCCAATTCAGCGGGAGCCGATGTTAGTTGCCGAGGCTCTTGGGACAAATCGCTTCAGAGACGGGGGAACCATTGGGTTTGAGAAGGGCAAGTGGGAGTATGAAAGCGGGACGAGGATGGGGGGCTGGATAAGGACTTCAGCCACCAGGCATTAGGACCCGACACTGCATACCTGGACAGGACTTATTTTTTTACGTTTGTACATATATATATATATAACTAGTGTAAATGGTGGATGGGTGAGGGTGTATCATTGTATCGGTGTCTTGAGCGGACGGGTTGCTTGTACAAAAGTTAGGTGGGGAAATCGGAGAATAGAGGCTGGGAGCTATATCTATATGGCAACGTTGGAGTATTGGAACTGGGGGTTGCGTCAGTTAACATTGTATAATATACACTGGCTTACACATTTTAGCTCCCTGGGTTGCCGTTGAGAGACTGCGAATCCATGCTGTTGTCCGATGTAAACCGGTTCATATCTGGTGTTTTCAGGCTTTGCTGGACCACATGGGCACACCTGGTACATTCCCCTGTCTACACACATAGCCTCTCCAGTCACTGTTCGGGTGTGAGTTGGACTGTAAGCGTACAGAATGTATTTCCTCTGGGGTTTCGTCTGGTTGGTGATTTACTCATGTTCAAGTTAGCTCCGCACTTGAGTTGCAATTGCTTCACGTATTGATATATCTGTCTTCGGATTATCGCAGATTATTACTGGGCTGCCATCGGATTGCTGTTGGGTTTCCGTCGGGTCAACCTACGGCTTCATTTCATGTTTGGGATGATCTGAACACAGTGCAAGTCTGTTTTTAAAGAGGTAAACCTTTAGTTTCAATCGCGATGCGATCCATTCGGGATATGATAGGTTCGTTTTCCGCGTTTCCTTCGTTTGTGTCACCCGGAAAGTCTAATCCCTTGTTTGTTGCCGATGTGTACCTGGTGACGAAAGGCCGGGAAACCCACTCTTCGATTCGACAACTCGCGGATTGTATGTTTATTGACAACCCGACCCAACTCAACCTGCAACATGATTACCAGTCGGTCTGTACTGAAGAGGCGTGACCAGCAAGCACCCAGTCTTTTTTAAACACAATGTCTCGTACACTTCACCTTACCGTCTTGAGCACATCGAGAGTTTATTTGGCCCGGCTCCAGCAGCATAGGCAACGAGTATCACAATCACATTGAACCCAGGAAGAAAACGCTGGAATCACCACTTCGACCTGCTCAGTTGGCGCTTCATTTGATAGACAGGCAATTACTACCACACTCTCAAATCAGCTTTACTCATTAAGTAATTTGTTGTCTCATCTCGGCTGTCCAGGCAAAGGCCTCGGCCCAACAATCTGCCTCCTCCCGGCACCAATGCCCTGGCCCCCTCTATTTTGGCTATCCCCGCTTGCATATCCTGACCACTGGCTCACATCCCACTTCCCACCAACGCCACCCCCGACTCCATCGACACCCTCGCCGGAGCGAACTGCTTTGGCTGTCTCCTTCTGGGCGTCCTCCCATTCACGCTGGCGTTGGCGCTCCATCTCCATCTCACGCTCCAGTAGCGATTTCGACGCCCAGCCGCCCGCTTTCGTCTGCTTCTGCGAGGCTTCGCGGCGACGATCCTCAGCGTCACGCTCGTCGACGGCCGACAGCTCGCGAGAGTACGTTGGCGGAGGAGCGGCAGCCTGTGGGGCTGGGTTGGTGGCGAGGTAGCGGTCAGTACGCGACATGTTAGGACTTGTTTGCTGTTGCGGCTGCGGCTGAGAACGCAGAGGCAGTGGTGATGGGACCTTGGGTTGCGGCTTATATTGCGGCGGGGGTTGTTGCTTCGGCTGTTGCCTTGGCTGTTGCTGCTGCGGAGGCGTGGATGCATAGGCCGCGGGATCCGGCAGCGGCCGGGAGCCGGTGTGGTGTTTCCGGACCGGGATGATGGGGGGCCCATCTCCGCCCGTCCGGTGGGTCTTGACCTTTGCAGGCGGAGACGCAACCGCAGTTGGATCCGGAAGTGGCCGAGGAGATCGCGGTGGCGGCGCGGGCGCGGCCTCTGCCGCTTGTGCTGCATCGGCGTCCTCCCGCTGTTGGGAGGTCCACTGGGCACGCAGGTAGTCGCGTTCATCGCGAGCGGTCCACGAATCTTGCCTGCTTATTGGCTCTTGGCGGTTTTGTGATCGGGCGCGCGCCTTGTTCTCGTCTTCGCCCTTAGCTCGACTTCTCGATTTACTCCGGGCTTCCCGTTCAACTTCTCTTCCAGTTTCCCGTCCCGCTTCCCTGCCACCAGTGCGTTGCCCACCGCGTTGCTGTCGTTCTCTTTCGTACTGTGCTTCACGCTGACGAGCCTGCTCGAGCTCCTTCTCGAGTTCTTTAATGCGACTACTATATCCCCCGGGAGCACTGGATTCTTCTTCCGCTTGGTATTGGCTGAGGAACTGACCGCGCAGCTTGGCGTCGCTCTTTGGCCGGGATTGCTGGCGTTCTTCCCGCAGTCGAGCCTCTGCTTCCTCTTCCTCCTTGCGTCGTTTTTCTTCCGTGATCTTCCACTCCCGCTCCTCCTCCTCCCATCGCCGCTTCTCTTCCTCAACTTTTCGGCGCTCTTCCTCTCTCTGGCGTCTAGTCTCCTCTTCCCACCTGCGTTCCTCCTCTTGCCTGGCCCGCTCTTCCTCAGCCTCTAACTCGGCTTTACGTCGTCGTTCTTCTTCCTCTATCTCCAGCCGTTGACGTTCGGTTTCCGCTTCCTGTTCCCTACGTCTCTTCTCCTTCTCCGCCATGTTCGGTACATACGGACCCGCGCTCGTAATCTGCCGACGGCCGCCAAACGCAATACCCAAATTACCTTGGCTAGCGCCGCCCATATAGCCGTACTGCGCAATGTTCCAAGCCGGCGAGGTTGCGCCTTCGTGCGCCTTCGTGCTCCAGCTACTAACGTTGACGGGCGAAGTGGAGCCGTTCTGCGGTGGCGGTGACTTGGTCGGGCTCCATCGCCCTGAAGAGGAACCGCCCGTCTTGGATGGTGCCAAGACTGGCCCTCTCCCATAGACCGAAGATGAGGCGTTACTGGCGTTGGAGATGCCGCGGCCGCGCATGCCGGTGGGCGTTGTCGGCCCCGTTGATTGTGGGCTAAGGACTCCGCGATTGGACCGCGGGCCAATTGCCGTAGGAAAAGTCGAGGGGTTGACATTGTTCGCCGCACGGCTGAAAGCGCCGAGGCATTGGAGTACCTGGGTTGGGTCCTTTTGCTCGTAGAGATCCACCGTCAGGAACATGTCGTGCTGCTGAAGGTTGAGGGGCGGGGCCTGGCAGGCGCGGAGGAAGTGTGATATGTTCTCCATCTGGACGAAGGGCATAGCAGACTGCTTGAATTTGACGCCGGGCGGCCCAACAGCGAGGTTGACGAGCCTGCGCATTCCTGATTAGCCATGCGCCAAAACTATCGGCAGGGTCGAGATGCACTTACCTGCATAGCGCAACGCCGTCCCTCAGTCCCTCGAGGAGGTCGTTGGACGGGAGACGCTCGCCTAGTATGCTCTCAATCCATGATCGGGCTTCGTTGGCGGCAGACGGGGTATATTTATCGAGGCGCATCTTGCGCAGGTCCTTGTCGAGGGACGACACGGACGCCATGGTGCTGGCGGATTCCCGAGGGGTTGCTGTTCGCCGCTGTCGTATACAGCGGACATTCAGCCTCTGCGGGTCTCAGATATGTGTGTGGTTGTGTGTGCTATTATGTGGAGTTGAGGGGAGACGGGTCGTGGAGTTGAAAGCATGCGCTGACGCAGCCGATCAGCAAGTGGGTGACGAAGCCCAATGCAACGAAGTATTAGCGCAGATGTTAGGCTTGGTGGGATCGCCGAGTCGACAAGAGTAAATATTTTGGCCCGTGCTGGCTGTTTGATGTGAACCGGAACACACTGGCATGCGCTGATCTTGGAAGTTGCTCCGAAGATCAGCAACAGATATTTAGAAGATGGTTTCTCTCTCCCTCCGCTCGCTCGTCACCTCTGCTGTCAACGCGAAGCCCCGCCTTGTTGACGATTGAGATTGACCACCTCAGCCACAATCGGTGACGCGCGGGGGCTGGGTGGGATGTGGCTGGTTTTTGCCATTTGGGATTACAGGGGTATCGGCGGTACGTCACTCGAAATCTCTACATAGAGCTCCCAGAGCTTGAAACTATCACTTTCGTAGTTACAGATCTTAATCGTCCGCAACTGTGAGCCAGACAGAAACCACTTGATGGGTATACCCTCATAATAAACACAACGAGGATCCTCAATTTTTCCTCCGCTGCAACCAATCCCATTCCTCAACACCTAACGGAACCCCCAACACTCGCTCACTCAAGTTTCTCAACCGTCCTTCAGTTTCATAACAATAAAACTGCCTCTCACCAACTGTATCTCATCTCAACCACCACACCAACTCCCCAGACCACACACCATGGCACCACCACGAATATCCCCCCTCCTGCAAACCTGGTACAAATGGAAGATGTTACGCCTCCCCTGGCGCAAAAAGCTTCTCATCGGTACGTACCCCTACCCCCTAAACCCAAACCCAAACTCACAAACAACCCAGGCCTCGATCTCCACGGCAACACCTTCTGGGAATTCCGCCTCACCAAGGGCGCGGGACCAGACGGCCGCTGGCGTCGCATCGTGCAGTTCCCGCGCAAGACGCACGCCGGCGACGTGGCCGTCTCACCGGCATGGCATCAGTGGCTGCGGAGCACACGCCAGTCACCCCCATCGCTAGACGAGCAGCAAGCGGACGTTGCGCGACAGGAGCGCATGAAGGTCCTCGCAGCGCAGGCGGACGCGCGATGGGCGGCGAAGCCGAGCCTGTTGGGGACGGATCAACAGCAGGGGCCGTCTATACCGGCACTGGGGCGTGTGGAGACCAGTGCGATGGCGGAGAGAGGGTCCGAGGAGGCTACCGGGGATTCGGCAGTGTCAAGGGAAGAGACATGGCGACGTATGCAGCACGATGCGAAGCAGAACAACGAAAAGGGGCGCGACCCGTGGACACAGCAGCCGGCCCCAGCTAGGCCAAGTGAGTGGCAACCAAAAACATGGCAGCCACCGAGGAAACCGTAAAAACTCCTCCATAAAGCACCCCTATTGTAATATATCATGACTAACCCGATCTTGGGGATTGGATGATCACTTCTGAGATGCGGCGTCAGCATCTTAGAATGCTACCAACACTCATATAGTGGCCCATACGCATACTACGGTCCTCCTATTTCTTGTCGTAGGTCTACACTGTTGACTGGTAGTAGAGATGCCGGATTGAGCTGATCTGGGGGGGGCTGCCTCAGCCTGCCCAAATAATGCCCTTCCAACTATGGGTCCAAACGCCATTTTAACCAGAGGTTCCTTCCTTGCCTCACAACACACGCAAACATAGAGGATATCATCAAATGGTCAAGTAGGTAGTGATATGATTCTTTTATTTTGCACAGACCCCGCCCATATATGGTGCGGGGTGTTAGCCGCCTGTTGCCTTCGATACTCTCGCTTGCCTCGACGGTCTTTGCCCTAAGAGATACAACAATTAATGGGGCGACCGCCACTGGCCCTCCAATGTATTTCTTCCCGCTTTTAAAACATAATGGCAGGCCTGTCATCTTTTCTCCACCACCCGGCCATCTTGCCCACCTGGACCCTTCCGTCGGATCCCAATCTGAACTCCTGAGCTGCCCCTTCTTATATCTGGATGGAATCCCCTCCAGTGCTAGTGCCGTCTTCCCATGTCTCTGAGAATAAACATGCGGTCCTGAAACCCGCTGACCGCAACAAGCAGCAATTCGCGCTCGTGGCTTCCGTCTCCACGGCCCCTTGACTGCATTTCAAGAACCACCAACGCCACCATATGCGGGGAATCTTCATAGTTCTCATCTCTCATAAGCCATCTCGAAAAAGGAATAAAATGGTTGAAGGGAAAAAATGAAAAAGAGAGAAACAAGAACGCCAATATATAAACATAGAATGAGACCGTTTTTGTCGCGCTCGTATCGTGAGATTCATCATGTAGAAAATCAAAGTCGGCGATTAGTGGTAAAGGGGAAGAGTTGTTGCCCGGTGGAAAATTAGTGGTAATGGGGGGTAGGCAACAAAGTGGGAGAAGTGATGTCGAGTTTATATGGAGTCCGAACATCAATGTGTCATGAGTGTGTTTTCAACGTCGTGGTTGAGGTATGTTCGTTACTTGAATCAGCTGGGCTGGCGTCGGTTGTCTGTACGTGCGAGGAGCGGCTCTTCAGCTTCATCGCCAGGGCTGTACTCGTCGTCGGCCATCTCCTCATGGGGTGCATCATCACCGGCGTCGTCACGGAGGGTGTGGTCCGAACCGTGCTGACTCCCCTTTGACGAAATGGACGCGCTATCGCTCTTGGAAGAATTAGATGAGCTGTCAGACGATGAGCCATCCGCGCTGGGGCTGATCGGACGTGGTTGCAGAATAGCCGATGATACCATGCTGCTGTAGCCGTCGGAGATCTCGCCCCGGCGGGAAATATTCGCCTGGCAGAGTAGCTTCTTAGCCTTCCTAGTGGCATCACGAGCATGCTCAGCAGCGCGTTCAGCACGGCAGTGCTTCTCCCACATGGCCGCATAGCGACCGTTGAGGGCAAGCAGTTCCTCGTGTGTGCCCTTTTCCACCATAGTTCCCGCGTGAAGAACAATGATCTGGTCCGCGTGGGTGATGGTCGACAACCGGTGACTAGTTACCAGCAAGTTAGTTCGGTGCGAAAGTAGAAACAAACAGAGACACTTACGCAATAATCAACAGTGTGCGTCCCGTCCCAAACTTGCCAGTGATCAACTTTGACTGGATCTTTTGCTCCGTTTCGCCGTCGAGAGCCGACGTCGCCTCGTCCAGCATGATGATTTTGGGGTTCTTAAGAATTGTGCGAGCAATTGCAACACGCTGTTTTTCGCCGCCGCTCAACCGCAAACCGCGTTCGCCGACCTTTGTGCGGTAACCATCCGGAAATGCCATGATGCGATCGTGAATGGCAGCCGCTCGACACGCCTCAAAGACGTCTTCCTCGGTCGCGCTGGGGTTCGCATACTTGAGGTTGTACATCAGGCTTTCGTTGAAGAGAATTGTATCCTGAGGGACAACGCCGATAAATTGCCGCACCGAGTCAATGGTGAGGTCCTTGACATCACGTCCGCCGATCTGGATGCTTCCGTCTTCGCAATTGTAATAACGGAACATCAGGCGGAAGACAGTCGACTTGCCACCACCTGACTCCCCGACAAAGGCAGTGGTGCTGCCAGGCGCGCATTCGAACGATAGGTTGCGGAGAGCGGGCCTACGCTTGTCGTAGGAGAAGCCGACATTGTCCCACTTGATGTGGCCGTCACACTCGGGTAATGTCTCGGTATTAGGCTTGTCGATGACGGTGGGTTGTATTTTGAACAGCTCAAGAAGCCTCTCGCCCGAGATCATGGCTTGCTGAATGGTGCGGTAAAAGGTGCCGAAGAAGTTGAGAGGCCCCTGCAGCTGGCCGAGGTATGTAACCAGGCCTACAAAGTCTTCCACTTTTCGATCACCCTTCGAGACCTGATAAGCACACGTCATCATGGCCACAAGCATACCGCACATGAAGACCATAGATTGGCACATGTTCATGTGGTTGATGCCCCACGTGACCTTTGCCTCAGCCACTTGGAAGGCGATGATAGCGTCTCGGTAGCGCTTGAATTCGTACTTCTCGGCATTGAAATACTTTACTGTTTCGTAGGACGTGATTGAGTCGTTTTTTACAGCTTCCTCTTCGCGGTCGGCGTTGACCATGTCGCGACGTTGGTCCGCTCTAGTGGCCGCCATGCGGATGGTCAAGTAGAGGTAGTAGAACGTGACGATTGACGCAAACAGTGCATACACTGGCCCGAAATAGAGGTAAAAATAGACGATGGCGACAAGGAGGTCGACCAGCATTGGCAGCACCTGGAACGTGACCTGCTCCAGGAACTGGTTGATGGAGGCGCCTTTATTGAGGGCTGAGAGCACCTCCCCGGTCCGCTTGCCGAGATGGAAGTCCAACGATAGGGAGTGGACATGCTCGAATGCGGCCGTCGTCAGGGCGCGGTATGTGTGCTGCGACACGGGAATCCACAAGAGCGCCCGGGCAGATCCGAGCAGCCCAGACGGCCCCTGTAGCAACTTGTACGTGACCAGGAGTCCAAGTTGATTCCACGGCATGTTCTGCTCCTTCTTGGCATCCCCGAGCTGGGCAATCACCTGAGTGATCTGCCACGGGACGAGAACGTTGACAACGCGCTGGATGACCACGAGAATGAAGCACAACAGTACCACGACCTGGAGCCTCGTCGACTTGCTAGGCCAGAGGTACGGGAAGAATACTGTGTAGCCGCGGCAGTATTCAAACCAGGACTTGTGAGGCAGCTTCTGAGGTCTGTAAAATGCTGCGTCGTCGTCCTGCTTTTGGAAACCCGTGTCCGTGTCGCTGCTTGCGTTGTCGAAGCCAGAGCTTCCCCGGGCGTGCCCGTTCGTCGCCTGGCCGTTTGTCTGTGTGTGGTAGCTCGTAGCATCACCGTTGCTGCCAAGCAGCGGGCTTGTTTCATCCGTATCGGAGCGGTTAGCCTCCTCATCCAAAAGGCGCCGATCTTTCAGGTACTTTTTGGCGGAGAGGGTGATATAGAGACCGACTAGGAGGGCCATCAGGGTGAGCCGGACGGCTCCGATACTGAGATCGATGATATCCCAGGAGTCGCCACCGTGAGCGGGCTCTTCAGGCCGCTTCTCGGCGCCGCCAACAACATAGCGGTTTGCTGTGACCAGGAAAGCAAAGGAGAACAGGATGATGGCCTCTCCAATGAGACTGAGAGTCCAGACGATTAGGTGCACAAGATCTGGGCTCCCTTCCCAGTCAAAGAGTGTGATGAGCACATAGACGTATAGAAACGCCGCCCCGACAATATAGACCTGAAGACCAGAGTCAGTATCGCTAAACCAGCTGAGGGCATGGCGACAAGCGGATAGGACTCACGGTTCGCTGCTCGCTGCACCACCACCCGTCCTCCGAACCCGATATTCCGCGGGCCTGCAGGGCATGGAAGGCAATAGCGGCGCCATTAGCGAAAAAGGTCAATATGACAGCAGCCTGCGTGTACTGAAAGACCCTGCGGGCGACGCTAGAGCCAGCGCAGGCGGCCGGCACCCGTGGCTCGTCCAATTGCTCCCGCTTTCTCTTGGTGACAGGCAGCGGTTTCCCGCCCGGTCCTCTGGCGGTCGGGACGACCAGCTCTTCCTCGGTACGAGCGGTGACGATACTGTAGACACCAGCTGACACAATGAAGGCCAGCAACAACACCACCGGGTACAAGAGCTGCGCCCGGAGGTAGATGACCTCGGCGGTGCTCGTCTGCGGCACGCCACCGGTACTGGCGGCGTCCATGCTGGGTCTGGGGAGGACAACGGGGTTAGAGAATGGGAAGGTGAGGAGGGGAAGGTGAGGAGGGGAGGGTGGGAGGGCGCAAAAGAGGGCCGAGGGGACGCAAACGGTACTCCTGCGTGTGCGTGCTGCAGCATGCCGACCCCGAGGTCGTCAAGCAGTCACCGAAGCAGCGAAGCAGCGGGCATTGGGCGTTGGGGAGGGGGAGGGAGCAAGAAGTACAAACATACGGTTTAGAAACAGATGCAGTGCCGCCAGGTCATGGCCTTGTTGCTTTTGCGGGCTGTGGCGGCAAACCGAGGCGCTGACGATAGCTCGCAAGCTAGTCGGTCAACGTCAAGGCCCGATTGTGTCTTGCGGGATGGCGGGCGTGGTGGGGCAGAGGGAGCAGGTGACGGGGTAGGCTGTGGCTGCTTTTGCCACTACCTGCTATCTAAGCTCGTGTCGGGGCTAGGTCGCTGACCCTGTCTTCTTCCAGAGCGATCGTCGAAGAGTACGTGCAGCAGCTGCTGGCGACACGAGCGGCGGTCTGCGGACTGCTGGCTGGTGGTGCTTCTGCTCCTGGGTGCGTCGAGGCCGCGTGCGGTGCGGTGCGGTGCGGTGCAGGGCGGTCCTCGGCTGCGGCTCTACGTGCCCACTGGCGGCGAGGGTGTGACCTGCTCACCTGGAAGGCCGGTCACGGCGGTCCTTTGGCTCTAGGGATCTAGCCTGGCCGCTGGGCTGGCTAGGAGATCCGGCGCAGGGGGCGTGGAGGTCGGGACAGACTCGAGCAAGGGACGTCCTGGAAAGACGCTCGAGGGAGGGGCACGGGGAAAACGAGCGTGGTGGGATGACGGTGTTTTTCTTAAGTTGGGGGAGAGGGAGAACTTCGATGGCCGACCGAGGGGTCGTTGTTCCCTCTTGAAGGAACCTCTGGTAGCTACAAGTCACAGTGGTGTGGGAACGGTGGGACGGCCGATGGAGATGGTGGGCAGGTGCAAGGTAACCGACAGGGGTCCTGGCATTCGCCAACCAACCAGGCCAGCCCAGGCCAGATGGGCCAGGCGTGCGGCTTGTAGTGTAGTACACCTTTTCCCACCATAGAATGGGCAGAGCCGGTTCGAGACGGTTGGCTGCCAGTGGACTCTGATATCGCCTGGGTTCCGCAGCCCACGCAAATCGAGACTGCCATGCAAACCAGCCGTCTGCTTTTTCTGGAAAATGGAGACGGGCACCTCATGAGGTCGGTAGGCGCAGGGAGAGGTAGCATGGAGAAGTACAGAGTATTAGCTGCTGCTTCATGCTGTCAATGCCCATGCCCCTGCACCATACCTCTTGTGTGTTCTCCGCCTGGCCGGCAGGTCGGGAGGCAAGTAAAAGGTACTTCTGTCCCGTCCATGCTCGCTCGGTACGAAGCACCCCATGTCGACCGCCTCTACTGCGACTGCCAGCCGGGAGGTGCTACTGGCTGCCCTGGCATTCTGGGACCGCTGGGGCCGCCGGGGCCGCTGGGGCCGCTAGCACAGCACCTAACTCAGAGACCGGACGACCTCAGACAAAGTCATCTGGAGAGACCAGACGGCGATGACGGACGGCACGCGGCATGGTACAAGGTTTGGGGGAAGGTTGGCTGCCGACGGGGGAGGTCTGATCATGGAACATGGCTCCATGGACCATAACTCGCTCCAAATGGCTCCATGGGCGCTCCCGTTGCTTCGCCGCGCGCTCGCCGCTCGCCGCTCGCCTCAGCTGGCAGGCGTTTCCGGGACTCGACGCCGGCCCGCCTAGTCTTTCTTCGCCTTCCATCGCTTACTTGCTTTGTTTCTATCCATCGATCGCTTGCCCGCAGCCGGGCGCCTGGCCTGTGTCCGCCCGATGAGAAAACGCCGTCCTGTGGTTCGCTAGACCGAGAGCATGGAAGCCCAAAAGCAACGGCCGCAGCCCGTCGTGTAGCCACCACTCAACCGCCAACCGCCTCCAGCGCACCCATCGTCGAGCATCAAACACCCAGCATCACCTACCGCTGCCCCGCGCATCAAGCGCCCAAATCTCATCTCCCCGGCACGCAAAGCAATACGCGACACGCAACACTTTTAGATACACCGGAAGCGAGCCGACCAAACGGCTCCGCCCCTCGAAAAGCGCGGGCCATCGTCTCGTCTTCCAAATTGGATGTCTTCACCGCCTTGCGGCAGTCGCGAAAGAATGCTGCCGCCAAGCCTCTGCATGCATGCCACATAGATATCCCACATCCCTCGGCATGCTTGTCGCAAAAGTAGGTGCATGGCAAGCGTGTGTCGCTAGCCCAGAGGGAAGCAGGAGTGAGGGGGGTTCTTTTTCGAGGCTCGTGGCTGCCCATGGGGTGGCTCGGGCTCGGTTCCGCCAGGAAGAAGGGGGGCCGCACGAGCTGGGCCGCCGCCCGCAGCCCGCCCGCAGAGCCTGACCAGTAGCTGATTTGCTCCCGCAGCAGCTGCACGGCGCACGGCGTATGTGCTGGTGGGGACGAGCAGGGCCCGGCGACGTGCCTCAGCATGCGTCGCGCTGCGCTTGATGGGGGAGGCATGATGGGGGGTAGAAGAGGGGAGGGGCCCCGGAGTGGGGAGATTACCCGCACTGGCTAACGACACCGCGTCTCCGAGGGGACCTGTCCCGGAAGCGCTCCGGTTGCCTGCCACTGGCCCGCGGGCTGCTGTGGCAGAAGTGAGAAGTGACAATTCACACGGTAAGCGCAGACCGGCTTTTCGATTCCCAAGGCGAACCTCGACGTCGGGGAGAAGGAGTGGTGGGTGGCCTTGATCGAGAGCCGTTGGGTTGGGCAGTTCATGTTGGCTATCTGTGCTGACATCCGTCTGCTGCTGCTTCCGCTGCTGCTTCTGGCGGCCCAAGCCAGGAATCTGGGAGGGAGTCAGGCATCCGTGATGCTTGGTCTTTTCCCTCCTCCGTTCTCCCCGTCGGTGTCTCTGCTTGAGGCGGTCGGCCAGCAGCCAATGGGCGGGTGCGTCTTAGTGAAGCGGCAGAGCGCAAGAAGGAATGGCGCGAGGGAAGCAAGGAAGAGGAGAGGAATTAGCCATCATGATGAAGCAAGAAGAAAAACCTCGTCAACCCCCGTGACCAGGGCCCAGCAGCAGAATGGCCGGATCGAGGAGAAGGACGTTTTCTCATGCGGCCAGTTTCGGCAGCCCCCCCATCGTCTCCCATAGTCCCGAGCCAGGGTCGCTGGCCGCCGGGTGTCGTCAGTTGAGCCACTGGCCGCCGGGTTGCGGGATGGATGCTGTGCCCGTCCGTGTCCAGACTGGCTGCATGCTCGGCTGGCCTGGCGGTCGTGCGCCTCATCCGTCAACACGCAACCGTCGTCCAGCTGCCGATCTTGCTTGGCACCTAATTCGCGGACGGGTGGGCTGCTTTGTTTCGTCTGTCTGCGTCTGCGTCTGTTCTCTGCATCTGCCAGCCGCCCCCCTCATTGAGCGCCATCCTCGGACAATACGTACCGCGGTAGCTGCCGGCCTGGAGCGGCCCTCGCGTCATCGGCAGTGTCGCAGCGTGTCAGCCAGCGCCCTCGCCGTTCTATGCCGCGATGCCACGACAACTCACCGTCCCCCAGACTCTTGCTGCTTCACCGACACGCCGATAATGCACGATAATGCAAAGCTAAGGCGACCGGTCAAGACGTGGAGCCCGTATGTCTTCGGCAGCGAAAGAGCCGCCCAAATCAGGGCGCCGGATTCCCCTCGCCGATCTTGAATTTGCGGTCCGGGCCCGGCTGTTGGGAACAGCACGCGATAGGGGAGCACCGCCAGCATTTTCGTTTTTTTTTTCCCTCGGCAAACAAGTGTACGCCGCTTGCGTGCGCAGCAGATGCGTGCATATTCATTGAGCAACGTGTCATACAGGACACATACATATCGCGCCACGGGCACACCGCAGGCTGGTGCCCCCTTCGACAGCTTCAGTGGGTTTCCCATGCTACAGTGGTGAGTCCCGATGCGTCGCACGCCCTCCTGGGCTGGCTCAAGGTTGCTGTGTCTGACCACTTTTCCGTCCGCCCGTCATATTGGGTACGGATGCATCTTGACACATCCCGAAACTCCTGACCGGTGCCTAGATCAAGAGTCGCCGTGTTTTCGCTGCCCGAGACCGCTCGTCTGCCCTCGGCAGATTCATCGTCTTCTCGCGTATCTTGGTGATTCGTCATCCGTTTGGAAGCTCGTCAACCCGGCGGCACGTCAAGTGTGTGAGACGACGTCCCTGTTGTTTCCATTGGAGAGACTTGTGCGACCCGTTTTCTTGTGCCGAATCGAACCGTTGCGATCAAAACAAAAGGGAAAAGGGGAGTGGCGCCATGTGGGGGACGAACCCACACCAAGGGGACAAATCTGTGTCGGGGAAAAAAGCGCCGCTGGTCTCTTCTGTACAACGTAACGCCAATAATAGGTGCCACAAGGCTGATACCTGAAGTTGGTCGTCCAAGTTATCATCTGGTGGTCGCAGCAGTTGCCAACTTGGAACTTGGGGAACCTGGGGAAATCAACACCCCATGAAGCTCAGGGTCGGCCGATCCCCCCACGCACCCAGTCTCTGACCCTCTCCCCTTGCTCTCTGTTCCTCGGCGGGGCGAGTGAGACTGCGCCAACGCGGGTTCACCCGTCCCGCTGCTGTCACTTCCGCGATGCCCAGCAGCCGGTACCGGGAGGAGCCGGGACCGCCCCAGCACCCGCCATCACACCGTCACGTCTCGCTACCCTCTGTCGATCTTCTCAAAATCAGCCGCAATAATCCCCGAGTGTGTTGCTATTTTGCTGGTCAGCAACTTTCAAGTCATGGGAGAGACCATATGGAGTCCTCTCCTGCTTATCTTCTGGAGGGATCATACAATCCGCTTGCTGCTTTGCTGGCGTGATTGGCTGTTTGGAACCGATCAAGCCCCGTTCCCCGGGGCGGTCCGAAAAGCGGATACATCTTTCCAGACCTCGTTCGGAGGGGTCCCCAGAGCAGGTGGGAGCTTGAGATAGGAAAGCATCAACCCCCGAGCCTGTTGGGGTGTGGGGAGCGTGGGGAGCAGGAGGGTTGACGTTCAAGGAACAAAACAAAGGTGCCTAGACATCTGTGCCAAGCTGGATCCAAGTCGTGCAAAATCCTTTTTAAGATGAAGGCGTGCGTGCCTTGCTTGCGTACCCCATTGCTGACACGCTCAAGGCAGAAAGAAACACAGCTGCAAGGGCAAGATGACGGGTGGAATCTGCAACACTGGCGGGCGGGCGCCTTCTATTTCTGAAAGAGCTGGGGACGACTTGGCGGCCTTATTCGCTCTCCCGCCCCGGGGAGGACCCGCGTGTACCTGATTCTCGAGGCCGCCGAGACCTAGGGGACGTATGTTTTACTCGCACACAGCTCCCCAGTGGAGAGTGGCAGAAAGAAGCCCAAGCATGAGCGTGACTGGTCAAGTTGATGAGGAAGTCACCGTGCGATCTGGAGGGCTCATGAGCTTGCAGGACTCGGTGCCTGAGATACTTGGAAGAACAGTTCAGACGTGCTCAGCAGATCACTCCACAGCCTGAAGGCCTACAGCCCAGGGTCTCCTTTCTGGCTTCCAACGGTCAATGTTTATCCTGAGCAACGGAGAAAGAGCACCCGGCTGTCTTGAATAAAAGGAGCATGCTAGGCGCAGGCTGGGCAACCAACTACTACAGGATGGAAGGAACAAGCATGCGGCTGACCGCGTCCCGCTGCAGCTGTTGAAGCTCCAACTCTTGCTCTACTACCTATAACACATAATGTCAGAAGGTGAGGTTTCCTGGACAGATGCCTTCACGTAGCTCCACGCATTTACATTCCATCTGACCTCTTCTCTATATTCCAGCCCTCGTCATTGGGAGTTTGAGCACGTTCTCGCCAGCGTTGCTAAATTACCAGCCTGACTTCCAGGTTGGTTGTGTGCCTCCATCCGCTGTTGGTGTGTGGGTTCTGTTCGATCTGACTTAAAGGTGGAAGGGGACCCCAGTCATCAGCGCTGCCCTGCTTGCACTGCCAGATCGATCTGACTGGCAGCCCCAGGTTGATGTTGCAGCGGGCGTCGAATTTAATCCTTGGCGACGCAACACAATCTACAATCTACAATCAACAGCCACAGCCGGCCCAACGCTTCCCGTGAGCTCCTCCGGCCTACTGCCCCTGATCTGATGAGAGAACCTAATTAGGGGAACCCGGAACACACCCGCGCGCTCTCCAGGCAATCTGCGTGCCTGTGAATGGCAGCGCGCTGGACCCCGCCGCGGGCTTCGCGACAGTACCTTAGGTATGTCCACATTTAGCCCCGACTAACTTCCGAATCGAGCGCGCTGCAGATGCGACCGGTGCTTGAATGACGGCTGGCAACTTCGAGTCGCCGCTTGAGAAACTACCTGGCCAGGCCAGCGGCGGCCACCCAGCAACTACGTACCCGCTACCCACACGTGCGAAGAGCGACACACACCCGGCCCTCGACGCCCCCCTCCTCCCATGCAGCCCCAGCTCCGGCATCCACACATCCCCATCTCGCCTCGCGCCCCATGTCGATGTTTGATCCCACGAACCTGGTTCCCGCCGCTAATCCTGCCGGTGCTCGCATCTCGATCGTCCTGATCGGGGGCCACCTGCAGCTGAATACCACGGAGCGGGTGGAGGGGTGGGTGTGTGGACGAGCCTAGACACCGGTACGCACGCGTCCGAAACAACATATATCGGCATAGGTACGCAATGGAAGCACATAGGACCTATACACCCCCCTCACCCCTCGATCCTCGCCCCCCTCCCCCGTCACGATCACCCGCCGGCAGGGACTACCGGCGTCTTGTTCAAGTCACTGGTTACGTACTGGCCGCTAGCCGGCTACGTACCGTGCTGCATATACGTGCCGAGAAGGGGGGTCTATGGCACATTGTGGCAGCACCCATTCCCTTACGTGGCGGAGCACAGCCGGCCCTCGGCCGCGATGGCTATCTGCTGGCTTCCGGTGCATTCCGTACGAGGTCGCTATCCTACTATGATGCTACAGTCTAGAGCGAGCTGGCCCGAAACCCTTGTCTGACGCCATTCTCCCTCCCGCTGCGGAGACCCGCCTGCCTAGAAAGCCGGGTGGCAACCTTCCTCTGGCTAACTAACCTCTTGCTAAAAGGCGAGCGGGGTCTGGGGTCCTTGACGTACGTGGTGAGCAAGATACAGAAGACGCATCGGGGCCTCTCTGTGGATTCAGACCGTGGACTCAGCTGCATCAGCTGTGCAGATGATACATCATATGCAGGGCAGACTCAACAGATACTCCTCCTGAAAAGGGGACAATGCATCGCAGCCAATAGAGCGCCCAAAAACCTCCCGTCGCCCATCTGTTGGCCTGCCAATCACTGTGTCCCAACAGCTCGTGCTGCTCTATTTCAATGTCGAAGAGGTTGCGACTTGTGATGGAACCGCATCCATCGTCTGCACGAGCTCCCAAATCAAGCCAGGTCGTGATTACACGAGGTTGCGTAATGGAGGCCTCCTATTCACTGACACTCTGTAAATAAAACACTTCTGCGTAGAAAACAGGAAATGGAAAGTAGTAAGACATATCACGGCCGCCAATGAAACAAGGAACTGTAGCCGATTACGGGCTTTGCAAGGACGGTGTGTGTGAGCGTGCAAGTGTTGCAAATTTCGTGATGGCGAAGCCCTTGAATAGCCGAGGGATGATGACCTGAGGTGAATCCTCTCAAGTTCGGCAGTATACACCCCCCCCCCCCCCCCACACACCCCCCA